>OLQC01001247.1_pt1 | contig 21211 bp, 20 predicted proteins | sample 1672471 | NCBI WGS metagenome assembly OLQC01 (sample SAMEA3136689, study PRJEB25190) | human gut metagenome | biome: human gut; feature: human-associated habitat; material: faeces | place: Austria | collected 2013
ACGAACACAAGCAGCACGCCTTTGACAGCTTTTGCAAAAAGGTGATACGGTGCGAAGCCTACAACGCTTACCGCGCAATCGGGCGCCGGCAGGATCTTGAGATCCCGTTCAGCCAGTTGCCGGAGGAGGCGATGGAGACGCTTGCGACCTGGGACGTCTACCCCTGGGAATACACATCCTTCCCCGTGGGCAGCGACGTGATCCTTATTAAGGATGACCGGCTGGCCGCCGCGCTGACCGCCCTGCCGCAGAGATTCCGGGATATCCTTCTGATGTACTGGTTCCTGGAGCTGGCAGACCGGGAGATCGGCGAGAGGCTGAGCCTGTCCCGGAGAACGGTCAACAACCGCAGGCAGCAGGCCTATGAGCTGCTGAAAAGGCTGATGGGAGGTGACGCGAATGAGTAAGCGCAGAACCGCGCGAAGCAGCCTGATCCCTTACCCGGTGATCGCCGCCGCCGTGCGGGGCGACCCGGAAGCCGTAAACCGTGTGCTGGACCACTATTCCGGCTACATAGCGGCACTGTCCATGCGTAGGGGCTGCAATCAGAACGGAAACCCCTGCTTTGCTGTGGACGAGGAGATCCGCCGTCGAATTGAGACGAAGCTGATCGTTGCCATCCTGAGTTTCGACCTGAACTGAACCCAGGCAGGCCTTAACCGTGCGCCCCCCTTTCCGCGCGGCTGAGCCCTTTGCTCCTTGACAAAGAAAGCCCGGCAAATCCCGGTGCAGCATAGAGCAGACGGATACATTCCCGTCTGTGTGGAGCCATACGGCCGGTGCGCCATGACCCTCCAACGGGGCGAGCGATATCCACCGGACCGCAAAGCGGGCAAGGCAGCCCGCGGGCCACGATGCACAGGCGGGGCGATACTCCCTTGCAGTCACAGTCCGGGCGTGCAGCCGTATTCAGGCGGTGAGGCGTCGCAGGCAATGAGCAGGGCCGCGCGAGAACCGCGCGGGGGTGGGATTCCCGTGGAGCTGATAGGCCATTCAGCCGTCCGTTTCTGCTGTTCTTTGTAAGCTATCAAAACATGATTTGTTTTCAGACGATTAGAAAGGGGCTAACTATGCAAACGACCGTTTCATCTGAAAAGAAATACGCCCCGCCGAAGCGGAGCGAAAAACAGATCGGCAACACAACCTTTATCGTCAATTCCTTCTTTCGGGAAAAGGGCGATGAGGGTATTGCCGTAAAGCTGGAACGTCTGATGAAAGCGGACGTTCAGAAAGAAGCTACAACTTAATTCTCCCAAACAGGCAGACAGGGACAAAAAGACGCGGTATAATGAAGGTGACTTCAAAACCGTGTTTGACTGCCGGATGGGAGGTTACTATGTATCATCAGTCAAACACCGCTGCCGCGCTTCAATTCCCTTACAGCGCTATGAGCGTCGAAGCTGTTACCGCTTTGTACTGCCGTTTGTCGCGTGACGATGAATTGCAGGGCGACAGCAACAGTATCATCAACCAGAAAAAGATCCTTCAACGCTACGCACTTGACCACGGCTACAAAAACTATCGCTTTTATATTGATGACGGCATTTCGGGTACGACGTTCAACCGCCCTGGCTTCCAGCAAATGATTGCGGATATCGAAGCCGGCCTTGTCAATCGGGTCATTATCAAGGATATGTCACGCCTGGGCCGTGATTATCTGCAAGTGGGCATGTATACCGAGATCATGTTCCCGGAGCATGACATTCACTTTATTGCTGTCAACGATGGCGTGGACAGCACCCAGGGTGATAATGAGTTCACTCCTTTTCGGAACATCATCAATGAGTGGTATGCGAAAGACACCAGTAAGAAGATCCGTGCCGTGATGAAGGTCAAGGGCAACGCTGGCGAGCATCTGACGACCCTGCCGCCCTATGGCTACATGAAGTCTCCTGACAACAAAAAGCTGTGGGTCAGGGACGAGGACGCCGCAGCGGTGGTCTATGAGATCGGCCTATATGTGATGGACGGTTTCGGACCGTCCCAGATTGCAAGGAAGCTGACAGAGCGAAGGATATTGACCCCGGCCGCCTATTATGCCAGCAGGGGCCGGAAAGCAAGGAATATCAAGCAGGGCTTGCCCTACGCATGGGATGCCTCCACCGTAGCGGATATCATGGACCGCTGGCGGGAGTACCTGGGGCACACGGTCAATTTCAAGACGAGGAAGAAGTCCTACAAGAGCAAAAAGGTCATCCATAATCCGGAAAGTGAGTGGCTGATCTTTGAGAACACCCATGACCCAATCTGGACGGAGGCAATCGCAGATGCCGCGAGAGCAGCAAGGCTGACGCGCCGTCGTCCTACAAAAATGGGAGAAATGGGGATGTTCTCCGGCATGATGTTCTGCGCGGACTGCGGATCTGTCATGTATCAATGCAGAGCCACCAACTTCCGGCGCGAGCAGGAATACTACCTGTGCGCCGGCTACCGAAAGAGCCGTGACTTCTGCGGTCAGACCCATTCCATCCGCACGGTGATCTTGGAGGAATTGATTCTGGAAAACCTGCGGGAGATCGTTTCCTTCGCCTCCCGCAGTAAGGACGAGTTTGTGAGGCTGGTCATGGACAGTGACCTGCGGCAGCGCGACCAGGATCTTGCAAAGCGGAAACGGCAGCTTGCCGATTCCGAAAAGCGGATCACAGAGCTGGATGCTATCTTCAAGCGGCTCTATGAGGACAACATTTCGGGCAAGCTCTCCGATGAACGCTTTCAGAAGCTCTCTGCGGACTATGAGAAGGAAGAACAGGATCTCAAGGTGCTGGCGAGTTCCCTTCGGAAAGAAGTGGAGCTGGAGGAAAGCAAATCGGCGGATGTTGATCGTTTTCTCTCCGTTGTGGAGAGGTACACGGATATCCCGGAGCTCACGCCCTGCATCCTCCATGAGTTCGTGGAGAAAATCATCGTCCATGCGGCCAGCGACCCGAAGGGCAAGAATCGGACGCAGGAGATCGACATTTACTACAAGGGTATCGGAGCCTTGGAAATGTCAAAAGTCACGGCATCAATGGAAAAATGAGAAAACGGTACAGCCGAAGCTATACCGTTCTCTCTTTCCTCACGATGTTTTCTTATCGGGAGCATCCTTCAGTTGCTCGATGGTCTCTTGTTGAGACTGCATGGATGCTTTCAGCGGCAGCAAAGTGAACTTCCCGCCAAAGCACATGGGTTCAGCAAGGAGAATATCTCCCGCGGTTACCTTCTGCTCGATGCGCCCTTGGAGCTTGTCCAGCAGCTCATCTGCCAGAAGGTAGGTTCGGCAAAATCCCAGCCCATGTCGTGCAAAGTCACAGATCGGATACGGCGGCCCCTGTACTTCTGTCCGGACCATCGGCTTTAGTGCCGGCATCATAACGTCAAAGGAAAAGGCACCTGTTCCGGACAAAGAAATCTCCCGTCGTCTCCGAACGTGCGTAAACACGACGGTGGGTAGCTGATTTTCTTCTGAGCGGAGTACGGAAACCAATCGTTTCAGCTGTTCCCCTGTCGAGATCTCCATCACCTTTGGCAATAAAGGGGTCAGTTGCTGCAGGCCAAAGTCCGGGTTGTTCGCCAGCCGCTTCACGACAGCCAGACGATAAACTTCTGCCAACGCATTGCCCCCGGCAACATCTGAAACAACCGTTTGAAATCCACATTGCAGCTGATGGCCAACAATCCGGAAGCCTATGTTCGTCTCGATGATCCGCCCTGGAACAGCTTGGCGGGCCTGTTTCGGATTTCCTGGATCAGAGCCAAGGTCTGGCTCTGTAATCTGTAAACTCCAGGCCCCCTGTTCCGGCAAAGATACAATGTCAATGACAAAGCCAGCGTTTAAGTGAAGGGACTGCAGCGCTTCCTCAGAACAACTACGGAATTCTTCCGGGCCAGGCAGCAGCAGTTCTTTGGGCACTGTGTCCCCAAGACGCAGCCGAAGCCACTCCATGGTGGTCAGGGCAGCCAGGCGCAGTCCATCCTGAGGCGTTGTCTTCTTGCTGGCCATGTGTGCGAAAAGCTGATACGTTGGATACAAGTGATTCCTCTGTAATCTGACCACACGATATGGCGTGTCCATCGTAGCACCCCCTCATTTTCTAAAACTCGGAAAAGTACAGCAGGCAGTCTTCGTTGAGATGACGGTAGATGACTTCCAGCTCTGCTGCTGGAATGGCGAGTTCCGCTGCGATCTCTGATACGGTCCGTCTGCCATCGGCATACAGCCAGGCCCTTGCTGTGTTGCCGGATAGGGTTCGGTCTGCTGCCTGAATATCCTGTTCCGTTGTCTGGTGAAAATCGATCCCAACCCGGATCGGATACTTCTCTTCCGAGAAGGTTTGCTCCGTTTCGGTGAGGTGCTTCACGAAGTCGGCCAGATGTGGAAACTCATTCCAGGCGTATCGCCAATGCCAGTTATTCGCGTCCGTTCCTCTCTTTGCGCGGTAGATGTCAGTTTTCTTGCACTGTTTAGCTTCCTGGAAATAGGCTTGTTTCAATTCCTGATCGAACCAGGTTTTCGCCTGCATAATATCGTCAGTAGACAATGCTTCCGTCTCCAGGACAACGCCCTGCATGGAAGCCAGTGCATGGTCCATGCGTTCCCGGCACAGTTTTAAGCCGTATTGTTCCGGTGCCTTTGCAATCGGCGTTCCGTGATAGGGTGCCAAGTAGATTGTGTTCAGTTCCATGATCCCGCGTCCCACTTCTAAGAGCTTCTTGGCGTGTGATAGACTTTCCTGTAATGTCTCCCAGCTCTCTCGCGCTCCGCCGATAATATAATTACCCTCCACGCTCATGATCCCGGCTTCTTTACACTGGCGAACCACTTCCAGGCTCATCTCCGGTGTAATGGTCTTGTGGTAGGCATCCAGAACACGTTGGCTTCCGCTCTCGATCCCAAGCTGAATGGCGATCAACCCGGACTCTATCATCATCGGGATCAGCTCCGGATCCTGATAAAGGCAAGAGACATGACCCTCACAGGTCCAGGTAAGCCCCCGTTTCCGCATCTCCCGGCAGAAACGCAGGAGGCGTTCTCTATTTAATGTAAAGGTATCATCAAAGATGTTCACATGCTGTAGCCCATGGTTGAAGGAACGAACGTAGTCGATCTCCTCCATCACATGTTCCACACTGCGGAAACGGACATTCTTGGACGCAGCTCCCTCATAGCAGAACGCACAGTGAAAGGGACAGCCCCGTCCCGTCAGGATGCCAATCGACCTTCTCATCCGATAGTCCATTTGCAAGCTGTTTTCCCTTTTGGGGTACGGCAGGCTGTCCAGATCCATAATCAAAGGAGCCAAAGGATTCGTATGATAAGTATCTTTCTCCAGGTAACGCAGGCTGGGGACGTCAGCCAGGGTTCCGATTCCATCTTCTAGATAAGAGAGAAGCTGAAGCATGGGCAATTCTCCCTCTCCCACGATGATGTAGTCACAGCCCGTTCGTTGCAGAAACGCTTTCTCCAATGCAGCTGCCTCCGGCCCTCCAACTACAACTTTGACAGGATACTGTTTCTTGATCCAGCGGATCAGGTTTCCGATCATCACAACGTTGTCTGAACCAACATAAAACCCAACCACCGTGACACCGTGATGCTTCACCTCAAAGTCGATCACCTGCTTTGCGGCAGAACTATCCCCGGAATACACCCTGGCCCGAAAGTGATGCTGCTGTAAATAGGCCGCGATGATATGCTGACCAAGGCACTCCTCCACATGGGGCATCTTCTCTGTAACGCCCCGCATGAGGTTCATCATCAGCAGCTCATATTCCATGGGAAGTCTCCTGTTCACATTGCCTCTGCAAGCGTGCTTTTTCTGCCAGCAGCTGTTTACGCAGCAAGTCCAACCCATCTGTCCTCAGAAAGTTCATCAGCTGCTTGGTATCCTGGCACAAGGGGTTACGGCCCGATGCCTCGGTCAATACACTGGCACTGCATCCACCGTGGCAGAACTGTTTTTCTTTACAGGTTTGGCATTCCTCCGGCAGCTTGCTCGTCCGGCAGGCCAATAGTTCCGCCATGTGCTTCTGACCTACTTCCGTGATCCCCTCCTCCACCGTGCCGAGCGGGAAGAGATCGCTGTCCGAAAAACGACCGCAGGGGTAGATCGTCCCATAGGGATCGATACATAGAAAACGCTGGCTGCACTGCCCATCGTAACTACAGCCGTGGGGAGTCTCTCCTCGGAGGAGAGCCGTCAGAAGATCGCCCAGCGGAGACACCGGAAGCTCCAGGTTTTCCGCCGCCAAAAAGCGGAACACGCGGGTCAGATATGCCCCATATTCGCCCGGCTTCAAAGCCAGCTCCAGGTGCTTGACAGCTTCCCCGACTTGAAGTAGCGGGTTGATTTTCAGCGGGATGTCTTTTTGGTGAAAGCAAGTCAAAAAATCCAGCGGACGATCCAAGGCCGGTCTGGTCAGCACCATCAAAGCGGCGACGGAAACACCTGCCGCCTGCATCTGCTCGATATGGTGGCAGACCAAATCATACGTACCCCCACCATCTGCAGTACATCGCTGTCCGTCGTGAATTCCTTTGCTGCCATCCAGAGAAACCCCAACGTGAATGTTGTGCTCTCGGAAAAGCTCCAGATAATCCGTGGTCAGGATGGTCCCATTGGTCTGCACGGAAAAGGTCCAGCTGATCTGCGGCGCTCTCCGTTGGATCGCCCGGATCCCGCGGTCATACTGGTTGGGCTCCAGCAGCATGGGCTCTCCACCGTGGAAAATCACATGAATTTTGGATTCTCCTTCGCCCTCGGCATAGCTGGCAGCCCATTGCAGGGAGGCCAGCATTCTCTCATAGGACATACGCTCCGTTTCTATTTTTTCTCCGACAGAGCAGTAGTAACAGCGTAGGTTGCAGGCGGTCGTCACCTTCAAAATCAGCGTCAACATTTCAGTTGCTCCAGTTCCTTTTCCGCTGTCTGGATCGCAGCAAGCGCTTTGCTCTGCATCTCACGCAGAGGGGCAGAATAATAATCTATGATTTCCTGTATCAGCTGGGGAGCTTGCTTTTCCAGTATCTTCTCCAGGCTGCTATGAGCTTTGGCCTGAATCTCCTGAACATTGACGCCAAGGTCGATGGTCTTCTCCCTGGTTTCTCCAATGGTCCGATGGGTGTAGTAATCCTTTCCAAAGAAGGCACCAATATGCTCAAAGAATCCTCTGGGATCCCGCTCGACCTCGATGACCCTTTTGTACGTATAAGAAATCTTATCCTGCCTCATGGCCAGATCGCCGATGGAGTCCAGTTTCAGCTTCTCTTGATAGCCGGAAAGTTTCGTCATCTGCGCCAAAGCATCGAACTGTTTCTTACAGGCATCCATCACCGTTTCGTATACCACTTTGCTCAGGATTTGATTCAGGTCCGCTGCAGAGAACGATTCCTTCGTTTTCTCAACTTCCTTGCTCTTTTCCCGAATCAGATTCGTCATCTTCTGGCTACACTCATCCTTAGCGTCCCGGATCATGAGAGTAGCTTTTTTCTTCATGTCCCTCTCCTGCTGTTCCCGCGAGGCATTGCCATCCAGCAGTTTCTTTTTTGCATCCTCCAGCTTATCCTGCAAGCTCTGCAAAGCTGTGTTCACACGGTCCCCAAACGTCTTCTTGGATAGAATCGTTCCTTCTTGTTCCGTAATATCAGAAAGCAGATTCCAAAACTTACCCATGTTGCTGCTTTCAAAAAGAGCTTCCTCTCCCTTTTCCAAAGCAGTCAACCCAAGAAACGCTGAGATCGTTAGGATATTTTCATCTCCCAGCTTGATTCCATATTTTTTCAACGTTTCCTTCATGTAACTCTCGGTTTTACTGCGGTCATCGTCCGACTTTGGCGCTGGAATTTGAATGATGTTGCCATCATCATCACAATCTTCTTCCAGTGTATCAGATTGTGTCACCACCAGGAGGAAACGCTTTCCCATGTCATACAGCTCTTTCATCTCCTGAAAGTCCTGCTGCGTTCCTGCCGCATCAGAATTAGATGCAAAGATGACAAGATCCGCGTTTTTAACGTGCTTTCTGGCCAGTTCTTGATTCTCCTCGGTCAAGCTGCCAAACCCAGGGGTATCAACCCACGTCATAGCTCCCAGATGGAACAACTGGATCACACGGGTTGCTTCCCGGTTATCAACCCCAAATCCTCCGGATGCGTCGTTTTCCTCTGTGACTTCTTTCAGCTTGTCCTGGGTCGTGCAGGTACCCTGGTCATATACCTTGACCTTTGGCTGTTCCAGTCGATCATAGCTAGTTTTTGTATGCAGTTTTCGGATCGCGTTCCCCATCATGAGGTTACCCAAGTAACTTTTTCCGGCTTTCACTTTGCCAAAGACAACCACATTCAAGGAATCCTCATAGTCCTGGATAAACTGCATTCCGTCTTTTGCTTCTTCCAGTTCCTTCTTCAGGCCATCCAGTGTATTTTTTAATACTTTGGTGCTGACATCGTAAATTTCCTGAATTGACTTGTCCTTCGCCTTCAGTTTATGTGCTTTCGCCTTCTCCACACTTTTATTGAACGTTTCGATACACTGCTCAATTTCCTCCGTTTTCCCTTCAGCACTTTCCCGAACTCCTTTAAATTTCGTCACCGTGTCGGCCATCGTGTTGGCAAAACGGTTGATCGCATCGAACATCATATGGCATCACTCCTTCTGTATCGTGTCGATCCGCGCCAAAAGCCGGTCGATCTCCGTGATGGTTTTTTCTGCGGAAGCCCCTTTCTTCTTGTTGTGGCGTTTTCTCTCTGCCTCCGCTCTCGACTGGACATCCCTGGACATTTTATCTTCTGAAACCTCCATGGCATCCGCTTCCTTGAGTCGTTTGTCGTAAAGCATTGGGTTGATGTCGCTTTTCTTGTAGGTAGAAAGATCTTCGATTGCGGTTTCCAGCTTTCGCTTGCGCTCCTGTTCTGCCTGGTTGCTGTAGGCGCTGTAATCACTGTGGTCACCATAGTCGTCAGAAGCTGCAATCGCAGCAATCACTGCTCCACCGCCAATTGCCGCAAATATGACTGCCATGTTATCTCTCCCCCTGCATCTCTTTGATTTTTTCCCGTTTTTCATGGAAAGGTCGTAAGCATCGATTCCACTTTTCTAGCGTCCGTGTTTTCTGTTCCTGTGATGCCAACCAGACTGCCTGGCGTTCTGTCAGGGCTTTACCTTTTTGAATACTGAGCAGGTCTTTGATCTCCGTGATCAGCTCCAGCTGCTCTTGATCTCGCCTGTATGCCAGCTTTTTGCAATATTTTTCCGCTTGTTTGAGTAGGAAGGCTTTGAAACTCGGAATCCCACTCAGTTTTACGAGCGTGTCTTTCTGCTTCAAACGCCCTGTCTTGTAGCGTTTGGCGGAAACTTCCCAAAAGGGAAGCCCTGTCCCCACAGCATCAAACACCTGCTGTCGAAGGTTTTCCAGAAGTTCCTTGTAGCCGGGGGAATTTTCCCGCTCCTCGATCCAAGAGCAGACAAAGATCAGCCGCTGCCGGACTTGATCCGGCTGCATGCCGCTTGCGATCTTTTTCAGCCAATCACTTTCCCGCTTCGTCAGCGGTCCGGTTTTTACGTTGTGGACCATAACAATGAGATCACAGGCCATCAGGTTTTGATAGGCTGTCTCATCGTCCGTCTCATCCACATCAATGCCCGGCGTATCGACCAGACGGACGGTCGGCGTGAGCTGCGCCTGGTCGCCCGTCTTGGTCGTCGGAATTGCACCGGTCTTGAATCGCTCCTCTTCCACTGCCCCCAGCAGCGCATTGAAAAGGCTGCTCTTACCGGAGCTGACCATACCCGTATTGCCGATAAGGATCTGGTCCCCGCGGGCTTGTTTTTCCAGAACACCTCTCAACTTTTGGGCTAGGTCATAGGAGGTATATTTCTCTAATGCTTTGAGTTCCTGATGATTCCATACCATTGTCACTGCACCTCACTTCTTCTGACGCTCAGGTCAGAGCAGTCTGAATGTTTCTCAGGGTCTCTTTCCAGTTGTCCAACTCTTCCAGGAAGTCCCGGATCGTTTTATCCATCGCCTCCTGCTGCCGAATTTGCGCTTCGATTTCCTGGATTTTCTTGTCCACAACGGACTGCACTTTTTGTGCAAAGAACTCCCGCTGTTGCTGACGAATCTCATCCATAATTCGGGTTGTCTCACTGTTTGCATTCTGGCGTCTCAATTTTTCCTGCTGATAGCGTGCCTGTGCTTGCTGGTTGGCCAATTCCGCTTCTCGTTCCGCTCGTTCATATTCCCGTTCTTCTCTTCTTTTTCCGGCATTGAAAATACCATCCAATATGCTGATCGCAGTAATTCCCCAGCCTATTACCGGGATAGCCTTTGTCAGAGCACCACTAATTACAGCTGCACCACTAGATAACGCACCAAGCCCAGCGGAACCGGCGGCGATAGCTTTTTCTGCTGCCTGTGCTGCAGGACCGGCCAAAACCCCAGCCTTAGAAAAAGTGCTTTTTCCTGCACTCCCTATCGAACCTATCGACAGAGGATCGCCCTCCAAATAATCCTGCATAGAAGCCTGAAGACGGAGCGGCGCATTGCTGATCGTTTCCAACAAACCCTGAAGTGGCTTCTGATCTTTCTCAAACGCATCTTGGGTCTGCTTGGCGCCTTCGTCAATCACTTGCCGTAGGTTGCTCTCCTCATGGGCCAAGCACGCCTGAAAAATCGCATCCCGCTTAGCATTCAAAATACTATTTGCATCGGCTAAGAACGCAGTCTCAAAGTGTTTGTACTCATCCATCAATTTCTTTCTTCGCTCGGCATACTCCTGGTTGCCCAGTTGCTTTTGCAGCTCATCCGTTGCCTTCTCCAGAAGCTCTTTCAAGGTGGAGAGCGGAGTAGAGAGCCACTGGAGAGCGCCGTTTTCCCGGAGCAAGTTCTCCAGACGAAGCTGAAGGGCCCGTATGCCGCTTTTTTCCACGAGGATCTGTTTTCCTTTTTGGATGCCTGTCCAGGCCCGTTTGGTGTTCAGCGTAATGACTTCATATTTTTCATCGATATGGTCGTCACCACTGACCTGGATCAGATTCGTGATGATTTTCTGCTGAATACTCTCCAGTTCCCGCTGGTGTTCCTGCTCATCGGTCGTCGCGCTTCCGCGATCATTCAGAATGATATAAAAGGGCAAACCGCGCTGGATCATCTCTACCATTCTTTCATAGTTTTTCCGACTTTCAAATCCGCCCTTAGAGCTAACCACAAACAGGATGACATGGCAGTTGTTCATATTTTCATCCGCTTCCATCTCATGCTTGATCGGCGCGTCAATGCCCGGAGTATCCATGAGGATATATTTTCCTGCATCATAAGGTTGGGTTTTGGCCGTAGTGGGACGGTCCCCCACTTCTGCAACCTCTTTTCCGCAGAGTACGTTGACCAGAGTACTCTTTCCGGCGTTGTAGATGCCGTACACAAGGACCTTGGGCTTCTGTTCCTGCAGCAGGCCAAGGACTTTTTTGTTTACTTGCTCTTCCACAGAAGTTTTAAAACTCTTGGAAAAGCCCTGATAGTTCTGGGTTTTTCCCAAAAATCGTCTGGCGATGCTTTTCACCTCTCGGATCTGATCTTCTGTTGTTCCATATACTTGCTCCATCATTTTACAAATTTCCTCCTGTTTCCTGTTTATAACCTAATTTATAACATAAACTATAGCATATCAGCCTCTTCTTTGCAAGCATAGACTATGCTCGAATGAGGTGATTTCATGGCAGACAAAGAGCTGATTATCAAGCCGAAACGAGCCAAAGGAGAGGACGGCTACAAAGTCTTTTCCATCCGCATCCGGGAAGAAATCGTCTCCCGGATCGATGAAGTCTCCGCCCAAACGAACCGCAGCCGAAACGAACTGATCGGAACGTTTTTGAGCTATGCGTTGGACCACTGCGTGGTGAAAGACGGCACGGAAGAGTAAAAAATCCCCAGGAGCATTTGTTTGTCATGCTCCTGGGGATCCATTTTGTTCGTTTATTTTGTGTCCTGCCTAGTTTCTCCTTTGCTCTGCCGCTCAGCCTCTTGAACAGCGGCGGCATATCCGGTCAACGCTGCAAAAGGGGCAAACTGTGCCGCTCGGTCATGCATTGGCATCTGTGGGTGTGTTTTGGAAACATGGTGCGGAAGATGCAGGATCTCCTCGTAATTTGGATTCACGCCTTATGCCCTCCGATCCGTGCATTCCGATCTTTCGCGGTTGCACCTGCTTCCAAGTTCATCCCCTTCAGGATCGCATTTTTCCCGAACTTCTTCTTAATCGCCAGAGTTGCTTCCTGCAGTTTCCGTTCCCGATCCAGACTGACTCGTTCTGCTTCTTGCTCCGCTTCCAAAGCAGCATAGTCAGTGAACAGATCCAATTGGTCAAAACCTTGCTCTTTCTCCGACGCATCCGCTTCTCCGATCACATGGTTTGCCACAATATACATGCGGCGAATCAGCAGACTCTTATCTACGATCTGATCAAATAGTTTCGAGGCAGCCCCTATGATCTTTCTTGTTGAAGAGGTGTGTCCGTCCAAACGGATAGAGCCGTGGGCCTGTTTTGGCACTTTGCGGCCATATCGGTCCAGTTCAATAGCTCCTGTGTACTGTCTTCTCCGTTCTGAATCTGTGATATTTTCTCGGTCATACCCCACAGTCAAAACGATTTGGTCCGTGACCAAGCCCTGCTCCACCAAATCCAAGGAGAGTGCATCCGCCATTTCCCGAAGGACAATTTCTGCCTTCTCTGCCTCATAGGGACACTGCAAGACCTGCCCGGAACTGAGACTATTTGTGCTTGGCTTATAGGCTTTGATCGCCGCAATGGTACAGGGTTCCCATCCCCAGGCGTGGTCGATGAGCAGCTCTGCATTTTTCCCAAAGAGATGATAGAGCAATTCCTCATTTTTCTCAGAACACAGCGCCACATCTCCCATTGTAAACATACCATGTGCTTCTAGTTTTCTCGCGGTACCACGTCCTACGCGCCAGAAATCCGTAAGGGGCCGATGGGACCACAGCTCTCTCCGAAACTTCATTTCATCCAGTGCCGCGATACGGACACCATTCGCATCTGCCGGAATATGCTTTGCTACGATGTCCATCGCTGCCTTAGCAAGGAAGAGATTCATTCCAATGCCGGCTGTTGCTGTAATTCCCGTGGTTTGGAATACATCCAGGATGATTTTCTTTGCCAGTTCCCGGGGAGAAAGCTGGTAGATGTGCAGATAATTTGTGACATCCAAAAAGACCTCATCGATCGAATAGGCCACGATGTCTTCTGGTGCGACGTACTTCAAATAGACCTTGTAGATGCGGGTGCTGTACTCGATATAATAAGCCATGCGCGGCGGGGCGATCAGGAAGTCCAGAGCAAGGGACGGATCCTTTTGCAGCGCATGGAAAGACGTAGAGGACCCTTCCAATCTGCGCCCCGGTGCTGTGCGCTGTCGCCTGACGTTGACTTCCCGGACTTTCTGGTTCACTTCAAATAATCGCGCACGCCCTGAGACTCCATAGTACTTGAGGGATGGCGTTACAGCAAGGCAGATCGTCTTCTCCGTTCTGCTCTCATCTGCAACGACCAGATTCGTGTCCAGCGGATCCAGACCACGCTCCCGGCATTCTACAGAGGCGTAGAATGACTTTAGATCGATGGCTAAATAGGTGCGTTGCTTCATCTCTGCTCCGATCCTTGATTTTTCATTCACGGTTTCCTTTTTCCGCAAGTTCTTGTATCTCCATATGCGCCTTCTGGAGAAATTCTATTTCATCGCAGATACTTGGAACACATCGTTCAACGAGCTGTCGCAGCAAGATATAGACCATGCCATTGAGTAACTCAAATGCACTGTCTACAAGTTCGTCATATCCCTTTTGTGCTTCCTTTTTTATAAAATCTGTCAGGCATTTAAGATGATGGACATACCGATCCTGATCTGTAACTGGGCCCTCATTCCCCTTCGCAATCTGATCCTTAAAGTATTCAGATGCTTTCTGGCTTTCTTCAGCCAGCACTTCTGCCAACGCAGAGAGATCATTCTCCTGAAGCATTTGGAGCAGTTCAAGATTGAGGTCCTTCAACAGCCGTCTTTTTGATGGCCATTTGCTGCACACATATCGCCACATGGAGCAAAAAACATCCAACGCGCGTTCTACTCGCTTTCCAATAGGCCCATTTCCTTCCAGAGTAATTGTGCACTGCACTTTTTCTTGTAGTACCTCTGTTAGGTCAGCAATAAGCTTGTTTTGTCCCACAATAAAGTTGAAGATGGGATTGTCACTTAATGTTTTTTCCAGCCCATCCATTGCCGGAATCAGATCATTCGTAACATTTCTGGCCTTGTTAATCAGTTCCTCCTGTCGTTTTTTGCACACTTCTGTCAACGATATACTGCGGTACCGTCTTGCACTGCTCAAGTAACCAAGATATTGATAGGCTTTCTCCAGTTCCGAAAAAGCCGCCCAGTACATTTCTTCCACATGTTCCCGAATCCAATGCGCCAGATATCCCAGTTCATATTCTTTTTCCGAAAAATCACATTTGGGAAGTACATCCTCAAGGGTATAGTTTCCCGCTCTCTGACCAAACATTTGTTTGCAGTCCCGAGTTACTACCTCTTCCCACTCTGCTCGTTTCCTATATTTTTGGCTGATCTCCATATAAGCTAACCAGCCTTGGTATCCCTTTTGGAAGTCACCTTTTGGGCATTGTTTCATCAAGTAATTCAAATACGCTTCCCTTGCCTCATTGATGATGCCACTCTTGAAGTTCGGTTCTTTTTTCTTTATTCTATCAAATGTTTCCTGCATAGTATGGAGAGTGCCATCTTTATCCCGAAACTCCAAATCTGGCACCTGATATACCGCATACGGCCCCGCATGGCCTTTTCTTTTTTCTCGGAAGCGCATTAAATCACGCAAAAGGTCGTCTATGACATCTGTTTCTGTTCTCTTCTCTTTAGGATGTTTTAATTGAACAATCGCATCATCCAACGTTTTAGCCAGGCTGACCATTGTCTGCAGTATGAGTGCAGAGTCCAGTTCTTTCAAATGGTCTCTCACTACTTGAATTCTCGGCTCAACTTCCTGTTTCCAAAATTCTGAAAGCAGAATATTTTGAATACCAGCATTTTCATAGGCTACGCGAGAGAAGAAAGTATCCTCTTGCTCTTCTTTATTCAAGGCATCTGTCATCACACGAACAAGAAATTCAGATGGGGTCTTTGAGTCTTCAATACCACTCTGTTCTGCCAGTGAGATCAATATATATGTAACAAAGAATTCCCAGGTTTCAATTGGTATTCTGAAGACCAATTTTTCATTTTTTCCAGGTGTTTTCCCGTTCACATAACTAATTTTTCCCCAAAATATTTTATACCACAACTGTTCACGTATATAATTTTTGATTTTTTGAGTACTAATCTCTTTTTTTGGTATCTGCTTCATGAGGTTCTTCCTGTGTATAATCGATTGGATAAACCTGTTTATCTCCAACGTTCCACTCAAACTTATCTGTCTTGTCCATCTGTTAGCCCTCCATCATAAATGCTATATTTTGCCCCGTTGGGGTCAAATTGGGGTCAACATTCCAGAATTTTCAAGTTGATCCCCTACAATTTTTCCTTATACGTAAAGAAAACGTCCCATTTTCCTACGAAAACAGGACGTTTTATGGTTGCGGAGACAGGACTTGAACCTGCGGCCTCCGGGTTATGAGGGCATTCACTTCATTCGCAATTGTTCTATGTGAACCATTTTAAAGTGTTCTGAGATATTATTTTTGTGTACACTAAACAAAATATTTAATGAATTCCCAGTCATCCCATACTTGGTAGTGATCCGCCTGCACGTTTTTTGACCAAGTGTTAGAAGATTTGTTAGAAAAATCTCGTATAAATTAGCTCCGAACATACATTCTTTTGCATTTTCATTCAAATATAAGAGGACAAATTGATGATGAAACAATCAGCTATCATCCACTCGAATCAAAGTAACACGACTCTCAAGCATCCTCACTCCTCATGCGGGGAGTATACCGATTTGAGACCTATCTAAAGTAAGCTGTGTTTTTAGATAGGATGAAATCATCTTTATTAAATCACATTTCTTTCTTTTTTTCAATGGTAAGTTCGCAAAAATCTTCATCCAGCAGGCGAATTTTTTCCAAAGAAGATACTCTCTTCCTCTGTTCACTTTCCAAAAGAAGTACTGTCAGCTTCCGATACCGAATCGCTTCATAGAGCTGGACTAGCTCGTTTTCTGTAAAATAAGCCTTCAAGTTAACCAGCACAAAGCAACGAACACCGCCAAGGTCTCGGTATGCTTCCATATAATCCAGTAAATTTTCCGCCAAACTAGCATCTGTAAATCGTAATTTGGGGCCACAGGCTTTCAGCAGTGCGCCAACATCTCCTGTTTGTTCCAAAACAAGTGGATAGTCTAGTACATTCACAATGCTCAACAGATAGTTTTCCAATGACTGGAACAACATCATAGTTTCCAATTGAAATTCCTGCTGTGCAATGGCTTTCATCTTCGAGATCAATTTTGCCTGCAAGCGTTTTCTATCTGGAGAAAGATGAAAATAGTCTAACACGACATCCAGGCAAACTGCGCAATCCAGAATCTCTTCGTCAGAGGATAGCACAAAACTCCCCGTTTCTCCCTCACTCTCCTCACATAATTCAGTGATAAATCTGGAAAAGAACGCTTTGTTTTCTAAAATCAGTATCTGAATCTCGTTTTCAGAAAAGCAAAGTGGGCTCTGAAGGGATGGATGAACCAACTTCATAGGATCACCAATCTTTCATCGCTGTTTACAACCTCCGTGTGGAACTCACCCAACACGATCTCCATCCTGGAGAATTGCTTTTCCGTGATCATCAGCATATGAATCAGCCCCTTTTCCGGCTTATTTCGTCTGACTGACTCCATGACCACGTTAGCCGCCGTTGCATTCAGCGCTAACTTGCAGTATACAGATTCTTGGAGCATTATAAAGCCATCTCGCAGAAGGTATTTACGGAACGCCGTATACGCGCGGCGCTCCGCTGTCGTTGTGACCGGAAGGTCAAAAAATACAAGTACTCTCATATATCTATAGCTCATATCGAATCAGTCTGATGTCTTCTGGATCGCCGCTTTGTAATGCACAGAACAGCCCATGGCAGTACATACGAAGCGCTTCACTCAAATAATATGTTTTTCCACCGAACTGAACCTCTTCGTTCAAAATGGAAACTAAGCGCATCTTCTCTTCCCGCTCAAATTGAAGCAGCTCCATCTGCATGACCTGATCGTCTACGATAGGACGCAGAGGTTCCATAAAATCGCAGCTTAAATTATAAGCATTAAATGTATTATCATGGAAAATTCCCAATGTGGTAAGATAGCCTGCCGCTGTAATTTCCCGGTTAATGGCTGACAGCAGAATGCTGTATCCATAGTTCAACGCCGCATTGACATAGCTCTCCTCCGTGCGGGTAAAGCCTGCACCAAATAATGCGTTGAAGTAGACTTTCGCCGCGTGTCCTTCCCGATTGGTTGCATCGTTCCATTCTAGCTGCTGTATGTATGCTGTCAGCATAGCTGCTTGCGGAAGCTGGTACTTTTCCAACACATCCCGCTGCCCTCGAATTTTTTCCCGCACCAGTTCTGTCCAAACCATTTGCTTTGCAGATCCATTCCAGCGAATTTGCTGGCGAACTTTGGCGCAAGAGTCATGGCTCCCGTTCAAAGCCATCACTTCCCCGCACGGATTCCTGACATGATTGCAAAACACGATCTTGATTTTCTGTTTCAGCATTTCCACCACAGCGTATGCCGTGATTGAAATGGCTGTACTTTCCAGCATCAGTACATCGATCTCACTTAAATGCACACGCTTCGTACTCTCCAGCGAGCGGATGACCAGGTAGTCCATTTTGTAGTCTACCTTAGCGTTGCTCGCCACCACAACAATGCGCCAGCCCATGCTTACAGCTCACCTCCGGTGCGGTGTCAAGTCCTCTCCCAGCAGGTCGATCTCCTGCTCAAATACGCCCGTAACAGATTGATGGATCAATTTCATGGTATGTGCTTTGCCAACAGGGAGATTTTTTGTCGTCAGCAGAATCCCCGTCTTCTTGCTGCCTCCGATCGCGGATAGGTTCGCCGGCAGTGCATTGCAGGTAAAGAGATTCAAGATCTGCCCCAATGTCTCAAGCTGCTGGTAAAGATCCAACCCTTCAAATCGGTCCCTGTTTTCCTGGATCACCTGTTTGGGTGTCGTATGCATTTTACCATAGTGCGCTTGCAGCTTTTCACAGTAAACATCATACAGCTTCAAGTTATCCTGCTCATTGACTTTGTCATAGCTTGTGACCTTTGGCTTTTCTGCCGATTCACGCATCCGTTTCAGGAACTTGCCCACCGCCTTAATATACCCTTGCATCTCCGGGGAAACGATCAGCTCGTTTGCATTGTGATAAATGATCTGGATTCCGCTTCTCCCGCAAATATGCATCAGAAAGCCATCATAGGAGAGGAGCGCTCCGATTTTGATACACTTCAGAAGAACCTTTGGCTCTGTCAATCCCAGGATACTCTTGCAATACTCTTCTGGCTTGGCCTGATACATTCTTTCATACATCAGGTAGACGGCTTCCAACGAACGGATCCGCTTCTTTTCGGTTCCATGCTCCACGAGACAGAAATAGGCACCCGTCAGCTTATTATACCCTCCAAAGCGTTCGATGCGCATGCGGGGATCTCTGCTTTTGATGGGAGCCTGCCCACCGCCTTTTTTCTGGATCGTCTGATCGTAAAATCCCCCAGTCGCCTTATAAGCCAATTGGGTGAAGAGGATATTGTTCTTCCGTATGGTCTTACGGACTGTGGAGATAGAACCCTCTTCTCCAGGAAGCCAGGCGGTTTCTCCATCCCGCACCACGCGATAGTCAAAGACACGCTTTAAGCTGTACGTTTCGCCTGCTTCACTTTTGATAAAGTGCAGTGGGTCCTTGGTAAATTTGAGATGGTAGACATTGCCGACCACAATGTTCAGGTAGGCGTCCTTGGCGTGGTGGTAGTCGTTTACTTCACGGCACTTGACAAAGTCATAGGAGACCTGCTCCCCCTTTTCATTTCGGTCCGCCTTCTGCCGGAAGTCGGCAACAGTCCCCGCCTTGACATAGACGATCTCTGTGGGCTTTCCATACTGCTTTCCTAAAATCTCCGCCACGATCTTCGAGGACTGCCTGGTCTCCACCAGCTGACGGCTGATAAAGCCAGCCAGTTCTTCGTCCAGGAACGTGGTTGCGCGAGTCAGACGGTCGTACTTTCGCGAAGAGATCAATCCCTTCCCTTTCAGATAGGTCCAGAAGGGATGCATTTTGTCTCGTATCTCAGCGACGATCGGATACTCGTCTGCCTTGGCTGCATTCAGTTCTCGTTTGACCAACACACGGTTGTCTAAGCTATCATCCTTCACTTTACTCTGCGGATAGATGTGGTCAATGTCATAGTCTGTATCCAGGCGTTCCAAATCGATCGGCTCTCCGGAATACATGCATTTTCCCATCTGCGTGTAGTAGAGATACAGCTTGTCCCGCCGCAGCATTTGGTCGCTGCATCCTTCTAACTGGCCGAGCAGCTCAGGCGCTTCCTTCTTGCAGCTCTTGTAAAGCTCTTCCAGGGTGGCTTTGCGAGAAACTGTACGCTTCTTCTCTTCTTCGCCCCGCGCCATCTCCACGAAGATCCGTTTGGGCGGATGCCCCATGATCTTGACCAGCTCCTCGACGATCACCACGGTCTGCAAGATTGCTCGTTTGATGGACGGCGGCGCATAGGACGCTTCCACCATCTCTTTGACCGACTGCGTTGTAGCCCCATAGTGTTCCTGATTGTATTTCTGAATTTGATCCAGGTATTGATAGCGACTGCTCAACAGCTCCATCAGGTTGCAGTTGGTCCGGCGCATCATTTCGAGGATCGAAATCGCTTCTCCCGTCTTATCATCTACATGATAAAGCTTTGTCAAAAATTCTTGGGAAAGCCGCCCCCACCCAGTGTATCTCTTTTGGCAGACATACTGGATATCTTCCGGGGAAAGGACTTCTCCATACGTCCGCTGCACATAGCTTTTCAGCAGCTTTCGGTCTTCTCCGAACAGCACGATCCGGCGGATGAGGTCTTCCACCATTTCTGTGTTTCCAGTCTTTTGCAAAATCGCTGCAAAATCCTGATAGGAGCGCAGAGACGCCTTGAAATCCCCATCAATGCCGCTGACCTCATCTCCACGCTGGAGGATGCCCTCTCGTTTTAGATAGTCCTCCAGTTGCTTCCGCTTCACCGTTTTCTTCTGTAAAAAGAGATCCCGGTAAATCTGTTGTTTCAGTTCCGGGGACACCCGCTTCCCATTGATCCGCAAATTGTTCAGTTCGTTCAGCACCATAAACTCACTGTAAAGCAGGGAGTCTTTGGGCAGAACATCTTCCTTCAAATAGGTACACTTGGCGGTCATCCGGGTAATAAATCCTTCTGCGCTCTCTTCTAAATTTACCACCTGCTCAAATGTCCAGGGTAAAATCGGTGCATCCGAGCGTTTCACCCAGGCGTGGGGCGATGTTGGGTTCAAAGGGCCGACATAGTACGGGATACGGAAATCGAAAATCGCCAGGATCTTCTGGCTGACGGAGATCCCATCCTGGTCCTTCTCGGTCAAAAGCGGCAGATATGCCGCTGCCCTGGCCAGAATATCCACCAGCTCTTTCCGGTGCACCTGGTTTGGGATCACGCCGTTGGGCTTGCTCCGCTGTTTGGGCAGAAACGTCCCCTGTTCCAACTCCGTCAGGATCGTCTCGACCGCCTGATGACGCTTCAGGCGCAGATTTCGCTGGAAAACAACCAGAAACGCATAGGTACTGTCGAAAAGGTGCTGGTGACGGACGCGAAGGACGGCTTCTATCTGGGTCGCTCCGAGCGCGAGGCTCCTGACGCGGACGGTGCGATCGTCTTTACCGCAAAGGAAGCGCCCACGATAGGCGAGTTTGTGCAGGTGAAGCTCACGGGGGCGGATACCTATGACCTAAAGGGGGAGCGGGTATGAATCTGCCCAATCGTTTGACAGTAGCGCGGATGGCGCTGATTCCGGTGATGGTGGCGCTGATGTATCCCAACACGCCCGTGTGCAACACGCTGGCGACGATCGTGTTTGCGCTGGCCGCCTTCACGGATTTTCTGGATGGCTATATTGCCCGCAAGCAGGGCA
>OLQC01001250.1_pt1 | contig 21167 bp, 21 predicted proteins | sample 1672471 | NCBI WGS metagenome assembly OLQC01 (sample SAMEA3136689, study PRJEB25190) | human gut metagenome | biome: human gut; feature: human-associated habitat; material: faeces | place: Austria | collected 2013
TCAATGCCAATTTTATATGTTATTATTTTTATCCCACAAAAAAGCGTGAAGAACCCATATAATAATGGCGGGCAAGGTCTGCCGCGCCAAGAAGCGTACCTGCCTTTCCGCCTGCAAAAAGGATGAGAGATGCATATAAAAGCACCTGCTCTTTTTCTATCCCTTCATCTTTTTCCGCTTGGGAAAATTCCTCGTCTCTGCTGCGTTTTGGAAATGCAAGATCATCCGCTGAGAAGACCGTGGAACCCGTGTCTCCCTTTCTTGCAAAAGAGAGAAGATTGGTTCCCGAAAGAGAAATGCCGCCGTCATCCCGTCCATAGAGGGAAACACCGTCCCTTCCCATCCGGGATGAAAAGAGGGCTGTCTTCCCGCATTCTTCTTCAGACCGGACAATCCACAAAGCTGACCTGCAGCGGAAAACTTCCCGAAGGTAGTAGGGCCTGTCATCGCCTGCCGGCGCAAGAAACACAGACAGTCCCGATTTTTCAGAAATCATGGCTGCCTTCTTCAGGATAGCAGAAAGCACTTCGCCTGCCGGATAATAAACGGCGATATCTGCCCATGGCGTCCCCTTCGGATTTTTATTAAAGTAAGCAAGAAGGCTTTCCAGCGTTTCTTCTCTCCAATCCATTTCCATGATTTCCTCCGTAAAAAAAGGCGGCATCGCCGCCTTCCTCCATTATAGCCAGCTGGCTGTGGAACCATTCATTACTGCCAGAAAGGATTCACTCCATCCATCGCCTGTATCCGCTTCTTTCGTACTTCCCGTTCGGTGTTTTCAATGCTCTGCACAGCGGTTCCGTAAATCAGGCCGACGGAGCAGATATTCGTCATCAGGGATGTGCCGCCAAAGGAAATGAAAGGCAGCGGAACGCCTGTAACAGGGAATGATCCAAGAACCATCGCCATATTGATGAGCCCCTGAAGCGAGATCATGAGCGTCAGCCCATAGACCACGAAGGCTGAGTAGGAATCCTTCAGACGCCTTGCCGTGGCAAATCCCAAAAGCAGGAATGCCATGAAAAGGAGCATGACGATAATTCCGCCTATGAAGCCCATTTCCTGGCAGAATACGGCATAGGCGAAGTCCGTATACTGCTCGGGGAGATAAAGGAACTTGGCAAATCCCTTGCCTATGCCCTGCCCGAGGAATCCGCCTGAGCCAACGGCAATCAGACTCTGCACGGTCTGATATCCCTTGCCGGCCGCATCAGAGAACGGGTCCCAGAGCACGAAAAGCCTGTCTCTTCTGTACGCTGAGCTGAGCGCCAGAAGAAGTCCGAGCGTACCGATCCCTGCGCCGCCCAAAAGAATTTCAATGGCAGGAAGCCCCGCAATGATATAAAGGAGGCATGGCAGGAGCAGGATGATGGCTGCCGTGCCCATATCCGGCTGCTTCATGACGAGAGCCGCCATGACAAGCGGCGCCGCCAATGGCGAAATGTATGTCAGAAGCTGGCCAAACGTGTACTTTTTGTTTTTCTTCCTTTTGGAGCCTGAAGCAAAGAGGAAAATACTGACGAATATGCCGACAATGGCGCGGAAAACCTGCGGAATAAGGGCGATTTTCTCTCCGGCATCCACCTTTTTGGCAAGATAAGAAGAGGCCCATATGATTCCTGTCACCTTCGCAAATTCCGATGGCTGCAGCGACACCGGACCGAGCTGGATCCAGCGGGTCGCACCGTTGACATTCTTACCGGCTACGATGACAAGGCAGAGCAAGAGCACCGTCCCGATGACCCAGACCAGCGCCCCTTTGCGCACGAGCTTGATTGGAAGCTTCGTCAGCACGAATGCTGTAATTACGCTGATTGAGAGGAACAGAAGATGTCTTGCCAAGTGGGAGTACGTGCTGTCCCCCGATATGATATTCATGTACTGAGTTGAGCTGTAGATATTCACAGTCCCGATGCAGATCAGAATTACCGTGACAGCAACCAGCCCCAATAATTCAGGTGGTGTATATCGCGAAACTTCTAATTTGACTTGGGACGTCTCGCTACGAGACGACATACTGGATTCCCCTTCCTGGAAAATTTCTCCTCGTACTCCGTCTCTACATCGCCTGGCACGGGAGCCTGATGCAGATCATAAGTCACGTCGGATAATTTCCATCCCATCTCTGTGAATTCCTCGATGGAAAAATCAAAAAGATCCTTATTGTCAGTCTTGAAACGGATTTCCCCGTCTTCTTTGAGGATGAGGGCATAGCGTTTCAGGAAATCGCGGTATGTCAGTCTTCTCTTGGCATGGCGTTTCTTCGGCCATGGATCGCTGAAGTTCAGGTAAATCACCTCAACCTCCCCCGGTGCGAATATATCAAGAATTTCACTGACATCCCCAAGGATCAAACGTACATTGTCGAGCGGCGGTTCTTTTTCCGCTACTTTCTTTGCGGCATAGTAAATGACGCCTTCCTGCACTTCCATACCGATGTAATTGACATCCCTGTGAATGTCTGCCATTCCGGAGATGAACTGTCCCTTTCCTGTACCGAATTCCACATGAATCGGCTTTTCAGGATGCGCGAACTGCGTGCTCCATTTGCCTTTCAGATCTTTCGGTTCTTCCAGAAAAAGAATGGAAGTGTACTGCTTAATGGATTCTTCAATCCAGGGCTTTCTGCGAAGTCTCATAAGTCCTCCTTATATTATACGGGAAAATGAAATCTTAATTCAACATTTTAGATGAATTTTAATAGGATAGCAAGAAAGAGCCGGGCAATCCTGGCTCTTTCCCAAAAAATAGTTCAAATGATTACGATGCCTGGGACAGTCCTTCGTTTTCCACTTCAGGCATCGGCTTGGCGGAAATCTTGACCGGCTTGAAACGGCTCCAGTCGAATTCATCACTGCCGGATGCTCTTGCGCGGTCCTGCAGGCCCTGATTCCAGGCTGCGTCATTGGCCGCCTTATCCGATCCAAGCTGCTCCACATCGTTCCTGATCATGATGTTGCCATACATGGTCATGAGCGTTGTGACGTCCTTGTCGTACTTCGGCGAGAAGAAATCGTCGGTCGGATCATAATGAGCCGCCTTGATTCCCATGATGCCAAGGAAGGTATCATAGAGCATGTCGTTGGTGAACGGCATATTTCTTCTTTCGAGCATCATGCGGAACTCTTCCGGACGTTCTCTCTCATACTGCGGGGATGTGTACACCCAGAACGGGATGTGGACCATGGTGAAATCGAACTGGTCCGCATTATGGCCCGGTCTTTCCGTCACCTGTTCCCCATGATCGGAGAAGTACATGACGCTGTCAGCGTGGAGATAGTTCGTGGCAGAATTCATGATGCTTCCCATGACATAGTCATTGAAAAGCACGGAGTTGTCGTATTCATCATTCATGATTTCAGAAGTGCTTCTGACCTTGCCCTGATCTTCCGACCAGTGGTAGAACTCGGACGGATACCTGTCCCAATAGCTGACGTGGCTGCCCATCAGATGGATGACGATGAGCTGGCGGCGGTTATTCGGGTCGACCTTCTTCAAGTACGGGACAAGCACTGTATCGTAGTCCTTGGTGATGACATCAGTGCCGACATACTGGTTGATCCAGTACTGGTCGTCGCAGGCAGATCCGATTGCGCCGATCGGCGTATCCCAGATGCCGAAGCGGGACTGGTTGGAAATCCATGTCGTATGGAAGCCAGCCTCCCTTGCCATATCGATGATGGAATAAGCATTGGCAAGCGCCATATCATTATACTGGTTCTTTTCTGTCAAAGCTTCGGTCAGAACCTGGACGGTCTGCGTATAGCAGGAGTAAGCATGATTGAAGAATACATAATGCGGATCGATGGCTGCCTGTGACTGGAACGGTGTCGTATCTCTTTCGTATCCATAGACATTCATATGATCGCGCGTCAGGGATTCACCGATGACAAGCACATAGACCCCGTCCGGCGCAGCCTTGAGCTTTTCAATGATTTCAGGATCCTTGATTCTCATATTTCTGCGGGCTTCAACGATTTTCTGGAAATCATGGAAGCTCTGCAGCGTTTCATACGTTTCTGCATAGACCTGCGCAATGCGCGTGCCGCCGATCGACAGTCCGCAGAGACCGAGGTTTACGATGAAGAGCCCCAGCATGGCAAACCATGTCTTTCTCGAAACAGATTCCACGCGGTCAAAGCTGAAGCGGCTGTTGTGGTAAATGAGCCAGCCAAGGAGAAGAACGGCTGTCACGCCCACGGCAATGCCTGCATACGGGATATTGACCTGGATGTATTCCATCGTCTCCGCCAGATTGGTCTGCGCCAGTGCGAGCAGCATGTTGATGGAAATCAGGGAATGCGTAATGAAGTAATATCCGATATAAGTGAACTGGATAAGCACATAAACGACAATGAGAAGCGCGCAGATGATACGTGCTATCGTTCTCCATTTCCCCGGCAGGATCCATGCGGCAGTCAGGCAGGAAATGAAGAGATAAAGCGGCGTCGACAGCTCCCCTGATATATCCGACATATCCAGAAGGACATTCGTCTGCGTGGACAGGAACGGCACAATCAGCCCCAGCGCCCATAGGAATGCAATCGTGAGCCATAGATGGAGCGCAGCCTTTTTCAAATCGTGACGGATGAAGTAGGCAGTAACAAAACCCACCTGCAGGAAGAGCAGGAATACCTTGATCTGAGATGCGAAGGCATATCCGCCAGGTGCACCGAAGTACCAGGAAAGGAAGAGAGCAATCGTAAATGGAACGAGCGTTGCGATTGCCCACCAGCGTTTCCAGTGGCCCAGACTTTCTCTTTTTTCCATTTTTTTCACCGGTTCTTTGTCCGGTTCTTTTATTTCATTTATTTCTTTCTTTATTTCATCTGCCGGTTTCTTTCCCGGAAGATCTTTTTTCCCTGCGGAAGCTTTCCCTGCTTTTATTTTTTTACGTGTCATGATAACCCTTTACATACCCGTAACTATATCCTTACTGATAAACAAATAACTGTTTTATTTTATCACAAGTATGCAAAAAATACATCAAGGAACGGAAAGGTCCCTCTTCCCTCGTTTTACATGAATTTCCTTCCATTCCATCAAAAAAACGCCCGAAGGAAAGGCTCCGGCATTGCACTGGAACCCCCTTCGGGCATTTTATTTTCCTGTATCAGTTTATCCTGTATCAGTTTGTCAGGGAACGGATCGGTGCAGGGATCTTGCCGCCTCTTGCAATGAATTCATCTGCCTTGAATTCGTTGATCTTCATGACAGGAGCATATCCCATGAGTCCGCCAAACTGAACCATGTCTCCCGGTTTCTTTCCAGGTACCGGAATCAGGCGGGTAGCCGTCGTCTTGTTGTTGATCATGCCGATAGCCGCTTCATCTGCAAGGATGGCGGAAATCGTGGATGCCGTCGTGTCTCCGGGAACGGCAATCATATCAAGGCCGACCGAGCATACGCAGGTCATGGCTTCGAGTTTTTCAAGGGAAAGGCTTCCCTTCTGTACGGCTTCAATCATGCCAAGGTCTTCACTGACCGGAATGAAAGCGCCGGAAAGACCGCCGACGGAAGAAGAAGCCATAAGGCCGCCCTTCTTCACTGCATCGTTTAAGAGCGCCAGGGCTGCCGTGGTACCGGGGCCGCCGCAGCTCTCAAGACCCATTTCCTCAAGAACCTGCGCTACACTGTCTCCGACAGCAGAAGTCGGTGCAAGGGAAAGGTCGATAATGCCGAACGGCGCATGGAGGCGATCGACGGCAGCTTCTGCCACCATCTGTCCAAGACGGGTAATCATGAAGGCTGTATTCTTGATCGTCTTGGCAACGACATTAAGCGGTGCGCCTTTGACATCTTCCAGCGCTCTCTTGACGACGCCCGGACCGGATACGCCGACATGGATGGCAGTATCGCCCTGCGTGACGCCGTGGAAGGCGCCTGCCATGAACGGATTGTCTTCGACTGCATTGCAGAATTCGACAAGCTTCGTGCATCCGTATGCATCCTGATCCTTTGTGAGTTCAGCTGTTTCCTTCACAATCTCGCCCATGCGCTTCACAGCATCCATATTGATGCCTGCCTTGGTGGATCCGATGGCAACCGAGCTGCAGATGCTCTTCGTGACAGCCAAAGCTTCCGGAATGGAATCGATCAGAATTTTATCCGAAGAAGACATGCCTCTGTCTACAAGTGCGGAAAATCCGCCCAGAATGTCGACACCGACAGCATCAGCTGCTTTCTGGAGCGTTTCAGCGATCGGCACATAGCTCTTTGCATTCGTGCCGCCGGCAATGAGCGCTACCGGCGTGACAGAAATACGGCGGTTGATGATCGGCACACCGTATTCCCTGGAAATATCATGGCTGACTTCCGTCAAGTGTTCTGCCTTCTGGCAGATCGTATCATAGATCCTGGTCAGCAGGGTCTTTTCATCGTCAGATACGCAGCCCAGGAGCGAAATGCCCATGGTAATCGTGCGGACATCCAGCTTATTCTGGTCAAACATGCGCTCCGTCGCAAGAATTTCCTCTATATCGAGCATGGCTCCCCCTTTCAGATCCTGTGCATGGCATAAAAGATATCCGCCAGCTGCACTCTGACATCGACGCCCAGCTCACGGCCCAGTTCTCCCATATCGTCCTGTACCTGTTTCAAGGAGCCCTTTGCGTTCTCCATGTCACAGATCAGCACCATATCAAAGATTCCATCCAGAATGGTCTGGGAAATATCCAGAATATTGATGTTTTCTTTTGCAAGTTCCTTTGTTACGCCGGCAACAATACCGACGCGGTCGGCACCAATGACGGTTACCACGATTTTTTTCATGTTCTGTCCTCCCTTCGGCATACCGGAAGCGCCCTTTTTCCATCACTGCCTAGGCAGTCACTTCCCGTTTGTTGTACTGCTCTAGCTATTATAGCACAGATCCCCCTTTTTCTTATGGCATTTGAGGCCTCTGTCTTCTATGCCTTTCCGTATTTTTTATCATTATTTTTCATCATTTGATTCCGGTATTTTTCATCATTTGATTCCGGGCTGCCAGGCGGCAGCAGAGGCAGGAATGCTCTCTTTTGCTTTTAATTGTCACCTTTCCCTTTCCCTTCACTTTTGACCCTGCAAAAATCTCTCTGAAATGGTATGATTTCTATTATTCCCAAAATGCAGAGAAGTACCTGCTTTTTACGTTCATGTGTTATTGATTTCCGATATAAGTTTATAAATTGTATAAACTTCGTTGACGATCGCTTAAAGACTCTTCTTTATACTTTGAAAAGCAGCCCTTGTATCAGCGTGGATGTTTATCGAAATTTACTACAAAAGCGATATGTGGCTCCCCAGTATTCAAAACACTGAACTATCCGTTGAATTTATAAATTTATTTATAAACTAAAACTGTATTTATGCCGTCTAAAAAGTGTATAATTAGGATGGGAATAGAAGTTTCTGAATTTACCAGCCATGGTAAATTGTTTTTGAATCAAAGGAGGGCCGTATGTCAAAACTGAAATACATCTCTTGGAATGTCAACGGACTCCGGGCCTGCATCAAGAAAGGGTTCATGGACGCATTCCATGATCTGGATGCAGACTGTTTCTGCCTGCAGGAAACCAAGCTGCAGCCGGATCAGATCGAACTTGACCTGCCCGGATACCACCAGTACTGGAACAGCGCTGTCAAAAAAGGCTACAGCGGGACCGCGATTTTCAGCAAGAAAGAGCCTTTGTCCGTCACCTATGGACTAGGGATCGAGGAACATGATCAGGAAGGGCGTCTCATCACTGCCGATTTCGGATCGCATTATCTCCTCTGCTGCTACACGCCAAACAGCCAGCGCGGACTTGTCCGTCTGGACTACCGCATGAAATGGGAAACGGAAATGATTGCTTACATGAAGCGTCTTTCCGAAGAAAAGCCCGTCATCCTCTGCGGCGACCTCAATGTCGCTCATGAGGAAATCGATATCGCCAACCCGGCATCCAACCACAAGAACGCCGGATTCACCGACGAAGAAAGAAGCCGCATGACTGAGCTTCTGTCAGAAGGATTTACCGATTCCTTCCGCTTCAAGTATCCTGACAAGGAAAAGGCGTATTCCTGGTGGAGCTATTTTGCTAAATCCAGGGAAAGAAACATTGGATGGAGAATCGATTACTTCATCGTCTCCAATGCTTTGAAGGCGCATATCGAGGATGCAAAGATCCATCCGGAAATCATGGGAAGCGATCACTGCCCTGTCGAACTTGATCTGGATTAAGGACGGAGGCGAATCAATATGGATGAAAATGATAATCCGGCAGAGAACTTAGCACCTCCGCTGCCACCTGTACCACCTGCCCCGCCGGAAGGAAGCAGTCTGCAGCAGAAGATGATTGCAAGCACACTGGGACTCATAGGCATTCCTGTCTCCGCTTCCATCATTATTACGACACTGCTCCTCCTCTATGCTTCTCACGGGGACGCCGTCATCAACAAGTATGTTTACATGGGATTCATCCTCCTGATCCTTGCGATCATCGCTTTCAGCGCAAGGATGGATTACCTCTTCTATGAAAGAACGAAGTCGCGCATCATCATCCCGCTCCAGCAGCTGTCCCTGGCAGCCCATGCCATACAGTACGGGAACTTCAATGTCGTGGTTGACCACCACAGCGATGATGAGCTTGGCGAGGTCTGCAACACATTCCGCACGATGCAGTCATACCTGAAGAACAGCATCGCAGAACGCGCCCACCTCCTCACAAGCCGCAAGATCCTCTTCTCAGGCATTACACATGACCTTAGGACCCCGCTCACGACAATCATGGGATACACGGAAGCCCTGCAGCTGGGACTTGGCAAAACGCCGGAAAAGAGGAAGCAGTACCTTGCCTCGATTGCCTCGTGCGCAGATGACTTGTCAAAACTGATCGATGAATTGTCTCTTTATAATAAACTTTCGACAAGCCGCATCATCTGCCATCCGGTACCGACGAACTTCAGCCGCGCTATCCACTCCTTCATCAATGAAGACCTGGAATACTTGAAATCCAGGAATGTGAACGTCTCTTACAACACCGATGATTCCATCATCGCCATGCTTGATGAGAAAGAATTCCAGAGAGTGGTTTTCAATTTACTGGCAAATACGATAAAATATAGAGACAAAGATACCTCAGAAGTCCTGATCCAGATTTACCGCAAGGGAAAATATGCAGAATTCACGTATCAGGATGACGGCCCCGGAGTTCCTCCGGAAAAGACCGCCCACATATTCGAAGCCTTTTACAGGACGTATGAGGCAAGAAGCAAAACAAGCAACGGCAGCGGCCTTGGTCTTGCGATTGTAGCGGAGATCGTCACGGCGCATAAGGGACGTTACCGCGCTGTCAATGAAAATGGATTGAAAATGATATTTGATATCCCGCTGAAAGAAGGGAGCAACACAAAATAATGAGAAAAGTACTTGTAGTGGAAGATGAACCGAAGATTGCCAACATGGAAAGAGATTTCCTGGAAGGCGCCGGCTTTGAACCATATGTCACAGACAATGGCGAGGAAGCCCTCAAGATCATGGATGAAGTGAAAATCGATGCTATCATCCTTGACGTCATGCTTCCGGGAGAGGATGGATTCTCTCTTTGCCGCAAAATGCGTGAAAAGACTGATGCGCCGATTATCTTCGCAACAGCACGCACAGAAGATGCGGACATCGTCAGAGGTCTGGGCCTCGGCGCTGATGACTACATCGTGAAGCCGTTCAAGGGCACTGTCCTCATGGCTCACCTGAGAGCTCAGCTCGCTACCCACAACCGTCTCCTCAGCAGAGACCTTGCAAGACCGCAGGTGGAAAAAGGCATTACCGTAGGCGATGTCACCATCTGTCCGAAAGCCCGCCAGGTACTCCTGAACGGCAAGGACGTCACACTGACAGGCAAGGAATTCGACCTCCTCTACTTCCTCGTCCAGCATCCGAATGAAGTATTCTCCAAGGAACAGCTCTTCGAGAAAATCTGGAGCTTCGATCCGATCGGCGTTCCTGCAACGGTCACCGTACATATCAACAGACTGAGAGCCAAGCTGAAAAACGCTGCCGGACATCCTTATGAAGGAATCGAAACCGTCTGGGGCGCAGGCTACCGCTTCCATCAGGACTGATTCCGGGGGGTGGAATTTTGCGAATTTTAGTAACCGGCGGTGCCGGATTTATAGGTTCTCATCTGGTCGACAAGCTTCTGTCGCTCGGCCATGAAGTAACCGTCATTGATAACCTCTCCGCAGGGACGGGAGAATTCCTCCCGCCTCAGGCGGAATTTATTCAAGCGGATATCAGAGATAGAAAGACCCTTCAAGACCTTTTTGAAAAAAGGAAATTTGACGTCGTTTATCACGAAGCAGCACAGACCATGGTTCCTGTATCCATCAAGGATCCAAGCTATGATGCGGACGAAAACATCATGGGACTTCTTTCCGTCCTTGAGTGCGCAAGAGCGACTGGCGTGAGAAAGATTATTTTCTCCTCCTCTGCCGCTGTTTACGGGGACAACCCCGCCCTTCCCCTCAAGGAAAATGAAGTGCCTGTCCCGGAATCCTTCTACGGCCTGACCAAGTGGATGACCGAGAAGTACCTGGAACTTTACAAGAAACTGTACGGCCTTGATTACACGATCCTTCGCTACAGCAACGTGTACGGTCCCCGTCAGGGAGCTAACGGAGAAGGCGGCGTCATCTACATTTTCGCAAAAGCCCTTGCCTGCGGAAAGCCCATCACCATCTTCGGCGACGGTTCACAGACAAGAGACTTCATTTCCGTCCATGACATCGTTGCAGCCAATGTCGCTGCCCTTGAAAAAGGAAGCGGGGAAATCTGCAATGTCAGCACGGAAACGGAAATCAGCCTGAACGAGCTCGCCCATGAAATAGTCACACTGGCCGGATATGATGATTCCTTCATTCATTACACAGAAGAACGTACAGGAGATATCCATCGTTCCTGCCTGTCCAATGAAAAGCTGAAATCTCTCTTCGGCTGGAAACCATCGTACAACTTAAACGACGGATTGAAGGATACCCTTTCCTTCTTTACCCAGCGGGAAAAGAATACCAAATAATCCAATAAAAAGAGACTGTCAATCGAACCATCGATTCCAGTCTTTTTTTGTTGGATTTATTTCAGAAGTTTTTCAATCATGTGCGCTACGCCGTCTTCTTCATTCGATGCGCAGACAGCTTTCGCTGCATCAAGGGCAATCTTGTCCGCATTGGCTACTGCATAAGACTCTCCTGCCATCCTGAGAAGCGGGACATCATTTTCCGTATTTCCAAATGCCATGATCTCGGAAGAGGAAATCCCTGCCTGATCCGCCAGGTACTTCACAGCCGTTGCTTTATTAATGCCGCTCTTGTGCATATCGACGAAGTCATCTCCGGGGAATACGACATCTACTGCATCCCCGAACTTGTTTTCAATAGCTTTCCTGATTTCCAGCCTGACAGCGGGATCCGGATCAGAGAAAACGATCCTTGTCACCTTCTTTGGCGGATTGAAGAAAGCCGCCCCGAGAAATTCTGGCTGCACGGTCCTGTACTTCCTGTACTTGATTTCCGTCCCGTCGGGGCCTTCCATGTAGATTTTATCATCCCAGAACGCAGTGACCTTGATCCCCTCTTCCTTTGCCCATAAAAGAGCCTTTGAAGCAAACTTTGGATCCATGCCTTCCTGATAGATGGCTTCCCCCGTTTCCCCCATCATGATCCATGCGCCCGTATAGCATACGACCGGGACATTGCCCAGTTCGAGCACTTCCATTTTCTTCCTGGCCGAATTCCACATACGTCCCGTAGCAATGACGACCTTGAATCCTTCCTCCGATGCTTTCTTGATTACATCACGAGAGTATGAGGAAATGGTCATGTCGTCATGCAGGAGCGTACCGTCAAGATCAATCGCTATCATACGAATCGACATATCAAAACTCTCCTTCTTCAAAGAAATCCCTGTATGATACCCGGTAAACGGATAATTATTTCAAAAGAACATTCTTATTCGACTATACCACATTTACAGATGAGAAAATACCCTTGGCACCAAATGGAGCCGATTTCACCTTCCTCTTTGCTGAATGGTAGCAAAAAGCAGGATTATTCATTATAATAAATAATAATCAAGGGCATGCCTCATGCCAAATTCCAGAGCCTGCCGCGGCTCTTTTTTTCAACGGAGAATGTATGAAATATCGTCTTCTGCTCGTACTGGCGGCCTTGATCTGGGGCTCTGCCTTTGTGGCGCAGGTCGTCGGCATGGACACGATCGGTCCATTTACCTTCGGCGGCGTACGTTTCCTCTTGGGAAGCGCAAGCCTTCTGCCCATTATTTATATGAACCGGCATAAGGAAAATCCCAAGTCCACGAAGATTCCGCTCTGGGCGGCTTTCCTCATGACGGGACTTCCCCTTTTTGCCGCTGCCACGATCCAGCAGGTCGGCCTGCAGTTCACCACGGCATCAAAGGCCAGTTTCCTGACAGCCAATTACATACTCTTGGTCCCCTTCTTCGGGCTCTTTCTGGGACATCCGCTCCGCCTGACGCACCTTGTCGGAGCCGTCACTGCTATTACGGGCGTCTACCTCATGTCCATCAAATCAGATTTCACCATCAGTCCGGGCGACCTCATGATGCTTCTCTGCGCTATTTTCTTCTCCCTGCAGATTCTGGCGCTTGATTACCTGACGCAGAGATTCGATCCCGTTCTTCTTTCATCGGGACAGTTCTTCGTCACAGGCATCCTGAACCTTGTCCTTGCCTTTATGTATGAAACACCGACATGGACCGGAATCGAAGGCGCTATGGGCGCTCTCCTCTATACCGGCATCCTTTCAAGCGGCGTTGCTTACACGCTGCAGGCAGTCGGGCAGAAATACATGCCCCCGACTGAAGCCTCCATGATTTTAAGCCTTGAAATGGTCTTCGGCGGATTGAGCGGCGTCCTTTTCCTGGGCAACACATTCACCGAACGCCAGATGGCAGGCATTGCCGCCATGTGCATAGGCGTATTCGTTTCGCAGCTTCCAAGCCGGGCCATTCTCCGGCTCAGAGAAAAACCCATCTCATAAATCCCACGATGTATTCATCCCCTTACGGGAATTGATCAGGAAGGAGCAGTATTATGAAAGAAATCGTTATCGCGCAGCCATTGGGCATTACCAGGGAGCTTTTGGAATCCCTTGCATCCGGTCTTAAGAAAGAAGGCTGGAACCTGACCGCTTATGACAAAGTCCCCTCCGGACAGGAAGAGCTCGGGAAACGCATCGAAGGTGCTGACATCGCTGTCATTGCCAACTATCCTTTGAAGAAGGAAGCATTGGAAAAAGCCTCTTCCCTCAAGTACCTCTGCGTCGCTTTCACCGGTGTCGATCATGTCGATATCTCTTACTGCAAGGAAAGACATATTGCCGTATCCAACTGCGCAGGCTATTCCACTGAATCCGTTGCTGAACTTGCCTTCGGCATGGCGCTTTCTCTCTACCGCATGCTTCCTGAATGCGGGGAAGCCATAAGAAATGGAAAAACGAACGCCGGCCTTTGCGGCATCGAGCTCAAGGGAAGGAAATTCGGCATCATCGGAACAGGCGCTATCGGACAGCGCGTGGCCGTTCTTGCCCAGGCATTCGGATGCGAAGTCTATGGATACAGCCGCACACCGAAGACTTACCTTGTCAACTACACCGATCTTGATACCCTTCTTAAGACCTGCGACATCATTTCTATCCATGTCCCCCTGACCGATGAGACAAGAGGACTGATCAATAAGGAAAAGATTGCCCTCATGAAGAAGGATGCCATCCTGATCAATACCGCCAGAGGCCCTGTCGTCGACAGCAAAGCCCTTGCCGATGCATTGAAGGAAGGAAAAATTGCCGGCGCAGGCATCGACGTCTTTGAAGGCGAACCTCCGCTTCCTGCCGATCATCCGCTCCTCTCTGCTCCTCACACCATCCTTTCGCCGCACGTAGGCTTTGATACGAAAGAAGCTATGGAAAGAAGAGCCATCCTTGTATTCCACAATATTGAGAACTACCTGAAAGGCGACCAGAAAAACGTCATCTGCTGATGCAATATAAATGAAAGGCCCTGCATGCCGCCTGGCATGACAGGGTCTTTTTGTATGTACACTCCATGTATTTATTTCTGAATGAGTTTTTCCATATCTTCTGGAAGCGGCGCGCGGAAGGATTTCCCTGAAACGCCTTCAAAGCCTTCTTCAAAGGCAGGAAATGATAGCAGTCCTGCATGAAGCATCTGCCTTTTGATGCCAAGTTCCCTTGACGCTTCGATGCTCTCCTTTGTCCCGTACTTCTTATCCCCCAGGAGCGGATGACCTTTTCCTGCCATCTGCACGCGGATCTGATGGGAACGTCCTGTCAGGAGCTCGATTTCTACGCGCGTGAAGGTAATTCCCTCTTTGCGATACGTTTCTTCGGCTTCATAGAGGATTTCAATATGCTGCGCATCTTCTGATTTCTTCACGAGGCGTACCTGGTTATCCTCATGATCCTTCTTAAGATAGCCTTCCAGCTTTCCCTTCCCCTTCATTTCTCCGTAAACAAGGGCTGTGTAGATCTTTCTCACATCACGCTTCCGGATGATTTCATTCATGGCCTGCAGGGCATGGATATTCTTTCCTGCAATGACAAGGCCGCTCGTATTCCTGTCGAGGCGGTTGCAGACGGACGGCTTGAAAACAGGCGTCACTTCATCCTTCAGGTACGCAAGGATTTCATCATTCAATGATTTTTCCCCGGATGCATCCCCCTGCGTCAGAAGCCCTGCCGGCTTGTTGACAAGAAGCACATCATGATCTTCATAGACGATTCTTCCGGAGAGTTCATCCCCGTCAGCTTTCCTTTCCGGGACCTTTTCTTCTTTTCCCATGAACTTGTCTATCGTTTCATCGGAGAACCAGATTTTAATGCTGTCCCCTGCCTGGATTTTTTCCTTTCCTTCAAGCTTCCTGTCGTTCAGTGTAATATTTTTCTTTCGAAGACTCTTCCGCAGAAGACTGGCTGATGCACCGGGCATCAATTTCGTGATGTATTTCCATACACTCTGCCCTGCTTCCGATTCGCGGACCCTGAATTCTTTCATACTTTTCGCTCTTTCAATTTAAACGGGCCTTCCTGCCGCTCCTGCCATCCGGATGAATCATTTTACCTCTTTCCTGGCAAAGCGCAGAGAATCCCGGTTTATGCTTATTTCTTTATTGTACCATTATGCGCGGTTCCCATGGAATATTCCAATAGAAAAAGAGGAGCTCTTGTCAGCCCCTCTTTTCATCAACTTACTTCTGCTTTTTGAAATACGGCTTGATGCCTCCGCCAAGTTTTGAACTGCGGATGGCAGCAGCTGCTTTCTCCGTTACGATATAGAATGCCGGGATCAGGAAGAGCCCGAATAACGTAGCAAATGTCATACCTCCTACGACGGCAACACCCATGCCGCATCTGGCCCCTGCGCCCGCACCGTTTGCAAGCGCCAGCGGCAGGCAGCCGATGATGGAGGTGAAGGCTGTCATGAGGATCGGACGGAAACGGAGACGGGATGCCTCCACTGCAGCCTCCAGCGGATCCATGCCGTTATCGACACGTTCCTTGGCAAATTCAACGATCAGGATGGCATTCTTTGCCGCCAGACCGATGATCATGATAATGCCGATCTGCATGTAAACGCTGTTCTGGAAACCATCACTGGTCGATCCGAGAAGCGCTGCCATTTTATTGATGGCATATTCAGAGAAGAGCGCTCCGAAAATACCCGTCGGTACGGTAAAGAGTACGGCAAACGGGACTGACCAGCTTTCATAGAGAGCTGCCAGGCAGAGGAAAGTAAAGACAAGCGCCATGGCAAGTGTCTTCATCGTTGAGCTAGAGGAGTTATTTTCCTCGCGGCTCTGGCCGGACCATTCGATTGTCTCCCCTGCAGGAGCGACGGAAAGGACAGCTTCCTTAGCCGATTCCATGGCTTCGCCGGAGCTGTAGAATGAACTTCAGGGAATCCGCCTGGGAGCGGTACTGCGTGCCTGCCTGTACGATGACTTTGTACGTACGGCCGAACTGATTGAAATCATTGACCTGCGTACCGCCGAAGTTGACCTGAAGGGCCGTAAATACATCTGACAAATTGATGCCAAGACTCTTGACCTTCTCACGGTCGACAGAGAATTCATAGCTTGGCGTATCAGCACTGTAGTCGCTTCTTGTACTCATGAGCTCAGGACGCGCGTTGCAGGCTGCGACAGCCTTGGCCGCCAGATCGCTGAGTTCCGTATCCGAAAGGCCCAGATTATCCTGCAGCTGCATGCTCCAGCCGCCTTCCATGCCAAGGCCCGGGAGCGAGGACACATTGAATGCATAAATGCTGGCTTCTGGATGATCCTTTGCCGCCATCATGTTGAACTGGGTAATAATGGACGTGACACTTTCGGCCGATGCAGTCCGCTGATCCCAGTTATCCAGAGAAACGTAAAGATTTCCTGTATTCGAACTGGATCCGCCTGCATTTGTCATGACATCCTTGACGCCTGGAATCGTCTTCGTTTCAGCCGCCATGGCATCGACTGTCTTGATTGTCTGATTGAGGGACGTCCCTTCCGGCATCTTGATGCTTGCCATGAAGAATCCCTGATCTTCAGACGGAACAAAGGTCGAAGGAAGAATCTTGTAGAAAGCACCCATGAGGACGCATATGACGACGAGGAAAATGCCTGCAAACTTCAGATGATGAATCATCCAGTCAACCTTCTTCGTATAGCCTTCGCGTATATGGTCGAAAGAAGAATTGAACTTATGGAAGAATGCGGCAAGCGGGCCATGCCTGAAACCTGTATCGCCCGGCTTCAGGAGAAGCCCGCAGAGGGCAGGCGTCAGCGTCAGTGCAACAAATGCGGAAATTGCAATCGATATCGTAATCGTCACGGCAAACTGCTTGTAAAGGACGCCCGTGATGCCGCCAAGGAAGGCAACCGGAATGAAGATGGATGCCAGGACTGCCGTCGTTGCGACAATCGGCCCCTGTACTTCATCCATAGCCGCTTCCGTCGCAGCCTTTGGATCGAGTTCCTCCCTTTCCATGTGCTCTTCAACGTTTTCAATGACGACAATCGCATCATCGACGACCATGCCGATTGCCAGGACCATCGCAAAGAGTGTCAGCGTATTGATGGAGAAATCAAGAAGAACGAAAGAAGCAAACGTACCGATAATGGAAACCGGCACTGCGAGGACCGGGATCAGCGTCGTCCTCCACTTCTGCAGGAAGAGGAATACGACGAGAACGACAAGAATCAAAGATTCAATGAATGTAGCCTTGACTTCATCTATGGATGCATTGATGAACGACGTATTATCCATGACGATAATGTAATCAAGATCCGGCGGGAAACTGTCCTTGGCCTCCGAAAGAATCTGCTTGACCTGCGTGACAGTATCAAGAGTATTCGCATCATTGGTCAGCTGTACGTCAAACCCGATCCCCGACTTCCCGTTGATCTTCGAATTATTGCTTTCATTCTGCGTGCCTCTTTCAATCGTGGCAACATCCTGCAAATGGACAAACTGGCCATTGGAAGCAGACTTCAGGATGATATTCCCGAACTATTCCGGTGTCGTGAGACGCCCTTCCACCTTGGCACTGTACTGCTTTTCCTGCGTAGCCGGTGCCGGCTGGGCACCGATCGTACCGGCAGGAGCGGACACGTTCTGCTCCTTGATGGCAGATGTGACGTCTGCCACCGTCAGCCCTCTTTCAGCGAGCTTGTCCGGATTCAGCCAGATTCTCATGGCATAGCTGGAACCGAATGTATTGACATTGCCTACGCCGTTTACACGCTGCAGTTTATCCAGAAGGTAAATATCTGCGTAATTCTTAAGGAAGGCCTGGTCATATGTACCCTTTGGCGAATACAGATTGACCATCAGCACCATATCGCCGGATGCTTTCCTGACAGTAAGGCCCGTCTGCTGGACCTCGGAAGGCAGGCTGTTCTTGGCCAGATTGGCACTGTTCTGTACATTGACGGAATCCGTATCCCCGTCAGAATCGAGGTCAAAGACAATCGAGAGGCTGTAAGAACCGCTGTTGCTTGACGTCGAAGACATGTAGTCCATATTTTCAACGCTGTTCAGCTGGTCTTCAATGACCTGCGCGACCGTCTGATTGACGATGCTTGCGTTGGCACCCGTATAATTGGCGCTGAGACGTATCGTCGGCGGAGAAATCTGCGGATACTGCGCAATTGGCAGTGTCGAAAGCGAGATCAGGCCGAGGAGTACGATAATCAGCGAAATGACAATCGCAAAGATTGGACGCCTGATAAAGAATTTAGACATAACCGGCCTCCTTTATGACTGCTGGGAGGTAACGGCATAAGACGGCGTCGTGCTTGTCGTCAGGGACAGCCCCAGTTCCTGCGCATTCGTTTCCGTAGGATTCAGAGCCTGTCCTTCCTTCAGATTCGTCAGACCTTCTACTACGACATTATCATCCTTGGTAAGACCGCTCTTGACGACATAGTAGCTTCCCACTTCATCGCCAAGCTCTACGATCTTGGAAACAGACTTGTTGTCCGGCCCCACGACGATGACAAAGGACTTGTTGAGAACCTGCTGCACTGCTCTTTGCGGAACAAGAAGTGCATCCTTCTGCGGCTGGCCCTCAATCGTAATCTTGGCAAACATGCCTGGAAGCAGGAGATGATTGTCATTATTGAAGAGAGCTTTGACTGTGAGCGTACCAGTGGACTGATTGAGCTGGCGGTCAGCAATATATGTCGTGCTTGTTTCCGCATACTTGGAACCATTGCTGAGCGTGAGCGTTGCCGTCGGCGGAACAAATTCACTGCTTGCTGCATCGCTTTCCTTCGGCTTGCGTCCGTTTTCTCTGAAATTCAGGAATTCATTTTCACTGACAGAGAAAGAGACATAGACCGGATTGATTGTGCCGACAGATACGAGCTGCGTCGATCCCGACGTCACATACGTCCCTGCCGCCACATCATCGACAGAAAGCTTTCCTGACATTGGAGAACGGACGACAGTATCATCCAGATTCTCCTCTGCCTCCTGCAAAAGTGCCTGCATATCTTCATATTCAGAACGGTTTGTTTCCACCGTGGCTCTCTGCGTCGTGAGCGTCTGCTCTGCAATCGCACCCGAAGCCTCCAGCTTTTCATAGCGCTGAAGATCAATCAGGGAATTGTTGTGAGCCGTCCTGGCCTTATCCACATTCGACCTTGCAGAAAGTACCTGGGACGAATACTGACGATCGTCGATCTGTCGATCTTATAAAGCGGCTGCCCCTTCTGGACAGCCTGCCCGCTGGTAAAATACTTTTCCACAATAGAACCGGAAACCCTTGGCTTGATGGCTACCGCATCCGTCGATTGTACTTCCCCTGAATAATCATGGGAAACAGATACATCCTGCTGGAGCACCTTCATCGTCTTGACAGAAACAGCATTGCTTTTCTGCTCCGTCGTGCCGCATCCGGCCGTCAGACCCATGATTCCGAAAAGAATCACAGCTGCCGCTATTCCTGCCTTCTTCCTTGCATTTCCTATCAACATATTCCCACCCCTGACTCTGTCTGTCCGTGTCTCCTGCCTTCAATTCATCAGGCAGGGATCATCAGACTATTGATTCCAATAGAAAAAATCCAGGCATGCCCGGATCCAAATTCATTCATGTCTACCTTATTGTAACAGAAAACAAAACCTAAATAAATGAAAAACGGATGGAATATCCCGAACCGGGACATATCCATCCGCCTGCACTTTTATTGATTATTTGTCGTCCACATGAAGTGAGAGGACATCATTTCTTGCATAATGACCGCAGGGATCAAATTCCATCTTGGCAGCCGCAGCGTCCTCCATGTCCAAATCCGCGTAAATAATACGCTCCATATCCCATACCGTCTCAGAAATATCATGACCATAAGGATCGATCACACAGCTTCCTCCGCGGCATACGATACCCTTGGAAACAGCATCCTTCTCCGGAGCCGTTGCAAGATCCCCCGGATAAGAATCCTTTGTAATCAGCATATCGCAGTTGATGACAAAACAGCGTCCTTCCAGTGCAATATGACGGATCGTATGCTGCCATTCCGCATTGTCATTCGTATTGCAGGAAATATAGATCGTAATCCCCTTCTGATACAGCGCCGTCCTTGCAAGAGGCATGTAACTCTCCCAGCAGATCAGGCAGCCGATCGGCCCCCAAGGCGTATCCATCACAGGGAAATATCCCTCATTCGCATCGCCCCAGACCACACGCTCCGAGCCCGTAGGCTTGAGCTTCCTGTGCGTCAAGACTTCACCATCCGGGGAAATCAGAAGATTGGAATTATAAAGCGTCCCGTTCACCGCATCCCTTTCCGAAATGCCGATGCTTACATACACGCCAAGCTTCCTGGCCTCTTCCTTCAGCACTTCCGTCTCTTCCTCACCCACAACAATGGATGCATCCGAATAACGCTTCCAGTCCTTCCTGCCATCAGCCGTACGACGTCCCACAGAAAAGCCGAAATTCATTCCATAAGGATAACCGGGAATAAAAAGCTCCGGAAACACAACAAGATTCGCCCCGCCCTTAGCCGCCTTCTTCAAAAGCGATAAAGCCTTCGAAAGACAGGCCTTCTTGTCAAACATCACAGGCTCCGCCTGCACCACAGCCACCCGGCATTGTCCGTCCTTTACTTTCATCATAAATCCCCCTGCCATAGTTTTATCGTATCTTTCAGTCAATGTTACATATAGTTTACCATGTCAGCATAATAAAAGAAAAGGGAACATAAAGAACACGAATTACGCCGATTGACGTCCCTCTTAATCCCCCGTCTCTTCCATTAACCATTTCAGCAATGATAGTGCAGAACATAATATAAACATAAAATGAAAAAGTCAATCGCAATGATTGACATACCTTCGCTTATCAAATCCGCATGTCTTTCACCATACCAGCCAAGAGGGCTCAGCAGGTATTCATGCAATAAAACCACCAACCGGTAAAGATTGATGGGATTTAGCTGAATCAGCTCTGCTTATTCCTCCCTTCCATTCCAACCGAGATGAGGCAGCAGGTTATTCACACAAAGCAAAAAAGGACATCGATCGTAATGATTGACGTCCTTTTTTATGGCTCTTCACGGAAATTTGGGGGATGAATAATTTTTAGGTAAAGAATGGAAT
>OLQC01001265.1_pt1 | contig 20970 bp, 17 predicted proteins | sample 1672471 | NCBI WGS metagenome assembly OLQC01 (sample SAMEA3136689, study PRJEB25190) | human gut metagenome | biome: human gut; feature: human-associated habitat; material: faeces | place: Austria | collected 2013
CTGGTCCGCGTGTTCCGGGAGCAACTGAATCTATCGGACGCCGCCCCGGTTTCCCGGAACGGCCCACGCCGTTTCTGTCGTTTGTCCAGTCCTATTCGACACTACTTCCCGGACTGTTGGGCGGTCAACTGGTCTGCGGCTGGCGCCGCACATGGGAATTGCACCCCTCCGAGGATCTCTCCGAGCTGCACCGATTGCTTGTATCTGTCGCTATGCAGAAGTACCATTGTAGGCAGATGAGATCATGGCGAGGCAGCCTGCCGCGGCTGCTTTTGGATGAACGGGTATCGCTGGGCACCTTCCGATCTGGGGCCTGCATTGACACGGGGAATTCCCGTGCAGGTGGTCATGGCGCGTTCTCCGCATCGCCGTCCTCTTTCTTACGGAGGCTCATCTGCTGATGTGATCCAGTTGCCGAATATGGCCGAATGGCGTTTTTCAAGGTACAATAGGCCCTTTGTTTGGCTTGAGTAAATTGTACCTTGAAGGAAAGCCACGGAACAGAAACAGTTTGGAACATTGCATACCCAAAATGGAACATTTTACAGTTTCGCTTGCAATTCAGAGAGGATATCGATTGCCATTCTCAAACACTGCTTTCTGTCCACGCGATAGTTTTCTTTTCCAAGCAAGAGAAAATCCATGGAGACATCGAAGAACATTGCCAGCTCAATGGCAATTTCAATCGGGCCTATCTGTAAGCCGTTCTCAATTTTAACTATGTAGGTTCTACTAACATTTATCTTTTCAGCAAGCTGTTCTTGAGTGAGCTCTCTGCCGGTGCGTAACCGTTTGATTCGCTCCCCGTATGCCATTCGGTCAAAATGCATTTTATTCCCTCCGTTTCGTCATTTGTGAAGAACTCGCAAACGGCAGAAACGGTGGGGCACGGCAATGAAATTGGCATCCGCATAATGAAAAGCGGAGAAAAAGCCAAGGATGGCCGCAAAGGGCCATCCTTGGCTTTTTCTCCGTTTTGTTGTGTTGTCTGGTCGCATGGTTAGGTGGCCTCTCGAATATCTCCAGAGGCCAATGTGTTCCGGGAACTCCGCTTCCTATATCAGCGTTCTCTATATTCTGGCGCCTCCATTATCCTCCCATACCACTGCCGAGATCATAGCCAAGGTCACAGGTATAGCGCCACTCCACGACGTCGCCGTCCTTCACCTGGTAGCGGGAGCAGCCGTAGTTGGGATACCAGCCGTTGACGTTGTACATCCAGCCGGACAAACTGCCCACGTCGAACTCATAGAGGTTATTGATCCCCTCTACATAGGCGCTGTTATATACCGGAGTCCAGTTGGATTCCATGTGGATGGCGTTGTCCCGACATACCCGCTGGAGAACATCGAATACGCTCTCGCCCTCGCTGAACTCCACCTCCGTGGCGGGAAAAACAATGCCGTCCTCCGGCACGAGGAACTTCTTGTTCTCCACGCACTTGTCCATGTTGTCCAGAATGGTCTCGCAAGAGATGGAGAAAGTACAGGTGTGGGTCGTAGTGGTATCCACCGTCGTATCCTGCGGCTCTACCGGCGTAGGTTTGCCCTCCGGCACAGGGTCGGTCATGTACTGATCCTTGTTTTCTGTATCCTCCGGCTGCACAGGAGCAGCGCCGCAGGCGGTACAGAAGAGCAGGAATACCGCCAGCAGCAATGCCGCTGCGCATCTGTGCTTCGTACCCATGTCACTGCTCCCTCTTGATGCGGCGGTAGCGGCGCACCATGGCAAACGCCAGTATGGCCACTACGATAACCGCCAGCAAGATCGCGCCCAGCGGCGTTTCCGTCAGGGCGGCGCCCACCACCTCGAACACGCTGCTGCCCTTGCCGTCGGGGCCGAATGTGCCGTCCTCGGCGGCTTGGAGGTAGGTCAGGGCGGAAACGGCAGCAGAAGCATCCATGACCGGATCGGCGTAGACCGGCAGGCTGCCCAAATCATCCAGCGGCGCTTCCACCTCGAAGCTGGAAAGAAAGCCCACTCCGTCTACATAAAAGGTCTTCATGGCGTCCGCCGCGGTATTTCCGTTTTTCACGAAGCGAGGGTCGTCCAGAGATATTCCCAGCGCTTCCATCATTTCCAGCACGGCGAGCGTTGCCTCGCCGTTTGAAGTACCGGTCATACCCGGAAAGCTGCCATCCGAAAGCTGTACGGAGGACAGGTATTCAATGGCACGGTCTATCGCCTTGGAAATGTACTCCTTGTCCGCGTGGGGAGCAAGGGCGGTGACATTCTCGGCAGTGTACTGCACATAATCCCGGAGTATCGGGGTAACTATCCCGCTATAGCTTGCGTAAGGGTCAAATTGCCCGTCTGCCGTCTGATATTGCAGTATACCGGCGGCGTACTTGTCCACGACCGTATCCGCGTCCACGCCGCGCTTACGCCACATAGACGCATCTACCGAGTCAAAATCCATCAGCGCCTCTCTGTATTCCGCAGTGTCCATGGCAGAGAGATTTGTCAACGGTGCCAAAAAGTCCATGCCGTTTACGTCTGCAGGATCCATATCCAGCGCTTTCATGGCCTGCACCAGAACCGGCGAGTAGGTGTTCGCCTTGCGTCCCATCAGATATTCGCCGCTGGCTCCCGACAGCATCTCAACAAGGCTTTCCAGCTGTGCACGTTGCTCCTCCGGCAGCTTACCGCCGCCGGCTTCGGACATGGATAAGATCTCCTTGGCCAAATGGCTTAGAGCACCCTCGGAAACGATCGTGCTGTTTCCATCCCCGTAATACCCCTCTGCCAGCTTCTGTGCATAATCCGCAGACTGCGCCTGTAAAAGTTCACTGTAATCTATGGCATTGTCTTGACGGTTTCCCTTTTCCGGCGTGCTTGCGGACGGTGTTCCCGCCACAGCCACTGCCGGTCTGACACTACAAAGCCCTATAAGTCCCGCTTCGTTTATGTAGGTTCGCCGTTCCACAGCCTTGCCGCGGTCATCCGGGGCATCCGGATCGGACATCAACGATGAGCTGGAGGCGTACCAAGCATCCCCTGATCCGCGGTACCCCCAAAGAATATCATGTCGGTAGAACCCCTGTCCCGGCGCGGGGGCACCGTCAAAATAGCTCTCCTGATACCAGTCCATCATGCCGTCCAGCACGGTGTGGCCGTTCTTTACAAATCGCCCGTCGTCAGGGGAGATATCCAGCGCCGCCAGCATTTCCAACACGGCGGCATCCTCCTCCACGTCCTCCTCGCCGTACCTGAGAAAGCCACCGCTGTCCAGCTGCTGCATCGAGAGATAGCTTACCGCCTTTTCTATGGCGGCCCTGACCTCCGGACGGCTCTGGTAAGGCGCCAGCGCCTGCGCGGACTTTGCCGTCAGCAGGATGTAGTCGAACCGGTCCGGCTCGGCAGCCACGCCCTTTTGCTTCAGCTCGGCAGGCCATGGGGAGGTATAGCGAAACTCGCCGCTGTCCTGCTGCCGTGCCAGCGCCTCGGCGATCAGCGTTTCCCGCAGCGCGTCGAACGCCTCCGTTCTGCCCGCATCGCCTGCCGCGTCCAGATCCAGCAGCATATCCAGCCTGTCCTCGTCCGCCTCCACCATCTCCGGCCGCCGCAGCGGCTCCAGCAGGTCGTGACCGGCGAGATCCGTCACGTCCAGCCCCATGGCCGCCACCGTGCGGAGCGCGCCGGGGATATAGGCGTACCTGCCCCGCTGCTCCGCCAGCGCCAGCCAGTCTGCCAGCGCCTGCAAATACTCGTTGTAGAAGCCCTCCGGCACGTCGGCGCCGGAGGCCCACAGCGCGTACACCGCCTTGGCGTTGGTTTCCTGCCGTGCGGCGGATAGGTAGTCCCTGCTCTCGCTGACGGAGTCCGCCACCAGTCCGGACACCGTTTGGTACGCCGCCTCCAGCTCCGCTGTCCAGCCGTCCCATGCAGGCGCGGCCTGCGCCGTCACCGGCAGCAGCAGGATCACAGCCAGCAACGCGGTCAGCAGCCGCGTCAGTTGTCGTTTCATTTGCTCTCCCTCCTGCGGCGGACGAGGATGCTGCCGCCGATCATCACCACTGCCGCGCCGCCGATGCACAGCAGCAGCGTCCGCTGCGCCGCGTCCGTCTGCGCCTTTACCGCCAGCACCGCATCCCAGCTCTCCACCAGCTCCCTGTCGTGTTCAGACAGCGTGCGGTACCGCTTCACGATACCGTCCACGATGGGCTTTTCCTTCAAGCCGGCGTCGGTCATAGGCAATATCTCCGCGGCGATATCCGCGTTCAGGCTCTCGATCTCCGCGTACAGCGCGTCAATCTTCTCCTGCGCCGCCGTCAGCTTCTCCATGTACCTGTCATAGCCGTCAAATTCACGGCTCATCTTCAACCGCTCCAGCAGGAAGGCCACCTCCTCCGCGTCCTCCGTGGACAACGCGTCGGGCAGCGCGTCCACGCGGCTTTGCAGCTCCTGCGTAAACTCATAGCTGCCGGCGAAGGACACCTCGCTCTCCTCCGGCGTCAGTATCTTGGCGGACACGCTGCCGGGGCGGAAATCGTACAGGATGCTCATGCCCTGCGCCTGCCGCCACACGGCTACCAGCGCCAGCAGAGCTTGGTCGGTGGCGATGCTGTTGCTCTCGCCGGGGATGGCGGAGGGATTGCCGGGGTCAGACTCATAAGAGTGGGCAAAGCCGCCGTCCTCCTGCTGGTAGTAGAACAGCGCATCCAGCAGATTGATGCCGTTCTTGATGAACCGCGAGTCGTTCTGCGGATCAACGCCGATGGAGCACAGCGACACGATGATCTGCGACACGGACTCGGAGTTCCGCGTGCCCCAGCTGCGGAAGTCGCCGGTGTCCAGCTGCAATTCGGACAGGCAGTCCAGCGCCTTGTCCACGGGGTCTTTCACGTTGAAGGTGGCGTTTCGATAGTACGGTGCAAGCGCCTGTATCGCCATGGCGGTGATGTCCGGGTCGGCGGTGCTGCCCTGTGCAAACCGCAGGTTGAAGCCATCATCCGGGAGCTGGAAGGACAGTATCTTCTTGATCATCTCCGTGCGGGTATAACTGGAGCCCGCAGGGATGTTGTACTTCATGCTGTCCAGCGTGATAAGCCCCCACAGCCAGCCGTTGAGCCCCTGTGCGCCGATGTCCACGGTCTTGCCGCGGTCATATACACCGTCCGCAATGAGGTTGATGTCGCTGCCGTTTTCGTCCTTACCGAAATGAGTAGGATCGCCGTCGCAGGCCAGCACAGCGAGGGAAATACGATGCCACTCGGTGGCCTTCACCCGGTCCAGCTTGTCCGGCTCACGGTACTTCTGCTCGACGTATGATTGCAAGGCCGCGAGGTAGGCGTCGTAGTCATCCTCTACACCGCAGCGGCTCAGACCGATGGGCAGCCAGTCTGTGGCGGAGCTGCCCGCGTAGGTCAATTCGTCCCCGGAGAGGAGATTATCAGTTTCAGACAACCCCAGCGCAGAACGCTTCTGCGTCATAATGCCCTGAATGGCCTCGGAGATCTGGGCCACCGTGTACTTGCCCTGCGGTACGACCTGTCGCTGGTTCTGCTTTTGCGCCGCCTCCGCCTGCTCTGCCGTCATGGGACTGACGGTGATACTCACATCGCCGGTGAACGTACCGTTCTTGAACTGCACGCGGCCGAGGATGTTGGAGCCCTCCACCGGCGTGATATTGCCCCACGTCTCCTCGCTCCATTGGGCATCCCTGCCGATCTGGATCTCCACCGTACCGGTGAAGAAGTCGGGATGCTCCAGCGTGACCGACTGCACATAGTACATCCCATTGATGGAGATACCGCAGGCAGCTTCATCCTCTTTGTTTTTGCCCACAGCCAGCGACACACGGGCGACCTTATTTGTGGGCAGGGTATGCCCTTCGTTGGCCGTCAGGTTCAGCACATCTGCGCTGTCTACGCCCACTTTCTCAAACACCCAATAGGGCAGATCATTCCCTGTTGGGGCGTTGACGGTGATGCTGTATCCCGCTGCGTAAGCTGTGGGTATCATGCCCAATACCAGCGCCAGCGCCAGCGCCAGCAGAAACGCCGCCCAATTCCGCACTTTTCTTCTCACAGAGGCATCCCTCCCATTTCCGTTTATATAGCCGTATTCGCGTGGACGGAAATTCCGCCCACGCGAATCGGCAGACCGCCCGCTAAGAGCCGTCTATTTCACTTATTTCTTGCTGGCTGCGTCGTCGCGCTCATCGCGCTTGACCTTATGGTAGCGGCGCACCGCGCCCACGATGACCAAGGCCGCAACGACTGCCACGATGGACCACACGATAATGGGGTTTTCCCGCACAGCTGTGCCGATGATCTCCCAGATGGAATTGCCGCTAACCTGACCCTCTGACTCCTGCCCGTCCGGAACATCCTCCGGGGCTTCGGAGGTCTGGGTGTCATCAGGCTCAGCCTCAGGTTCTTCCGCGTTCTCGGACAGGCTCTCCATCGTCACCTGCTGGGAATCCAGCCACACGGGGAAGGTCAGGGACGTGCCGCTGCTTTCCCAGTTGGCATACAGACGCTCCGTCAAGTTCAGCAGGCTGTCGGTGTACTGTGCAAGGATCTCCTCCACTGTGCCGCTGGCCATACCGCTGCCGGTGGTCAGCCACGTACTGAAGGTCGCCTCGCTGCCGGTATCCATGTAGCGCTGGAGCGCCTTGCCGATGATGTCGCCGTTCTTGCTGTTCAGGCCACTGTGTTCGTTCAAGCTGGCCAGCAGCAGCGCTGCCAGACCCTTGGCCTCGTCGGTATCCTTGGACTTAGCCGCTGCGGCCATGTTGTCCAGGCTGTTGGTGATAAACGCACGCAGCACGCTGGGGGAAGCCTTCAGCCACTGGGCGAAGGTCTTACCGCCGCCGTTAGCGCCCCACTCGGCGTAAGCGGCCAGCACCAGGCCCTTGATGTTGTACTCCACATCCATATTCAGGCCGTCTTGCAGGCCCTCATCGTCCTCATCGCCTGCGCCGTCGCCGGTATCTGTGCCGCTGCCATCGCCGTTACCGCCGCTGCCGCCAGTGCCGCCGCCGCTGCCGCCGCTGCCGGCGCTGGCAAAGGTGGCCACGACCTTTGCGTTGGCCGCGCCCAGCGCAAAGCTGCCGGGATTGGCAAGGTCAGCGGTCGTGCCGGTGCTCATCAGATCCAGCGTCAGGCTCTTGAGCGCATAGCTGCTGTCCTTGGGCGTGGCGGTGACGGTCACCTTGGTGCCACTGGGTCCATAGACCGCGTTGTCCGCGTCGCCGGTGCGGCCATCGCCGCGCTTGATGGTCACCGTGCCGCCGGTGCCGCACTCGGCCTTGGCACGGTAGTAGCTGGTGGAAGTCCCCTCACCGATGGGAACAGGATAGTTGTTCGCGCCCTGCGTCCAGTAGTTCTTGTGGGCATTGACGCCGCCGTCCACGCCCCACGCCACCTTGCCGCTGGCAAAGTCGTCTGCGCTGGCCCACTCGCCGACGCTGGAAACGGAGTCCTTCTTGTCCGCCAGATAGTAGCTGTCGGACACATTTTTCTCTTTCAGCTCGGTGGGCGCAAGGCCGATATTGGCGCCCGGGACATAGCTGAAGGAATTGCTGACCTGATTATGCGCACCCCAGCCGTAGAGGATGCCGAAGGCCCTGACAGACGTGCTCGCCTCGACCTTTCCGGTGTTCCAGCAGAATTCCGCCACGCCGCCGTAGCCGCCGTTGGTAAGGATACCCGCCGCATAGTCCGTGCCGGTAATCGCGCCTGTATTGCTACAGTTCGTTGCCTTGCTGCCATTGACGCAGATGCCCGCAGCCTGCTGGCCGGTCACAGCGCCGCTGTTGCTGCACCGCTCATAGCTTCCGCCCGCCGCAATGCCGGAGGCGTACCCCTGTGTCGCAGATATGCTTCCGTTGTTGGTGCAGTCTGTGTAGGAGCCGTAGCTATGTGTTTCATTCCCAGTCATTCCGCCTGCGGTTCTTTTGCCGACTACCTTAGCGCTGTTGGTACAACCCGCTAAAACGTGATCCTGAAGGTTGCTGTATCCCATACCGGCCAGTCCGCCTGCATAACTGCCGGTCACGGAGCCGCCCCTGTTGTGGCAGTTTGTCATTGCGACGCGTCCTCTGCCCAGAAGGCCGCCCGAGCCAGATCTGCCGCCGCTGACCGTCAGGTTTTCAGCAACGACATTACGCAGCTCCAGCGCAGTTTCGCCCTCTACAGCCGCCACAAGGCCACCGCTGCATGACGTCCCGCTGCTCGTAAACTTCACGCTGCCGTTTTTCAGCGTCAGATCCCGCATCGTCATGGGCACACCGTAAGTACCTCGCACGCTGCCGAAAAGTCCTGCCCATTGCCTGTCTGTTTCCACCTTCAGCCCGCTGATGGTCTTGCCGCCGCCGTCCAGACTGCCGCCGAAGGAATGGAGGGCATCGATGCCGATGGGCGTCCACAGCTCGTTGTTCAGATCGATGTTATTGGTCAGCCTGAACCACTTGCCGGTGTAGCTGAAGCCGTTTTCATTGACCTGCGTTTGCAGGGCAGTCAGCTTACCGACATCGGGAATCTCATAGGGAGCAGCTTCCGTGCCGCTGCCCGCCCATATCGGCGACCACACGGCATAGAGCGTCAGGCTCTTGTTCTTCTCCACCGAAACCGTTTTACCGGCATCATAGCTGTTATCCTCCGTTTTCGCATGGGGGTTCGTGCTCCAGCCGAGGAATGTGCCGTTCTCGTGCTTGAAGCCCAACTCCGTATCGGACTTAATGGTGAAGCTTCCGGTATCGCCTTCGACCCGCTGCTGCTCCGTTACAGCCGCTCCTTCGCCGCCGTTAGGATCATAGACAAGGGTGATCACGCCCTCCACGCCGGGTTCGAAGCTGCCGTCCCAGCGCGTGATGTGCACGGGGTTATTGGGCGCGTCCTGCTTGTTGATCCACTCGATATATGTGCCTCTGTTCTCATTCAGCACGTTCACCAGCACATCGTCGCCCACCTTATACACGGTCTTGCCGTCCTCGGTGGTGGCGGTGATTTCCTGTTCAGCTCCACTGTTGACATACTTAGCCGTCTCCTTGCCGTTCAGCTTGCAGAGGTAGTAGCTGTTGGCCCCCTTGCGGTTACTGATGCCGTAGGCACTGCCTTCCGCGCCGGTCACGTCACCCAGGTTGTAGCTGTTGGCCACGTTGCCATTGCCCGAAATGCCGCCCGTCACATATTTATTCTTATCGGTTGCACCAGTGACACTCCCGTTGTTATAGCAGTTTGTTGCAGCTCCGTATCCGACAATACCGCCGGTATATATGTTTTTCTTGGTCGTTCCAGAAGCGTTTACACTGCCGGTATTCCAGCAGAGATTTGCTGCACTGCCGACATATCCGGCTACGCCACCAATGTAACACTTATTCTTAATGTTATCTACGGTTATCGTTCCTTCTTTTAAGCAGTTGGAAATCGCACCTTGAACTTTACCCGCCACACCGCCGTATGCCATGCCGTTGGTGGTGCTGTTTGCCGCATCGACTTTAACATCAATATTACTGCGGCAAAAACGGATTTCACTTCCGGCTGCAGTCGTACCGACAATTCCGCCCACATTATTTATCTTGCCGTCTGCCTTCACTGATCCCGATACGGCAAGGCTCAATATTTTGCCAGTCGAATCCAGTTTTTCAAACATTCCCGCAGTCTTTGAATTTGAGTCATCATCTGTGTAGTTTACATTCAAGCCTTTGATCTCATGGCTCATGCCATTAAATTCACCCGCGAAACTTGGGATAGGCTTCCATTCGCTATTTTCCAGATCAATGCTATTACCCAACGACAGAGTCCATCCATCAAAATTCTTGGATTCGCCATCAATACTTCCATTGGCCAGCAGGCAGAAACCCATCAATTCGTCAGCACTCTTGAGAACGTAGTTTTTTTCCTTCCCAGCGCTTTCATACCAGCGAATGTCGGCCTTGACCAGTGAATAGGTATACTCCACATTACTGCCGGTTATACGAAGACAGTAGTCTGTTCCTCCCACTTGTGTTGCCGCAGGAGCAAATACGATTTGATATCCTGTCGGCGCGGTGAATGTGACCGGCACATCAGATACGCCGTTGGGGTAGCCGCTTGCAGCATAGTAGTATTGGTTTCCGGCGGCATCGGTCAGCGTCTTTTTGTCGCTGTCATTGCCGAGTGTGACCACTACACCTTCGGGCTGATTATCCGGCTTAGTCAGCTTTAACTCGTTTGCCACCGCCATTGTCCCGGAACTGCGTCCCAACTGCGGCATCTTTTCTGCCTTATTAGTCGTATCATACACCCAAACGTAAGAAGATCCCCCCAGTTCATACGCCACACGGCCCAGCTGGAACTCCTCCGCTGTACGTGCGCCGATGTCATCGGCAGTGCCTTTCTTATCAAAGGTAGAAGTCTCCGCCAAATAGAAGCAGTTGGTCACCGTGCCGCTGCCGCCCACAGCAGGCACGTTGATGCTATCAGCGTTGTAGTAATAGCTGCTGGACACCGTCGCATTGGTTTCGGCCATGCCCACCAGTCCGCCGACTGCGGCATTTTCATCGCTGCTATCCACCTTAGCCGTGGACATGCAGTTCTCCACCTTGCCGGACTTCAGCTCGCCCACCAACCGACCTTTGCCGCCGCTGATGGTCACAGATTTGACCGTGCCGCCCTCCACCACGCCGAACAGGTCGTTGGGCAGGTTGGAAATGGAATAGTTCCCCATAATCGTGAACGTCCCTTTGAAGGGGCTTTCCGCTGTGCCGATGGGCGTCCAGTCGATGCCGTCCAACACAATATTCTTACCCAGCGTGATGGTCTTGCCGGAAAAATCATTCTCGCTATTCACCAACTGTGCGAAATTCGCCAGCTCCTCGGCGCTGCGGATGGTATACTTTGTAGCACTGCCATCGCCATACCAAGCAGAGACAAAATCATCCTTCGTGCCGTAGTACAAAGTGATGTCGGTTTCCTCTCCGGTAAATACATATTCCAGTGTGCCGTCGTCACCCAGCTTGGGCGTAGTTTCGGCCACAACTTCATCCGCGGAGGACTTGATATAAATAATGGGGTTATCGGTATAATCCTCCGTGGTCAATTTCAAAGTGATTTTCTCATCGGTGCCGGTATACTCGGTGCTCAGCGTTTCATTGCCGCTGCCGGCATTCTCGCCCTCGCCGGGTGCTTCAGTCGTTTCGCCCTCGCCGGGCTCGGAAGTCGCAGCGGGAATGACGATCTTCACATCATAAGCGGCATTTTTATTCCACTTCTCCAGTGTTACCGTGCGTTGAGCAACCACGGGGGTATCAGTGCCTTCGCCCTCCTGAGTATCGGCTTCATTGGAAGACGCGTTGACATCGTCCTCACCCTCGCCGGGGTTCTTGTCCTCATCACCGGGGTTGGTAGGCTGTTCATCCCCGCCGTGCTCGGTGTCCTTGTTTTCGTCGTCCTTGCCCGCGCTGTCCTCACTGGGGTTAGCGTCAGCCGGGTTCGTATCGCCCTCGACGATGGTCGTGCCGCTGCCGTCTACCACTTCCGTGGCAAAGGCCGCGGGGGTCACCAGCGTGAGCGTGAGCACCAGGCTCATCAGCAGGCTCACGATGCGCCGGGACATACTGCTTGTCCGTTTCTTCATGTGATCTGTCTCCTCTCGTTGTTGAATGTATCTATATAAAAACTATTTAGTTACTGCTCTTTGGCATCACCACATACAATTTGCCTGTCTCCGGGTCTTCGTACACCGTGCCCTTCTGCTCGAAGCTGCTGGAGGACTGGATGTCCTGCTCCATCTCTTCCGCGTTGTCCAGCTCCTGCATCTGCTCCCGCTGGAGGATCTCCACGCGGGTCTTGCTCAGATCCACGTTCCAGTTCAGTATGACCGCCGCCATCAGCCCGCAGGCGAACACCAGCATCACGTCCGACAGGTTCGCCAGCCCGGACATGGCGTCCACCTCCTCCGTCACCCGGCGGCGGGAGGAAAACTTACCCTTCAACATCGCTCGTGACCTCCTCCAAAACTGCCTCCATCAGCGTTTCCAGCGACACCATATCGTCGTTGTACCAGCGCTTGCGGATGTGGGAAATGACGCTGGCCACCGCCGCGCTGATAACACCCGCGATGGTGGTGTCGAACGCCACGTTCATGGACTCCGACAGCGTCACCGTGTCGCCCTGTCCCAGCGCGACGATGCCGGGGCCGAGAGGTATCAGCGTGCCCAGCAGGCCGAACATGGGGCCCAGCTTGGCGATCATGTCCGTGATGGAGGTGGTGCGGGCGTTCCGCGCCTCCTCCGTGGCCAGCAGGCGCTCCGCCAGCGCCGTCAGGGTGTCCTTGGGCAGCCCCCGGCTCTCCGCCAGCTCCAGCAGGGCCTTCTTCTGCCGCCGCAGCAGGCCGCTGTTTTCAATCAGCTCCGCAAGGCCGTCCGCACCCGCCGCGTGTACGTCGCGCAGCAGCTGGGGGACGTTACACTTATGCTTGCGGCGTTCCGCGATGTACTCAACCACGATGTCGCCGATCTGCCAGACCGCCCCGGCCATCAGAATTATCAGTATAATGAGGCAGGGGATCATCAGCGCCTGGGCGATGGTATGCAGTATTTCACTCAAAGAGATCATGTGTGTTTGCTCCTATTCCTGTTTCTCGCCCCGCAGATGGGGCGTATTTTTCCCGTTACCTGCCCCGCAGGGGCGGGTAACATATTTGCTTTTGTATGTGGTTTTGGTCTTGCCGTTCAACAAAGAGAGGAGGTGGGAGGGGCGGCTTTTCCCCTCCCACCCTTATGGAAAGCTGACAGTCTCCGTTCAGACCGTCATGGCTTGACAAGGGTTGGTGTTTTCTTCGGCGGCGGCTTCCCGCTCTGCGCGGCGCTTCACGGCCTTTTCGTGGGCCAGTTGGCCCTGCCGCAGGTTCTTCTCGATCTGTTTCTGCCGCTTCTTTTCCTTGCGCTCCGCCAAAAACAGAGGCTCCTGTACCGCCCGCTCCCTGCGGTAGCGGGCCGTGCTGTTCAGCTTCATCGTCCGTGCGGGCGGCAGACAGGCCGCACGCATAGCTGCGTCCCAGCTTCCGAAGCGTTGTTCGATAAACGCGCCGCCGTCCACCTCACAGGGGGCGGGGCTGTGGCGCAGGGTGCGGGCGCATCGGGCCAGATACAGCGCCAGCTCTCGCAGGGGCGTGCCCGCGTGCTTTTCGGCAAAGGCCGCGTCCCGCGCCGCCAGCGCGTCCTTGGTGCGCTGGGCGATCTTCTGTTCGCGCCAGTTCTCAACATCAAAATGCTGGTTGGGGTTGAAATGGCTCATGGACATACTCCTCCCTATGGTGATGTGGCGGTAAGAAAAAAACGCTGACGAATCTCGTCAGCGTACACTCCTACCCTCGTCACAACGAAGAAGCGCCGCTGCAAACAAGTTCTCCTTCGTGTAATTCTACTGCCCTCGCGCCACGGGATCTCTCCCTCGTACACGACCTACCTTCTCAGGACTTGCGTCCCAATGGCGGGTATTACCCAGCGGCTCAAAGCCGTTTCGGTCGTTTCCTTGCGCTCACAGTGCCGTCCGCGGTGGGTTTGGTTACCCATGTTCCTTTAAGGCTGTACCCTGACGAAAAATCGTCTTTACAACGCACAGCCACACGACGTCACAGAACTCAACTGTATGAAATTCTCGGTTCTTTTGAACTGTTTTTTCGCAAAGTAACATACTTTGCGAAAACTTTCCAATTTCAACTAAATAACAGTATATACCAGTCGTTTTTCCGTGTCAACAACGAGTTCTAATTTTCGACTTTTTTCTGGCATAAATCTGGAATGCCTTGCAGTGCAAGGCGTTCCGCGCTTTTTCGCAAAGTATGTTACTTTGCGAAAATTTTTTGACATTTTTCGGATAGAGAAAAGGACGCCGAACGGCGTCCTTTTTTACGTTATTCCCTTGAGAAAGCCTATCCCCTCCACGGCTCTGCGCTTGTAGTCCATGGACGAGTGAACGTATAGCCGAAGCGTGGTGCGAACATCGGCGTGCCCCAGCAGTTCGCTGACGCTTTTCACGTCCACGCCGCGCTCCACACACCGCGTGGCGTAGCTGTGCCGCAGGCAATGGAAATTCCGATACCGCACGCCGCAGCGCTCCAACAACACCTTATAGCGGTATTGCATCGCCCGCGGGTCAGGGACGATCTCCCCGCCGGTCAGCAGGTAGCTGTCCGGCTGCTTTGTCTCTGGCTTCAGCATCCGCAGCATCTCTTTCGGAATGGGTATCCAGCGTTCGGAATTTTCCGTTTTCGGTGGCTGCACCGTCAGGCACGTCCCGCCGCCTATCTGCGCGATGCGCTCCACCGTCCGCTGGATGTGCAGCAGTCCCGCGCCGACGTCCACGTCCTGCCATTGCAGTCCGCACAGCTCTCCCAGCCGCAATCCGGTGTAGGCTGTCAGCAGCACGCCAAGTCCCGTCCTGTCCGGACGGCGCAGAATGACCTGCCCCATCTGCTTCAGCTCCGGCTCGGTGAACACCTCCACGGCCTTCTGCCGCACCTTCGGCAGCGTCACATCCTCGCCGTAGCCCACACCGGCCATGCCCACAATCCGCAGCAGCAGACCACCGATTTCTCGCACCAGCTTGGGCGAATAGTCCTCCTGTAACTGCTGGATGTAGTCGTTGACCTCCTCCGCCGTCACCTCCGCCGCCACGCACTCGCCCAGCGCCGGCAGGATGTGGCATTGGATGTTGCGGCGGTAGCACGCCAGCGTGGAGGGCTTTACGTCGTTTTTCCTGTCCTCCAGAAAGATGGCGGACAGCTTCTCCACCGTGGCGTCCCTGCGGACGTATTTTCTACGTTCTATCATTTTTTCCAAGCACCTTTCCGTCCCCCCATAGGTGCCCTGACTTCATGCAAAAAGCGCCGGCAAATGCCGACGCTCCTCTCGTGTAAACGGGCGCGAAGCCCCCGTTCATGCAGCTCGGTTTCAGGCGTGTGCATTTGTGACGCTTACCGGCGCGACCTGACTTATCTCCTGCCTCAGAGGAGCCTCACAGTGACCTGTTCGCGGGGACTTTGACCCACATTCCAACTTTCATCGAAACGCCGCAGCGTTTCAGACCGGTAAGCCTATTCACTTTTCGGGGGCTACGGGTGCTATTATGATGAACACCCCGCCGTTTTGCAAGAGGGTATTTGTTTCGCGGAAGGATACATTTTTGCGGCGTCGTTTGTTCGTTCCCGCAAAGCCATATGGGAACTGCGTTCTTGTCTGCGCGGCATTACGAGTTCTCATGCTTTCGCCGCGAAAGTTGAACGTTTATGTATTCCCGTTTTCTGCCACCCACGTCCGCACATAGTCCACGAACAGACGGGTGGAATTGGAGAGAGCTTTCTTGTCCTTGACGCCGATGCCGATGGTACGGTAGAAGTGCAGGGGCGCATGGCAGACCTTGATGGGCGTGGAGCTGTGGCGCACCATCAGCTCCGGCAGCAGGCTGATGCCCAACCCCTCCGACACCATGGCGAGGATGGTCCGATCCTCCCGGGCGATGTATTTCACGTTGGGGCGGATGCCCATCTCGTCAAAGGCCGCCATGATCTCGTAGTCGTCGCCCTCCTCCAGCTGGATGAACGGCTCCTCCGCCAGCGCCGACACGGGGAACGGGTCACGGTCGGCGTAGGGATGGTCACAGGGGACGATGACCTGCAATTCGTCCCGGTGCAGGGCGTAGGTCTGCAATCGCTTCACCGACGGCAGACGCAGAAAGCCGCAGTCCACCGTGCCGTTGACGATCCATCCCTCGATCTGGTCATAGAAATCGCCGGTAACTACTTCAAACTCGATGTTGGGATATACCTTCCCGAAGCTCTTGAGGATGCGGGGCAGCCACTGGGCAGATACGCTGGAGAAGGTGGCGATCTTCACAAGGCCGCTGTCCATGTCCTTCAGCCCCTCCACCGTCTGCATCAGGGAGTGGTGGGCGGCGCATAGCTTCTCAATTTTGGGCAGCACCGCCCGTCCGTCCGCCGTCAGCACCACGCCGCCGCGGTTGCGGCTCAACAGCTTCACGCCCAGCTCGTTTTCCAGCGAGTTGATGGCGTGGCTGATGCCGGACTGGGTGAAGTTCATAGCCTCCGCCGCCTTGGAGAAGCTGCCGCAGGAGACCGTTTTCAGAAAGACCTGATATTTGGAAATACTCATGGCGCACCTCATTTCGAGAAGCATTATACTATACAAGTCCTCATGTTTTCAAGAACAAAGATGCGCTTCACGAACACTATTCGACCTGCTATGATAAGGACATGGTTCAGCCAACCATACTTTTACTTTTCTTTTCCATGAGGAACACCACCTCAAAGCAGCACCGGCAGCGTGTGGGTAACGCCGCCGGTGCTGTTTTTATTCATTCAGCTTTTCTTCCTCGTCGTGGACGAACATAATGAGAAAACTGACGGTCAGCAGCCCGCAGGACAGCCAGATCGTCCCCGCGCCCCAATGGAGCGTGGCTATGCTGCCGACACCCGCGCCCAGCGCGAACAGCAGCACCACGCCGAAATACGTCAGCGCCTTGTGGAGTATTTCCTTATCCCTCGTATGGAAGTAGGCGCACAGCGCCTCCGTTCCGCTGCGCATATTGCCAATGCACATGGTGCTGGCGTAGGCGTGGCCCCGCACCTTGCGGAAGGTCTGCACCTGCATGGCGCACACGAAGGACACCACGGCGTTGGCGGTGGTGTTCAGCGTTTCCGGCAGGAAGCCCACCGCCGCCAGCAGCACGATCTCCGCCAGAATGATAAGCTGCCGCCAGTGTACCTTCTCCATCCGCTTGAAGTGCCGGTGAACGCACTCCGCGATGTAGATACCCAGCAGGAACGCCAGCACGGGGACTAAGTATCGCAGCGCCTGTCCCCAGTCTCCCTCGAATAGATGCGTACTCAGCAGCACGATATTGCCGGTCTGGGCGTTGGCGAACACCTTGCCCCGGCAGCAGTAGGTATAGGCGTCCTGCAGGCCGCCGGATAGGATGATGAAAAAGGCTGTCAGCATGGAATCGGACATCTGCCCGTGGTGCTTTTGCAGGAAAGTCATGTGCGATGCCGCCTCACTTTGCCACCGGTGCGTCCGGCCAGTAGATGACGTAGCACTCCTGCATCTCACCCATGTAGAAGAAGATGTTTTCGCCCATCTCGATGTGCTCGCCGAAGGTCAGATCAGGCACGAACAGCCGTCCGCTGGTGCGCTTGGGCCCCTTGATGGTAAAGCCCTCCGCTGTGGGGTGCTGCCGCAGCTCGTTGGCCGCTTCCTCCAGTCCGGGGAAGTGCAGCGTCCGTTCCAGCTCTGCCAGCTGTGTCGCGCCGTTGATATAGACCAGGTGATTTTCGTCCTTGAACCAGTTGATACGCATGATACGTCCTCCTTGGTGGTGATGGGGATAGTATAGCATATCGTATGAAATTTGTCACGCGATCGAAAAGCGGCAGGTGCGCGGATTGCACATCTGCCGTTTTTTGGGTATTCTGTTGCGCGGACGGCGTAACTTTTTCGTAAATCAGCATCATTCAGGAAACCTGCGCCGCCGCGCCATGTCGTGCGGCGGCTTTTTCTTTGCCTGACGGGATTTCTGACGGCGCAAGGTCTGCGTTTCCGCAGATGGGCAGGAAGCAGATGCTCTGCACCGCCTGCTGCTTATGCCGCAGGGAGACATGGACATAGGTTTGCAGCGTGATCCGCACGTCGCTGTGGCCCAGCATCTCGCTGACGCTTTTGACATCCACATTCTGCTCGATGCAGCGTGTGGCGTAGGTGTGCCGCAGGGCATGGAAATTTCGATACGGCACGCCTGCCTGCTTCAAAATCGACTTGTATCTGTTCTGTATGGTACGCGGTTCCGGCAGTGCGGCAGTACCCGTCAGCAAGCAGGTATCACCTGTGTGCTTAGGTTTGTACGTCGCCAGCAGGGACAGGATATCCGCCGGAAGCGGTATCCTGCGGCGGGAGGACTCGCTCTTGGGCGGCTGTACGACAAGCCTCGTATGGCCTTTTTCATAGAGTCGCTGCACCTCGCGTTCTACACGCAGAAAGCCCGCATGGAGGTCGATATCCGACCATCGCAGCGCACACAACTCTCCCAGCCGAAGGCCGCTGTTCAGCGTCAACAGAACACCAAGGCCGGTCAGGTCAGGCTCGTCCATGATATGATGTGCCAGCCGCAGGATCTCCGGCTCGGTGAATATCTCCACCTGCCGCTTCTTGTATACCGGCAGTTCTGCGTTCAGCCCCGTGCAGAAGCATCCGTGCTTGGACGCCTTCCGCAGAATGGCCCGCAGCAGTACGCCAACGTCCCGTGTGCTTTTGGCCGACAGGCCCTGCTCCTGGAGCTTCCGGTAAAAATCCGCTACCCGCTGCTCCGTCAGTGTGTATAGCGGCGCTGCTCCCAACTGCGGCTGGATATACTGCCGCACCACATACCGATACCGGCTGACAGTGGACTCCTTCAGCTTTCGCTCTCGCTCCGCGAAAAACAGATCCACGGCTTCCGGCAGTGTCATGTTATTGCTGGGCGTGATCTCGCGGGGCAGCTCCCGCAGGCACTGTCGCCGCTTTTCCCGGCAAGCGCTGTAAGTGGCGGCATAGACGTAGCCGTACTGCGCCCGTCCCTCCGGCGTCCGACCGCGGATATAGCGGCCCTCCCAACGGCCATCTCCGCGTTTATAGATGTTCTCCCCTCTGCGTGCCATTTCGTACTCCTCCTGACGCGATTTTTGACGGCGAACACCCTTTTTATCATCCATCATCGCGGAAAGGCTCGGCGGATATACCTCCCGTTTCGGTCTCCAGCGACTGTTTTCGCCCTGACACCGATGCCATACTTGACTTCCCGCCCCGCAAATGCTATCGTTTTACCATAGCCGGTGGCGAAAAATGCTTTCCTGAATGATGCTGATTTACGAAGGATGCCGCTCCATCTGGCTGAGTCTATTATGCCCAGGAGGGACATAAAAATGCCACAGGTCAACGGGGATAACCTACTGCACCAGCAGATCGTCAAACGCACCATTGAAGCCCTGCAAGCGCAGGACGAGGCTTTTGCGATAGAATACGAAACCGTCAGCGACGCCGACCTCATCGCCTATGTACGTCAGTGCGTCGATGTGTCCTATACGCCCGCACCCTGCGAGGTCGTGGGTGGTGCGTACATCGCCCAGCGCTTCGGCAACTGGTCTGCGGCACTGAAAGCTGCGGGGCTGCCCTCGCAGTACAAGCCACCGCGGGAGCATCACTATCCCCGCTACGAGCAGGAGTACCAGCGGCAGGAGGTGCAGCTCTTGCAGGAACGAAAGGCGAAACGGCAGGCCAAGGCCGATCTCGTCGCTCAACGCAAGAACCGCGACAAGGCCCGCGCCGCCGCCAACGCCGCGAAGAAGAATGAGAAAAAATGACGGGTGTATCCACGGATACACCCGTCATTTTTCGTTGTCACTTAGTGAGCAGACCGCCCACCAACACAAAGCAGTCCGGCGCTTTGCCATCCCTGCCCCACAGCATGGGCAGGTGGAAGTAGTGCTGCAAACAGCCCTCCACATCGCCGCCCAGCGCCTCGATGGAGTAGCGCAGCAGCTCCGGTCTGCCGCAGGGATGTCCCTGTACCTTTTCGCACGTCTCGCACTGGTCGCAGGTGCCCGCCAGCAGCATCTGGCTCCCCGGCGTTTCCCGCTCCCACCGCTGAAGCTCTTGCCGGTACAGACGCTTTTCCTGCTTCAGTGCCGCCAACGCCTCGTCCAGCGGCTGCTCCGGCATATCCGCCTGCAAGATGCGGGCATACAGCCGCAGCCCCGTGTAGCTCTGCCAGATGGTCATGGGATCAAAGTCAAAGGGCGGACACGTCCAGCGGGTATTGTAGCTGCCGCACTGCTGGCAGAACGGCAGAAATTTCTCCACATGGACAAAGTGCGCCACGAAATCCTCTGCACTTGTCTCCGCCGTCATTTCGCGGACATGGTATTGGAACGGCATCTCAGACACCTCCTTGGCTCGATGCCGACAGTATACGGCAGTGTTTTGTCGCGTCAAGGATCTATTTCATTGTGCCCGTCTTGCCAGTGTCTGCGTATGTAAGAGGGCATCCATCAGCATCCGCCCGTCCTCGCGGTCATTCCACCAATATGGGCGGAGGAATAGCAGGGCGTTCTCCAGCCAAGCATAGTCGTCCCTGGTCAGCACACGGCTTTGGAGTCCCTCGCTGATCCTGGTATATGATTCTCTGACCTTTTCACTGGCGTGTTCCCGCACCAAATAGGCGTTGAGCAGACCAGTAATTACAGACACTTCTTCGTCGGTATAGAACATGACTTTCCTCCCTGTAGACAAACACACAGATCAGAGTATAGCACATTCACTCTGCGTCTACAAGAAGTCTTGTCTCATTCTTTCCTCTGTCTTAGTACCTCCGATAGAGTAAGTCCTTCCGGGTGCGCCATGGTGACGCTACCCTTATGACAGTTCAAGAGCGCACCTCCCCCTTGGCGGGAGGTGCGCTCTTTTCCTGCTCACTTGACGCGGTACAGGTTGCTGGTCAGACTGCCGTTGGGACGGCGGCGATGGGTGCGCTCCAGGAAACCGTGACGTTCCAAATCTGTCAACGCCCGCTGCACGGTGCGGCGTGACAGCTTCAAGTCCTCCGCGATCCTGCGGACGCTGGGCCAACAGGTATTCCCCGCGTCAGACCGATCCTTGAGGTACATATAGACTGTCCTGGCGCGATGAGACAGCTCCTGATCTGCATAGATGCTTCCAAAGTAGCTCATGGCCTTGTGTCCTCACTGTAGAGCCCCATGGCCGAGCGAGGCGCTTTTCTCTGTGTGGTCGATGCCTGCTGCGCCTGTGCGGGCTGGTCGCTGCTCTTGCCATATCTTTTGCTGATACTTAGGAACAGTTCCTGACGGCTGGCGTAGGCCACAGGCCGCGTCGCGTGTTCCGGGGTTGCATGCCTCCCATCTCCATGTGAGGCACTTCTTCCCGCGCCATGTTCTGCCGCTGGACATCCAGATCATAGGCCGTACAGTAGCAGT
>OLQC01001269.1_pt1 | contig 20956 bp, 18 predicted proteins | sample 1672471 | NCBI WGS metagenome assembly OLQC01 (sample SAMEA3136689, study PRJEB25190) | human gut metagenome | biome: human gut; feature: human-associated habitat; material: faeces | place: Austria | collected 2013
CTTTTCAAACGAGAGCCCAACGCAGTGGGTCTCGTTTGAGAGCTTGTCAAAAATACTTTTTTGACAAGCTCAGATGCGGGAGCCGCAGCTCCCGCATCTCTCTTTTATTCGCTTACATCCACGCCGCGCTCGCGCAATTCTCTGCGCAGGCGGGCGGCGTCGCCGAAGAAGACGATGGCGTCGAGCCCGATGCGCTGCGCGCCCTCGGCATTCGCGGCCGAGTCGTCAATGAACACGCACTCCGTGCGGTCCAGACCGAACTTTTCAAGCGCGCCTTCAAAGAACGCCGGATCGGGCTTGAGGAGATGCACGTCCGCCGAGCGGTACACGCGCTCCTCCGGGAAGTGCTCGCCCGCCTGAAACCGCGGCCAGTATTCCCGCTGGCGCGGGCCCGCGTTCGTAAGAAGGTACAGCCCGTATCCCTTTTCATAAAGCTCGTCCGTGAGCGCTTTCATACCCTCGACGGGCAGCTCCGGCCGGTCCCAGTGGCCGACGAGCTTTTCGACCGCGCCGCGGAGATGCTCGCCGACACGCGAAACGCACCGGTCGATGACTTCCGCTTCGGTGAGCGTGCCGCGGTCGAGCCTCACCCAGTCGATGCTGCCGTAAAGCTCGCGCAGCAGGAGTTGCTGGTCGCTCTCGGACAGACCGGCGTTTTTCACATACTGCTTCGGCTCGAACCGGATGAGCACGTTGCCCATATCAAAGAGGATGTTTTTGATCATTGGGGGCTTGCCGCCTCCGCCGGCTGTTTTTTGTGGAATACGGCTTTTATCCGATCCATGCGTTTCCGGCGGCGGTCACGCGCTTCGAGCCGCTCGCCGAGATCGCGCGCGCCCACGCCGTATACGAGATACAGAATGAGACCCGACACGAGCATGATGAACACCGTGGAGGCACACCGGCGGCCGGAGGCGTTGACATTGTAGCCGTACAGGCCCTCCTCGCGGCACATGCTCTGGATGACCATGGCATACGTTGTGCCGTAGGTGCTCGCAAATGTGGCAGACATATCGTACTCGGTAAAGAGCGCGTTGAAGTTCAGCGCGAACACCGCAAGCACGCTCGGCAGGATGATCGGGAGCTTTACCTTGAGGAACGTCCGCACCGGCCCGGAGCCGAGATTCCGCGCGGCGTCCTCCAGCTCCTCGTCGATCGCGTAGAACGACGCTTTGATCATGCGCAGCGAGAACGGCAGCTTTACTACTGTATACGCGATAACGATCAATATCCTCACGCGGTCGGCATAGTACAGGTTCTGGCCGAACACATACCAGACGTCGCCGCTGTTGAAGAACGTGCGGTAAGAATAGCAGATGAGGATCGTCGGCAGCAGCCACGGGAAGAGCAGCGCGTACTCCAGGATCGTGCCGGTCTTCTTGTGCTTGAAGATGTAGTTGCAGGCCACAACGACGATCACGCACGCGAGCGCCGCGGCGATGACGGACATGACAAAGCTCATCTGGATACCGCTGAGCGTCGCCTCGTTGGAGAACACGCCGGAGATCGAGCCCTCGCGGATCTTGTAGGTGCCGCGGGACGTGAGATACGAATAGTCCTGCTTGCCGAAGTAGTTCACGAGTGTCCACTGCGAAAGATCGAGCTTGCGCATACGCACGGCGCTGAACGTCTGGAACGAGAAGATGACGATCATCACGACCGGCGTCATGTAGATGATGAACAGGACGTAGGCGTAGATATGCGCGAGGACGTTCGCCACGGGGTTCGTGATCTTCTGCTTCTGGAGCTTCGCCTTCGTCTTGGAAACGGAGAGGTAATGCCCCTTGCGCTCATAGGACGAGAGAACGGTGAGCAGGAGGATCGTGAAGCACGCGAGGATGATCGAAAGCAGCGCCGCGCGCGCCTGCGGGAACGCCTCGTCCGCCACGGACGAACCGGCCAGACGGACGATCTCGGGGTTGATGGAGTCATAGCCGAGCAGCGTCGGCGCGCTCATGGCGCACAGGCCCGTGATAAACGTCATGACCGTGAGCGAGAAGAGCGTCGGCAGAAGCGTCGGGAACACGACCTTCCAGAGCACCTTGAAGGGCTTCGCGCCCATGTTGCGGGCGGCCTCAACGGTGTTGTAGTCGATGCCGCGGATGGCGTTGCGCAGGAAGAGCGCGTGGTTGCTCGTGCAGGCGAACGTCATCGTGAAGAGCACCGCGTTGAAGCCGGTGAACCAGTTGACGTTGATGTTCGGGAACGCGTCCTTGAGCTGCGTGGTGATGATGCCGTCGCTGGCGTACAGGAACATGTAGCCCGTGACGAGCGCGACGCCGGAGTAGATGAGCGTCGTCATATAGCCGAGACGGAGGATCTTTGCGCCCTTGATGTCAAAGTACTCGGTCAGCAGCACGATGGAAATGCCGACGACGTTGACCGTGATGACAAGGCACAGCGCCAGCTTGAGCGAGTTCCACACATACTGGGACATGGACCCGGCGAGGAAGAAGCGGATGACCGCGAGGGGATCGGTTTCCCCGGCAGCGTTCTTGACGGTGAAAATGCTGGTGAGCGTGTTCAGGCACGGCAGCAGCATAAACCCGAAGAAGAGATACGCGAAGAAAACGCCGCCGATGATCTGCAGCATTTTGATCGGCTGGAAGGGCTTCGGCCGCAGTGTCATTTCTCGGCCTCCTCCCCGTTGGGAGCGTAGCTCATGAGATCGTCGGGGTGGACGGTGACGGTCACGGCGTCGCCGGTATCGTGCAGATGCACGCCGTCGTTGCGCTCGATGACCTTGAGCGTCTGGCTGCCGACGTTGATGTAATACTTTATATACAGACCGTAATACTCTCTCGATTCCACGGTGCCGGAAAGCGAAACGGCGCCGGATTCCGCGTGCCGAGCGTCGTTCACATGGACGCGCTCGAGACGGATGTAGTGGTGGTGTGTCGGGTCAAGCTGCGCGCCTTTGGCGTTGAGCTTTTCCACAACGTCGTCCAAGAGACGGTTGATGTCGCCGATGAAGTTGCACACGAATTCCGTGGCGGAGTGGTTGTAAATTTCGTTCGGCGTGCCGATCTGCTCGATCACGCCCTTGTTGAACACCGCGATGCGGTCGGAAAGCGTAAGGGCCTCCTCCTGATCGTGGGTGACGTAGATGCTCGTGATGCCGAAATCCTTCTGCATCTTCTTGAGCTCCAGACGGAGCTGCACGCGGAGCTTGGCGTCCAGGTTGGAGAGCGGCTCGTCCAGACAGATGATCGCCGGCTCGGTGACGAGCGCGCGGGCGATGGCGACGCGCTGCTGCTGGCCGCCGGAGAGCTGCGACACGGCTTTCCTGAGCTGCTCGTCCGAAAGATCGACCTTTTTGGCGATAGCGCGGACTTTTTCGTCCACCTCGGCCTTCTTCATTTTCTTGACGCGCAGACCGAACGCGATGTTGTCGTACACGGTCATCGTCGGGAAGAGCGCGTAGCTCTGGAACACGATGCCGATGTTCCGATCCTCGATGGGCACATGGGTGATGTCCTTATCGCGGACGAACACCTGGCCCTCCGCCGGCTCGATGAAGCCGGTAATGGTGCGGAGCGTTGTCGTTTTGCCGCAGCCGGACGGGCCGAGGAACGTGAAGAATTCGCCCTCTTTTACCTGGACGTTGATGTCGTGCAGCGCGGTGAAGTCGCCGAATTTGACGACGATGTTATTGAGCCGGATCACAGTGGCATTCCTTCCTCTCTTTTGCAGGGACTGTGGGTGGTTGGCGGATATTTTCGGAAAATACGAAGTATGGCGAGCCGCGGGGGCTCGCCATACAGGATTTCAAGGTGACGGAGAATTACTCAGCCTTCTGCGTCAGGGTCGCCCAGTCGAGATTGTCCCAATCGGGCTCGGCAGGAGCGTTGCTGGCATCGGCCCAGTAGAAGCCGAGGTTGGTCATGATGTTCGTCCACTCGGAGCTGTGGGCAGCGACATAAGCGGCGTAGGTCATGTCGGTGCCTTCCACGGTCGTGAGAGCGAAGTTCTTGATGAGGTAGATCTCGGGGACGTCGGAGCCGTAGACCAGCTCAACAGCACCCTGGTTGCAGGGGAAGGAGTCGAACTCTTCGGCCCAGGCAGCCTGGGTCTCGGCGGAGCCGAACCACTCGGCGAACGCCTTGACGGCTTCGGTCTCTTCCTCGGTGCGGCCTTCCTTGTTCAGGATGCCGATGTACTCGGCGATGTAGTAGGTGCCGTCGTCGATGTCAACGAGCTTCCAGCAGTCGGTGATGGGGTGCTCGGAGCCTTCCGCCGCGGCGTCCAGCTTGCCGTAGAGAGAAGAGGAGTAGAACGAGGAAACGGCAACGTCGCCCTTGTTCAGAGGATCAAAGCCGTACTTCCAATCGTCGCCGCCGAACTTGCCCTCGGCGCAGTACTTCCACAGAGTCTTCCAGCCATCGACGGAGATGCCGCCGGCGGGAGAAGTGGGATCGGTGAAGGGGTAGAGCATGGCGGAGTTGATGTTGGCGTTGGTCGTGCCGCCGACCTTGTTCTGGCGGTACCAGGTGTAGCCGCTGTCAACGACGTCGGCCCAGTGCGCAAAGTGCAGCTCTTCGCCGTTGGTGCCGAGCTCGTCGGTACGGTAGAGCATGAGGACGTTCTGGATGACGAGGCCGTAGGCCTGGCCGTCATACTTGTATTCGCCGACTTCTTCCGCCCAGGACGGAGTCCAGTCAACGAGGGACAGGTTCTCGTAGACGCCGTCCACGACCTGGCCCCAGCGGGTCTCGTTCAGACCGAAGAGGATGTCGCCGTCCTTCTTCTCGTTGGCAGCCTGAATGGCGGCCGTGTCGCCGGAGATGACGCTGTTGTCGTCAATGCTGATGGTGAAGCCGGCGTTCTTGGCCTCGTTGATCAGCCAGTTGGTGCGCTCGGTGGAGTTGGAGTTGGAGTAGATGCGGATGGTGTAGCCGGAGTAATCCTTCGGGGTTTCGGTCTCAGCGGGCTGCTCGGCGGGCGCTTCCGCAGGGGCTTCCGTCGGCTCGGTGGCCGGAGTCTCGGCCTGGGTGCCGCAGGCAGCCAGCGAGAGGACCATGACCAGAGCCAGAATGAGAGCAAGTGCTTTCTTCATGGGTTATCTTCCTCCTAAAATTAATCCCCTGTACGGGAATTTGTGCCTTACATTATAGCCTCTTCATCGGGAAAATGCAATAGAACATTAGCGCATTTTTGTAGCACTTTGTGTAGTTTGTTCACGCGGGAAACACAAACATCCTTTACGCGGCTTTACAATGTAAATTCCAGCGCGGAGGAAGCGTCGATCTCTGTCTGCTGCGCGAGGAACGGCGCGAGCTCGCAGGCGATCGTACGCGCGCCATGCTCCCGGTCGCTTTCGATATTCAGCGGAAGGATCGGATCGTGCAGCGAAAGGCGCAGGAGGAACCAGCCGTCGCCGTGCGCTTTATCGAGATTTACGCGCACGCCCTCGCAGTTGTCCGGCGCGATGCTCCAGCCGGGCTGCTCCTTCGCGTACTCCGCAAGAGAATCAAGCACCGCTGTGCCCGCGGCGCGGAAGTCCTCCGCAAGGATCTTCAGCCGGAACTCACGGCTCTCGACCGGCTCTCGAAGGCCTTCGAGCAGGCTCTCGAGCGAGCGCCCCGCGGCGATCTCCATCAGAAAGCGGGTGACGAGATACGCACCGTCGTCAAGGAAATAATTCTCCTTGAGCGCGGCGTGGCCGGAGGTCTCGATGGCGAGCTGGCAGTCCTGCCCCGCGGCGTTGAGCCGCAGCGCTTCGTTGATGACGTTGCGGTAGCCGCGGCGGAAGCGGCGGTGCACGCCGCCGTGCGCGGCGATAAACTCCGCAAGCCCCGTGGACGTGATGGAATCGGTCACGATCGCCGTGCCGGGGTGCTCACGCAGCAGTATGGCGGAGATGAGCGCGATGAGGCGGTTGCGGTTGAGCTCCTCGCCGTTCGAGAGCACCGCCCCGGCGCGGTCCACATCGGTATCGAAAATAACGCCGAAATCGGCATGGCTCTCGAGTACCGCCTCGCGGATGCTGTCCATCGCCTCGGGCAGCTCGGGGTTCGGCACATGGTTGGGGAAGCGCCCGTCGGGGTCGAGATAGCGGCTGCCAGCCGTGTCCGCGCCGAGAGGGGCGAGCACGCGCTCGGCGAAAAAGCCGCCCGCGCCGTTTCCGGCGTCCACAACGATATGCTTGCCCGCGAGCGGCTTTTCGTTCCCGTTCGCCGCGGCGATGATCTTTTCGCGCAGAATGGCGGCATAGGTCTCCATAAATTCGCCCCGCGCCACGCTCCCGCCGGGGGCGAGCGGCGTCTCCTCCGCGGCGAGGCGGAGGATCTCGCGCACATCCGCGCTCTCCGCGCCGCCCGCGGCGGTGAAGAATTTGAGTCCGTTGCGGTTCCACGGCAGATGGCTCGCCGTGATCATAACGGCGGCGTCAAAGGGTCTCTCCCCCGTCACGGTCGTCATGAACATCGCCGGGGTGGTGCAGAGACCGAGATCGGTCACTTCCGCGCCGCAGGCGGCAAGCGTTTCGCAAAGCGTTTCGGCGATCGCCCCGCCCGAAAGACGCGAGTCGCGCCCGACGCTCACGCGGCAGCTCTCTTTTCTGAGCCGCGCGCGCAGAAAGCGCGCAAAGCCGCCCGCAATGGCGCGCACCGCCGCATCGTCAAGCGTTACCGGTTCATTCTCCACGCCAGCGAGCGCCACACCGCGCACGTCGCTGCCGTTCTGCAGTTTGCTGAGGTCCATATTCCGTTCCTCCCGGAAAAAGTATTATCGCGTTCATTTTACCGCGCCGCACGGCTCTTTGCAAGTGCGCCCTGATTGCATTTGCGCCGTAGCTGTGGTATGGTAAGCGGTAAGAAAACGTTGGGGGATACGATGAAAGAGAAGCTCAAAAGCATTCTGCGCACGGTTTGGTCGTGGCGGCGGTGGCCGTATCTGCTCTGGCTGCGCCGGAGAGTGAAAAACCGCCGGTTTCTCCTTATTGCAAGCGACTGCAACGGCGGACTGCTGCTGCACGATCTTGGGATGCAGTTTACCATGCCCACAGTCAATATGGCGTTCCACCGGTTTGAAAAGCTGTGCACGCATCTGGACGAATATCTTGCCATGACGCCCGTCCCTATGGACGCGCCGGAGCGGAGCTACCCGATGTTTACGCTCGGCGAGGCGGTCATCGAGGGCACGCACTACAAAAGCCGCGAGGAATTTCTCGCCGCCTGGGAGCGCCGTCTGCAGCGCTTCAACGCCTGCCGCGCGCAGGGATATGAGATCCTGCTCATGGCGGACGAAACGAGCCTTTCCAAAAACGGCGGGAGTATCTCGCCGCGCCGTACCGGAAGATCTGCTTTACAAACGATCCGACCAAGACCGGGAAGGAGTTCGTGTACATCCCCGACCGGAAAAAGAACGGCTACCGCGACTCGTGGCGCACCGTGGGTCTGCTGGGCGTGCGCGTATTTGAACACGCCATGGACATTCCCGCATTTCTCGATCATACGGGTGAATAAGCGTCAACGGCTCCCGATCCCGGGAGCTTTTGACTTTTGACAGAAAAGGAAGTTTGACATGAACGTAAAAACAGGCAGAGATCCCGCGCTCGGCACCGCTCCGGTCGGCAAGCTCTTCTGGAAGCTGGCGCTTCCGGCGATCGCGGCGCAGCTCGTGAACGTTCTATATAATATTGTAGACCGCATCTACATCGGCCACATCCCGGTCTACGGCGCGGCGGCGCTCACCGGCGTCGGCGTGACGATGCCGGCGATCATGATCATCTCGGCGTTCGCCGCGCTCGTGAGCGCGGGCGGCGCGCCGCGCGTTTCCATGCTCATGGGAAAGGGCGCCCCGGACAGTGCGGAGCGCATCATCGGCACGTGCACCTTCACGCTCTGCGCGATCTCGCTCGCGCTCACGCTCATCATGCAGCTTTTTGCCGTGCCGATCCTCCGCCTCTTCGGCGCGAGCGACGCAACGCTCCCCTATGCGCTCGAATATATCTCGATCTACAGTCTCGGCACGATCTTCGTGCAGCTCTCACTCGGGCTCAACGCCTTCATCACCGCGCAGGGCTTTTCCACAACGAGCATGCTCACCGTGACGATCGGCGCAGCGCTCAACATCGTGCTCGACCCGCTGTTCATGTTCGTGTTCGGCATGGGCGTGCGCGGCGCGGCGCTCGCAACGATCCTCTCGCAGGCCGTTTCGTGCGCGTGGGTCGTGCGTTTCCTCTGCTCGGAAAAATCTACGCTGCGGCTGCGCGCGAAGAACCTTCTGCCGGACATGAAGCTCCTTCTCCCCTGTCTCGCGCTCGGGCTCTCGCCGTTCCTCATGCAGATCACGGAAAACCTCGTCGCGGTGAGCTTCAATGTGACGCTCCTCCGCTTCGCCGGAGATACCGCCGTCGGCGCGGTGACGGTCCTTACGACCACGATGAGTCTCTGCATGCAGCTCCTGCACGGTCTCACGCAGGGCGCGCAGCCCATTATGAGCTTCAACTACGGTGCGGGGAACGGACAGCGTGTGCGCGAAACGTTCCGCATCCTGTTCATAAGCTGTCTCACAGGCTCCATGCTCGTGTGGGCGGTGTGCATGCTCTTCCCCGGCGCCGTCGCCGGAATGTTCACGCCGGACACGGAGCTTTCCTCCTACACCGCATGGGCCATGCGCATTTATATGGCCGCGAGCGGCATTTTCGGCATCCAGATCGCGTGCCAGCAGAGCTTTGTTGCGCTCGGGCAGGCAAAGGTGGCGATCTTCCTCGCGCTGCTGCGCAAGGTGATCCTGCTCATCCCGCTCATCCTGCTCCTGCCGCGGCTCGGCATTTTTGAAAACGCCGCCTTCGCCGTGTTTCTCGCCGAGCCCGTCGCGGACACGCTCGCCGTGTGCACGACCGCCGCGATGTTCTTCGCGCGTTTCGGCAGACTCACTGCCGGAGCGGAAAATGCCTGATATTTTTTAAAAGGAGCACTCCCCTTGACCATTGCCGTAAGAAACTATCTCGACGACGGGACATATGCCGATATCTGTCCCTATTATAAAGCGCTCGATTGAGGTATACTATAAGACAGAGGGAGATCTCCTCCGTCTTTTGTCCAAGGCCCCCTTGCGTAAAGGGAGGCAATACGAAAGGAAACGAGGTATTGCATCATGTGCACAGCCGCGACATATAAAACCGACGGATTCTATTTTGGCCGGACGCTTGACTATGAGTTTTCCTACGGCGACGAGATCGTCGTGACGCCCCGGCGCTTCCCGCTCGCCTTTAGCGGCGGCAAGGCGCTTTCGGAACACTTTGCCCTGCTCGGCATGGCGCATGTGGCCGACGGCTATCCGCTCTACTACGACGCGATGAACGAAAAAGGTCTCTGCATGGCGGGGCTGAACTTTGTCGGCAACGCCGCATACGCCGCGCCGCGCCGCGGCGAGGGCGACGTCGCGCAGTTTGAATTCATCCCGTGGGTGCTCGCGCAGTGCGCCTCCGTTTCCGAGGCGCGCGTGCTGCTCGGGAAGACGAATCTCACCGGCACGCCGTTTTCCGCCGCTCTTCCCGCCGCGCAGCTCCACTGGCTGCTTGCGGACAAGGACGAATGCGTCACGATCGAGTCCACCGCGGACGGTCTGCACGTCTATGATAACCCCGCTGGGGTCCTGACGAACAACCCGCCGTTCCCGCAGCAGCTCTTCCGGCTGAACGACTATCAATCGCTCTCCCCGCGGCAGCCGGAAAACACGTTCGCGCCCGCGCTCGATCTGCGCTCCTACAGCCGCGGCATGGGCGCGCTCGGTCTGCCGGGTGACCTCTCGTCGAGCTCGCGCTTCGTACGCGTGGCGTTCACGCGCGCGAATGCCGTTTCCGGCTCTTCCGAAACGGAGAGCGTCAGCCAGTTTTTCCACATTCTCGGCGCCGTGGAGCAGGTGCGCGGCTGCTGCGAGGTCGCGCCCGGCAAGCACGAGATCACGCTCTATACCTCCTGCTGCAGCGCGCAGCGCGGCATTTACTACTATACGACCTACGAAAACCGCCGCATCAGCGCCGTGGACATGCACCGCTGCGATCTTGACGCCGCGGCGCTCGCACGTTTCGCGCCCCGCACGGAGGAGGATGTCTTTTATCAGAACTGACACAGCAAAGAAGCCTCGCTTTGCCAAGTGCAAAAAGCTCCCGATGCAGCTGCATCGGGAGCTTTTTTCGCGGTGTTCAGTTTCTCTCGACCGTGCCTTCCCAGGTGTCAACGGTCTTTTTGCGGGAGTGTTCATCGTACCAGTGCTTGGTGACGGTCTTGGCGCGGGTATAGAAGCGCACGCCGTCCAGGCCAAGCACATGCTGGTCGCCGAAGAACGAGTCCTTGTTGCCGGAGAACGGGAAATACGCCGAGGGCACGGGGATGCCGACGTTGATGCCGACCATGCCGCCGTCGGTGAGCATTTCAAACTGGCGGGCATAGTAGCCGCTCTGCGTAAAGATGGCCGAGCCGTTGGCGAACGGGTTGGCGTTCATGACGGCCAGCCCCTCTTCAAACGTCTTGACACGCTTGATGAGCGTGACCGGCCCAAAGATCTCGCGCTGGCCGTTGGCCATATCGGGCGTCACATGGTCAAGGATCGTCGGGCCGACGAAGAAGCCGTTCTCATAGCCCGGCACTACGATATCGCGCCCGTCGAGCACGAGCTCCGCTCCATCGTCGATGCCGCGCTGGATCCAGTCGCAAATGGACTTCTTGTGCTTGGCGCTCACGACCGGGCCGAGCTTCGTCTCGGGGTCATAGGCGCAGCCGACCTTCATCGCCATTGCCTTTTCCCTGAGCAGGGCAACGAATTTGTCCGCGATGCTTTCCTGCACCACGATGACAGGCAGCGCCATGCAGCGCATGCCGGCGCAGCCATAGGTGGAGTTAATGATCGCGTTTACGGTGCTCTCCAGATCGCAGTCCTCGAGAACAAGCGCGTGGTTTTTCGCCTCGCACTGCGCCTGCACGCGCTTTCCGTGCGCCGCGGCAATCGAATAGATGTGCTTGCCGACCTCGGTCGTGCCGACGAACGTGATGGCCTTGACGCGCGGGTCGGTCAGCAGTACCTCGGATTCGCCGCGCGAGCACGTGACAAGGTTCACAACGCCCGCGGGGAAGCCGCCCTCTTCATAGAAGAGTTCCATGATACGCATGGCGGTGAGCGGCGTCTGCGAGGCTGCCTTAAGCACGACCGTGTTGCCCGTGGCGATCGCGAGCGGCACCATCCAGCCCCAGGGGATCATCGCCGGGAAGTTGAACGGCACGATGCCCGCCACGACGCCAAGCGGCATACGGTAGGTGGCCGTATCAAATCCGGTCGTGACCTGCAGTGAGGCCGAGCCCTGCGAAACAAACGGCGTAGCACAGGCAAGCTCCGTCGGCTCGATGGCCTTGAGCACGTCGCCGCGCGCCTCGCTCAGGTTTTTGCCCAGCTCCTTGGCGCAAAGATACGTCAGCTCGTCCAGGTGTTCAACGAGAATGTTGCGCCACTTGAACATCATCTGCGTGCGCTTGGAAACGGAGACCTGACTCCACTCCTTAAACGCCTTGTCCGCCGCGTCGATCGCTTCGAGCACCTCGTCCTGCGTGCAGGAGGGGACTTCCGCGATGACTTCGCCCGTGGACGAGTCGGTCACCGGCATCCATTTCTCCGTTTTGGAGTCCTTCCAGACGCCGCCGACGCAGTACTGCTTGCGAATAGCTTCACTCATATCGGGTGTATACTCCTTTTCGTTTGTATGACCCGCCGGGGAAACGGCGGGTCATGAATGTAATGCTTATTTATACCACGAGGTAGTTGACGAAAACGCCGGTGATGACCACCGAGGTGATCGTCAGGCAGACAAAGCCTGCCACGAGCATCTTGGGCATGATGTTGTCGAGCAGCATCTGGCGCTCGTCGTCGGTCGTGCCGATCTGCTTGGAGACTTCGCTGGAGACGACAAACGTTCCCGGGAAGCCAAACAGGCAGGAGCAGGCGATGCCGCAGGCCATCTGCCAGCTGAACTTGAAGATCTTGCCGACGACAACGGCGATCACGAACATGCTGAGAAGGCCGATGACGAAAGCGCCAAGCACGACGGGGAGAAGGCTGAGAACATCCTGCGGCGTGACGGCGGTGAGGAACACGAGGATGGAGACCATGCAGATCACAAGGCCGATGCCGTAGCAGTTGGACTTTTTCATGACGTCATGCTCCAGGAAGCCGATCTCCTGCGCGATGACGCCCATGATGAGGCAGACAACATATCTGTGCACGGCGCCGCCGGTGAGATTGGAGATCCAGAACGACAGCAGGGACACAAGGCAGGCCTTGCCGAGCAGGACGAACGGGGTCTGGTACTTGGCGGCCAGAGGGGGAATGAGCTTTTTCTTGACAACGGCGGTCTGCGCAGCCTCGTCGCCTTCAAAGACGGTGCGCGTCCACTTCACGGTACCGGCGTTGTAGCCCTTGACGAGGCGCTTGGCCTCGCCGCGCAGGAACGCAGCGGCGAGAGGGTAGCCGATGATGCCCTGCACCGCGACAATGATCGTGGCCAGAACACCGGCGAGCTTGAGGGAATCGGGAGAGCCGAGCGCCTTGATGGCGTCGTTGACGACGACGGCGGAAACCCAGCCGCCGGTGATCGGGCCGACGAGAGCCACGGCGAAGTTGTTGCCCAGAACCGGGCGGGCGGCAAAGAACATCAGAATGCCGCCCACGATAACGATCGCGAGGCCAAGCACCACGGTCTTCCACTGGGAAACGAACTCCTTGAAGTCAAGAAGCGTTCCCATATTGACGATGAAGATGCCGGTCATCATATTGGAAATGGCGATAAGGCCGGCATCGGTGAACAGAGTCGTCGGAACAACGCCCGTCCAGAACAGGATCAGGAACGTGACCGAGGCGAAGAGCAGCACGGGGATGATGGCGTGCGTTTTGTCGGAAATGAAGTCGCCGATCGCGAATACAACACACACGATCGTCAGGGCTAACATACCGTCCATTGATTTTTCCTCCTTGTTTTTCTCTCTTTTTTATTGCTCCGCGCGCGCTTTGCGCAGCGCGTCCAACACACGCACCGGCGTCATGGGCAGCTCGTTAATGCTCACGCCGACGGCGTTGCGAATGGCATTGTGAATGGCGGGCGCCGCGCCGACAATGGGCGGCTCGCCGATTCCCTTCGCGCCGTAAGGCCCGAGGGAGTTGGGATGCTCAACGATGATCGTGCGCAGCTTCGGCAGATCCATCGCCGTGGGGATGAGATAGTCGTGGAACGTATGGTTGCGCATTTTTCCGTCTTTCATGAATTCCTCTTCCATGAGCGACCAGCCGATGGCCTGCGCCATGCCGCCGTGCATCTGTCCCTCCACCGTATCCGGGTTGATGGCGTGACCGACGTCCACGGCAAGCACCGTGTCGTCCACCGCTACCTCGCCGGTCTTGACGTTTACGGAGACGATCGCGGCCTGCGCGGCAAAGGCATAGGTGTGCATTTTCACGCCCTGGCCGTTTTCGTCGGCATAGGCTTTCGGCGGATACCACGAACCGACACACGCGAGTGGGATCTGCATGGCAAACGCCTTGGAAATCACGGAAGCATACGGCACGCGCTTTGCCTCGTCGGTCGTGTCGAATACGAAGCCGTTATCCACGTCGAGGTCTTCCTTCTTCGCGCCGAGCATCTGCGCCGCTACCGGCAGAAACCGTTCGCGCAGGACATTGCAGCCGTTCATCACGGCATTGCCGAGGAACACGGTCGTTCTTGAAGCGACCGTCGCGCCCGCTTCCACCGAGGCGGCGGAATCGGAAAAGTCGAGATAGACCTTTTCGATCGGAACGCCGAACGTGTCCGCAGCGATCTGGCGCATGGCGATGAGGAAGCCCTGGCCGAGCTCATTGGAGGAAATACCGATATTCAGCGAGCCGTCCGGCTGCGCCTGCACAAAGCAGTGCGCGCCGTCGGTGATATAACCGGTACCGGTGCCGTACATATAGCAGGCCACGCCTTTGCCGCGGCGGACGTCAGGATCTTCGCTCGGCGTGAGAGGCTTGTCCCAGCCAATCGCCTCGCGGACACGGGTAAGGCATTCGGCAATGCCGAACCCGCGCTCCTCGAGCATTTCCTGTCCCCAGATCGTCGTATCGCCCGGGCGCAGGAGGTTTTTCATGCGCAGGTCGATCGGATCGATACCGAGTTTTTCGGCCAGTTCATCCATCTGCGACTCTACGGCGAACGTCGCCTGCGGGCAGCCAAGCCCGCGGAACGCGCAGCCGTAGGGATGGTCTGTGAACACCGACCACGAATGCGTGAGCGCATTATCGATGCGGTAAACGCTGCCGGCGTACTGCGCCGTGCGCGAGGGGATGGCATCAATGGACTTCCACGCGCCCTTATCGATAATGGAATCGACCTCAATGCCGAGGATGTTTCCTTCCTTATCCGCAGCCAGCCGGTGATGGATGGCGGCAGCATGACGCTTACCGGTGTTTTTAAATACCTCGTCGCGCGTCAGCTCGTAAAATACCGGCCGCCCCGTTTTGATCGCGAGCACGCCCGCGACGACGCTCGCGTCGAACGTGGAGTCCTCCTTGCCGCCGAAGCCGCCGCCGACGACCTGACTGATAACGCGGATCTTGCTCTGCGGCATGTTGAAAGCTCCGCACAGCGCCTTTTTCGCCAGCTGGACCGCGTGCTGCGGGCTATAGATCGTGATACCGCCCTGCACCGGGTCGGGCTCGGCGAGCGCGCAGTCCGGCTCGAGATAGGCGTGATCGAGCATCGGGGTCTTATACCAGTTGTCCACGACGACGTCCGCGTCCTCGAACGCCGTTTTCACGTCGCCCTTGCGGATGAGCACCTCGTCGGAAATGTTTCCCTTGCGCGGGATGGGGTACTCTCGGTGGAGCACCGGCGCGTCCTCGCGCAGCATATCGGCGGGGCTGTCATAGCTCTCCAGCGGTTCATATTCGACCTCGATGAGCGAAACGGCCTTCTCGGCAGTCTTGAGATCCTCCGCCGCCACGAGAGCGACGGGGTCGCCCTCATAAAACACCTCGTCCTTAGCAATGACGGGCTTATCGTGGATCATGCCGCCGTAGCCGTTCTCGCCGGGAAGATCGTCTGCGGTCATCACGATCGCAACGCCCGGCAGCGCCGCAGCTTTGGATGTATCGATGCGAAGGATCTTCGCGTGGCCGTAGGGCGGGTAGAGTGCCTTGGCATGGAGCACATCCCGCCGGTGGACGACGAGATCAGCGGTATACTGTGCCGCCCCCGTCGCTTTCGCCAGTGCGTCGGGGCGCTGCATGCGCCGGCCGACATAGTGTAATTCGTGCATGGAAGCGCCTCCCGTCAAGCGTCCTTGCGAACGGCGGTCACGACGATCTCCACAAGCGCTTCTTCCTTTGCCATCTTGGCCTGCACCGTGGCGCGGGCAGGTTCACAGCCGGGCGTGACCCAGCTCTCCCAGACCTCGTTCATATCGTCAAAATCGCGGATAACATCCTTGAGGAACACCTGGGCAAACAGAATGTGCTCCTTATCCGAGCCATACTTGGCAAGCACGTTGTCAATGATCTTCAGCACACCGGCGGTCTGCGACTTCACGTCATCGCCGCTGGGAATGTCCGGGTAATAGCCCGGCATGCAGGTACGGCCTGTCATGTGAATGATGCCGTTGCACTCCGTAGCAACGCTCAGCCGGCCGTTTCCCTCATAGTGTTTGACTTCCATTGTTGTTGTCCCCCTTCTTGGATTTGTTGCTTTTGTCTCTTTTCTTATTTCTTTTCTCCGCGCAGGCGTTTTGCCGAGAGCCAGACGGCCTCTACAATCTTTTCATACCCGGTGCACCGGCAGAGATTGCCGGAAAGCGCCACGCGGATCTCCTCCTCGCTCGGGTTTGGATTAACATTTAGCAGCGCGATCGTCGTGAGCACCATGCCGGGTGTGCAGTAGCCGCACTGCACCGCGCCTGCATCCACGAACGCCTGCTGCACCGGATGGGGAGAGGAAAGCGTGCCCACGCCCTCGATCGTTGTGATCTCATGTCCCTCAGCCATGGCGGTGAGATAAATGCACGAGCGAATGGCCACGCCGTCGAGCAGTACGGTGCACGCACCGCAGTCGCCCGTACCGCATGCCTTTTTTGTGCCGGTCAGACAGAAGGTATTGCGCAGCGTGTCAACGAGCACCTCGTCGGCCTCCGCCTCGCAGGAAACACTTCTTCCGTTGAGAACAAATGAAACTTTCATGCTCTCTCTCCTTTCGCATCGGCCAACGCCATCGAAAGCGCCCGGACGACTGCCGGGCAGACGGCGTCCTGCTTGTAGGTTTTGTAATAGCTCTCGCGAAGTTTTGCCTCCGCGGGATACGTCACTGCGGCAAGAGCAAGCGCCTCCTCCGGTGTTTTACCGACGAGAAGCCCCTCCAGTTCCGCAGCGTGGACGACCGTGGGGTTGAGCGCGCCGAGGCTCAGGGAGACTTCCGCAATACGTTCCCCGTCGAGCCGCACGCGGCAACCGATGAGAATTTTGCCGATATCCTGCGCCTTGCGCCGGGAAAGCCGGCAGTAGCCTGTCCCCTCTCCCGGCCGGAGCGCCGGGATCTCAATGGCCGTGACAAGCTCGTCGCTCTCACGTATGGTCTTGTAGGTCGAAACGAAAAACGCATCCAGCGGAACGCGCCTCTCGCCGCGGTTTGACGCAAGAACGGCGCTCGCGCCGAGCGCGAAGAGCATAGTTGTACAATCCGCCGCAGGAGCGGCCGTGCAGATATTCCCCACCGGCGTCGCCACCGCGCGGATGGCGGGGCTCGCCAGATGCAGCACCGCCTCGCGCAGCCCCCGGTACAACCGGAGGACATCGCTTGCAAGCAGCTCGTTATAGGTGACGCCGGACGCCAGACGCACCGTATCGTCAGAGGCGGCAATCTCGTGCCGTTCCGGAATAGCGTCCAGCGAGAGGATGACGGCAGGAGCGGTCTTTTTCTGTGTCAGCCGCAGCACGGCGTCCGTACCGCCGGCGACGATCATGGCATCCTGCTTATACTGTGTCAGCAGCGCCAAAGCCTCCTCCTGCGTGGAGGGTCTGAGAAACAACATGTCCATCCGTTTCCCGCTCCTTTTCTATCTCTGCGGAGAATAAACTATTCATACCGCCGGAATTTTTTCGTTAATTATACAGCAGCACAGGTAAATTACCAGTCCAAAAAACATACCGCTCTGTAGCGATTTTTTGTGCTAAAGTGCAATTGTTCTGTTTTTTGAAACTCTGTTTTTTTCATAGCGGATTTTGCCGCGTACTTTAATTTCATTTTTTGAAATAGGATTTTAAAAAGGATAAACGGCTCCAAAAATCTCTTGAAAATTTTGTGGAAATCGTATAATATAAAAATAAAGAAAATCGACAGAACGGAGGGAAAGTGATGGCTGGAAAAGAAGGAGGCAATCTTTCCTCAGACAAATTGTTCCGAATCATCGAATGTCTGGCGGCAAACCGGTTGCCGAACCGGCTGACGGATCTCGCTGACAAGCTCGATATGCCGCAGCCGACGCTGCTGCGCTATCTCAAGACACTGTGCGCGCAGGGCTACGCCTACCATGATGATGTGACCGGCTGTTACGCGCTCACATGGAAGATCTGCCGTCTGGCCGATTCGGTAAAATCCAATCTTTCGCTGCGCAGCATTGCCTCGCCGTTTTTGAACCACGCGGCCAACGTCATGAACGCCGGAACGCTCCTCGCCATTGAGCAGGATCGAGGCGTTTTGTATCTGGATTTTGTGGATAATCCCCGCTGGATGATGAAAACGATGCTCCGCATCGGGAAAAACGCACCCATCCACACGACAGCCTCCGGCAAAGTGCTGCTCAGCTCGTTTTCATACCGCAAGGTTGAGGAGATTATTGCCGAAAAGGGGCTTGAACGGCTGACGGAGAATACGATTACCACCCCGGAAAAGCTCTTTGAAGAGCTTGCACTCATCCGCAAGCGCGGCTACGCCGTGGATGACGAGGAATGTGAGATCGGCCACCGGTGCATCGCCGTACCGATCTACGACTATTCCGGCAACGTGGCCGGGGCGATCAGCGCGTTTGACAACATTGAGCGCGTCACCGACCGGCGCATCGAAACCGTGCTCCTCCCTGAGCTGAAGCGTACCGCGCGGGAGATCTCCCTCCGACTTGGGTATACACCGGACGAAATGCCGTAAAAAAGCCAACCCCGTCACCTTTTTTAAGGCCGCGGGGTTGGCTTTTCTTTGCATCGATTGTCCAAATACGCTAAAAGTTGCCAACGGGGAACTCTCTCTGCCGCAAATGCCGTCAGCCAGAATTCCCCATTGACACGTTTTACATTTTGATGTTCTTCGCGGATAGGTACATATCCTCCATCGTCTGCTGCGCAGCTGCGAACACTTGCTCCGCCCTCCGAATATCCAGCGCCTCTGTGCCCGCACGAAACAGGGTAAAATACATGCGTCAAGTGCGCGCCGGAGCGATACGGGGAAACGCCGGACAACATGTCGGAAAAAGTCCCGCCCCCGCGGTTCGTTGAGATGTGGCCCAAAAAAATTAGACAAAAAACAGGAAAAAATTATTCAAGCTACCAAAAGGGCTTGCCGTCTGTGAATTGCAGGCGGCAAGCCCTTCAGTTTTGCCTTGATCCTGCGGTTGTTGTAGTAATCCAGATAATCAAGGAGTTCCTGCTTGAAGTGTTCCATAGACTGAAACGCTTGTAGGTACAGCAGTTCACTTTTGAGCAGGCCAAAGAAGTTTTCGATTACCGCATTGTCCAGACAATTCCCCTTGCGGCTCATGCTCTGCCGGATGTCCTTCTCGCGGAGCATCCGCTGATACTGTTTGTGCTGGTACTGCCAGCCTTGGTCGGAATGGAGAATGAGGTTTGTTCCGTCTGGAATTTTCTCAAACGCCTCGCCCAGCATGGTGGTTACCATGTTCAGCGCCGGACGTTCTGAGATCGTGTAGCTCACCAGATCGCTGCTGTGCAAATCGAGAAGATACAGTTTCTCGCCAAACAGGCTGAACTCCGTCACATCCGTGACCCATTTCTGATTCGGCTTGTCCGCATGGAAATCCCGATTCAGCAGATTTGGTGCGATTTTACCTGTTTCTCCCTTGTAAGAACAATACTTCTTCATTCTGACACGGCAAACCAAGCCCGGCTCCTTCACGAGCCGCTGCACAGTCTTATGATTTAAGGGCAACTTGCGGTTACTCAGCTCTGCCGTGATACGGCGGTAGCCGTACCGCCCCTTATTTTCATGGTATATTACCGTGATTTCTTCTTTGACAGATTCGTATTTATCTGCACTATTCATTCGTTTCCGATGATAGCAGAAGGTCGCACGGGGCAGTTTGAGCGGTTGAGAGAAGGTTCTCCAGGGAATGTCTTTGCCTCAGCTTCTGAACTGCCAGCGTTTTTTGCACTGGCGTCGCTCGTCTTCCAAAACCAAGGCTTGCAAGTTTTTTAGATATTCATTCTCCGCGCGTAGACGCTGGACTTCTGCCAGCAGATCTTCTTCCACCTCTTTCGGCAACTGCTTCGGCGGACGCCCCTCGCTGCTGCGGCCCCGCCGCTCGATGGCAAACCCTTTCGGCCCTTCTTCCAGATAGATTCGCTCCCATACGGCAACACGTTTGTCATCGCTGATTTCAAACTGCCTTGCCGTCTCGCGATAGCTAATCCTTTCTTTCTGCATCGTTTTTACGACCAGTTTCTTAAATTCCGGTGTGTATCGTTTGTTCCGTACGCCTTTTGGCATAGAAATGCCCCCGCTGACGCTTTTGCTGTCAAGGGGGACGGTTCCCGTTGACAACTTTTTAAGTATTTTCGCCCGTTTTGCCGTACTGTATAATAGACCGGTCAAAAAGAAAACGAGGTGAAACCCTTGACAGACGAAAAGACCGCCGCGGCGCTTGCCGCGCGCTCCGAGCGCGCCGTTGCCGACGTGATCGCGCGCTATTCCCGGCATCTCTATACCGTGGCCGCCGCCGCGCTCCGCGGTGTCGGCACCGAGCAGGACGCGGAAGAGGCCGCGGCGGATGCGTTCGTATATTTATGGGAGCATCCGGAAAAGTTCGATCCCCGCCGCGGCTCGCTCAAGACATGGCTTTCGGTCGTGGCGCGCTCGCGCGCTCTCGACCGCAGTCGGGAGATATTGCGCTGCCGCGCCGTATCGCTCGAGGAGATCGAGCTGGCCGACCCGCTGGGCGTGCCGGAGGCGCTGCTCGCCGGGGAACGGCGCGCCGCGCTCGACGCGGCGGTGGACGCGCTCGCAGAGCCGGACCGCGAGATACTGCTCCGGCGCTACTATTTCGGGCAGAAGCCGCGCGAGATCGCCGCGGCGCTCGGCCTGGACAAAAAGCAGGTGGACAACCGGCTGTATCAGACAAAGCGGCGGCTGCGCGCGAGCGTGACCGGCGCGGAAGGAGAGTAATATGCGCTCATTCAGCGAGGAAAACTACCGTAACATTCAGAGCCTATTTACCGAAAAAACCGGCGTGTCGCTCCGAAAACGCCGCGCCGCGCGCGCTGCGCCGTTCGCACTTGCCGCGGCGGTGCTCGCGGCGCTCCTCACCGTAACGGCGCTCGCCGCCGACCTCTTCTCGCCGCTTGCCGGGGACGATCTCGCGCTCGGCGCGGTGTACGAGGGGGACGGCGTCGTATCGGTGCATGTGGAAAACCGCTCGGACAAGGAGTTGAAATTCCAGAAGCAGCTCCGCCTTCTGCGCTGGGATACGTCCGAGGAGATCGCGCCGAAGCGCGGCGCGGCCGTGCGTTTTGCGAACACGGCGTTCGCGCCGCATACCGAGGGCGTGATGACGCTTGATCTGTCCCGCGCTTACGATCTCGAGGCGCTGGACGAACCGCTCGTGCAGGGCGGATACTATCTCGTTTTAACGAACAGCAATTTTGTGTTCGGTCAGGACTGGATCTGCTTCATCCATGCCGCCGCGCCGGAGACAGCCGGGGATCCGGCGGAGGC
>OLQC01001272.1_pt1 | contig 20935 bp, 15 predicted proteins | sample 1672471 | NCBI WGS metagenome assembly OLQC01 (sample SAMEA3136689, study PRJEB25190) | human gut metagenome | biome: human gut; feature: human-associated habitat; material: faeces | place: Austria | collected 2013
AATATGGCACAGTCATGAAAAGAGGTGTCCTATATTATAGGACCAGAATCAAAGATGCGAATGGTAAGCTCGTAGCTATCTACGCAAAAACACCTGAAGAACTATATAACAAAGAAACGCTTGCGTTGGAACAGATTGAGAATGCTACTTTTCATCGGAAAACGCCCACAGTTGCAGAGTATTGTGAAAAGTGGCTTCTGATGCAGTCGGTTCATGTACGAGCCACTACCTTGACGGATTACACATCAAAGGTCAGGCGGCATATTATAGCGGAATTGGGAGATAAACGGATGGGCGAAGTTAGCCTGGATGATATTCAGCTTGCTCTTGTTTCGGTTTCCAAGAAATCCGCATCGGTTTATAAATCTGTGGTAATTCTCTATAAGTCTATCTTTCGCGCAGCGATGGAAAGCAGGATCATTGACCATAACCCGACGATTTATCTGACGACAAAAGGTGGCGGAGTTCCACAAGAGGAGCGTCAGGCTTTGACAGATGAACAGGCAGAGCGCCTTTTGGATGCTATCCGGGATTTACCGCCGTATGTGTTTGTCATGATTGGTTTGTATGCGGGATTACGGCGGGAAGAAATTCTTGCACTGCAATGGGATTCAGTATATCTGGATACAGATACTCCATATCTGACGGTAAGGCGGGCATGGCACACCGAACATAACAGACCGGTGATTTCGGATGAATTGAAAACCAAGGCTGCGGAGAGAAATATCCCCCTTCCGGTTTGTTTGGCTGAGTGTTTGAAAGCAGCAAAGGAAACTTCGACTTCGGAGTATGTGGTTTCAAACCGGGATGGCGAACCGCTGTCCTACACGCAGTTTAAGCGACTTTGGCAGTATATTGTTACGAGGACGGTCAAGGAACGGAGCTATTACCGGTATGAAGATGGAAAAAGAGTAAAGCATACTGTCACACCTGTCTTGGGACAAAAGGCCGCTCATAACGGAAAAGTGGTTTACAACCTGGACTTTGAGGTAACACCCCATCAGTTGCGGCATACTTACATTACCAATCTTATTCATGCGTCGGTAGATCCCAAAACGGTTCAATACTTGGCAGGCCATGAAAGCAGCAAGATTACCATGGACATCTATGCAAAGGTTAAGTATAACAGGCCGGATGAGTTGGTCAGATCAATGAGCTGTGCGTTTGCAAGCTGGGACGTAGCACAGTAATAATAAAATTAGGAAGTAAAGTAGGAGCGAGGCAAGGATGTCTCGCTCTTTGTTTTGCATCAGCCGTATCTTTGATTAAATCGAGGCTTTCTGATAGAAAGAGAGTGTAGATACGGAGACTACACATTATCAAGAAAGGACGATCAAAGATGGCAAAAAAGAAAGCACAGATCCCGAAGTACGGGACCATTACATTGAAAGGAATCCAGTATTACAGAACCAGGATTACGGATGCAGATGGCAAAGAGTTGAGTTTGTATGCCGCTACTTGTGAAGAATTGTATGAGAAGCAGTTAGAGGCCCGGAAGCAGGTGGAAGAAATTATCTTTCACCGGCAGCACCCGACAGTAGCCGAGTATGGCGAGAAGTGGCTGATGATGCAGTCGGCAAAGGTGTCTGCGTCTACACTTAGAGGTTATACGAGGGATATGACAAACTATATCATAAAACCTCTGGGAGAGATGTATATGGAAGAAGTGACTGCTGACGATATTCGGTTGGCTCTTGTTCCATTGTCAAAGAAATCGGAAGGCTTATATAATAAGGTCAATATGCTGCTCAAGTGCATTTTTTATACGGCAGAGCGAAACAAAATCCTTGAACACAACCCCTGTGCAGGAATATCCGGTAAAGGCGGAAAACCGACAAAAAAGAAGGAGGCATTGACAGATCAGCAGGTAGCCGTGCTTCTGGATACCGTCAAGGGACTTCCTCCATATTTGTTTATTATGCTCGGTTTGTATTCCGGTCTGCGCAGGGAAGAAATCCTTGCACTACAATGGGATTGTGTATTTCTGGATGAGACCACCCCGTATCTGTCGGTAAGGCGGGCATGGCGTACAGAGCATAACAGGCCCGTGGTCTCTACGGTGCTAAAGACTCCGGCAGCAAAAAGGGATATTCCGATACCGAAGTGCTTGGTGGATTGTCTAAGAGAAACGAAAGAAAATTCCATATCAGATTATGTGATCGCTGACAGCAAAGGAGAACCACTGGCTGCTTCGCAGTTTCAAAGAGTATGGCAGTATGTAGTTGTCCGCTCCACTAAGCCCCGGAACTATTATAAGTATGTAAATGGGGAGAGTATCAAATATACGGTTACTCCAACGCTGGGCATGACCCAAAAGAATCAACCCAAAATCAAATATACGCTGGACTTCGATGTGACGCCCCATCAGCTGAGGCACACTTACATCACCAATCTTCTTTACGCGGGTGTCGATCCAAAGACAGTGCAGTACCTTGCCGGACACGAAAACAGCAAAACAACTATGGACATCTATGCAAAAGTGAAGTACAATAAACCAGAGGAGCTGTTTGGGGTAGTAAATGGTGCGTTTCATCAGGCTATCGCTGAATGAAAAAGGGCCGTTTTTTATGGTCCGCACACCGGATAACTAAGAAGCAGAAAGCCGGAAAAGCCCGGAATATCAAGGAAAAACAGCTCAAAAACTCGCGCAGTACGGCCTCAAAGCCGCTCGTCGCGCTCCGCAGTTCAGCAAGCGCTGATCACCCGCTTATTGCATACTCAAAGGCACCGTTCATGCGAACGGTGCCTTTTTGCAGCTTTACTGCCGCACTTCTCCATATACGCAAAAGTGCCCAGCATCTCGACATCAGCCGCAGCACGCTCTGGCGGATGCTCAAATAATCTTTCGCATGACAAAAGCCCCGCCGGTCAGGACGTTTCCTGACCGGCGGGGCTTTTCGCTTTGCGCCTTATTTCTCTTTTTTCTTAAAGATGAAAAACTTGCTCAGAATGTAGTTCAAAATAACGACGATGACGTTCGACGCGAGCTTCATCACCATGTCGTTCCAGCCGAGAAGATCAACGCACAGGTACATGATGAGCATATCCAGAAGCCCCGTGCCGAGGCGCGCGCCGAGAAATGCGGCGAATTCTTTTCCGATCGCCTTTGCGCCCTTCGCCTCGCTGTGGAACACCCAGCGGCGATTCGTCACATACGCGAACAGCACGCTCAAAACCCACGCAACGGCGGTGCTGAATACCGTACCGCAGCCGAGCGGGTGCGCGAACAGCCAGTAGGAGACATAGTTTACGATCGTCGTCAGCACGCCGAAGATCACGTAGGGGATAAGGTCCTTGTACTTTTCATAGAGAGCCTTCAGCTTTTCGTTCACTTTCTCACCTCAAAATTCGATCGTGCGCGGGACTTTCTGCGGGCCGTGCCGAAGAGCACGGCGGCACAGAACGCGGACGCGAACGCCATATCTCATTGCGTTCTGCCGCTGGATTTTTACGTTTTACTTCTTTTCGAGGTGATCCTTGCCGCCCATGTACGGACGAAGGACCTCGGGAATATCGACGCTGCCGTCGGCGTGCAGGTGGTTCTCGAGGAACGCGATGAGCATACGTGGGGGAGCGACGACGGTGTTGTTGAGCGTGTGGGCGAGATAGAGCTTGCCGTCCTCGCCGCGGACGCGGATCTTCAGTCGGCGCGCCTGCGCGTCGCCGAGATTCGAGCAGGAGCATACCTCAAAGTACTTCTGCTGGCGCGGGCTCCACGCTTCGATATCGCAGCTCTTGACCTTGAGATCGGCAAGATCGCCCGAGCAGCACTCAAGCTGACGCACCGGGATCTCCAGCGAGCGGAACAGCTCCACGCTGTAGCGCCACATCTTTTCGTACCAGTCCATGCTCTCCTCGGGCTTGCAGACAACGATCATTTCCTGCTTTTCAAACTGGTGGATGCGGTAGACGCCGCGCTCCTCGATGCCGTGCGCGCCCTTCTCCTTGCGGAAGCAGGGGGAATAGCTCGTGTAGGTGATGGGGAGCTCCTTCTCGGGGACGATGCGGTCGATGAACGAGCCGATCATGGAGTGCTCGCTCGTGCCGATGAGATAGAGATCCTCGCCCTCGATCTTGTACATCATGGCGTCCATGTCGGTCTGGGACATGACGCCCTGCACCACGTCGCCGTGGATCATGTAGGGGGGAATGTAGTACACAAAGCCCTTGTCGATCATAAAGTCGCGCGCGTACGCGAGCACCGCGGAGTGCAGGCGGGCGATATCGCCGCGCAGATAGTAGAAGCCGTTGCCGGAGACGCGGCGCGCCGCGTCCAGATCGACGCCGTTGAAACTCTCCATGATCTCCGTGTGGTAGGGGATCTCGAAATCGGGCACAGTCGCCTCGCCGAAGCGCTGCACCTCGACGTTGCAGCTGTCGTCCGGGCCGATGGGAACGCTCGGATCGATCATCTGCGGGATGACCATCATGCGCTTGGTGAGTTCGGCTTCGTATTCCGGCTCGAGCTTTTCCAGCTCGGCCAGACGCGCGGCCTCGCGCGCGACCTCGGCCTTGACGTCCTCGGCCTCCTCCAGCTTGGAGGGGTCCTTCTTCGCCTGTCCCATCAGCATGCCGATCTTCTTGGAAAGGGCGTTGCGGTTGGCGCGAAGCTCGTTCGCCTCGGTCTTCGCCGCGCGCAGCTTCTCATCGAGCTCCAGCACCTCGTCCACGAGGGGGAGCTTCTTGTCCTGGAACTTCTTGCGGATGTTCTCGCGCACGAGCTCCGGGTTCTCACGGATAAAACGAATGTCCAGCATGATATATTCTCCTCAATTTTATTTCTTTTTCCAGGGCTTGTCCATGTGCCTGAGCGCTTCCATCAGCGCCTCGCGGTCGTCCGCGGAATAAAACTCCAGCGCGATGCGGCCTTTTTTCTGCCCGCCCTGGAATTTGACGCCGCGGCCCAGCGCGTCGCTGAGCGCCTTTTCCGCCTCACGGACGTAATCCACGACCGGCGGCTTCTTCTCTTCCTTTTCCGTCTGTTCCGCCTGGCGGAGCAGGGAAGCGACGAGCGTTTCCGTCTGCCGGACGCTCAGACCGCGGGATTCGACCTCCGCGGCGGCCTTTTCGCGCAGCGTTTCGGTTTTGAGCGGCAGAAGCGCCCGCGCGTGGCCGGCGGAGAGCTTTCCGGAAGATACTTTCTTCTGCAGCGTCTCGCCGAGAGAGAGAAGCCGCAGCGCGTTCGTGACCGCGGGGCGCGATTTCTGCACGCGCGTGGCGACCTGCTCCTGCGTGAGACCGTAATCGTCCATGAGCTTTTTATAGCCCGCGGCCTCTTCCATGGGGTTCAGATCCTCGCGCTGGAGGTTTTCCACGAGCGCGAGCTCCATAGCGAGCTTATCGTCCGCCTCCAGAATGCGCACCGGCACTTCCTTGAGTCCCGCGGCGCGGGACGCGCGCCAGCGGCGCTCGCCGGCGATGATCTGATAGTAACCCTTGTCGAGCGGACGCACCGTGATGGGCTGGATCAGCCCGTATTCGCGGATGGACGCCGCCAGCTCCTCGATCGCCGCGGGGTCAAACTCCCGGCGCGGCTGATCCTTGCGCGGCTCGACCCGCGAGATCGGCAGGGTCTGCACCGTTTCGTTTTCGAGGACGTTTTCCTCCTCGCCGAACAGGGCGGAAAGCCCGGTCCCAAGCCGTGATGTCTTTTCTTTTGCCATCTTCATCCCTGCCTCTGCAAAAATTCTTCGGCGGCGGCGAGATACGCGCGCGCGCCCTTTGACCCGGCGTCGTATTCCGTGATCGGGCGGCCGTGGCTCGGTGCCTCGGCCAGACGGACGTTGCGCGGTATGACCGTGTCGTAAACCCGCGCGCCGAAATACCGGCGCAGCTCTTCCGCCACCTGCGTGGAGAAGTTCAGCCGGTTGTCGTACATCGTGAGCAGCATGCCCTCAATGTAGAGATTCTTGTTCAGCCGCCGGTTGGCGATCTTCACCGACGTCGTGAGATCGGCCACGCCCTCCATCGCGTAATACTCGCACTGCAGCGGCACGAGCAGGCTGTCCGCCGCGGTGAAAGCGTTGAGCGTCAGAATGCCCAGCGACGGCGGGCAGTCGATGAATATGTAGTCAAAATCGTCCCGGATCGTGTCGATCGCTTCGCGCAGGCGGTATTCGCGCCGCTCCACGTTGGCGAGTTCGACCTCCGCGCCCGAAAGATCTGTGTTCGACGGCAGCACCCAGCCGTACGGCAGACGGATGACGGCGTCCTCCGCGCTCGCGCCGCCCATCACGACGTCGTACGCCGTTGGGTTGCTCCGCTTGGACACGCCCATGCCGGACGTGCTGTTGCCCTGCGGGTCGAAGTCCACAAGCAGCGTTTTCTTTCCGAGTCTTGCCAGCGCCGCTGTAAGATTCACGCTTGTTGTCGTTTTGCCGACGCCGCCCTTCTGGTTGGCGACGGCGATCACTTTGCCCATCTCTTTGCCCCCTTTTTCTTTTTCAAGGGGTTTACCCCTCCGTCGGCGCAAGCGCCGCCGCCTCCCCTGGCGAGGGGAGGCATGTTTGTTTCCGCAAAACCCGTTTGGCTCCCCTAACAGGGGAGCTGACACGGCGGAGCCGTGGCTGAGGGGTTCGCTCTTTTTTGCACCGTTTATTATAATGATGCGATTTCCATTTTGCAACTGTTTCACGTGAAACATTTTCAGCGACCGAGCGCTTCGGGAGATGTTTCACGTGAAACACTGGTTTTTCGTCAAAAAGGCGCGACCTGATGTTTCACGTGAAACATCAGGCGAGGAACATGTCGATATCCTCGATGGTGAGCGCGTCGTGCAGCGCGAGATCGATCGCGTAACCGACAAGCCGGGCGCTGTCGCGCACGCGGGTGTCGATATCCCGCGGCGTGACGAAAAGCTCCGTATCCTCCGGAAGATCAATCTCCGCGCCGGAGAGGTCGGCGCAGAGCGTGCGCGCATCTACGACCGTCGGCACCCCGACGGCGACGACCGGAACGCCGAGCGTCTCCTCCGTGAGAGCGCTGCGCGCGTTGCCGACGCCGGAGCCGGGGACGATGCCAGCATCCGTTACCTGCACCGCGCGGCAAAGCCGCGCCGCCTCGCGCGCCGAAAGCGCGTCTACGGCGATCACACGATCCGGCCGGACGAGCGATACAACTCCGCGGACGAGCGCCGCGCTTTCGATGCCGGTCGTGCCGAGAACGCCGGTACGGAAAACGCTCACCGGGCGAAACGCCGCGAACTCTTCCGGGAGCCGTGTTTTCAAATGGCGCGTGACGAGAACGCACTCGGCGGCGAGCGGCCCGACGGCGTCCGGGGTAATATCCGGATTCCCCAGACCGACAACAAGAACGCTGTCCTCCGGCTCCATGGAAAGCTGCGTGCGGATCTCGCGCGCGAGCACGCCGCAAGCGCGGCGAAAGGCGTCCTCCTCGCGCCGGACGAGCGCGTCGAGCGAGATCGTGACATAGCGCCCCATTGGTTTACATAACTTTTCAGCGGCTCCCTCGTCCAGTATCTCCACGGTCTCAACGCCGAGACCGTCGCGCGTCTCCTGCCGGGCCGAGACGCCCGCGAGAGAGGCGCCGCGCGTTCGGAGCCATACGTCGCGCGACTCGCACGCGAGATCGGTTCGGAAAGAATTTTTCAAGAAATTTTCCTCCTGTGCCATATCTTGTGGTCAGTATTTGAAGGAGACACAAAAGTATACAAAATTTTTCGGGAGAAAACGAAAAAAGTGCTTGCAAATTCAGGAATCCTCCTTTATAATATCAAAACGCGGGTTCGTCAATCCGCAGGAGTATTGAATGGAGGAGGTGGCTAAAGAATGGCCAACATCAAGTCTTCGGCCAAGAGGGTTCTCGTCTCCCGTGTTCGCGCCGAGCGCAACAAGGCGGACAAGTCTGAGCTCAAGACCACGATCAAAAAGTTTGACGCCGCTGCGACGGAAGGAAATAAGGAGAACGCCGAGGCTGCCTACAAAGCCGCTGTCAAGACGGTTGACCGCGCGGTATCCAAGGGTCTGCTCCACAAGAACAACGCAGCTCGCAAGAAGTCCAGCATGGCTTCCAAAATGAACGCGCTGAGCGAATAATCCTCAAAACCGGACAGTGCGGCAGATATCTGCCGCACTGTTTTTTATATACTATAAAGATTTTGCAAATTTGCAAAAAAGACATAAATTTTAGGAGAAGATACATTATAATATCTATGCAGGCAGGACAGCGCCCCTGCATAAACGAAACGACAACTTTTGCGAGGTATATACAATGGCCAAGTCCTTAATGATGCTGGTGAACCCCGCCGCCGGGCGGTCAATGTCCGATCTCAATCTCGGCACGGCAGTCTCGACGTTCGCTCTGAACGGATATTGCCCGACCGTCTTTTATACGACCGCACCGGGCACGGCGTCGAAGATCGTCGAAGAGAACGCCGCGAACTACGAGCGGCTCGTCTGTCTCGGCGGTGACGGCACGCTCTCCGACACGATCGCGGGCCTGATGACGCTGCCGCAGGAGAAGCGCCCCAAGCTCGGGTACATCCCGATGGGCACGGCGAACGACGTGGCAAACACGCTCGGCCTGCCGATGCGCCAGCCGGGGCGCGCCGCGGAAATGATCCTCGCCGGAACGCCGCTGCACTACGACGTCGGCGAGATGGACGGCGTTGGCTTCTTTACCTATATCGCCGCATTCGGCGCGTTCACCGAGGTGAGCTACAAGACCGACCAGGAGCTCAAACGTACGCTCGGCCATCTGGCGTATGTGCTCGGCGGGCTGAACGCCCTTTCCACCATCAAGAGCTACAAGGCCGTCATTGAGCACGAAAACGGCGTCGTCGAAGGTGAATTCATTTACGGCGCGATGTCCAACTCCCTGAGCGTCGCGGGCATGGTGCGCCTGAACGACGATCTCGTCGATCTCTCGGACGGCAAGTTTGAGATTTTGCTCGTCCGCCGCCCGAAGGACGTGATGGAGGTCAACAGCATCCTCACGGGCGTGCTGAACAAGACTTACGACAGCCCGTGCCTCACCGTAGCGCAGTCGAGCTTCGTGAAAGTCACGTTTGAGGAGCCCGTGCCCTGGACGCGCGACGGCGAGGACGGCGGCGCACACCGGACGCTTACTCTGCGCTCCCACCGCCACGCCGTGGATATCTACTGCTGAAAAACAAAATATAGTAGTTCGCCGCCGCTCTTCCGGCGGCGAACATCCATATATGCCCCCGTGCCGTATCCTTTCCGAAGACCGGCGCGGGGGCATTTCGCCGTTCTGCACAGTTTTCGGATTTACTCTGCTAAATTTTTTGCATAATAATTTCTTGCGAAATTCAAATTTGTTCTTGCAATCGCCGTTTTCAGCGTTTATAATGCGTTCATACGAAAGTTATTTCCTGCGGCTTGCAAATTTCGCGGTTTTGCGGGAAGTGCATCCGTCAGAATGAAAAGGAGGAAATGAAAATGAAAAAAATTCTGGCTCTGGTTTTGGCTCTGTGCATGGTGTTCGCGCTGTGCGCCTGCGGCAGCAGTTCGGGTGATTCCGACACCCCGGCGGCAAGCCCCGTTTCGCTGAACGTCGGCACCGGCGGTGAGAGCGGCACCTATTACGGCTACACCGGCATCCTCGGCACCGTGATCGGACAGAAGACCGATGTTAAGCTCACGGTCGTTGCGACCGGCGGCTCCAAGGATAACCTTGTGAGCATGCAGGACGGCATGTACGATCTTGCGACCGTCCAGTCCGACGTTATGACCTACGCCTACAACGGCACGAACTCCTTTGCCGACTCCGGCAAGATCGACGGCTTCCGCGTTCTGTGCGCTCTGTATCCCGAAACGGTGCAGATCGTAACGACCGATCCCACGCTCAAGACCGTAGAAGACCTGCGCGGCAAGCGCGTGTGCGTCGGCGACGTCGGCAGCGGCACGTACTTCAACGCCATCGATGTGTTCGCCGCCTACGACATGACCATCGACGATGTTTCCCCCGTGTACCAGTCCTTCGGCGACAGCACCGAGAGCCTCAAGGACGGAAAGATCGACGCCGCGTTCCTCTGCGCCGGCGCTCCGACCCCGGCCGTTACCGAGCTCGCCGCCTCCAAGACCGTGTACATGATCGGCTTTGACGACGCGCACATGGAAAAGCTGCTCGCTTCCTGCCCGTGGTACGCCAAGCTCGTTCTGCCCGCCGGTACCTATGCCGGGTTTGACGAGGACTGCGCCACCATCACCGTGAAGGCTACGCTCGTCTGCCGCGCCGATCTTGACGACGACACCGCTTACACCATCGTCAAGACCATCATGGAGAGCAAGGACGACATCGCCGCCCTGCACGAGAAAGGCAACAGCATCGATCTGACCTTCGCCACCGAGGGCATCGCCGTTCCGTTCGCCGCGGGCGCCGCGAAGTACTTTGCCGAAAACGGCATCACCGTCGAGACCGCCGGCTGATCCTCCCGGCTGTCTCCTCTCACCGGGGGCGCAAGGCCCCCCGGGCGGAGCAGATCCCGCCCCTACAGGATAACCTGAATTTCCCGTAGGGGAGGGGCTCTGCTCCTCCCCTTTGCGTATGTAAAAGATTCTTTTTTTCGGGAGGTAGCCCCATGTCTCACGACGCGACAAAAAATCTCAACGATGTCATGCGCAAGTATGACCGCGAATCGAATACCCGCGCCTGGGAGGGCAAGCCGAAGATCGCTGTGCAGGCGTATCTCGCGGCATTCGCCATTTTCGAGGTGTATGTCACGCTGTTTGGCACGATGCTCGACGAGGTGCGGCTCACGTCGTTCGTCGGCGGGCTGCTGATCGCAGGCTTTCTCATTTTCCCCAGCCACAAGCACGAGTTCCGCGTGAACTATGTCCCCTGGTACGACTGGGTCATCATGGCGCTCGGCGCGGTATCGTTCTTCTATTTCTGCTTCAACGCCAACACCATCGTGAAGCAGCTCCCGGCGCTCAAGACGTACGAGGTCGTGCTCGGCGTGATCGGCATTCTCGCGCTCTTTGAGCTCTGCCGCCGGAGCACCGGCGTGCCCATCATGATCGTGGCGGGCGTCTTCATTGCGTACGCGCTCTACTACTACGGCGTCAAGCGCGGGCTCGGCGCAGGGGCGTTCAAATCGCTCGTCTGCTCGCTCTTCTATAAAAAGACGGGCATTCTCTCCACGCCGATCAACGTCTGCTCCAAGTATATCGCCGTATTCATCATCTTCGGCGCGTTTCTTGAGCGTACCGGCATTTCCGATTTCTTCATCCAGCTCGCAAACTCGCTGGCCGGCTCGTCCGCCGGCGGCCCGGCGAAGGTCGCCGTTATTTCGAGCGCGCTGTGCGGCATGGTGTCCGGTTCGTCCGTCGGAAACACCGTAACGACCGGCAGCGTCACGATCCCGATGATGAAAAAGACCGGGTATAAAGGCGAATTTGCCGGTGCGGTCGAAGCGGCGGCATCTACCGGCGGGCAGATCATGCCCCCGATCATGGGCGCGGCGGCGTTCCTGATGGTAGACTACGTAAGTCTCCCGTATTCAAACATCGTCGTCCGGGCGATCCTCCCGGCGGTGCTGTATTTTACCGGCATTTTCATCTGCGTGCATCTTGAGGCGAAGAAATCCGGGCTGCAGGGTGTGCCCCGCCGCGAGCTGCCTCCCGTGATGCCGCTTCTGAAAAAGACGTATCTGCTGCTGCCGCTCGTGATCCTTGTGTATCTCGTCTCGTCCGGCAGCCGGACAATGGCCTTTGCCGCCGCGATAGCAACCGTCACCGCGATCGTCGTAAGCATGTTTTCCAAAGAAACACGCATGACTCCGAAGAAATTCTTTGAAGCTCTGGCCGGCGGTACGCAGGGGTGCATCTCGGTCGGCGTCGCCTGCTGCGTGGCAGGCATCGTTGCGGGCTGTCTCACGATGACCGGTCTCGCCAACCAGATCCTGCACGCCATCATCGGCGTTAGCGGCAACGCGAAGCTCCTCGCGCTCTTCCTCACAATGCTCTGCTGCATCGTGCTCGGCATGGGCGTTCCGACGACCGCCAACTACTGCATCATGGCCACGACCTGCGCGCCCATTCTCGTACAGATGGGCATCCCGACGGTCGCGGCGCACTTCTTTGTGTTCTACTTCGGCATCGTCGCCGACCTCACGCCGCCGGTCGCGCTCGCAGCCTACGCCGGCGCCGCCATTGCGGGCGCAAATCCGATGAAGACCGCCTTCAACGCAACAAAGCTCGCTATCGCGGCGTTCATCATCCCGTATATCCTCGCCTACAACCCCGCGATGGTGCTCGTCGATACGACCGTCGCGGAGGTCATTATGATTGCTATCACCTCGCTCATCGGCATGTTCGGTCTCGGGATGGCGCTCGAGGGCTACTACCGCGGGAGCATCCCTTGGTATCTGCGCATCCTCTCCGCCGCCGGCGGACTGTGCCTTGTGTACCCCGGCACGGTGACGGACGTGATCGGCATCGTCGTTGTCGGCGCGATCGTCGTCATGCAGATCCTCCGGGCGAAGAAGACGCTCAAAGCCGCATGAAACATCCGGGCAAAGCAGCGCCCCTGCGATACCCCTTGAAAAACCCCTCCCTCAAATAAAGGCCCTGTCAAGACGCAGCCAAGATCCGGCTGCGTCTTGTTTTTTCGTTAAAATTCAATGAAAATTCACGATTTTGCGGCGGCGCGGTGCTATCATGGAAACAATGAATTCGATTCCCGAAAGGATCCTGCCCGATGACTTCCTTCAGCGTAAAAAAGCCGTTTACCGTGTTCGTGGCGGTGGTAGCCATTCTGGTGTTCGGCGTGATGTCGTACGTCAAGATGACCCCCGACCTGATGCCGAACATGGACTACCCCTACGTCGTCGTGGTGACGACGTATCCGGGCGCCGCGCCGGAGGAGGTCGAAGCCGTCGTCACCAAGCCGATGGAGCAGAGCATGGCGACGCTCAATGATATCAAGACCGTGACCTCCACCTCGGCGGAGAACTATTCGATGCTCGTGCTGGAGTTTGAGCAGAGCACGAATATGGACAGCGCCGTGGTGGACATTCTGCAGAAAACGCAGATGCTCACCGGCCGCTGGGACGATTCCATCGGCACGCCGAGCATCATCCGCATCAACCCGAACATGATCCCCGTGATGGTCGCGGCGGTCGATTCCGCCGAAATGGACCGCTACGAGCTCTCTCGCTTTGCCAAGGACACCGTCATCCCCGCGCTGGAAGGCACGACGGGCGTGGCAAGCATCACGACCGGCGGCATGATCGAGCGGACAATGACCATCGAGGTCAACGAGGCCAAGCTCGACAAAATGAACGCAAAGATCGCCGAAGCCATCGACAAGGCGATGGAAGACGCCAGAAAGCAGCTCGAGGACGCGCAGAAGGAGCTGGACGAGAACCGCGAGAAGGTCGAGGCCGGCACGAACCAGCTTCTCAGCGCATCGAGCGGCATCTCCGATTCCATCAAGCAGGGCGAGGACGATCTCGCCGATACGCTCACCGCCGCCGGAGAGACCGCGGCGAAGCTCGCCTCCGCGCGCGCCGCCATCGACGCGCTCAACGCCCAGCTCGAACAGGCGGAGGCCGCGCTCGCGGAGGCCGAGGCGCGTCTGGCCGAAACCGACGCGCGCATCGCCTCGCTGGAAGCGGACAGCGCGCTTTATGCCAAAGCGCTCGGCGAGCCCTACGACTCCATGGACGCCTCCACGACGCTGGAGGCCGCCGGACTGGACGCGGACACCGTTGCCGCGCTCAACGCCAAGGGCTGCACCGATCTCGGCAGCGTCCGCACGATGAACAACTTAAACGACGTGAATCTCTCCGCGCAGCGCACCGCGCGCGCAGCGCAGGCCGTCGCGGTGGAGACCGCGCGCGTGCAGACCGAGGAGCTGCGCACGCAGATCGCCGCGGCGGAGGAGCGCTGCGCTCAGCTCGAAGAGGAATCCAAAAAGCAGATGGAATCGCTCGAAAACATGCAGAAGCAGCTCGAGGAGCTGCCGGGCGAGCTCATGGGCGGCGTAACGAAGATCTCGCTCGCGGGCGGCCAGCTCGCCGCGGCGCAGACCGCGCTCACCAGCGCGCAGACGCAGCTCGACGCGGCGGTGAAAACGCTTGAGGAGCAGCTCGCCTCCGCGCTCGACGCGGCCGACCTCCACGGCGTCATCACGCTGGAAACGCTGAGCAGCCTCATTGCCGCGCAGAATCTCGACATGCCCGCCGGGTATGTGTATGACAAAAACGGCAACGGCATCATCGTCACCATCGGCGACGCCATCGCGGACGGCGAGGATCTCGAAAACCTTGTGCTGCTCGATCTCGGCATCGAGGGTCTTGACCCCATCCGCGTGTGCGATGTGGCGGACGTTGTCCGCGCCGACAACGCGGGGGAGATCTATGCCTCGCTCAACGGCAACAACGGTCTCATCCTCATGTTCTCCAAGCAGTCAAACTACGCGACGGCGAAGGTGTCTGACAACATCAACGCCGCGTTTGAAGAGCTGAGCGCGCAGTATCCGGGGCTGACGTTCACCGCGCTCATGGATCAGGGCGATTACATTTATCTCCTGCGCGACTCGATCCTCTCGAGCCTTCTCTGGGGCGCGCTCTTCTCGGTCGTCATTCTCTTCCTCTTTCTGCGCGACTGGCGGCCCACGGTCATCACGCTCTGCTCGATCCCGATCAGCCTGCTCTTCGCGCTCACGCTCATGTACTTCACCGGCGTATCCATCAACATCATGTCGCTCTCCGGTCTATCGATATCGGTCGGCATGCTGGTGGACAACTCCGTCGTTGTGATCGAAAACACCTACCGCCTGCGCGCGCTCGGCGAATCAACGGTCAAGTCCGCCGTGTCCGGCGCGCGGCAGGTCGGCGGCGCGATCGCGGCCTCCACGCTCACGACCATCTGCGTCTTTGTCCCGATCGCGTTCGTCGAGGGCCTTACGCGCGAGCTCTTCACCGATATGGTGCTCACGCTCAGCTACGCGCTCATCGCCAGTCTCATCGTAGCGCTCACGCTCGTCCCGGCGCTCGCGGGCAAGCTGCTCGCGCACGCCAGGCCCCAGAGCGAAACGGCGTTCACGCGCTTCATGCCGAAATACAAAAAATCCGTCCTCTGGGCGGTGAACCACAAGGCCGTCACGCTCCTCACCGCGGTGGCGCTGCTCATCGCAAGCGGCGCGGCGGTGATCGCCAAGGGCTTCACGTTCCTCCCCGATATGGAGATGGAGCAGATGATGGTAACGCTCACGATGCCGGAGGGTAGCTCCTTTGCCGACACGACCGCCGCGGCGGACGAGGCAGCGGCGCGAATGCTCACCGTGCCGGGCGTGGAGACCGTCGGCGGCGCCATCGGCGACAGCGCCGGCTCCAGCCTTTCCATGATGACCACCGAGGGCGACGTTTCGTTCTATGTCCTGCTCGAGAGCGGATATAAGGCGAGCCGCGTGGCGAAAGAGATCAACGAGAAATGCGCCGATATGGAGGCCGCCGTGAACGCCGACGCAAACTCGCTCATGTCCTCCATGACGCAGATGCTTACGAGCAGCGGCATCACGGTGCGCGTATACTCCAACGATCTCGACGATCTGCGCGAGACCGCCGACGCCGTGGCCGATGTGCTGCGCGGCGTGGACGGCACGGAAAACGTCGCCGCCGGAGAAGAGGAGCCCACCGCCGAGCTGCACTTCACCGTGGACAAGAAAAAGGCGGCAAAGGAGCAGCTCACAGTGGCGCAGGTGTATATGCAGGTGGCAAAGGCGCTCACCGGCTCGGCCGATCTCATTGAGCTTTCGGACGGCGGCGACACCTATGCCGTCAGCGTACAGACCGCCGGGAAGGACAAGATCACGCCCGAATACGTCCGCTCTCTCACGTTTGACGTGACGGCGAAGGACGGCACGGTGCATTCCGTCGCGCTCAGGGACATTGCCACGGTCGAGGAGACCGAGAGCCTTTCGAGCATCCGCCGTCTCAACCAACGCCGGTACATCGACGTGACCGCCGACATCGCCGAGGGCTGCAACGTCACGCTCGTGACGAACGCCGCCGAGGAAGCGCTCGCGTCGTTCACCCCCTCGGACGGCACGACCATCGGCTTCACCGGCGAGCGCGAATCCATCGTCGAGGCGCTCAAACAGCTCGTTTTGATGCTCGCGGTCGGTATCCTGCTCGTATATCTCGTGATGGTCGCGCAGTTCCAGGATCTCAAATCGCCGTTCATCGTCATGTTCACGATCCCTCTCGCGTTCACCGGCGGCTTCCTCGCGCTGCTCATTGCGGGGCTGGAGATCAACCTGCTCTCGATGCTCGGCATGATCATGCTCGTCGGCATCATCGTGAATAACGGCATCGTGCTCGTGGACTACATCAATCAGCTGCGCATTGGCGGCATGGACCGGCGCGAGGCCATTGCGGACGCCGCCGTCACCCGTCTGCGCCCGATTCTGATGACGAGCATCACGACCATCCTCGGTCTCATCGTTATGGCGCTCGGCCAGAGCGAGGCAACGTCGCTCATCCAGCCGCTCGCCGTAACGTGCATCGGCGGACTGCTGTACGCCACGCTCATGACGCTTTACGTCGTGCCCGTCATGTACGACGCGCTCTCCAAAAAGGCGCTCTACCACGTGGACGAGGCCGATCTTCAACTCAGCGAAAAATAAATCCCTGTCTTGGAACCCCCTGCTCTTGAAAGAGCAGGGGGTTTCGGTTACAATGAGATAATGTGATACTATAAGGAGGTCGTATTTATGAACGTTCTCGTTACCGGCGGCGCCGGATACATCGGCAGCCACGCCTGCGTAGAGCTTCTGAACGCCGGACATTCGGTCGTTGTGGTGGACAATCTCGTCAACGCCAACGCGGAGTGCCTGCGGCGCGTCGAGCGCATCACCGGAAAGCCGCTCGAATACCACGAAATGGATCTTTTGAACCGCGCAGCTCTCAATGAGCTTTTCGATACGCACCGGTTTGACTGCGTGCTCCACTTTGCCGGTCTCAAGGCGGTAGGGGAGTCGGTGCAGCAGCCGCTGCGGTACTACAACAACAATCTCGGCACGACCATCCATCTCTGCCAGACGATGGCGGCGCACGGCGTGAAGAAGATCCTCTTCTCCTCGTCCGCGACGGTGTATTCTCCGGACAATACGATGCCCGTGGACGAGAGCGCCCGCACCGGCGGCTGCACAAATCCCTACGGCTGGACGAAGTACATGAGCGAGCAGATCCTCTCCGATACGGCAAAGGCCGACGGCGAATGGGCCGTTATGCTGCTGCGGTACTTCAACCCCGTCGGCGCGCATCCGAGCGGACTCATCGGCGAGGACCCGCGCGGCATCCCGAACAATCTGATGCCGTACATCGCCCAGACCGCCGCCGGACGGCGCGAGTATCTGAGCGTATTCGGCAACGACTATCCCACACCGGACGGCACGGGCGTGCGCGACTATCTGCACGTCGTCGATCTCGCGCGCGGCCATGTCGCGGCGATGGACTATATGGCGGAGCGGAAGGGTGTTTTCGTGTTCAATCTCGGCACCGGCCACGGCTACAGCGTGCTCGATATGGTGCATGCCTTTGAAAAGGCGACGGGGAAGAAGGTCCCCTACAAGATCGCCCCGCGCCGCGCCGGAGACGTCGCCGAGGTGTACTGCGACCCGGGCAAGGCCGAGCGGGAGCTTGGCTGGAAGGCGGAACACTCTCTCGAGGATATGTGCCGCGACAGCTGGAACTGGCAGAGCAAAAACCCGAACGGGTTCGCGGGATAAAGCTTCCCTCCCGGAGGGAGACGGTTGGTTTTGCGGCAAACGAACACCATGCCTGTAGAGGCGGGGCTCTGCTCCGCCCACGCAGCGTTCCGCGCAAAACGTCTCTCCCTCCGTCTTTTGCTCTCGCCAAAATCCACCTCCCTCAAAGAGGGAGGCATTTTTTAAATGAATAGATGAAAAGGAGACGACCCATGCCATCCAAAGTATTTGATTATATCGCCCGCGAGCAGGCGCGGCAGGACGCTACCGTTGAGCTGATCGCGAGCGAAAATTTTGTGAGCGAGAATGTCCTTCGCGCCGTCGGCTCGTGTCTCACGAACAAGTACGCCGAGGGCTATCCCGCCGAGCGCGTTTCCGGAAACCGCGGCCGCTACTACGGCGGCTGCGAGATCGTGAACGACCTTGAGGAATACTGCTGCGCCATGTGGAAAAAGGTGTTCCATACCGACTACCACGTGAACGTCCAGCCGCACAGCGGCGCGAACGCGAATCTCGCGGCGTATATGAGCGTATTGCAGCCGGGCGACACGGTCCTCGCCATGTCGCTCAATAACGGCGGCCACCTGACGCACGGCTCGTCCGTCAATTTCAGCGGCAAGCTCTTCGATATGAAATTCTACGACGTGGACGCGCAGGGCTTCATCGACTATGCGGACGTGGAGCAAAAGGCCGCCGAATATAAGCCGAAGCTCATTCTCGCGGGCGCTTCGGCGTACAGCCGCGTCATCAATTTCGCGCGCTTCGCGGACATCGCCAAAAGCGTGGGCGCATACTTTATGGTGGATATGGCGCACATCGCGGGTCTCGTCGCGGCAGGGGACCACCCGTCGCCGTTCGGTCTCGCCGACATCATCACGACCACAACGCACAAAACGCTGCGCGGGCCGCGCGGCGGCATGATCTTCTGTAAGCCGGAGCTTGCGAAGAAGGTGGACAGCGCCGTGTTCCCCGGCACGCAGGGCGGGCCGCTCGAGCACGTGATCGCGGGCAAGGCCGTCGCCGCCGAGGAAGCCTGCACGGACGAATACCGCGAATACATCCACGCCGTTGTGAGAAACTGCCGCGCGATGTGCGAGGAGTTCCGAAAAATGGGCTACGACGTTGTGACCGGCGGCACGGACAACCACCTGTTCCTGCTCGATCTCACGAAAACGGGGCTCACCGGCAAGGCGGTGCAGGATGAGCTCGACCGCCACGGCATCACGCTCAACAAAAACTGCGTTCCCAACGAAACGAGAAGCCCCCAGCAGACCTCCGGCGTGCGCATCGGCACCGCCGCGATGACGACAAAGGGGTACACCGAGGCGGACTTCCTCGCCGCCGCGCACCGGATCGACGAGGTGCTGCGCGCGATGCAGGCAAAAACCATGTAAAGTTTTGGCGAAATGCCATAACAGGTCTTGCGTTGGAAACGGTTTTATGGTACGTTAAATACAATACCGAACGGCTTCCGCTCTCCACCTTACGAGCGGTACGCGGTTCGATGAAAGGAGTTTGTTTTCCCCGCAGGATCCGCGGTGCGGCAGTGTGGAGACCTGCCGTATAGCCTCCGTACATTCATCGGCGGAGGTAAGGTCTGAGCAGCGGAGGCTCTCAGATCAGGATCGGTACGCATGGCAGAAGTACGTCTGGTAGACATCAAGAAGATCTATCCGAATCAGGGCGGCACGAAGAAGAAAAAGGGCGACGTTCCCGAGAAGAAGCACAATCTGCAGATCACCGAAGAGGGTGTCGTTGCGGTGCAGCAGTTCTCGCTGGATATCGCCGACCGTGAATTTATCGTGCTCGTCGGCCCGTCCGGCTGCGGCAAGTCCACGACGCTGCGCATGATCGCCGGTCTCGAGGAGATCACCTCGGGCGATCTTTTCATCGACGGCAAGCGCATGAACGACGTCGCCCCCAAGGACCGCGACATCGCCATGGTATTCCAGAACTACGCTCTTTATCCCCACATGACCGTTTACGAGAACATGGCGTTCTCGCTCAAGCTCAAGAAGCTCCCGAAGGCCGAGATCGACAAGAAGGTCCGCGAGGCCGCGGAGATCCTGGACATCACCGCCCTGCTCGACCGTAAGCCGAAGGCGCTCTCCGGCGGCCAGCGCCAGCGTGTCGCCATCGGCCGCGCCATCGTGCGCAGCCCCAAGGTGTTCCTCATGGACGAGCCGCTCTCCAACCTCGACGCCAAGCTCCGCAACCAGATGCGCGCCGAGATCATCAAGCTGCGCGACAAGATCGACACCACGTTTATCTACGTCACCCACGACCAGACCGAGGCCATGACGCTCGGCGACCGCATCGTCATCATGCGCGACGGCTTCATCCAGCAGATCGGCACGCCGCAGGAAGTGTTCGATAAGCCCGCCAACCTCTTCGTTGCCGGATTCATCGGAACGCCGCAGATGAACTTCTTCGATGCCGAGCTCAAGCGCGACGGCGACAAGTACACCGTCGAGGTCTGCGGCGAGCAGGTCAACCTCACCGAGGATAAGCAGGCCGCGCTCCTCCGCAACGACGTGAAGTCCGGCCCCGTGACGCTCGGCATCCGCCCGGAGCACATCGTGCTCGCAAAGACCGGCGGCATCCCCGCGCGCGTGGACGTGTCCGAAATGATGGGCTCGAGCGTGCATCTGCACCTCACCGCCGCCGGCCACGACGCCGTTGTCATCGTCCCGACGCTCGAGCTGGACGCCATCCCGTCCTACGGCCAGCAGGTCTCTCTCGAGCTGCACGAGGACAGCATCCACCTCTTCGACCGCGAGAGCGAGAAGTCCCTGCTTCTCTGATCGACCTCTTACAAAAACCCCGACCCGCCGGGATATCCCGGCGGGTCTTACAATGCGAAAATTTTTCGGAGGAATCCCCTATGGAAAACCCTGCGCTTATTATCATGGCCGCCGGTATGGGCAGCCGCTTCGGCGGGCTCAAGCAGATCACGCCCGTGGGCGACAACGGCGAGATCATCATGGACTTCTCGCTGTACGACGCTTACCAGGCGGGCTTCCGCAAGGTCGTGTTCGTCATCAAAAAGGAACGCGAGGCGGATTTCCGCGCCATCGTCGGCAGCCATGTGGAGAGCCGGATGGACGTGCAGTATGTGTTCCAGTCGCCGGACGATGTGCCGGAGTGGTTCACCGTTCCCGAAGGGCGCGAAAAGCCCTGGTAGTACATTTAAATACAGCGGCTGGGTGGAAGCATTTGATAACGATGAACACTATGA
>OLQC01001278.1_pt1 | contig 20867 bp, 5 predicted proteins | sample 1672471 | NCBI WGS metagenome assembly OLQC01 (sample SAMEA3136689, study PRJEB25190) | human gut metagenome | biome: human gut; feature: human-associated habitat; material: faeces | place: Austria | collected 2013
AATATAAAAAGATAATATAAATATAAAAAGATAAAGGGCAACTCCAAAAGGAGTTGCCCCTGATTTTTATTTCGGCTAAAACTTTATGTTTATGCCATTGTCTGAAGAAGGTCTACAAGAGAAGCAATAACTGTATCAGTATCACCCTTAAGAACAGGAAGAACCTGATTAACAACTCCGGATACAGTTTCGTTACCGCCTACAAGACCTGTGATAAGATCACTTATGTTCTTGAAGTTATCGCCTGTGTTAACAGTTTCGATTAAGTAGCCGAGTACTGCAATGAGTGTTTCTGATGAATCACCTTCAACATAAATTCTTGCACCGTATGTAGCAGCCTGTGAAGTGTCTGTAATTACTTTACCGTGGCTTGCAAGTTTCAACCAATCTACATCATTAAGCTTAATTCCGAGTGGTGCGCCCTTAATCTTAATAAGACCAAGGATATTATTTACAAGAGGAATAATAGCGTCACCGCCAAGGAGTGGCTTAAGTGTTGCATTAAGGTCATAGATGTCAAGAGAGAAGTTTGTAACACCAATCTTACCGAGAATTGAATTAAGGTCAACTTTAAGTGCCTTAAGAAGTGCAGGTAAGAGAGTATTAAGATCAACTATTGGTTTGATAGCATCAACAAGAGCTGAAATAGGAGTGAGGAGGTTGTCAAGAATCTGGCAAAGTCCGTCATTACCAATGAAGAGTGCAAGGTTTGGAAGCATTGCAAACAATGTTTCAAGAGGAGCATTAAGTATATCCTCAACCTTATCCCAAAGAGGATTGATAATATCAAGAAGAATATTATCGTAAGCTTCGTTTATATCTTCTCTGTATTGATACTGAGTTTTGATGTTATACATTGAGAATGCTTCCATAAGAGGAACGATTGATGATGTATAACCGTTTGAACCAGGAATTCTTACTATGTCAAAGATTCCGAGTGATGCATCATTAAGAAGTACATCGAGTACACCGTAGATAGGACGGAGAACTGCAACAAGTGCGTGGAAGAATGTATCTGCATCCTTAACACCCCACTTAAGTGATGCTGTGTTAACCTTTGACCATGAACCTGCCTTTGCGATTACGCTTGCATTTGCAGCATAAGTTTGACCGTAAGATTCATCTGTAAGAAGTTTAGCAACATTGCTTGTTGAGAAGTCAATGTTAGTTTGTGCAAGGAGAGAAACGAGTGAACCGTCGCCAACCTTAACACCTTCAACTGCACCGTAAAGTCCGGTAAGAAGTGAGTTAATAATGTCATCCTTGAAGATAAGACCGCCGATTAACTTGGTAAGACCGCCGTCAACCAAACCGCCTACAAGTCCGTCAAGCATTGGAGGAAGATTCTTAAGGAAGTCAACATCAACACTTTCAGGATAAGAGAAGTCATATGAACCTGTCTTATAAGCTGTGTAATCCCAGAATGCATTAGTAGGTTCGCCTGTTAAGAAGTAGAATACTGCACGAACAATATCATCCTTATCAGCAAGGCCGATTGTAGTGAATACGGTTGAGATGATAGATTTGAGCATATCATTACTCTTAATAGCTTTAATTGAAGTAATAAGTGATTTGATAGATTTTGAGTTCTTAACAAGAGTATCTGCAATATAACGGAGAACTGCAACAAGAACTTCGCCCTTATCAGCAATTACTTCCTTATTTGTAAACTTGCCTTCGGCATTCTTAACCATTGATTTAGATGTAACAACCTTACCGTGTGATGCGATTGTTGACCACTTAAATTCAGGAAGTTTAATACCGGTCTTCTTAAGTAATGAGTTAAGAAGAGGAACTACAATATCTTGAATGTTGCAAGACTTAAGGTCTGCAAGTTTGATGTTAAGCTTAACACCTTTAACCTTGAGTGCGTTTGTAACAACTTTGCCAAGGTCCTTGCCGAGTACCATTGTAAGAATCTTATCAACATCCACACCTGCTGATTTAGCAGTTTTAAGAATGTTTGTAACAGGAGCAAGGAGATTATCGAGTAACTGGCCTATGCCGTTGTTATCAATAAAGTATGCAAGGTTTGGAAGAACAGATGTGAGTGTATCAAATGGCTTATCAAGAAGTGTATCTACAAAGCTCATAAGAGGATTGAGAACATCAAGAATTACATTATCTTTAGCCTTCTTGCAATCTTTTTGATACTGCTTAAATGTTTTAATCTTGCTGTTGCTTACTTGAAGAACATCAAGAAGAGGAACAATTGCGCCTTCATAACCGTTAATACCGTTAACGCCTACATTAAGAGCGTTAAGGTCAAGCTTAATTGTTGAAAGCTTGGAGTCAGGGTTCATATCATCCTTAAGGGTAAGAGTGAGAACGCCTTTCTTAAGCATATAAGTAAGTGCAACTTTGCTTGTTACTTTACCGTTGCTGTCTTTAATATCAAATGAAGTTGAAGCCTTCTTGATATTGATATTGCTGAGGTCAATCTTTCCTTCATTGAGGAATACAGCAAGAACGCTGTTTACAGGACGGAGGATTGCTGCAAGAGCATTGATAAAGCCCTGCTCTGCCTTTGCTGAACCATCCTTGAAGCCCCAGTTAATTGTTTTAACTTTCTTCCAGCTCTTTGCCTTCTTAAGTGTGTTGGCTGCTGAAGTGTAAGTTTTGCCATAGCTCTTATCTACAAGGAGATTAGCAACACCCTTTGGTGATACTGCAATGCCTGCCATATTGAGATATGGTGAAATCTTCTTGGTATCAAGCGCACCGTAAAGTGCCTTTGCAAGAGATGTGAGGTTAGCGTTTGTAAATGCCAATCCGCTGACAATGCTCTTAAGATTTGATGCGTTAACTACACCGAAGTTGGCGAGAAGAGCCATAACTGCATCAACTGCTGTGTCAAGCTGTGAAACAGCGTTATTTGCATCATAAGATGTAATTCCGTCAGGATACTTAAAGTTTAATGATGTACCCTTGTAATTCTTATAAGTCCAGTAAACTTCTGTTGGTGACTGAGTGAAGTCAAGAAGTTTGCCGATAACTTTAAGAAGTCCCATAGCGTCAAGCTTACCTGTTTCGATGTACTTGATAAGCTTTTGAATTCCCTTGCTAATCTTGTTGTTGCCCATAATCAACTGAATGATTGTGGTAAGATTATTGTTTGTCTTTACGAATTCAATTACATAATCAAGAACATAAAGAAGTGTTTGAGCAGGAGAAGCTGTTTTGCCGAGTGCATTCCAGTTAATGTTATTAAGCTTAATGCCTGTTTTAGCAAGAAGTGTATTTATAATAGGTATAATATTATTACCTGAAAGAAGGTATCCCTTTACTTCAATACCGATTTCCTGCTTATCATTAACTGTTACCAATTTACCGAATGTTTTAGTAGCAATGTTTTCAAGGAATGAAGCAAGAGTAGGTGATGTTGCACCAAGAGTACCATTGCTTATTCTGAGGATTTTTGCAAGTCCGTTAACTTCATTTGAAATAGGTTTAACAGCGTTTGCAATTGTTGAAGCAAGTGTAGGAGCTGTTGTGTCATCTAATATAACACCGATAGCCGATACAAGGTTCAACAATGTAGTTACAGGTTTTTCAAAGAATTTGTCAAGTAATGCAACGATTGGGTTAACAATTCCTACAAATACTTCATCACGGTATGGATTGCTCTTGTCAGCGAACTTTTCAGGAGTATCAACTGTGATGCCTGTTTTTACTGCGATTGTATTAAGAACCGGATAAAGTGCATTTTCGTAAATGCCTGTGTCAATAAGAAGTACGCCGATAATAGATGTGAGAAGTCTGAGTGATGTTGAAAGACCATTCATAAACTCATCTCTGTTGCCGGCTGAAACACCCCAGTTAATGCTTACATTGAGTGTTCCGTTGTCATTAACAGCATCGCTCCAGCTTGCAAGCTTCTTAAGTTTACCGCTGGCATTCTTAATATCTGTGTCTTTAATTCTTACAGCTAATGAGTCAGGAGAAATAAGTCCGTTAACTGCTTCGCTGATAAGATTGTATTTAGCTGAAACATTGTTTGCACCTGTGTATGAATAAGCGTACTTATCAGTAAGGTTTGCAACAAGTGATTCAATGAGTGCATAAGTTCTTACTACTACTGTGGTAAGTCCTTCATTTGTGTAGATATCCTTAGGGTTAACATTACCGTTAGAATCAGCTGAGCGTGAATCTTCACCGTTAAGGTAATATAAATAGGTATTAAGTAAATCTATTACTGCATTTGCTGAGTTAGCACCGATGTAATTTGAAAGTAATGAAATTACGCCGACAATAATATTATTTGTTTTGTTGATTGAATAGCCATTGATTCTTGAATCAGCAAGGAGAGATGACAATGCTTTATCAAGCTTTTCAATTGTGCTGTCAACACTCTTAACATCTTTGCTCTTATACGCTGAAATGTCAACTGATGAGTTAGAAGTTTGAACTGCCTGTGTAGGAGCAGTTGTTGTATTATTATTTGTATTTTTATTTGTATTGTCAGTCTTCTTAAATGATTTAACAAGACTTTGAATTACATCTACAAGCTTGCTTACATTAGTGATAAGGAAGTAAGCATTGTTTTTATCAAGTCCGACAAATCCGCTTGCCTGCTTTTCAAATGTAAAGCTGTATTTGCTTTCACGGGTGATTTGGAAAATGCTGTTAAACAAGTCTGTAAGTGCGCTTGTTTCGCCAAATCCGCCGATTGACTGAAGAACACCTGTAATGAGAGGAAGGTTCTTTGCAAATGCGCTGTTGTCTGAATCAATAACATTGTTTACAAGACCGAGGATTGCATCAAGCCAATCTTCTACAAAGATACCAACGAAAGTATCGAAAATCTTTGTTGAATCAGGATTTTGAGCATATGACTTGAATTCAGTTACCTTTGTGTTAGAAACAGCGGTATAGGTTTTACCCGATACTGTAATTTCTTCAGTTTTAAATTTACCGTCGTAGCAGTATGTCCATGCATTTTTGCTGACACCGTACTTATCTGCTCCAAGGTCTTCCATAATATCGAAGAGCTGTGGAATAGCAACCATTAAGTTGTTAAGTCCGCTGTTAGCAATATTTCCGTTGTTATCTTTACCCTTAACTTGATTTCTGAGTGATGGGGTATTTACATAAGTGTCAACTGCTGTTGTAAATAATCCTGCAAGTTCGTTAATTACTTCTGCAAGTCCGGTTGCAAGCTGAGCGTTTGTGTCTGAAAGAACGCCTTTATCATCTGTAAATGCTTTCTTAAGAACCTTATCAAGTCCGCTGAGCTTAGCGTCCCTAAGTGCTTTATCGGCAATGTAAATTCCTGTGATGTAAGGAACTTTTGCTTCATATTTACTGTAAACAGTAAATTTAGCATTTGTCGGAGCTTTTGCAAGAGCTACTGAAATATCATTGCTTGTTACACCATTATATGTATAGTATGTAACATCTTCGGTATATTCAACTGTCTTTGCGGTACCGTTTTCATCCACTTCTGTTTTTGTCTTCTTTTCTGTTACAACTTTAGAAGTGATTTCGTTGCCTTTACTGTCAACAATCTTTTCATATTTAGTAACATATTCTGGTTTGCTGATAACAGTACTTGTTGTAATATTCTTTGTCGTAATTTTATCAAGTCCGCCTGATAAATCGGTATATTTGGTGATTTTGAAATTCTTTTCAGCACCGTTATTCCAATATGTACCGCCCATCTTGTCATAAGAACCGTCATTCTTGAGCCAATGCATAAGCAATGGAAGCATTTCATTAAGGTCCCAAGCAAGTGTGTCAATACCGATGTATGAGCCGTAATCAGCGGTTAAGTCATAGAGAAGACCATCATGTGTGAAGTTATAAAGCATATTGTTTTGCTTGGTTTCACCTGATTTAGCACTGAAGAATATCGGTTCAAGTACTTCATTTACAAGAACAACAACAAGCGGAAGAAGATTGAATATTGTTTCAACCGGTGATTCAATAAGGTTAGCCCAAATATTGTAAGTTGCTTTGACAAGGTCAATTTTTGTTGAAGCAAGTTCGTCAAGAGCACCGTTGATAATATTACCTATTGTTGAACTCGGATCGAGATATGTGGAAATAATAGAGTTAAGAACTATATTTGTAAGCTGTGTACCACCGTTACCACAAAGAGCTGCAAGTGCATTGTTGATAACAGGCTGCTTTTGAGCGTCTGTAAGAGTTACACCTGTTGTATCAAGATGTTCTTTAACATAGTCATTGATAAACTTGCTAATATCCAAAGAACATTTGATTGAATTGTTATCATAAGTTAAGTCGTCAGACGCAGTGCTTATTTTTGAGCAAAAATAAGATGTAAGAGTTGACATATATGAATATTTAACCCATTCATTTAAATCTGCTTTTGAATAAGTATTGCCGGTATGCTTGTATGCATAAATACCGGTGTTAGGATCTGAATTTTCTGTATCTAAAAGAGTAGCATTTTGAATATAATCACTTGTTTTATTGCTTCTGTTGCTAATCCAGTTACCTGCAAACAAGTTGATAACCTTGTTACGCTGTTGTGCATCAGAGTTGTTATTCTTTCTGCTGTACATCTTCAAGAATGTAGCAAAATATTCAATAGTGGCTGTATCTCTGAGATTCTTAGGAAGAATGAAAGTTTTAGAACCGTCTGTATCATTAAACTTCATACTACCGTCAGCAAAATATCCGTTTATTGTTTCAGGGAAATTGTTATCTTGAGTAGCAACCAAGTTCAAAATTGAATACATCTGCTCAAGTTCATCATCTGTAAGGAAGAATTCATCTCCGTCTTGCCAGTAGAAGTTGAAGCCCGCAGGCATATCCTTATCGACTGCTTGATTTATATCTTCAAGTTTAAGTCCTTTAAAGTCAACCAATGCTCCTTTTAAAATATATTGAGCATAAGGAGCGTTTTGTCGTCCGCCGCCATTTACATCATCAACAAGTGAAGCGTATGATAATATGATATAAAGGCTTGTGATATAATCCTTTACAGATGACATTGATAATGCATCTGTGGATACACTATCTCTGGTGAGCATTTCGCTTACTGCAGTGTCAAGACTGTCGTATCCGAGAGCTTTAGCAAAGAATGGCTCAATCTGTGATAATAATCCATCAACAGTTTTAAAAGTTTTAATACCGGTTGATTCAATGGTGTATGGGTCTCCGGTAGGAGATGTAACTTTTGGATTCCATTGGTCATTAAAGAAATCTGAATCAGCAGAGAGTTTGAAATCTGCACCGCCGTCAACAGCAAGTCTAATGTAAGGCATGGTTCTTGCTAAGTTACCGCCAAACATATTTGTGAAAGTATCTGATTGAGGTGAATATGCATAGTAAATACAATCAGCAACATCAGAAGCATTAAGATCAATACCAAAAACTTTATAGTAGTTGTTTAAGTAACTGCATACTTCATTTACGGTTTTCTGCTGAGCTTCTGTGAGTGTGTAGGTTGCAGATTTAAGCTGTGAAAGGCTTGCCATCATAGATGTTTCGCCTATTCTTACATGTCCGCCGTCACCGTTGAAGTCCAACATATCTGTGATTGAAGAAAGTTCAACAGGTTTGATTTTACCATCTGCAACTTGATCGTCATATTGCTGTGCAATTGCAGGCAAAATATTATCAACAGCATCGGAAATATCAAAGTTAGTAGAAGTATTTGAATCTACTAATGTTGTTAAATACCACAAACCTTTGGTGTTGTATTTAATGTTAACATAATGCTTATGCTGACCTGTTGAGTCAACAGTGATTTTTTTGATTGCTTTACCATCAAGGTTGCGATCGCCTGCACCATAAAGAATATCTTCAAGTGCTTTCTTTGTTTCTTTGTTTGCAGAAATGTTGCTTACACCGTCATAAATGAGCTTATGGCACATACCTGCAAGCTGGAAGAAATTGATGTCGTCACTGAAATTGTTGAGGTAGTCATAATTGCTTACATTTGATGATGATTCACCAATAATGTCTGTGACAAATTCCGATTGGCTTGTAGATACAGCCATTTTGCCGACAGCATTGATAAGCGTAGGCTGAAGTGCCTGCAACATCTCAGGAAGAGTCGTATTCTCCTTAATTGATTCTTTCTGGTCTTTAGTCAACTTGTCTGAAGTTGTACCAAGACTGATTGCCCCTTTGTTATAGACTACTTTTGAAATTGCGTCTATACCCATGAGAAGGGACGGAAGCTCATCTGCCAAACCGTTGACGGTTTTATATGCGGATGAAGCATTAACGCTGGAAGTGTTCCACAATGGGTTGTCATTACTGTTTTTTGCAAATGCAGTAAATCCAACCGAACAAGTGGTCACGACCATTACCACAGCTAAGAAAAAGCTGAGTATTTTTTTGCTCGTTCTCATATAAATTTTCTCTCCTTTACAATATGATTTACGAACTTTGTCGTATGGTAACGCATTTTGGATTATGCGCCGAGCAGTATTTGTTTATTACACAGTTTCTACACAAAAACTGCTTTTTAGGCGCAGGATATCCACACGCGTATTAACAAATACAATATATTTATATCAAATAAAATCTAATAAGTCAATAATTTTATAACATATTTTGAATTTATTGTGAATTTTAACATATTTTGCGTTTTGAATTTGACAACGGAGTGCTTGTAAATGGACTTAATTGGAAATTATGTCTAACAAGCGTCGATTTTATTAAGAGTAACTGAAAAACGAACAAAACATAGAAAAAGTGCATTAACAATTTTGTAAAATGTAAAGCCCGAAGCCTTTACAAATGTAAAAATTGTGTAAAGTATTGTCGCTTTACTCGCCGTGAAAAGCTTATTTTTCTCCTTAAAGTTATTAACAAATTGTAAAATTTTCGTAAACTAATTGTGCAGAGTGACAAAAAAACGAAGTTGTTTTTGGCTAAAGTTACAAAAATGAGGATTGTAAGTTTAATTTATTGACTTTCGGGTGGCTGTATGTAATAATTATAATGTGTTTAAAGCACATATTGCGCCAATTTAATGCTGTGGCTTGTAATGAGCCTTCATTCTAATTCAGATTGCCTGATGGTCAGAGATTGCGACGGGCATTACGCACAATATGTTAACACTTCACTTTAAATTTTTTAAAATTTTACGGAGGTAAAAAATGAAAACGAAAGCAAAAAAGTTTTCCCATAAGCTGCTTGCGTTGTTTATGGCTGTTCTTATGGCTGCTTCTTGTTTAACATGTGCATTTTCAGCTTGCGCTGCACCTGTTAGCTCAGAAAAGCAGTACACAGATGACGCGTTAGAATATAACGACCTTGCTTGGAATATTCTTTCTGACGAACAAGCCGCAACAGCATTGCTTGACTATGCGGACCTTATGCTTCCTACAGTTGCTCCAACAGTTTACAACCTTCTTGCAAATCTCCCATCCAGCGTTACAGCTTATATGACATGGGATGCCGCTCAAAAGCATCTTAATATCAACGCGTTCGGTATTATTAAATATACCTTAACAGTTAAGCTTGACAGCGTTGATGATGTAATGCTTACACTTGAGAGTGTTGCAGGTCTTCTTTCTAAGTATGGTAGTTATGTTGGTGATGCAGGTAACATTCAGCTTAAATCATTAGCTTCAAGTGATGCCAGCAAGAATTTCTGGCATGTTACAAGAGAAAACTATTCATCAACTGAGATTGTTAAGAGAGCTCTTGCTCTTCTTCAAATCAACTCAGCTGACTATGCCGGTAAGGATGTACTCGGTCAGGTATTAAGAGGTGATTTCAACCTCGGTGTTCTTAAGAGTGCGGTTAATATCTACAAGCTTCTTGCAGGTCCATTAGGCTTCAGTGATGAAAGTTATGCTAAAAACCTTGTTTATAACATTGTTCAGCAGCTTATTTTCAACTATACTAAATGGTATACACAGGATGAAATCAATGATTTCAAGAGTGGCAAAACTCAATGGGTATATGATGACCAGCTTTTCGATAAGCTCTCTACCGAGCTTCTTCAGAAGATAAGCGTTCTCGTTACATATAACCAAGAATATAATGAAAAGAACGAAGATGGCTCACTCAAACCTATCCAGGATACATCAGCTACTCGTTATCTTGAAATCAAGGCTGAAATGAATAAGTCAGGCTCGGATTATGCAGCAGCAGCTGCTAAACTCGGTTATGACCCTAACCTTGTATATTCAAGCGAATTTAAAGATGATGACGGCAATCCGCTTAATGTTCTTCTTTTTGCTTATGGACATCCGGATGCAAACGGTTATGCAACAGAGCAAACAACAAAGATTACATTTAAGCCAACCGATTCTCTTTTCAAATTAGGTTATACAGCACTTGATCTTGCTTGGGATACAGTTCTCAAGGGTACAGTCAAGCTTCTCCATGTAAACACCCAGGGTGACAGAAATCTTGATAATGCATACTATTATTATTTCGACAAAAAGGGTGAATGGAGTACAAGCGATATTGCTTCTAACTATACCCAGGCAAAGATTAACGAATGGGCTGAAGCTAATTACGAAGCTTATGGCGATAAATCAGCAGATGACTTTATTGCAAAAGCTAAGGAACAGCTTTCATTTGACCGTGCAGCTGCTGAAACATCAACAGGCAAGTGGTCAGATATTGATGAAACAAAGCTCTTTGCTAAGTTAAGATACAGCCCTCTTGCTGACTACGGTTTCAATATGCAAACAGGTCCTATCAACCTTTACTTTGCACAAACCGGAACAAAGAATATTGACGATTTCTTTAAAAATGAATATTCAAATTACGGTTCAATGGTAGCAGGCTTTAACGATGCACTTGTTGCAGCAGTTAATGATTTGTTCCCACAAAGAGATAACATTATCGGCAATCGTCCGGAAATGGCAAAATCTCAAACAACAAAGGCAGACGGTGTTGAATCAATCAATGATGCAACAATCAGGAAAATCACTTCAACACTCGTTAACAATGCACTTAAGATGGTTCAGTACACAGCAGATGCTACTGATGCTAACATCCTCAAGGCATTCTATGATGCTAACGGTACTGATGCTGTTCTTTCAGAAGCAAATCTTGAATCAGCAATGGTTCCTATGCTTGTTGCTTGTATCGGCCAGGTTAACCTTGGTGCAGGCAAACTTCAAGATATTATCCACCCAGCAGAATGGGATGGTTGTAAGGATGCAGAAGCAGTTGCTTATGTATGCCTTAAAGAATACTTATCATACGTACTTCCTAATAAGGATTATTCATCACTTGTAAATGTAGCCAATGACGGTACAATCAACGCAACACTTGAAGGTACAATTCTTCCTATGGCTCGTGATGCAGTTGCATATGTACTTGAAGGATATGTTCCTGTAACATACAAAGGCAAAACTTGGAAGACAGAAAACGAAGATGTTAATTCAAGTGCTACAATTTTTGACCTCTTGAATTCAGTAATTCTTTACTACGGTGGAGATTACTCAATGAAGAAGGCAACTAACTCAGGTGAAAGAGCAATGGGTGTTGCAGCTCTTCTCGGTATTTGCGATGAAAACGGTAACAGTGCTCTTACAAATAACCTTTGGGAAAATATTGATAAAATTGCTAACAAGTTCCTCCCTATTCTTGGTACACTCCAAGGCAAGGAATACGGTAAGTTCGATTCACATGACCTTATCTGGAACGATGTAGTTCTTTCAATTCTTAATATTTCTGATAAGAAAGACAGCGGTTTCTGTGGCGTATCTAATTTCGTTTACAAACTTATCACAATCGTATCTGCTGAACCGATTCAGTCAAAAGGTTTTGTAAATACTGTTTATGATTTGCTTGCTGACCTTATCAACGGTCTCTTCGGTAAGCGTTATTCTAAACAGCCGCAGGATTTCACAACCATAATTCCTAAGTCAAACGGTGACAACAAGCCATTTGATGATTTACTTCAGGTTAAAACTATTGCAGGTACCGGCGGTACTGACCTCGGTGCAATCCAAAAGGCTATTTGCAACTTTGTTGAATTCACCGGTTATGGTGCAGACAGCACCAAGGGTGATGCCGGCAAGTATGGCGATTCAGTAATGAGAGGTATTTTCTTTGCTCTTTCAGCAGTTAACTCTTTCGTTCCTGAAGCTATCACTCCAATCGGAACTCAGCAGCTTAAGACTGCTTCAGCAAGCTTTGCTACACCTTCTATGAAGACAACAGCAGGCGGCGATTGCAGCGATACAGTTTCATTTACAAATAACTGCACAGGTCTTAACCGTGCATATATCTCTAATGGACAGCTTGTTCAACTTTCTCGTTACTATTACAAGCTTAAGTCAGCAACTTATATTGGCAGTAACAACGAAAAAACTGATATTACATCTCAACTTAAATCAGGTCTTATTGCTCCGAACGAAACAATAGTAACACCTAAACTTCCTATTACTTTCAACTCAGCAGCAGGAGAATCAAATGTAGTTGAAGTTCAGTTTGTATACGACATCGTACTTAAAGATGGCACAGTTGTTGCAGCTGATAACAATGTTTCAGCTTATAAGTATATGACAACCGCAACAGGTTGGAAAGAAGCTATGTATAATAGTAACAAGCAGTTCTTGCATGATACAAATAAAGCTGATCAAACAGTTGGTGTTGAGGGTGCTTATGTAAAATCAACATCTACATTTAGTAAGGATAATACTCTTCTTGCTAACTATCCTGAATACATGGTACTTGATTCATCAAACCTTGCTGATATTTCAACATATTCAATCAGATATAGAAGTAACAGAAATAAGGTTTTAGGCGGTAAAAAAGCAGTTGACGGTATCTACTTCTATGATGAAGATTCAAATTATCAGTCAAACACACTTGATGCAAATAATGTTGTAACAAAGTATGATAAAAATGCTGCTTATACAACAGTAAACATCACCAGTGAAAACGCTATCCCTGCTTGGGATAAGACAAACGGTAACCTTCTTAAGTATAATATGTATGACTACCGTGTTGAAACTACTCCTGGTTCAGGTGAATTCGGTGAATGGAACCGTAACGAGGTAACAGAAGCAACAGCAGGTAACAGCGATAAAATTACTTATTATAAGGGTTACACAAGCGATGAAATTGATGCTGTTAAGGCTCAAACTAACCCGGATGGTACTTCAGCTGCAAATATTAAGGCTATTCAGACAAGAACTCATGTAGTTTACACTCTTTCTGAAGCTATTGCTAAGAACATTATCGCAGGTTACCATGTTGGTGACGGTGATATTTACGAATCAGTTTATTTGCAGAACAATGGTGGTCAGATTAACTACGATAACCTCTTCAACATTGTTTCAATGGGTAACACCAAAGTTCCAGGTTTCTACATTGAAAGTGAGAAGAAGGAGATTCCAAATGCATCTGCTCTTGAAGTTCAACCGTTCCGTTATGATGGTGAAACCAACATTCAAGGCGGCGAATATCCGGTTGATATGTGTATCTACAATGGTTCTAAGTCAGCTTATGCTCACTTTACTATCCTTGTAGGTGATACCAGCCAGCTCAGCGGTATGAATACTGCTTATGATAATTTGGCATCACTTGTATCACAGTATAAGCCTTCAGACTTTACTAACTCAAATGTTTTCGAGCAAGCTAAGCAGGCTCTTCTTAATGTACTTTCTATTAAGTCATCTGCTATGACAATTGCTTTTGCACAGAGCATTAACAATAAGACTCAGCTCACAGCAACAACTAAAGAAGTTACATCAAAGTTTGGCGATTTAGCTTATGTTCCTTATACAAAATCTGCTCCAACAGTAACATCTAAAGGAAAAGAATATACAATTCCAAAGGATGTTTTGGCTAACGCTTATGTTGGTGGCGAAGCTCTTGCTGACGGTTCAGGTAAAGTCGGCGGTGTTGCAGGCGTTTACTACTTCGATGCTGCAGGTACAATGCCAATCTATTCACCATTAGCTCTTTCTGATGATAATGGAAGCGTTCGTACAACAGACCAAGCCGGAATCAAAGTAATTAAGAATGCAGATGGTAAATACTATCTTGCTAACTCAGTTGTTTATGAAACAACTTGGGACAATGCTATTACCGCAAAAGGTAATCCTTGCCAGATGCCTACTGAAACTCAGGCAACTGACGCACAGGGTAATCTTCTTTACAACCAGGTTCAGTATGTATACCGTGATGCCGATGGCAAGAAGGTTAACTCAAATGAAGATTGGTCATGTAAGTTCCCTGTAACAGATTATACTATCGTTCCTAACGAAGTTAAGTCTGACGGTTCAATCGTTGATAACCGTGGTGCTGTTGCAAAGGCTGTTGATAGAATCAACTATGTAACAAGCATTATGAATGATACACTTAAGCCGGCTGCAGATAATGCATTCAAAAACATTTCTGTTGCAAGAACCGGTCTTAATGACACAAACTTTAACATCTTAACATTCTCTAAGATGACTGACATTGCCAGAAACATTGAAAAGAACTTTACTGTTGATCTTGAATATCATTATGATAAAGTTGTTTTAGGTGCAGATGGCAACCCGGTAATTGATGAAGCTACCGGAGAGGCTAAAACTGAAGATGCAGTTAAGAAGGAATTAGGCGTTTCTCCTGCAAGTGCAGCATCAACTGTACAAAACTGCATTGACAACGGAAAGTCTTATACTTATGTAACTCATTCATCACTTTCATCAGCAGCAGTAGCTGAATATACCAGACTTTTCAATATCTTCGCAAGCGCAGCTGTTGAGCGTGGTTACCAGGGTGCACAGCTTGAAAAAGAAATCAAGTGTGCATCAGGCAACATCTATTCAACTCTTACTGCTACTAAGGCTGTTTATGCTGAAGACGGTAAGACTGTAACAACTGAAGCTTCAGTTGCAAAGAAAACAGGCGCAAACGCTCCTCGCTTTGGTAAGTGGGATGCTGAAGGTAAGCTTGTAAACGACGGTTCTTACACTGCAGAATCATGGACCAGATATGTCAGAGCTCTTGCAGCAGCAGTTGCTCTTGCACAGTATGGTAACGGCGATTATGCTCATAAGGATCCAGCTAACTTTGTTCTTTCTGATAAGAAGGGCTACGATGCTTCACTTACAAATATCTACACTGTTGATACAGAACTTCAGGCTGCAGAGATTGCTCTTGCTCCTGCTGAAACTACAAACAGCACTGTAACAGTTAATGCTGTTGAAGGTGCTACTGTAACAATCAATGGCGTTGATTACTCAGCTCCTGTTTCAGTAGAAACCGGCTCAACAATCACAATTGATGTTAAGGCAGCTGAAGGTTACCAAGTTGTTAATGAACTTACAATCAACGGTGAAAAGGTAACAGTTAATGCATTCCCTTATGAATATAAGGTTGATGGAAATGTAACAATTGCTCCTTCAGTTGAAAAGGCTGCTGCATCAACTCACAATGTAACAGCTTCTCTTGTAATTGCTACAAAGGCTGATGGTACAAACAACGGTTTCGGTGTAACAGGTACATATAAAGTATCAGTTGCAGGTGCAGACGGTCAAACAGTTCTTGAAAAAGAATTTAAATTAACTCCTGAAGCTAATGAAATCAGCCTCGACCTTGCTCCTGGCACATACACAGCTACTATCACCTCAAATGTATCTTTCGAACGCACTGTAACAATTGTTGTTTCAGATTCTGATATTACAGGTCCGGCAATTCCGATTGCAGCATGTGACTTTAACGGTGATGGTTCAGTTACAATGGCTGATACAGGCGCTATTTACAAGGCAATTGCAAATGGTTATGATTCAGCATGTGACCTTAATGGTGATGGTTCAGCTACAATGGCTGATACCGGTGTAATTTATACCTTTATTGCATCATCTCCTGCTTTCCCTGAAATCACTATTAAATAATTTAATTTGCACTCATATCAGGGGTAGCAATACCCCTGATATGTAACCGTTAATTATAATGGTTACTTTATTTATAAATTCTATATGATCGGGTAATCCCCGTTTATATACCGGCCCTGTTTTAAGGGTTGGGAGGTTAAAGGCGATTGCGTTTAGTCACTGTTTATCCCTGATATTACAATATCATTTCTTCAAAGCTTGCTTTTACGCTTTTGCGTTTTTATAACCGAGGTTTGATTTGGTGTTGTATGCGCTCTCGTCTCTCCCTAAATTTTATTTACTTGGCAAGGAGGTAACACCTATGCAAAATGCATTTGTTAAAAAGAGAATAGGTGCTGTAATTGGTACACTTACTTTCTTGGTGCTTATTGCACTTTTCGTGTGCCTTCCTAATACTTCATACGGTGCAACTATTGGCAGTGAAAAGCCAAATATTTATTGCACCTATACCGACTCTGACGGAAAACAATATGACGGTGATAAATTGCCTGCCGGTACTTACGATGTAAACTTCTATTTAGAAGGTGTTTCCGAGTTATCGGTTGTGCAGGTAACTGCAAAGTACAGCGCAGATGCTACTGTTGATACAGCGGCAAAGTCACTTCTTTCTAATAATATCGCCGGCATTTCGTCAATGGGAACTATTACACAAAATTCAAATTTGGTGTTTGGCTTTGTTTCTGATTCTGACTCTTGTTCAGCAATCAATAGTGATGGCACATTGCTTGCAACTTTTTCAGTTGCTTTTGCTAATAAATGTGACGCATCAAATGTAATTTCAGTTTCAACCAGCCCGAATGAGACTTTTGTTTTAACAGATTATAATGATGGGCTTAAGAATGAGTATGCTCTCGTTAAGCAAGCCGATGATTATGATGGTTCTTTATATCTTATGACCTGTGATGTTTCACCGTCACAAGGCCATTCAGTAACCGGTTCACTTGTTATTATGACTGATGGTAATGGTAACACCCAAAATAAACCGGTTTACGGTGAATATACTGTTAATGTATATTCTGATTCAGCCCGTACCGAGCTTGTCGGTACAACAACATCATCGCTTAAAGATGGTGTAAATTCATTCTCTATAAATTCATTAAATGATGGAACATATTATCTTTCGATTTCATCTAAATATGCTATTACTCGTGAAGATATAAAGCTTATCGTAAATGGTTTAGACATTTCCGATGCTGTCATTCCGATGGTTGCTTGCAATTTAAATGGTGATGAATCAGTTACAATGGCTGATACCGGTGCTATTTATAAGGCAATTGCAAATGGTTATGATTCAGCATGCGACTTTAATGCTGATGGTTCAGTTACAATGGCTGATACCGGCATTATTTATTCACTTATTGCGAGTGATGGGTATTATAATGGATTAGAGATTAAATAAATTTTATAAAAAAGGGGATATTTCTAAGTGAAAAAGACATTTAGAAAAGCAATAGCTGTAATTCTTGCTGTTCTTATGGTTGCTTTCTCCGTACCTTTCTCTGCATTTGCAGCTAATTTTGGTCAAGGAACTCAAATTACTGCTAACAGAAAATGGTGGGTAGATGACGGCGTAAATCCTTCAACCATTAAGGAAACACCTACATACACAGGCTTTAGCGAGCTCCAAGGGCTTGTGAAGTCCGATACTGTTTATGTTGACGAAGACAATGCTGACTTGAGAAACGAATATAAACCGGTAATCGCAGTAACAGTTTCAAAAGTAGGTACTAATGCTGAAGCTGCTGAAGCAGTTTCAGGTGGTACAGTAGCAGCTTTTGCTAAAAAGTATTATAATCAATATTATGCAGCATCTGGTACACTTACTTATGATGCAGTTAAAGCTGCCAATAACATTGTTAACCCGGCTGAACTTAAAGCAGGTGACCGTATCGTAGTCACAGTTGAATTTGGCGGTTTCGATATTTTATGTAACGGTCAGTTTAAGGGCAACTTTGATACAGATGCAATCACTCCTGCATATTATGCTAAAAAGCCTTCAAAATCAGCCGGCGATACTTGGAAACGAACTGATACATCAACTATCAATGTTAATACCGGTGAATATGCTAATACATTATTTTTTGCTGGTAAAATAATCAGCGGTACTACCGGTGTATTTACCGGTGGTATAGTCGGCCAGAATTTTGTAAACGGTAATACAGAAGAATCTAACTTCTTCAACCGTGATGATAACACAACTTTTGGTAAGTACGGTGTTCCTTCATTTGCTTATGGTTTTGAAGTACTTAAGGATTGTGACCTTAAAGATGTATTCCACTTTGACAGAAGTATCAGTGGTACAGAATTTGAGCCATATTCAAGAGAAGCATTAGCAAATTATGAAAATCCTGAATTATTCCTTATTACAGGTGATGATACAAAGAATACATTTGCTAACTGGACAGAAATTTGGTCAGAATATGAAAAATCTGTAGCTCCATCAACTCACACAATCACATTTACACCTTATGGTGGTGAACCTACCACTCAAACTGTAAATGATGGCAAAATGCCAACAATTCCTGCTAACACAGCAACAACAGCTCCGACACCGGTTGATTCAACTCATCACTCAGTAACAAGTTACAAGTGGACACCTGAAGTTGTAGCTGCAACAGCTGACGCTGCTTATACTGAAGAAGCAGTAGTAGCAAAATCTGAATGTCCATTCACAGTAACTGACCATAAGGACGCTACTTATAAAGAAGCAGGTTATGATGTTCTCACATGTCCTGATTGTGGAAATTCATATAAAAAAGTAATTGATAAGCTTGTATGTGACCACGCTGATACAAAGGTTGTAAACGCTACTAAACCTACAATCAACAATGCTGGTTACACAGGCGATACAGTATGTAATGTTTGCGAAGATACAATCAATGCCGGTACTGTAATTGCTCAGCTTAACGGTAATGATTACAGAGATGCACTCAAGGCTGCACAAAGTAAGAATGCTAAAGATTACACAGCAGAGTCTTTTGCTAAGGTAACAGAAGCACTTGCTGCTTATGATGAAGCAACAGTTGGTGCTTACACATCACAGGATGATGTAGACGTTGCAACAGCTGCTCTTAAAGCTGCAGTTGAAGGTCTTGTAGCTAATCCTACAACTGAAACTTATACTTATACATTTATTGACAAACACACTGAAGAAGTAGTTGCTAAGATTGGTGAAGCACCGGTTAATCCTGAAAACACACCTAAAGTAGGTCCTGTTGATAATAAAGACGGTACTCACTCAACCACAACTTACACTTGGGAAAAGACCGGTGAATTTACATTCGCTGAAAAAGCTAATGTTGCTAAGACTGATTGTACACTTAACTACGATGTAGTTACTCAGCCTACAATTAAGGCAGAAGGTTCTAAGACAGCTACTTGCCCGGATTGCGGTCATGTATCAACACTTCCGATTGATAAGCTTAACGGTACAGAATACTATAATGCACTTGATGCTGCACAGAAAGTAAAAGCTGATGAATTCACAGAAGCTTCTTATGCAAAGGTAACAGCAGCTCTTAAGGATTATGCTCAGGCTACAGTTGAAGCTTACACAACACAGGAAGATGTAGACGCTGCAACAGCTGCTCTTAAAGATGCAGTTACTAAGCTTGATGCAGGTGTAGTTGTAACAGTTGCTTCAACAAAACTTGGCACAACAACTCTTAACGGTGCTGATGCTACAAACGGTGCTAACGCAAGACTTGCAGTTGGTGACGATGTAGTTCTTACTGCTAAAGCTAATAACGAAACAGGCGAATTCGTAGGTTGGAAAGTTGGTAACAAGATTGTTTCTGACGAAGCAACATTTAAAACAGCTGCAACAGCTGACATCACTTACGAAGCTGTATTTGCTGAAAAGGCTGATACTTCATTTACAGTAGTATTTGTTGACCCATACGGCAATGTAATTGATACTCAAACTGTTGATAGCGCAGCTGATATTACAGTTCCTACTGAACCTGTATTCCCTGGTTACACATTCACAGGTTGGTCAATGACTCAAGAACAAATCAGCAAACTCACAGACGGTGCTACAATCTATGCTCAGTACAAGAAGGACGATGTTGCTAAGTATACAGTAACTGCTAACGATGGTGCTACAATCACTGTTAACGGTGCTGAAGTAGCTAGCCCGGCTCAAGTTGCTTATGATACTAAGGTTAGTGTTCATAAGGATGGTGCTGAAGCTTGGAAGTTAGCTGACGGTACAGTAGTTGGTTATGGCGATACTTACACATTCTTCTGCGGTTCTGATATTGAACTTACACCTGTAATGACTGCAGTTCAGCAGGAAACAACAGTTAAGATTCTTTCTGCAACACCAATTGAGGGTACAGTTAAGGTTTCATTCTTGGCAACTCGCAATATTGCTCCTGGCGAAACAGTAGTTAAGCAGGGCTTTGTATATGGTAAGAATTTAGCTGATTCTGAACTCACACTTGATAATGTTGGCAATAAGGGTGCAGACGCTAATGCAGGCACTGTAAAGATTCTTTACAACAAGAATTCAGCAGAGCAGATTGCTCTTGACTATGGTCTTTCAAAGAAAGATGGTAAGATTTCTGCAGTAGCATTTGTTATTACAAAGACTGCTGATGGCACATTAAAGCCAACTATGTCTAACATTGAATCTTACACTTATTGATAACAAATTATAATTTATTGATGCTTTTGCCTCTGCCTAATCGGCAGGGGTAAGGCACCGGTAAATTTGGGAGGAAAACCAATGAAAGAGCTTTACACAAAGCCAATGTCACAGATTGATGAGTTCAAGACTTATGATGAGGTTTTAACAGCATCTTATACTGGTGGAAATACCGGTATTGACCATGGTACTGATTTAGACTAAAATCTTGACATTGAAATAAAGCTTTAGGAGACGGTAGAAATACCGTCTCCTTTTGCTTTTTATAAACTAATAAAATATAGGTGTAAGCAGCATAAGATTTTGGTTGACATAAAACAAAGCCATCGGTTAAAAACCGATGGCTTTTATACTGTCGATAAACTGATTTAAAAGTAATACAAAATCTGACGCACTGCTGTACGACAGATTTTGAGAGAAGAATAATTCGGAGT
>OLQC01001291.1_pt1 | contig 20704 bp, 16 predicted proteins | sample 1672471 | NCBI WGS metagenome assembly OLQC01 (sample SAMEA3136689, study PRJEB25190) | human gut metagenome | biome: human gut; feature: human-associated habitat; material: faeces | place: Austria | collected 2013
AGTTAAAGGACCGTTTGAAAAAGAGTGCGTTAGGTTTATCTGGCGGACAGCAGCAGAGACTTTGTATCGCAAGAGCGTTAGCTGTAAAACCAGAAGTATTATTGATGGATGAACCAACATCCGCACTTGATCCGATATCCACCATTAAAATCGAAGAACTGGCACAGGAATTAAAGAAAGATTATACAATTGTAATGGTAACTCATAACATGCAGCAGGCAACACGAATTTCCGACAAAACTGTTTTCTTCCTGTTAGGGGAAATTATTGAGGCAGGAAAGACAGACGAATTATTTTCTATGCCAAAGGACAAACGTACAGAGGATTACATCACAGGGAGGTTTGGTTGATATGCGTATTCGTTTTGATGAACAGCTGAAACAGCTTAACAAAGAAATGATCAACATGGGAACAATGATCGAGAAATCCATTGGAGATGCTGTAAAAGCATTAATGAAACAGGATGTAGAGCTTGCCCAAAAGGTAATGGCAGGTGATGAAGAAATTGATCGTACAGAAAGAAAAATTGAAGATTTATGCTTACGTCTTTTATTACAGCAGCAGCCAGTAGCAAGAGATCTTCGAAATATTTCTGCAGCACTTAAGATGGTAACAGACATGGAGAGAATCGGAGATCATGCAACAGATATTTCCGAACTGGCGATTGTTCTTTCAGAGAAAAAATACGTTAAAAAGTTAGACCACATCGAAGAGATGGCAAGGGAGACAATGGTCATGCTTATCCAGAGTCTGGAGGCTTATGTAGAAAAAGATTTGGATAAGGCACAGAAAGTCATTGCACACGATGATGTGATTGATGATCTTTTCGAGGAAGTAAAACAGGAATTGATTGAACTTATCAGAAATCATGCTGACGAAGGGGAACAGGCAGTAGACCTTCTGATGGTTACAAAATATTTTGAAAGAATCGGAGACCATGCGACAAATATCGCAGAATGGGTTATCTTTTCCATTACAGGACAGATTGCGGGATAAGGAAAAGATTAGCATAAATAAATATGAAAAAGCAACGATACGAAAACAGGTTTCGTGACATGGAGTCATCGTTGCTCTTTTTTTGTATATTTAGAAATATTTGATAGTGCATGTCGAAAAAAGAAATAATTTTACATAAACTTTACATAGTACTCTCTTCGGATTTTACATAGGTATGTTAACGTAAAAACTAGATATTAGAAAGGTAAATTTTATTTTGCTAACGTAAAAATGAGGTATGAAAAAAGTAAAATCTCTTTCTAGTATGAAACTGACCCGCGAATCCGATAGGTGGTTCGTGGTTATACTATAGCAATTCTGTAAAATAATACAAAAGAATTGTGCGGCAAAAATGAGAATTGCTCTACATATGTAAAATATAAAATGGAGGAGAGAGTATGGATATTTTTGGTATTTTATCAATGATAGGAGGATTGGCGTTATTCCTTTATGGTATGGACGCAATGGGTGCAGGGCTTTCAAAGTTATCCGGCGGCCGTATGGAACGTCTTCTTGAGAAACTGACTTCAAAAAGAATTATGGCAGTTTTATTAGGAGCCGGCGTTACTGCAGTAATCCAGTCTTCATCTGCAACGACAGTAATGGTAGTAGGTTTTGTAAATTCAGGAATCATGAAACTGAACCAGGCTGTCGGTATCATTATGGGAGCAAATATAGGTACGACAATTACATCCTGGCTCTTAAGTCTTACAGGGATTCAGGGAAGTAGCTTTGTATTACAGATGTTGAAGCCGTCCTCATTTTCTCCTATCTTAGCTGTGATAGGTGTAGGGCTTATCATGTTCACAAAAAACGAGAAAAAGAAGGATATTGGTAGTATTTTTATTGGATTTGCCATTTTAATGTATGGAATGGAAGCTATGAGCGGTGCAGTAGCGCCTCTTGCAGATAATGAAAAGTTTACCGGTATTCTTACTATGTTTTCTAATCCACTTCTTGGACTGTTAGCAGGTACGATTCTTACGGCAGTAATTCAGAGTTCCTCTGCGTCTGTCGGTATTTTACAGGCACTTTGTGCCACAGGAGCGGTTAATTTCAGTACAGCTCTTCCAATTATTATGGGACAAAACATCGGTACTTGTATAACAGCGATTATTTCCAGTATTGGTACAAGTAAAAATGCAAAAAGAACAGCCGCAGTACATCTTTTCTTTAATATTACCGGAACAATAATCTTTATGGTTGTTTTTTATACTTTAAATGTATTTGTTCATTTTCAGTTTTTAAATACTGCTGCAAGTCCGGCAGGTATTGCAGTTATCCATAGTTTATTTAATATCGGCGCAACCATTCTTTTATTCCCATTTGCAAATCTGCTTGAAAAAATGGCAATTCTTGTGATTCCGGATAAAGAATCTGAAATGGAAGAGATGGAAGAAGAAAAAATCAATCCAGATCTTGCCAGATTGGACGAGCGTTTCTTAGATAAACCGGGATTTGCGATGGAAGAATGTCGTAGTGTTGCGATTAATATGGCAAGAAAATCACAAAAAGCAATGAATCTTGCGATTGATCTGCTTGGAGAATACAGTGACAAGACGGCAGACAGAGTAGAAAAATTAGAAAATCAGATTGATCAGTATGAAGATGCGCTTGGTACCTATCTTGTAAAATTAAGTGGGCGGGAGCTTTCGATAAAAGACAGCCGGGTTTTATCCGTACTGCTTCACTGTATCGGTGACTTTGAGCGGATTTCTGATCATGCCGTAAATATCAGAGATGCCGCAGTGGAAATGCATAAGAAGGACCTGAAATTTTCTGAAAAAGCAAAACAGGAACTTCGTGTATTTTCTAATGCAATCCGAGATATTTTAGACAGGGCAGTGATGGCGTTTGAGACAGGCGATGTGGAACTGGCAAAAGAAGTAGAACCATTAGAACAGGTTGTAGATGCCTTAAATAAAGAAGAAAAGCAAAGACATATCAACAGGCTTCGCACCGGAACATGTACGATTGAACTTGGATTTATTTTGTCGGATATTTCCACAAACTTTGAACGTGCCGCTGACCATTGTTCCAATATTGCAGTATGCCTGTTACAGGTTGACGAGGGTGGGTTTGACACCCATGAATATCTTGATATACTAAAAGAAGAAAACAGCGAAGAATTTCAACATGAATATATGGAGCTTAGTGAAAGGTATGCTTTACCGGAAAGTAAACATACTGGCAAGAAAGAAAAGATAGCAAAGACAGAAAAGATGGAGGCAAGAAAAGATAGTGGAAAATAATTATGGAGGAAAATAAGAATGGCAAATATTTATATAGTAGAAGATGATACAAACATTCAGGAAATAGAAGCAATCGCATTAAAAAACAGCGGTCATAACGTGGAACAGTTTGAAGATGCCAAACATTTTTATAAAAAAATAGAAGAAAAACTCCCTGATCTGGCAATCCTTGATATTATGCTGCCGGATGAAAATGGATATGAAATTGTAAAAAAGCTTCGTAAAAATCCAGCAACAAAAAAGCTGCCGGTTATTATGGTAACTGCAAAGACATCGGAAATTGATATGGTAAAGGGATTAGATATCGGAGCAGACGATTACATAAAAAAACCATTTTCCATTATTGAATTTATTACAAGAATAAAGGCCGTTCTTCGCCGTACTGTAGAACAGCCGGATGACAAATATATGACGATTGGAGAAATCTTCCTTGATAATGAGCGTCATATGGTTTATGTAGACAATAAAGGAATTGAGCTTACTTATAAAGAATATGAACTTTTAAAACTGCTCATGCGTAATGCGGGAATCGTTTTGTCAAGAGAAATGATTATGGAACGTGTATGGGATACAGAATTTGAAGGGGAATCCCGAACCGTTGATATGCATATCAAGACTCTTCGTAAAAAGCTGGGCGATAGCAGTAAACATATCAAGACAGTGCGTAATGTGGGATATGTAATGGAATAAAAAAGAAACAGGGGAAGTATCATGAGAAGAAAGATTAATGTACAACTGGTAAGTATTTCGCTCATTGCGATTGTTGCTACTATGCTGGTCATGCTGTTTGTATTTTATGATTTATTTCAGACACAGGTGCAGGATGACTTAAGAGCCAATGCCATTGTATTGAAAAATACAGGAATTTTTCATTCTGGAAATGAAAATGCATTACATATGGATTACAGGAAACTTCGAGTTACGTGGATCTCTGCAACAGGAACAGTCCTTTATGATAATGATGCAGATGTAGGAACAATGGATAACCATATGAGCCGTCCCGAAGTGAAGCATGCATTTAAAGACGGAGATGGAAATGCTGTCCGGAAATCTGCGACGATGGATACAAATACTTTTTATTATGCTATAAAGTTAAATGATGGTTCGATACTTCGAGTAGCCAGAGAAGCAAGCAATATATGGAGCGTATGCGGAAAGATACTTCCCATCGTAGCGGCTACGATTCTTATTATGATGATTTTATGTATTATTCTGGCACACATTATGACGAAAAACATTATAAAACCAATCGAGCAGATGGCAGTAGATTTAGACGATTTTTCTGTTATTCCAGCTTATAAGGAATTAGAGCCATTTGCGGCAACGATTCGGGCACAACATACGGATATTTTAAAAAGTGCCAGAATGCGGCAGGACTTTACAGCAAATGTGTCCCATGAATTAAAAACGCCACTTACCGCGATATCCGGTTATGCGGAACTTATGGAAAATGGCATGGTTCCTCCAGAAGAAATTGGAACTTTCTGCCAGAAAATCGAAAAAAGCGCCCGCCGTCTCCTTTCACTCATCAATGATATTATCCGTCTTTCTGAATTAGATAGTGCGAACACTCAGCTCATTGTAGAAAAGTTTGACCTTTTTGAAGAGGTAGCACTCTGTGTAGAAAATATGCAGATTTATGCAGAAAAAAATGATGTGACTATTACATATGAAGGTGGTCCGCAGGAAATCACTGCAAATCGGGAGATGATAAACGAGCTGATCAATAATCTTTGTGCCAATGCCATTCGCTATAATAAAAAGAATGGAACAGTAAAGGTCAGAGTAGACAGTGAACAAGGTCATCCATATTTGAGAGTAGAAGATACTGGAATCGGTATCCCAAAAGAACATCAGAAAAGAATCTTTGAACGCTTTTACCGCGTAGATAAAAGCCGTTCAAAACAGACGGGAGGAACCGGTTTAGGGCTTGCTATCGTAAAACATATCGTTGCCCTTCATGATGCAAAACTCGATCTTCAAAGCGAAGTTGGAAAAGGGACTACAATTACAGTGACCTTTTAAACTGACTATATTAAACCGATAGGAAAAGCGAATAAAAAGCAAAATAAACTTCAAAAAGAAACAAAGTGACCATATTGACTATATCTAAATTGGATATTTCAATATGGTCATTTTTGCTGTACTATACGGGCAGATGCAAATGAAAAAGGCAATATTTTATCGGGAAAATGAAAGGAGTTTATCATGAATAATAATGCAGAAAAACAATATGAATTAAATAAAGAACTTGCTCAGATGTTAAAAGGTGGTGTCATCATGGATGTTACTACTCCAGAGCAGGCAAAGATTGCAGAAGAAGCTGGTGCATGTGCAGTTATGGCATTAGAGAGAATTCCAGCGGATATTCGTGCAGCCGGCGGGGTATCAAGAATGAGTGATCCAAAGATGATCCGCGGCATTCAGGAAGCAGTTTCTATTCCAGTTATGGCAAAGTGCCGTATCGGACATTTTGCAGAGGCACAGATTCTTGAAGCAATCGAGATTGATTATATTGATGAGAGTGAAGTTCTTTCTCCGGCAGATGATGTTTATCATATTGATAAGAAACAGTTTAAAGTGCCATTTGTATGTGGAGCAAAAGATTTAGGAGAAGCACTCAGAAGAATCAATGAAGGCGCTTCTATGATCCGTACAAAAGGAGAACCTGGAACTGGTGATGTTGTACAGGCAGTACGTCATATGCGTATGATGAATCGCGAGATCGCCCGCATTACTTCTATGAGACAGGATGAACTTTTTGAAGTAGCAAAAGAGTTAAGAGTTCCTTATGAATTAGTGTTAAAAGTACACGATACAGGAAGACTCCCAGTCGTTAACTTTGCAGCCGGTGGAGTTGCAACTCCGGCAGATGCAGCATTGATGATGCAGCTTGGTGCAGAGGGAGTATTCGTTGGTTCTGGTATTTTTAAATCCGGTAATCCAAAGAAGAGAGCAGATGCGATTGTAAAAGCGGTTACAAATTATAAAGATGCTAAAATGCTTGCAGAGCTTTCTGCTGATTTAGGAGAAGCGATGGTCGGCATTAACGAGAGTGAGATTCAATTATTAATGGCAGAGAGAGGAAAATAAAGAGAGGAAAACAAAATGAAGGTTGCGGTACTTGCGGTCCAGGGGGCCTTTATAGAACATGAAAAAGCATTAGAAAGACTTGGTGTGGAGACAGTAGAGCTTAGAAAGGCAGAAGATTTAGAACAGGATTTTGATGGTCTTGTTCTGCCGGGCGGAGAAAGTACCGTACAGAGCAGACTTTTAAAAGAACTTTCTATGTTTGAACCTTTAAAGAAAAAAATAGAAGAAGGTCTTCCGGTTTTGGCTACCTGTGCCGGTCTTATTTTACTGGCGCAGAATATTTCAAACGATGAGAATCGCTGCTTTGCTACGTTGCCGGTTACTGTAAAGAGAAATGCATACGGAAGGCAGCTTGGAAGCTTCTATTATGAGGGAGAGATTAAAGGAATCGGAACATTTCCTATGGAATTTATCCGCGCTCCGTATATTGAATCTGTCGAAAAAAATGTGGAAATCCTTGCACAAGTAGAGGAAAAAATTGTGGGAGTTGCTTACAAAAATCAGTTGGCATTCTCATTTCATCCGGAATTAACTGGAAATGACAGAATTCATGATAAATTTTTAGAACTAATTAGAGTAAGTAATAACTAACTTTTACCCTAAGATACAGTTGCTAGCTGAAAAAGCCTATGTTACAATAGATGAGAATTAGATACACAGCATATAAGTTCCGAAGGGATGAAAAGAGAATTCGGTGAGAGTCCGGAGCGAATCCGTCACTGTAAGGGGAGTTTGTACAATAAGCCACTGAGATATTATATTTTGGGAAGGATGTACCGATGGAGAACTAAGCCAGGAGAACTGCTTATATACTTAGTCAACTCATCTTACGGAATTTTAAGAGAGCTGTACATCTCGCACATAAATCGACTATATGATTTGCGATGGAATTGGGATTCCAATCTATTTCAAATTTATTAGGTGATTTATGATTGAAAATTTAGAATACGATAGATGAAGAGGCTTATAGTGAGTATAGGTCTCTTTTTCTTTGTTTGAATATACGGAATACTCTTTATGGATGGGAATCATTTTTAGATACAGCATTGTTAAAGGAGGTTATGTAGAAGTTTATGGGATTTCAGTTAGGCAATCTTTATGTAGAAAAGGGTGAAAAGGTATGTGGATTTTTAAAGCTGCCTTTTACAGAGGATGAATTACCCGTAACATTAATCTATGGACAGGAAGAGGGACATACGGTTTTAGTAGACGGAGGAATTCACAATGCAGAATATGTAGGAATTGAGTGTGTCACAGGACTGGCAGCAAAGCTTCAGCCTGAAGACATTAAAGGAATTCTTATCCTGCTTCATATTGTCAATGTAAATGGATTTAAAGCAAGGACGGTCAGTGTTTCTGCAGAAGACGGAAAGAATCTCAACCGGGTATTTCCGGGGGATGCGAATGGAACGTATACGGATAAGCTGGCATATTTTATAGAAAAAGAGATTTTTTCAAAAATAGATTATTATATCGATGTACATAATGGAGATTGGTTTGAGGATTTAACACCATTTATTTATTGTGTCGGTAACGCTCCGGAGGAGACCGTAGCGGAAGCAGAAAGAATGGCACAGGCAGCAGATATGCCATTTTATGTGAAGTCACAAAGTGGAAAAGGTGGAGCATATAATTATGCCGGAACGTTGGGAATTCCATCGGTACTGATCGAGCGTGGATGTAATGGTATGTGGTCAGAAGAGGAAGTAGCAGCATCACAGAAAGATGTAAAGAATATTCTTCGCCGTATCGGTATGTTAAAGACAAGGCCAACGTTAGCAGAAATGCAGATGCGTGTACCAAAACATATGAATCATGCACATTATGTTGATTCAGAAAAGGCTGGCTGCTGGTTCCCGAAAAAGAAGGCAGGCCAGATTGTGAAAGCCGGTGAGCTTTTAGGAGAATTAAAAGATTATTTTGGAAATGTCATCGAAGAATTTCGTTTAAAAGAAGACGCAATCATTCTGTATCAGACAATTTCTTATTCTGTTCCGGAGAATTCTCCATTAATTGCATATGGACATTATGATATCTGTATTGATGATATGGGAAATACGCACCAGCATACACATGATGAACTTCATAAACATCGTAAAGAACATTATGACGATCATGCCGGAATTCATTCTCGTGAGATGTGGGAGGATATGATTTGAAAAATAACAGCCATACTTTAACTAAAGGCAGCGTAGGGAAGGGCATACTCTTATTTGCTCTTCCCCTTTTGGGTTCGAGTCTTATTCAGCAGCTTTACAGTACAGTAGACCTTATTTTTGTTGGACAGCTTCTTGGGACGAAAGCATCGGCGGCGATTGGAGCCAGTGGTCTGATCGTAACCTGTATGATCGGATTTTTTAACGGAATGGCTGTAGGGACGAATGTCTTTGCGGCAAGACATTATGGAGCAAGACGCTTTGAACAATTAAAGAAACTGATACAGACGATCTTTTGGACGGGAATAATCGGAGGCTTCTTTTTAACAGTGATCGGTCTGGTCTTATCTCCGGTATTTTTAACCTGGATGGGTACGCCGGAGAGTATTTTTCCACTCGCAGTACGATACCTCCGTATCTATATGGCCAGTATGATATCTGTAGTCAGTTATAATCTTTTAAGCGGTGTACTAAGAGCACTGGGCGATTCCAGAACACCGATGCTATATCAGTTTTTTGGCGGGATCATCAATGTTTTTGCGGATTTTATATTTTTATATGTTTTCCATATGGGAGTAGAAGGAACAGCGTTTGCAACGTTATTTTCCCAGACATTTGCGGCTATCGGAGTCATGATCCATTTATATCGATTAAAAAAAACGTATGCACTGCGGATTCGTTTTTCAGATTGCAGCCTGAAAGAATTTACGGATATACTAAAAGTAGGTGTGCCGGCTGGGGTGCAGTCAATTATTATCACCTTGTCCAATATTATCATACAGTCACAGATTAATACATTAGGTGTTACTTCAGTAGCATCGTTTACAGTCTATTTCAGAGTGGAGTTAATTATCTACCTGCCAATTGTCGCACTTGGACAGGCGGTTGTTTCCTTTATTGGACAAAACTACGGAGCCGGCAACTGGGAAAGAATCAAAAAGGGTAACAGACTTTGTATTTTTGGAGGATCTCTTATTACATTTGCTGCCTGTATACTGCTTATCATAGCGATGCCGGTGATTTTAAATGTATTTACAAAAGATGCTGCAGTAGCAGCGCAGACATTAGAAATCGTAAAAGTAACCTTTCCATTTTACTTTTTTTACACCGTTCTTGAATGTTTCAGCAGTAATTTAAGAGGATTTGGAAAGGCCTTTCTGCCAATGATCGTAACGGTGATCAGTTTCTGCGGCTTCCGGATTGTTGCATTATTTGCGCTTATGGCAAAGAATCCTTCCCCGGATAAAGTAGCATTATCTTATCCGATATCCTGGGGAATTGCAGCGGCAGCGATGGCGATACTCTATGTAAGAAACAATAGAAATAGAAGCAGAAAAATATAGTGCGATCCGATCAGGTACAATACCGAAAGGTTTTGTCTGTAAGTATTCTGGCAAAAATCAATCCAAGCGGCAGAGCCAGAATGATTAAAATTGCAGAAGCAAACCAGGTCGCGGAAGTAGCAAGGGACATAATACCAAGGTTGTAGAATCCTCTGTAAAGATAAAGTCCCGGAACCATAATAACGATTGAAGGAACAGTGACAGAGATTCTTGGATACCCAGCTTTATTTTTTATCAAAGAGGCGAGAAGACCTGCGGTCAAAGCACCGATAAACGCGGCAGCAGCAGGAGGAAAGTTTATCAGATCAACAAGTTCAAGACGCAGTGTATTTGCAATAGCACCAATCAATGCGGCGGTTACTGCCAGCGGAACAGGACTGTTGAACATAATGGAGAAACCAAATACACCGCAAAAACTTGCAAGAAGCCGGAACAGGATCCAATCAGATAATGGTAATGAGATTTTTAGAAAGTCAACCGGCTGAAGATGGAGAATCAAAGCCATAATCCAGGCAGACATTGTTGCAACTAAAATAATGATCAGAGCATAACCGAGTCGTTCAATACCAGAACGCATATCCAGTTTTGCAAGGTCAATACCGCTGGTGATAAAAGGAAATCCCGGAATGATAAATAACATGGCACAGATATATCCGGCTTCATGCCGAACAGAAAGATGGAGAAAGACTTCCCCAAGCTTTAAAAGTCCAGCATAGGAAAGACAGGCGAAAGATACAGATAAAACAATGCCAAGAAATAAAGTATAATGATGTTTGGTTAATTTGCATCTTAAAAAGTTTCCAAGACCGGCACCAATAAAAGCGCAGAACATTTCAATCAGTCCGCCGCCAAGCAAAAAAGTAAATCCGCCACAGGCGATAGCAGCAGCAATACCAAGAGCAACCGGAGAATAAAGACCATGAATTTCTTCGATACTATCAAGAAAATCGTGCAGTTGATTTCCAGACATAGTCTTTCCTTCTGTTTCAAAGTTTCGGATAAAATGTTCCAAACGATTTAACTTTGAAGTATTGACTCCGGTATTTGTTAAACAAAGAGATTGTGTAAAACCTTCTTCTCCATCAAAACAGGTATACTCAATTGACATCAGCCCAATATCCGCTGTACAGGTGACACCCATCGTCTCAGCAAGCGTATTCATAGAACTTCGTACACGCCATGCACCGGTTCCACAGGATAAGAGCATGATACCTACTCTGCCGATAATAGAAGCCTTTTCTGTAAGACTTGCCTGTGTGACCGGAATATTTTCTCCATTATTGTCAGTATATTCATGCCAGAGAACATCCATGTGATTTTTTCGTATTGTTGACTGACTCATTTTAACACTTCCCTTTACAGTTCTTTATAGATTTCGTTACAGTTCAAGACTTTTTACCCCGGCTTTTTTAATCATTTTTTCACGACAGGTTAAAACAAGTCCGTCTACCTCACTCAAATGGTGTAACATTTTCTTTTCAAATTCACGAATAGGAAGAAGAATACCGATTTCATCAAAAGTCTGTTCTTTCTTTAATCCGGTTTCCTGTCCGTAATAAACGATCGCATGAGGAGCTTCTTTTTGGATATTATGGAAGGTATTCCATACAACAGCGTAAGCCTGTGCTTCAGTTAAACCTAACTTTTTCGTATCAGGAAGTGCATAGAGAATCATAATACCACGTCGTTTATTTTCTTTTTTCTCCGTAATATTCATCTCGCTGCCGCCAACATAGGAACGAATGATATCATATCCATCGGCAAGATAAAGTTTAGAACGAGGCGCACATTCATGATTCTTATAAATTTCTTTAAATTTACTATACTCTCTACTGGAAACGATTTTCTTTGCTGTAGGCAAAAGATCTCCGTCAGGATTTGTTAAAAGAACAGGATTCATTCCGGCTTTTCCATGAAATTTTTTAGGAATCAGGTACGCATCTCTTAAAAGATCAAACATACTTTTTCCGCAAAGTTTTAATAAAAGAGCGGTGACATCACCGTTTTGATAGGCATAAAAGAGTACTTTGGAAAAATGTTTCGGATCATCCGATTCTAATAAATGATTATCATCCATTGCATCATAAAAAACATCCATTAATTTTTTGCAGGAATCCGGAGAAGCAAGAATCTGGGAAAAAATAGCTTCAACTTCTTCCTCTCTTGGTAAAACAGTTTGCATAATAACACCTGGCTTTCCTTTCGTATGGCTTAAGTATAGAAAGGAAAAGTTCTGACATCAAATGTTTTATTTACATATTGAATATGTGTAGGATATATCGGATGTAAGATGACTCCCACATCTACGATATATCTTGAATAGAAATATAAAATTTTTCCATTATTTTTATCTTGAATCCATATTCATAATGCGTTATAATAAACGGGTAAATAAATACAGAATCTTCGGGGATGGGTGTAATTCCCTACCGGCGGTATTTGTTTCAGATGAAGCAGCTATTTATGAGCGAACGAATCTGGTAACATAAGCCCGCGAGCCATTGGCATGATTCGGTGAGAGTCCGAAGCCGACAGTACAGTCTGGATGAGAGAAGAATGAGAAGAGAGCGGTTTTTATAGTATTTTTATTGTATTGAATGAAGCATCAGGTAAAGGATAGAATCAGTAAAGGATAGAATTACATGATGTGGACTCTGACGCATAATATTATATCAGTTCGTTTAAAAGTGTAGCTTAACCCCGATAATATTTCTATCGGGGTATTTTTTATGGGTTAAAAAAGCTAAAGTTTCCTTCCCTGTTCAAACTTTATTATTTGGAGAGAATGTATTGTGTTTTTCGTAATGTATTTTCAGAGCTTTTTGTAAAATCAAGGACAAAAAGATTCCGAGAGTGCATAGTAAAAGAATGGAGGAATTGAAAAATGAGTCAGTATTATCTTGGATTTGATGCAGGAACGCAGAGTGTAAAAGTAGCGGTATATGATGAGAATATGAATTGTATCGTATCTTCTTCCGCACCAACAACATTAACTTATCCGGAGCCGGGATGGGTAAGTATGGACGTGGATGAGTATCTGGCACTCACGATTAAAGGAATGAAGGAATGTGCTTCTTTGATGAAGGAAAAAGGACTGGATGTGACAAAGATTAAGTCGATTATGGGAGATGGTATTATCTGTGGTATCTGCGGTGTAGATAAAGACGGTAATGCGATCACACCATATATTAATTATCTTGATTCACGTACAAAGGACGATGTAGATCTCGTAAATAGCTGGGATTTAGACATTTTTGGAAAAGAAACAGGTAATCCGGAAGCAAACTGTATGTTCCCTGCCATGTTTGCCCGCTGGTTTTTAAAGAATATAGAAGGATTTAAAGAAAACGGCGCGAAGTTTATTCATGATGCCCCTTATGTACTGGCACATCTTGCAGGTCTTTCTGCAAAAGATATGTTTATTGACTGGGGAACAATGTCTGGATGGGGACTTGGATATAAAGTAGAAGAGAAATGCTGGTCGAAGGAACAGCTTGATCTTCTCGGTATTCCGGAAGAAATGATGCCACGAATCGTAAAGCCATGGGATATCATCGGACATTTAACAGAAGAAATTGCACAGGAAACAGGACTTCCGGCAGGAATTCCTATTTGTGGAGGTGCAGGAGATACTATGCAGTCCATGATCGGAAGTGGAAATATGAAGCTGGGACAGGCCGTTGATGTTGCGGGAACCTGTTCGATGTTCTGTGTATCTACAAAGGGAATTATACCGGAATTAAGCAAGAAAGGAGCCGGTCTTGTATTTAACAGCGGTTCTCTTCCAGATACGTATTTTTACTGGGGCTATATCCGTACCGGCGGTCTTGCATTACGCTGGTTCAAGGATAATATCTGTAAAAAGGCAGAAGACGATAATTATTATCGAGTATTAGAAGAAGATGCCAGAAAAGTTCCGGCAGGTTCAGATGGTGTACTTTTCCTTCCATATCTGACAGGTGGAATCAATGATATTCCGGATGCGGTAGGATGCTTCTTAAACATGACAATGGATACAGATCAGGCGACCTTATGGCATGCTGTTTTAGAAGCGATCGGTTATGACTACATGGAAATCACAGATCTGTATCGTTCTGCGGGAATTGACTTAAGCCGCATCACAATTACAGAAGGCGGAAGTCGTGATAATATGTGGAACCAGATGAAAGCAGATATGTTAGACAGTCGTACGGTCACATTAGAGAATGCGGCCGGTGCCGTTATGACAAACTGTATGTTTGGTGCCTATGCAGTAGGAGATGTAGACAATATCACCGAAGCTTTATCAGGAAATATTCACCTGAAAAATGTATTTGAACCTTCCAGGGAAAATGTAGAATTTTACCGTAAACAATATGAGAAAAAAACACACCTCGTGAAAAATACCATGAAGGAAGCTTTCGAAATCCTCAAGGAGCTGAGATAGTCTGCTTGGAAACAGACGACCGTCGAAGGAGCTAGCTATAGCAGAAACTCCCTGACTGAACCCCCACACCATCAATTTATAGAAGTCAGAAAATGCAAACTCCTATTACAAGAGTTTGCATTTTCGTCTCCTATATGATATAATTATCGCTGTGCTTTGGAGATGTACCCAAGTGGCTGAAGGGTCCGCACTCGAAATGCGGTAGGTCGGCTATAACCGGCGCGAGGGTTCAAATCCCTCCATCTCCGTTAAGATATTAGAGCATTCTTCGAACATGCTCTGCAAATATGAATTACAAGAGCGGCAAGGCTTTAAAGATAAGTCATGTCGCTTTTCTTCTTATTGAAACGAGGTGAAATAGTGGAAAATATCGTAATGGGAATTCTGGCACATGTAGATGCCGGAAAGACAACTTTATCGGAAGGAATGCTCTATCTGTCAGGAACGGTGCGTAAGCTTGGACGCGTAGATCACAAGGATGCATTTCTTGACACTTATTTTTTAGAGCGAGACAGAGGAATCACCATCTTTTCGAAGCAGGCAGTTTTTTCATTGGGAAATAGACGAATCAATCTTTTAGATACGCCGGGACATGTTGATTTTTCTGCCGAGATGGAGAGAACGCTGCAGGTACTTGATTATGCGGTACTTGTTATCAGTGGGGCAGATGGTGTACAGGGACATACGGAAACGCTGTGGAAGCTTTTAAAACTTTATGAGATTCCTACATTTATTTTTATCAATAAGATGGACCAGCCAGGAACAGACAGGGAAAGTCTGCTTGCGGAATTAAAGGAACGTCTGGACGAAGGATGTATTGTCTTCGGTAAGGGAAAAAACGTAGAATCACTAGAAGAAATAGCAATGACAGATGAAGCAGTGCTTGATTATTTTATGGAGCATGAAACCGTAAGAAATGAGGACATTTGTCGTCTTATAAGGGAACGCAAGATTTTTCCATGCTATTTTGGCTCCGCATTAAAGCTTGACGGCGTACAGGAATTACTTGCAGGATTTGAAGAGTACATGAAGCCATTTGATGGGAAAAAAGAATTTGGTGCGCGAGTATTTAAGATTTCGAGGGATGATAAAGGAGAGCGTCTGACATTTTTAAAGGTGACAGGCGGTAAGCTTGTTGTAAAAATGCCGATAAATAAAGCGGAAAAAATCAATCAGATTCGTATTTATTCCGGGGCTAAATATGAAGCGGTAAATGAGGTAGAAGCCGGAGGTGTCTGTGCGGTGACGGGGCTTTCTTCTTCCTATATCGGTCAGGGGCTTGGTGTGGAAAAAGGAACAGCAGCTCCATTTTTAGAGCCGGTTCTCACTTATCAGATGATTCTGCCGGAGGGAGCGGATACGACAAAGGTTCTTAGGGAGTTGAAGCAATTAGAGGAAGAAGAACCGCTGCTCAATATTGTCTGGAATCCGGCACTGGAAGAAATTCATGTGCAGCTTATGGGAGAGGTGCAGACGGAAATTTTGAAAACAATGATTGCCGAACGTTTTCATCTTGATGTGGAATTTGGCACAGGTAAAATTGTATACAAAGAAACGATTAAAAGTCCGGTTGTGGGAGTGGGACATTATGAGCCACTTCGTCATTATGCGGAAGTACATCTTAAAATGGAGCCGTTAGAGGCAGGAAGTGGTCTTGTTTTTGATACGGATTGCAGCGAGGATGTATTGGATAGAAACTGGCAGAGGCTAATTCTCACCCATTTGCAGGAAAGAGAGCATCCGGGTGTTCTTACGGGGGCTCCGATTACGGATATGAAGATAACGATTGTGGCAGGAAGAGCGCATTTGAAGCATACAGAGGGCGGAGATTTTAGACAGGCAACATACCGGGCAGTTCGTCAGGGATTAAAATCAGCGGAAAGTGTGCTGTTAGAGCCGTGGTATTCGTTTGTGTTAGAAGTTCCATCGGAACAGGTCGGCAGGGCAATGTCTGATATCGGGCAGATGAACGGAAGTTTTGAAGGACCGGAAGCAGAAGATAAACAGGGCATGGTACGTCTTACCGGAACAGCTCCGGCATCAGAAATGCGGGATTACCAGCGGGAAGTCTGGGCATATACGAAAGGCCGTGGACGAATTACCCTCACATTAAAAGGTTATGAGCCTTGCCATAATGCGGAAGAAGTTATCGAAGAAATTGGATATGACAGTGAGAGAGATGTGGATAATCCTACCGGTTCTGTATTTTGCGCACATGGTGCGGGTTTCCTTGTCAAATGGGATGAAGTTCCGGAATATATGCATATCAAGGAGGACTTTTTGGCAGAAAAACCGGGTATAGAACAAGATGAGGTGATGGCAGTACAGATGGGGAATCATTGTAATTATTCTGGCGGTTATTCCTCCAGCTACGATGATGACCCAGAACTTCTCACCATAATGGAACGAGAATTTGGCTCAAAGCAAAAAGAAAGAGACCGCTATAGCAGTTACCGCAAACAGACTGTTTCAACACCAGTCCGCCACACAACTGTAATAAAAGAAAACGAACCGAAAAAGGAATATTTACTAGTAGACGGGTACAATATTATTTTTGCATGGGAAGAATTGAACGAGCTGGCAAAGGCAAGTATAGATGCAGCGAGAAATAAACTGATGGACATTTTAAGTAATTATCAGGGCTTTATTGGCTGTACATTAATCCTTGTTTTTGATGCGTATAAGGTCAAAGGCAATCAGGGAGAAGTGCAGAAGTATCACAATATTTATGTCGTGTATACCAAAGAGGCGGAGACTGCAGACCAGTATATTGAAAAGACGACTCACGAAATCGGCCGAAAGTATAAGGTGACGGTAGCGACTTCCGATGCCTTAGAGCAGGTCATTGTTATGGGACAGGGAGCTTATCGAATCTCTGCGAGAGATTTCTATGAGGAAGTAGAGCGGACAGAAAAACAGATTCGGGAAATCAACGAGAGGGAACGAGGAGAAAAAAGAAATTATCTTTTAGATTATGCCAAGGAAGAAGATGCCAGAGAGATGGAGAAAGTCCGACTTGGAAAGACAACAGAGAAATAGTTGAAAAACGAGCATAATTCCTACCGAAATGGTATAGTATGTGCAAAAAAACAATAGAAAAAGCCCTCATATTTGTTGACTTTTTAAAGTCCCTATGATATATATGGGATTTAGGCGTTACATAAGAATTTAGAGGAGGATACTATGCTCGAATTACAAAATATCAGCTATTTAGTTGATGACGATAATAAAGAAATTTTAAGAGATATTAATCTTGCATTTGATGAGAAGTTTGTTGCGATTACCGGACCGAATGGAAGTGGAAAGTCCACCCTGGCTAAGATTATTGCTGGAATTTTAAAGCCAACCTCCGGTAAGATTTTATTAGATGGAGAAGATATTACAGATTTAAGCATTACAGAGAGAGCAAATAAAGGTATCAGTTATGCCTTTCAGCAGCCTGTAAAGTTTAAGGGATTAAAGGTAAAGGATTTAATGAGCGTTGCTTCAGGAAAGACCTTAGATATTAAGGGAATCTGCGATATTCTTTCAGAAGTAGGCTTATGTGCGAGAGACTACATTAACAGAGAATTAAATGGCAGTCTTTCCGGTGGAGAGCTTAAGCGTATTGAGATTGCGATGATTAAGGCGAGAGCGACAAAGCTTTCTGTATTTGACGAGCCAGAGGCAGGAATTGACCTGTGGAGTTTTAACAGTCTGATTCATGTATTTGAGGACCTTCATGAAAAGACAGACGGTACGATTCTGATTATTTCCCATCAGGAGAGAATCCTTGAGATTGCAGACAGAATCATTGTAATTAATGATGGACTTGTGGAAAAGAGTGGAAAGGGAGAAGATGTTATTCCTGAACTCCTTTATAAATCAAGTATGTGCCAGAAGTTAAGCAGAGATTAGGGAGGAAAAATCATGGATTTAATACAGAAAGAATTGTTAGAAGAGATTGCCGGACTTCATGAAGTGCCAGCAGGTGCCTATAATATTCGTGCGAATGGAAAGGCAGCCGCAAGAAATACAACTGCTAATATTGATATTGTTTCTAAAGAAGATAAGCCGGGAATTGATATTATCATCAAACCGGGAACAAAAAAAGAAAGTGTGCACATTCCCGTTGTAATCAGTCAGACTGGATTAAATGACCTTGTTTATAATGATTTTCATATTGGTGAGGATTGTGATGTAACAATCGTAGCAGGCTGCGGTATTCATAACAGCGGTGACGGGCTTTCTCAGCATGACGGTATTCATGAATTTTTTGTTGGAAAGAATTCAAAAATCCGTTACATTGAGAAGCATTACGGACAGGGTGACGGCAAGGGCGGAAAGGTAATGAATCCTAAAACCATTATCCATCTTGATGAAAATGCTTATTTTTACATGGATACGGTACAGATTAAAGGTATTGACAGTACCATGCGTGAGACAGATGCTGACTTAAAGGCTGGGGCAAAGCTTGAAATCTCCGAGAAACTTATGACACATGGCGAACAGACAGCGCAGACACAGTTTTCCGTTGATTTAAATGGAGAGGGAAGTAGTGCGAACGTTGTATCCCGTTCTGTTGCCCGCGATGATTCTGCACAGTTATTCCGCGCAAAAATCGCAGGAAATAATGCCTGTGCCGGTCATAGTGAGTGTGATGCGATTATTATGGATAATGCAAAAGTCCGTGCAATTCCGGAGTTAGAGGCAAATGACCTTGATGCAGAGCTGATTCATGAAGCAGCTATCGGAAAGATTGCAGGCGAGCAGCTTATCAAGCTTATGACACTTGGTCTTAGTGAAGAAGAAGCGGAGGAAATGATTATTTCCGGATTCCTGAAATAGGGAAAATTTTATTTTCAGGTTCTTAAAATCGTGTTATAATATGTTCCGCAACTATTTTGCAGGACAAATGTAGTTTGCAAGTTATAGAGGAATCGTTTAGAATATAAAGAATAACAGCGAATAAGAATAATAGGGGGCTTCTTTTATGAGACAATGTATGGATATGGATAACTTACACAACAGATTAAAAAGAGTAGATGGACAGATTAAAGCGATTGACCGTATGATTGAGCAGGATGTTCCCTGTGAAGACATTATTATTCAGATTAATGCTGCCAAGACTGCCTTACATAAAATTGGCCAGGTTGTGTTAGAAGGACATCTGAAGCACTGTGTGAAGGATGGAATTGAACACGGAGATGCAGAGAAGACAATCGCTGATTTTGCAAAGGCGCTAGAATATTTTTCAAGACTGTAATCGTTAAATGTTTTTCCAGTATAGTAATCGTATGTGAGCGTAAATGCATTTCCCCGATAAAATAAAATAAAATAAAGAAGAGGACATAGGATTTTTTAGAATTTTATGTCCTTTTTTGCTATGAAAAGTGCAAAACAAAATAGATAGAAGATGGATAATTTTATTGCTACAGAAATAAAATCCAATTATAATATATATCAAGGGGAGGTACAGCCGAACCATATGAGAAAATGTGAGGTATATATATGAGCAGAACAGACGAAGAAATCAAGAGATTTGAGACAAAGATGAAGTCTTGCACAACGATGACAGACTTGCTTGTAGCTATGTCATCCTGGCAGAGTTATGCACAGAGTCATAATCTTGAGCCAGAACAAAAAAGGACAGTAGATGAGGCGTACTTAAAAGCAGAGGAAGGGCTGATTACTGCTGTAAAACCAAGTTTATGGTAATAAATTTAACAGACGGCTAGTGGAGGGAGACAAAATGAACGGAACGAAAGGGAAAATGGCGGAGGCATTTAAAGAGCTTGTATGTAAGAAGTCTTTTCAGAAGATTACAATAAGCGACATCGCAAAAGAGAGCGCCATGACCAGAGAGAATTTTTATTACCATTTCCGGGATAAATATGATATTATGCACTGGATTTTTGAACAGCAGGTGGCCGCACAGCTTCCAGAGGATGAGGAGCCATTTGAAATGTGGTTTAATGCCTTGTTTTGTAATACCTGTGAAGATTACAAATATTACAGGAAGCTGATAAAAAGTCTTAGTGCGGAGGAGATACGGTCAGATTTATATCCTTTATTTGAAAGGAGGGTACGGCTGTTAGTTCAGGATTGTCTTGACGATTCTGTATGGAATCTCAGGAAAGAGAAAGAGGATTTCAGTACAGCATTTTTCACGGATGCTTTTCTTGGATTTTATATAAATTACATAAGAGATCATGAGGAAATAGACTATAATATGCTTCAGATTGGTCTGGAATTTCTCTTTGATAAATTTCTTTCAACCGTAAGAATTACGAAAGAGGAATCTAGCGAGCAAAAATAATAAAAATTAGATAAACTATATAAATTAAATATAGGAATGATTACTATAATAGTGCAAAATAACCCATGAAAATGGAATTGTATGGTAAAAAAATGAAAAAATATCGTAAGAAATATGACAGATTCTCACATAATTCTTAC
>OLQC01001294.1_pt1 | contig 20637 bp, 20 predicted proteins | sample 1672471 | NCBI WGS metagenome assembly OLQC01 (sample SAMEA3136689, study PRJEB25190) | human gut metagenome | biome: human gut; feature: human-associated habitat; material: faeces | place: Austria | collected 2013
CCAATTCCTGACAGCGCAGGCGGCGGCCGCGCTGGATGCGGCGGATGTCCTGTGCGGATATACGGTCTATGTTGAGCTGATCCGTGCGCGCTACCCCGGCAAGGAAATCTGCACCACAGGCATGACGAAGGAAATCGACCGCTGCCGCTGGGCGCTGCAAACGGCGCAGAGCGGCAAGACGGTGGCACTGGTCTGCTCCGGCGATGCGGGGGTCTACGGTATGGCCAGCCCACTGCTGGAGCTGGCGCCCGCCTACCCGGGGGTTGAAGTAGAGATCATACCCGGCCTGACTGCCGCACTGAGCGGGGCCGCAGTGCTGGGCGCACCGCTGGCGCATGATTTTTGCGTTGTATCTCTGTCTGACCGGCTGACGCCGTGGGCAGTCATCGAAAAGCGGCTCGCCTGCGCGGCGGTAGGGGATTTCTGCCTTGCTCTCTACAATCCATCGTCCAAGGGCCGCGCAGACTATCTGGCCAAGGCGGTGCGGATTTTGCTTGCCAACGGTAAAGCACCCAATACAGTTTGCGGTACGGTGCGCAATATAGGCCGCCCGGGCCAGACTGCCCGGCTGCTGACGCTTGCAGAGTTGGAGAAAACAGAGGCGGATATGTTCACAACTGTTTTTGTCGGCAACGCGGCCACGAAGGCACAGAACGGAAAAATGGTCACACCGAGGGGGTATCACGGCGTATGAGAGCGGTTGTTTTCAGCGGCACCACCGAGGGACGGGCATTTTCCCGCGCATTGGCGGCGCTGGGGGCAGCGCTCACGGTCTGCGTGGCAACTGAGCTTGGAGCCGAGGAGCAGGGGCGCGCCGAGGGTATCACAGTCCGCACCGGGCGGCTGGATGCCGAAGAAATGACGGCCCTGCTGCGCAATGCGGACCTTTGCGTCGATGCGACCCACCCCTATGCGACCGATGCAACGCGCAATATCCGTGCGGCGGCCGGGGCAGCCGGGGTGGAATACCACCGCCTGCTGCGCCCTGCCAGCACCCTGCCGGCCGGCAGTGCCGTGTTTGCCGCAGCGGACGATGCCGCAGCGTATCTGCAGGGCAAGCCCGGTAATATTCTGCTGGCTACGGGTGCTAAGGAACTGCCAGCCTTTGCAGCGCTGGAGCCGGAGCGGCTGTACCCCCGGGTGCTGCCGACTGTGGCAGGCATCACGGCCTGCGAGGCAGCGGGCATCCCGCACCGCAACATCATTGCCATGCAGGGCCCTTTTACGCTGGAACTGAACCTTGCACTGATGCAGCAGTTCCACATCCATTACCTTGTCACCAAGGACGGCGGCAGCGCGGGCGGCTTTGCCGAAAAAGCCCAGGCTGCCGCCCAAAGCGGGGCTGCGCTGGTTGTACTGCGCCGCCCGGAGGAATGCGGCGAGACCGCCGAAGAAATTTTGCAACGATGCAGGGAGCTGTTATGAAGATTACATTGGTTGGCATGGGCAGCGGGCTGCCCGGCAGTTTGACTGCCCAAGGCTTGCAGGCCCTGCAAACGGCAGGGCTGATTCTGGGGGCAAAGCGGCTGCTGCAAAACCTGCCGGATGGCTGTACCCCCAACCGCAAGCCAATTTACCTGCCGGATGAAGTGCTGGCCTGCCTGCAAGCGGAGCCCTGTCAGACCGCCGCGCTGGTTTACAGCGGGGATACCGGCTTTTATTCCGGTGCTGCGGCGCTGGTGCCCAAGCTGCGGGCACAGGGGGCGGAAATAACGGTGCTGCCGGGGATTTCCAGCGTACAGCTGTTGGCCGCGGCGCTGGGCAGGCCGTGGCAGAACTGGCACCTTGTCAGCGCCCACGGATGTGCCTGCGCCCCTGCGGCAGAGTGCCGGAGCGACCGCCCGACCTTTTTTTTGACGGGCGGGCGCAATACCAGCCCCGCCGCGCTGTGTGAGATTCTAGCCGCCGCAGGCTTTGGCGCGGTGCAGGCCACGGTTGGTGAGAACCTTGGCACCTCGCAGCAAAAGGTCATCACCGATACGGTGCAAACGCTGGCGGGCGGCAGCTTTGCGCCGCTCAGCGTGCTGCTGGTGGAGCCCTGCCCCAAACCGCAGCCCCGCGTGCCCGGCCTGCCGGACGAAGCCTTCATCCGCGGCAAAACGCCGATGACCAAGCAGGAGGTGCGCGCCGCCGCGCTGGCCAAGCTGGCCGTTGCCCCTACTGATACCCTGTGGGATGTCGGTGCCGGGACCGGCAGCGTGAGCGTGGAAATGGCGCTGGCCGCCCCCATGGGTCAGGTGTACGCGGTGGAATGTGATGCCGATGCCTGCGCGCTGGTTCGCCAGAACCAGGCCAAATTTGCCGCCAGTAACTTAACACTGATCGAGGGCAAAGCCCCTGAAGCGCTGCAAAATCTGCCCGCGCCGGATGCTGTTTTCATCGGCGGCAGCAAGGGCAATATGCAGGCTATTGTAGATGCCGCCCTGGCCGCCAACCCGCAGACCCGGCTCTGTATCGCCGCCATTGCGCTGGAAACCTTGCAGCAGAGTATTGCCGCCCTGGCCGCCCACGGGCTGGCTGCACAGGTGACCCAGATTGCCGTAAGCCGCAGCAAGGCGGCAGGCAGCCTGCACCTGATGATGGCCAACAACCCGGTATTTTTGATCGTGAGGGAATGAGAATGCTGCAGCTGCTTTTGGCCGCGCCCAGTTCCGGCAGCGGAAAAACCACCGCCGCCTGCGCCCTGCTTTCCGCCCTGAAAGCCCGCGGGCTGGAGCCCTGCGCGTTCAAGTGCGGGCCGGATTACATTGACCCCATGTTTCACCGCGCCGTGCTGGGGGTGCCCAGCCACAATCTGGACCTGTTTTTCTCCAACCCGCAGACCGTGCGGCGGCTGTACACCAGCGGCGCGGCGGGCCATGGCAGCGCGGTGTGTGAGGGTGCCATGGGCTATTATGACGGCCTTGGCGGCGTGAGTGCCACCGCCAGCGCCTGGCACACCGCCGATGTGCTGGACTTGCCGGTGCTGCTGGTGGTGCGCCCCAAGGGGGCCAGTTTAACGCTGGCCGCCCAGCTGCAAGGCTTAAAAGCGTTCCGCACGCCGCACCACATTGCGGGCGTTCTGCTGAACGACTGCACCGAGATGCTGTACAAGCTGCTGGCCCCCATGCTGGAACGGGAAACCGGCCTGCCGGTGGTGGGCTTTCTGCCCCCCATGCCGGATGCCGCCATCGAAAGCCGCCACCTGGGGCTGAAAACCGCGGGCGAAATTGCTGATTTGCAGCAAAAAATTCAGATTTTGACCGCCGCCGCGCAAAAAAATATCGACTGGCCGCGGCTGCTGGCCCTGTTTGACCGCCCGGCCCCAATGGCCCCTGCGGTTCAGGCTGCAGCCCCCACCGTGCGCATTGCCGTGGCACAGGATGAAGCGTTCTGCTTTACCTATGCCGAAACGCTGGAAAGCCTGCAGGCCGCAGGCGCAGAGCTTTGCTATTTCAGCCCGCTGCGGGATGCCGCGCTGCCGCAAAATATCGGCGGGCTGTACCTGCCGGGCGGCTACCCGGAGCTGTACGCCGCCCAGCTGGCGGCCAACACCTCCATGCGCTGCGCCATAAACACCGCCGTGCAGCGCGGCCTGCCCACCGTGGCGGAATGCGGCGGCTTTTTGTACCTGGGCCAAACGCTGGAAGATGACGCCGGAACTGCCCACCCCATGGCGGGTGTGCTGCCGGGGCAGGGGTTCCGCGTGGGGCGGCTGGTGCGCTTTGGCTATGCCGCGCTCACCCCGCAGGCGGACAGCATGCTCTTCCGCGCAGGGGAGCCGGTGCCCGTGCATGAGTTCCACCATTGGGATTCCACCTGCAACGGCACCGCTTTTGCCGCCCAAAAAGCCAATGGCCGCCATTGGGACTGCGGCTTTGCCAACGGGCATCTGTATGCGGGGTTCCCGCATCTATACTGGGCGGGCACCCCGCTGCCGCAGCGCTTTGTAACGGCTGCGGCGCAGTATGCCCAAACAAAAACAGGGAGAACGGTATGACGGAACCTGAACTGAACACACGGCTGCAAACCATCACCCCGCCCGATGGAGCTGCCCGCGCCGCGGCGCACGCCCACTGGGCCGCGCTGGCCAAACCGCTGGGCGGGCTGGGCAGCCTGGAAACCATGCTGGAGGACGCCGCCGCCCTGACCGGCACCCCGGAGCTGGATTTTGCCCGCCGCGCCGTGCTGGTGCTGTGCGCCGATAACGGCGTGGTGGCCCAGGGCGTGAGCCAAACCGACGCCAGCGTGACCCGCGCGGTGCTGCAAAACCTTGCCGCGCGGCGCACCAGCGTGTGCCAGATGGCAGCTGCCGCCCATTGCAGCGTTGTGCCGGTGGATATGGGCATTGCCGGTGCCCCGGTGCCCGGCGTGCAGGACTGCCGCATTGCCCCCGGCACCAAAGATTTTACCTGCGGCCCGGCCATGACCCGCGCCCAGGCCGTGCAGGCCATCGGCTGTGGCATTGCGCTGGTGCGCGGACAAAAGCAGCAGGGAGTTCAACTGTTAGCAACGGGGGAGATGGGCATTGGCAACACCACAACCTCCAGCGCCGTGGCAAGCGTGCTGCTGGGTGCCCCCGTGCAGAGCATGACCGGACGCGGGGCTGGGCTTTCGGATGCAGGGCTTGCCCGCAAGATTGATGCGATCCGGCGCGGCATTGCCCACAACCAGCCCAATCCCGCTGATCCGCTGGATGTGCTGGCCAAGCTGGGCGGGTTTGATATTGCCGGGCTGTGCGGCGTGTTTTTGGGCGGCGCGCTGGAGGGTGTGCCCATTTTGATGGATGGCTTTATCAGCAGCGTGGCGGCTCTGTGCGCGGTGCGGCTCTGCCCCGCAGCAGCCAAGGCAGTGTTTGCCAGCCATGTTTCGGCGGAGCCTGCCGCCCATATGGTACTGGATGCTTTGGGCAACGCGCCGCTCATCACCGCCAACCTGCATCTGGGCGAGGGCACCGGCGCGGTGGCTTCCATCCCGCTGTGGGATATGGCTCTGGCCGTCTACCGCGGCTGCTATTCCTTTGCGGAGGGCGGCATTGCGCCGTACACCCCACAATGCTGATGCTGGTTATCGGCGGCGCAGCCAGCGGCAAAAGCGCCTATGCGGAGCACCTTGCCGTGCAGAGCGGCGGCCCGCGCTATTACCTTGCCACCATGCAGGTGTGGGACGCCGAGTGCGCCGCGCGGGTGGCCAAACACCGCGCCATGCGGGCGCAAAAACAGTTTGCTACCGTGGAATGTCCCCAAAACCTGCATCTTGTCCGCCTGCCGCAGCAGGGCACCGCCCTGCTGGAAGATTTGGGCAACCTGGCCGCCAATGAGCTGTACCGCCCCGACGGCAGCTGCCTGCCGCCCAAGCAGGCGGCGGAAAAAATGCTGGCGGGGATCGAGGCAATCGCCGCACAGTGCCGGCATCTCATCATCGTCAGCAACGAGGTATTCAGCGGCGGGGCGGACTATGCCGGGGAGACAGACCTTTATCTGCAGGCCCTTGCCATGGTCAACAATGCCGTTGCCGCCAAAGCCGACGCCGTCTGCCGCGTGGTGTGCGGCCTGCCGGTGTACTACAAAGGAGGGGAACGCCCATGACAGTTTTGCAGACGATCGCCGTGGCATTTGCCATGTTCTCGGCTGTGCCGGTGCCGCAGTTTGACTGGAACGAGAAAAACATGCGGTATTCGCTCTGTGCCTTCCCGCTGGTGGGGGTGCTGTGCGGCGTGCTGTGGTGCGTGTGCGCCAGCCTGCCGCTGCCCGCCATGGTGCGCGCGGCGGGCTTTTGCCTGATTCCCATCTGGGTCACGGGCGGCATCCATCTGGATGGTTACGCCGACACCTGCGATGCCCTTTGCAGCTATGGCGATACCAAGAAAAAGCTCGATATCCTCAAGGACCCGCACTGCGGCGCGTTCGCCGTGATCCGTCTGTGCAGCTACTTTGTGGCCTACTTTGCGCTGTGCTGCTGCGTGCAGTTTACCCCGCAGGTGGGAGCTGTCTGGCTGCTGGCGCTGGTGCTGGAGCGTGCCTGCTCCGGTTACGCAGTGGCGGCCTTTCCCCTGGCCAAAAATACCGGCCTTGCGCACACATTTGCCACGGCGGCGGACCGCACCACGGTGCGCCGGGTGCTGGGATGCCTTAGCATTGTGCTGGCAGTGGCACTTTTTGCCTTGGGCGGCGGCGTGCTGGTGCTGGCGGCAGGGTTTGCCCTGTGGCGCTACCACCGTGTGGCGATCAAGCAGTTTGGCGGTATTACCGGGGACCTGGCCGGGTGGTTTTTGCAAAAAGCGGAACTGTATATGCTGGCGGCCCTTGTGTTTTGCCAGTGGAAGGGGTTTTTGTAACATGCTGTTTATTACCGGCCCGCTGTACAGCGGCAAGCGTACCTTTGCCAAACCCTTTGGCGGGCGGCAGATTTACGAGGTGCAGACCCTTGCCGCCAATGCCGAAAGCCTGCCCGCCCTTGCGGACAAGCTTGCCCAATATGACGTAGTAACAGCCACCGAGGTTGGCGGCGGCGTGGTGCCCATTGACCCCGCCCAGCGCGCCGCGCGGGAAGCCGCCGGCCGCCTTGCCTGCCTGCTGGCTGAGCGGGCCGACTGTGTGGTGCAGATGTTCTGCGGCCTGCCCACCGTGCTGAAAGGGGAGCTGCCGCCATGCTGATCTGCCTGCTGCGCCACGGCTTAACGCAGGAAAACCTGGAAAAGCGTTACCAGGGCAGGCGGGACGTACCGCTGTGCCCGCAGGGCCTTGCCCAGCTGCGCCGGGCGGATTTTGCCCCCAAAACGGTCATGATTACTTCCTTGCAGCGCACCCGGCAGACGGCGGAAGTGCTTTTCCCCGATGCGGAACTGGTTGTGGCAGACGGGCTGAAAGAAATGGACTTTGGCGTGTTTGAGGGCCGCAATTACCGGGAGATGGAGCACGACCCCCAGTACCGCGCCTGGGTGGAAACCGGCTGCGAAGGCCGCTGCCCGGGCGGGGAAAGCAAGGCGGAATTCTGCCAGCGTGTCTGCACAGCATTTGCCGCGCTGGTGGATGCCGCTTTGGCGGCGGGGGAACCGCAGCTGGTGATCGTTGCCCACGGCGGCACCCAGATGGCGGCGCTGGAACGGTTCGCCGTGCCCCATAAAAACTATTATTCCTGGTGTGCTCCCGCGGCGGGCGGCTTTGTGCTGGATGCCGCCGATTGGGTACACCAGAAAACCCTGCGCGTGGTCAAAACCGTGCAGTATACAAAGGAGTTACCATGCTGATTTGCTGGGCCGTTTTGGGTGGCTTTGTGCTGGATGCCATTTTTGGCGACCCGGCTTGGCTGCCGCATCCCGTTGTGCTGATGGGCAAAGCCATCACCGCGCTGGAAAAACGCCTGCGCGCACAATTTCCCCAAACGCCGCAGGGGGAGCTTTGCGGCGGGGCGGTGCTGGCCGCCGTTTTGCCGGTGGGCACTTTCCTCATCACAGCGCTGGTGTGCAGGCTGGCGGCGGCGCTGCACCCGCTGGCGGGGCTTGCCGTGCAGATGTTCTGGTGCGCCCAGGCGTTAGCCGCCAGGGGCCTTGTGCAGGAAAGCCGCAATGTGTACAAAGAGCTGCAAAAGCAGGACCTGCCCGCCGCCCGCAAGGCCGTGGCCCGCATTGTGGGGCGTGATACCCAAAACCTGACGGCGGAGGGCGTGACCAAAGCCGCTGTGGAAACCGTGGCCGAAAACGCCAGCGATGGCGTGATTGCCCCGCTGCTGTACATGCTGCTGGGCGGCGCGCCGCTGGCGCTGACCTATAAGGCCATCAACACGATGGACAGCATGCTGGGCTACAAAAACCAGAAATACCTGTATTTTGGCCGTGCCGCCGCCAGGTTGGACGACGTGGCCAACTATCTGCCCAGCCGCCTGGCCGGGCTGCTGTGGGTTGCCGCTGCCGCCCTGACCGGCAGCAGTGCCCGCGGCGCGTGGAAGATTTGGCGGCGGGACCGCCGCAACCATGCCAGCCCCAACAGCGCCCAGACCGAAAGCGCCTGCGCCGGTGCCCTGGGCGTACAGCTGGCGGGCCCCGCCTACTATTTTGGCGAGTATTATGATAAACCCACCATCGGGGATGCGCTGCGCCCCGTGGAACCAAAGGACATTTTGCGGGCCGACCGCATGATGTATGCCGAAAGCCTGCTGGCTTTGGGGTTGGGCATTGCCCTGCGCCTGCTGGTGCTGGCGATGTAACAACGAAAAGGGGAGAACGGAATGGAACTGGTACATGGCGGTGATTGGGCGGGCTACCGCGCCCGCTTTGGGCATGATGCGCTGGATTTTTCGGCTAATGTCAGCCCGCTGGGCCTGCCCCAGGGCGTGGCGGATGCCATCGTTGCGGCACTGCCCACTGCGGACCGCTATCCGGACCCCCTTTGCCGGGAGCTGCGCACGGCACTCAGCCGGGCGGAACAGCTGCCGGAACCGTGGATTTTGTGCGGCAATGGGGCTGCGGATCTGATCTACCGGCTGGTGTGGGCGCTCAAGCCCCGCCGCGCCCTGCTGCCCGCCCCCACTTTTGCCGAGTATGCCGCCGCACTGGAAAGCGTTGGCTGCGAAGTAAAGCGGAAAACCCTGCATGAGGCCGATAATTTTGCCGTAACCGAAGCTTTTGTGCAGGCAGTGAACCAGAGCATTGACCTGGTGTTTTTGTGCCAGCCCAACAACCCCACCGGGCAAATTACCCCGCCGGAGCTGGTGCAGCGCCTGATGCGCCGCTGTGCGGACTGCGGGGCCGTGCTGGTGGTGGATGAGTGCTTTCTGGACTTTTTGCAGCAGCGGGATGCCCTGACGGCCAAACCGCTTTTGCAAGCCGCGCCCAACCTTGTTATTCTGAAAGCGTTCACCAAATTGTACGCCATGGCCGGGGTGCGGCTGGGGTATGCCTTGTGCGCCAACACGGCGCTGCTGGCCAAAATGCAGGCCGCGGGCCAGCCATGGGGGGTATCCAGCCTGGCGCAGGCTGCGGGCGCTGCCGCTTTGCGGGAAACCGCCTATGCCGATGCCGTCCGCGCCCTGATTGCCGACCAGCGCCCCAGACTGGCGGCCGGGCTGCGGGCACTGGGGCTGCAGGTGATCGAGGGCAGCGCCAACTACCTGTTGTTCCGCGCGCCGGAAACGCTGGGCGCGGCGCTGCAGCAGCGGGGTGTCTGCCTGCGCAGCTGCGGCAATTACCCGGGGCTGAGCGCCGGCTGGTACCGCACCGCCGTGCGCACCGCGCCGGAAAACGAACAGCTGCTGCAGACCATGCGGGAGGTACTAAAATGAGCAAAGCAAAATGTATTATGGTGCAGGGCACCATGAGCGGCGCGGGCAAAAGCCTGCTGTGCGCGGCGCTCTGCCGCATTTTTGCCCAGGATGGCTGGCGGGTGGCCCCGTTCAAAAGCCAGAACATGGCGCTGAACAGCTTTGTGACCCGTGACGGGCTGGAAATGGGCCGCGCCCAGGTGGTGCAGGCCCAGGCAGCCGGGGTGGAACCGGATGTGCGGATGAACCCCATCCTGCTCAAGCCCAGCAGCGATATTGGCAGCCAGGTGATCGTCAACGGGGAAGTGCGCGGCCAGATGCCGGCGGCGGAGTATTTCCGCCGCAAAAAACAGCTCATCCCCGATATTCTGGCGGCTTACAACAGCCTGGCGGAAGATTTTGATATTATCGTCATCGAGGGCGCGGGCAGCCCGGCAGAGATCAACCTGAAAGCCGATGACATCGTGAACATGGGGCTGGCCAAGCTGGTGGATGCCCCGGTGCTGCTGGTGGGTGATATTGACCGCGGCGGCGTGTTTGCCCAGCTGTTTGGCACGGTGGAACTGCTGGAGCCGGACGAACGGGCGCGCATCAAAGGGCTTATCATCAACAAGTTCCGCGGCGATGTTGGGATTCTGCGCCCCGGCCTTGCCATGCTGGAAGAGAAAACCCACCTGCCGGTGTTTGGCGTTGTGCCGTACTTAAAGGCGGATATTGAGGACGAGGATTCGCTTTCCGACCGGCTGCAGGTCAAAAATGCCGTCAAGCCGCTGGATGCTGCCATTGTGCGGCTGCCGCATATTTCCAACTTTACGGACTTTATGCCGCTGGAGCAGCACCCGCTGCTTGGCGTGCGCTATGTGCAGACCACCCGCGAGCTTGGCGCGCCGGATTGCGTGATCCTGCCCGGTACAAAAAATACCGTGGACGACCTGCTGTGGCTGCGCCAGTGCGGGCTGGAAGCAGCCATCAGCAAGCTGGCCCGGCGCGGCACACCGGTACTGGGGGTGTGCGGCGGCTACCAGATGCTGGGCCAGACCCTGGCCGACCCGGAAGGCACCGAAAGCGGCCGCCCGCAGACCCTGCGCGGCCTTGGCCTGCTGCCCACCCAAACCACCTTTGCCGCCGAAAAGCGCCGCACCCAAAGCCAGGCGACCGTGACGGCGGAGCCCTTTGCCGGGGCGCACCTGACCGGGTACGAGATCCACACCGGGCGCACCACCGTGCAGGGCGCACCGCTCTGCACCCTGGCGGACGGCACCCCCGAAGGCTGCGTGCAGGGCCAGGTGTTTGGCACCTACCTGCACGGCCTGTTTGACAGCGGCGAGCTGACCGAGCAGTTTGCCGCCTATCTTTGCCGCCGCAAGGGCATCGACCCCGCCGCGGCAGCGCCGATCTCCATGCAGGAATACCGTACCCAGCAGCTGGATCTGCTGGCCGATGGGGTACGCCATAACCTGGATCTGGCCGCCGTGTATGCGGCTATGGGCGTTGCACAGCCCGCCGAAAGGGGAAATGACCAATGATGCCGCAGCACCACCTGCCCGCCGATATTGAACGCACCAGCATGAAAATTATCACGGGTGAACTGGCCCAGCGCGGGCTGGACATCCCGCCGGAAAACGCCCCTGTAGTCAAGCGGGTCATCCACACCACCGCGGATTTTGACTATGCGCAGACCCTGCACTTTACCCCCGGCGCGGTAGCCGCCGGTATTGCTGCTATGCACGCCGGGGCAACGATCATCACCGATACCAACATGGCCCTGGCAGGCATCACCAAGCCGGGCCTGGCCAAGCTGGGCGGGCAGGCACTCTGCTTTATGGCGGACCCCGCTGTGGCTGCAGCGGCCAAACAGGCGGGCACCACCCGCGCCGTGGCCGCCATGCACAAGGCTGCGGCCGAATACCCCGGCGCCGTGCTGGCCGTGGGCAACGCCCCCACCGCCCTGCTGACGATTGCCGAGAAAATTGAAAACGGCCTGCGCCCGGCGCTGGTTATCGGTGTGCCGGTGGGCTTTGTGAACGTGGTGGAAAGCAAGGAGCGCCTGTTTGCCGTGTGCGAAAGCCACGGCGTGCCCGCCATTGTTGCCATGGGCCGCAAGGGCGGCAGCAACGTGGCGGCGGCCATCTGCAACGCGCTGATCTATTCCGCCGCCGAAATGCTGGACCCCACCGCCCGCGGATGGAAATAAGCAGGAGAATATCGCCACAGCCCGGTACCGCACTTTTTGGAGCAAAGCGGATACCGGGCTGCGGCATTATAATGGCAGTATCAACGATACAATCAAAATAAATGGGAACGCTCTTCTTACCGCGTGAAAAAGGGCACCAAAAGCAACAGCCACAGCGGGCTTGCCCGTTGTGGCTGTTGTATTGCTTCTGCGTTTTGATTATGATAGGGAAAAAATGAAGCAAACCGTATGCTTATAAAGCAAACGCCATTGCGATCTGCTCGCGGGTGATGGGCAGCTCATAAAAGCGTTTGTGGGTGGCGTGGTAGATGGCATCGGCCACGGCGGGCAGCGGGGTGTTGATGACGACCTCACCGATGGACTTTGCGCCAAACGGGCCGGTGCCCTCGTAGCTGCTCTCAAAACTTACGTCAATATGTCCAATATCAGTGCGGCAGGGGATCTTGTACTGCATCAGGGAGCTTTCGCGCGGCATGCCGCGGTCATTGTAGGTCACATTCTCGGTCAGCGCCATGCCGATGCCCTGCAAAATGCCGCCCTCGGCCTGCACGCGGGCCAGGTTCGGGTTTACAGGGGTGCCGCAGTCAACCGCGGCCACATAGTTCACCACCTGGGCTTCGCCGGTTTCCAGGTCAACTTCCACTTCGGCGGCGCCAACCATAAACGGCGGGGGCGAAATCTCCGAGCTGTGGGTTACGGTGGCTTCCAGCGTCACCGTGTTGCCGCACTGGGATGCCGTTGCAATGCTGGCCAGCGGCACGCGCTGGGTGCCATCCTCGCTCGTCACGGCATCGCCGGTAAACAGCACGGCGGCTTTGTCCAGCCCAAGCAGCTGTGCCCCCAGGGTGCAGATCTTATCTTTCAGTTCCAGCGCACACTTTTCCACGGCCTTGCCGGTCACATAGGTTGTGCTGGACGCATAGGAACCGGAATCATAGGGGGAAGAATCGGTATCTGCGCCCAAAACCGCAATGTTTTCCAGCGGGCATTCCAGCACTTCGGCAGCGATCTGCGCCAGGATCGTATCGCAGCCGGTGCCCATATCCGCTGCGCCGATGGAGAGGGTATAGAACCCGTCATCGTTAATTTTCAGCGTGGCGCTGCCCACGTCCACATGGTCGATGCCGGAGCCCTGCATGGCCATGCCCATGCCAACAGCACGCACCTTGCCGTTGCCGACCTCGCGCACGGGGTACTTATGGTCCCAATCCATCCTGTCATGCACGGTTTTCAGGCAGCGGTCCAGCGCACAGCTGGTGTTGACCTGGCCATAGTAGGCGGGCATAACATCGCCCTCATGGATAATGTTGCGCTGCCGGAGCTCGAACGGGTCCATCCCCAATTTGTCGGCCAGCTCATTCACAGCGGATTCCACCGCAAACAGACCCTGGGTTGCGCCGTACCCGCGGTACGCACCCGATGACATGTGGTTGGTGTAAACAACATCGCTGACAAAGCGGAACGCTTCGGCCTTGCCGTACAGCGGGATGGACTTGTGGCCCGAAAGCCCCACCGTTGTGGGGCCGTGCTCACCGTAAGCGCCGGTGTTGGAAAGGGTGTGCAGGTCAATGCCCTTGATGATGCCGTCCTTTGTTGCGCCCAGCCGCACGTGCATCTCCATCTCATGGCGCGGGGTTGAAGCCGTCTGGCTTTCAAAGCGGGTATAGATGATCTTGCTGGGCTTCTTCGTTTTCCAGGTAACAAAGGCAGGGTAAACCTCGCACACTGACGTCTGTTTTGCGCCGAACCCGCCGCCGATGCGCGGCTTGGCAACGCGGATCATGGATTTGGGGATGTGCAGGGCGTTTGCCAAAATGCGGCGGCAATGGAACACGATCTGCGTTGAGCTGAGCACATTCAGCCGCCCGTAAGCATCAATGCTGCAATACGTGCGGAAGGTTTCCATCATGGCCTGCTGGCAGGCGCGGGTGTGGTAGGTGTGGTCAATGACCACATCGCACCCAGCCAACACCGCCTCAATATCACCCTCGCCGGATTCATCGTGGGCGCAGAGGTTGCGGTTCTTGTCAGCTCCGATGCCGGGAACAAGGGCTTCCCAGTTATCCTCCGGGTGCACAAGAGTAGGGTTATCGAGCGCTGTGTGGAAATCCAGCACCGCGGGCAGAACTTCATATTCCACCTGAATCAGCTTCATCGCCTTATCGACGCATTTTTCGTCTTTGCCCGCAAGGATCGCAACAACATCCCCGGCAAAGCGGACATGGCGGTCGATCACAAGGCGGTCGTAAGGGCTCATTTCGGGGTAGGTCTGGCCCGCCTGGGTGTAGCGGCGGGCGTTCTGGTCCACATCTTTCCAGGTGTAAATCACCTCCATGCCGGGCACAAGCATGGCGCGGGAGGTATCAATATTTTTGACGATCGCATTGGCGTGGGGGGAGCGCAGCAGCTTGACGATGAGACAGTCCTGCGGGACAACATCATCCATGTACACAGGCTGGCCGGTTACAAGCTGCATGGCGTCCTTCTTGCGCACAGGCTGGTTCACAGTTTTCATTGGGCAGCCTCCTTTGATTTTTTCCACGCCAAAAAGTTCTGGATCCCGCGCAGCTGGCCTTCGTACCCGGAGCAGCGGCAAAGGTTGCCCGCAAGGTATTCCTTGATCTCCTCCTCATTGGGGTCGGGTTTTTCGCGGAAAAGGGCCAGCGCATTCATGATAAAGCCGGGGTTGCAGAAGCCGCACTGCTCGGCCCCCTGGTCAGCGATGAACGCGCCGAACTCAGCGGCTTCCTCCTGCAGGCCCTCCAGCGTGGTAACGCTGCGGCCATCCACCCGCGCCGCCAGTACAGAGCAGGAAAGCACCGGCTTTTCGTCCAAAAACACGGTGCACAGCCCGCAGTTGGCGGTTTCGCACCCGCGCTTGACGCTTTTGCAGCCTAAAGAGCGCACCAGATCAATCAGCAGGGTATCGGGGGCGATCTCAGCAGCTGTTTTTTTATGGTTCAACGTAAAATGAATTTGCATCAGAGCACCTCCAGGTTCCCCAGTGCCTGTACGGCACGCTTGACAAGCACCCCCACCAGATGGGTGCGGTAGGCGGCACTGCCGCGCAGGTTGCTGCCGGTGGGCACCGCAGCCTGTACGGCGGCGGGCAGCTCATCCGGGGCGGCCGTGGGGCAGACAAGCATGGCTTTCATGGGGCGTGCACCGATGGCAAAGCGGTAGGCTCCATCCGCCGTGCGTGCAGCAGCGCAGGTCAAAATCGGGAAGTCCGTCTGGGTGGCCCGCACAGACTGGTAATGCACTGCAAGCCCCGGCGTCTTTTTTATGTAAATATGGGTCAAAATATCACGGTCATAGGGCAGGGCGGCAAACTGTGCAATGGGCATCCGGCCTGCTTTGTACAGCTCCACATCGCAGTCCAGCGCCAGCAACAGCGTTAATACGTCTGAAAAGCCAAACCGCCCGTACACGCTGCCGCCCACGGTGGCGCAGTTGCGGAACTGCACCCCCACAATATGGCGCGCGGCCTCCCGCATGGCGCCGTTGGTGGCCGCGTTCAGCGCGGCGTGGGTTTCCAGGCTGCGCAGCGTTGCCATGGCGCCAATGGCAAATTCGGTATCGGTTTCTTCAATGGTATCCAACCCCAGCGCAGATAGGTCAATGGCTGTGCCAACGCTGATTTTTTCCATTTTCAGCCACAGCATCCCTCCCAGCACCCGGTTCGGGCGCTTCTGGTTCAGCTGCCATGCTTCTTCCAGTGTGGCGGGGCGGGCATATTCTCGAATCGTTATCATAGAATGCTCTCCGTTTTTGGGTAAAATCATACTTTTGTGTATAACCACTTTTATTTTACCACAAATTCTGCTATAATTCCGTTGTTGTTTGAAAAACACAACGGAATATTGGTTTTAGAAGGAAGTAAGGAACATGAAAATGACCAAAATGACCGCCCTGCTGCTGGCCGCCGCTATGGCACTGACAGCCTGCGGCAGCACCGCTGCTGCCAGCAGTACCGCAGCCAGCGAGGCTGCTTCCGCAGAGGCTACCGCAGCCCCGGAAGCCACTGCTGCACCGGAAGAACCTGCCGCCGAAACGGCGGTTACCTACCCGCTGACTGTTACCGACCAGCTGGGCCGCGAAGTTACCATTGAGCAAGAACCCAAAACCCTTGCCAGCGGCTACTACATTTCCACCAGCCTGCTGATTGCGCTGGGCGTGCAGAATGAGCTGGTTGGCGTGGAAGCCAAAGCCGACAAACGCAACATTTACAGCCTGTCCGCCCCGGAGATCCAGTCCCTGCCCAGCATTGGCACCGCCAAAGAGTTTGACCTGGAAGGCTGCGCTGCGCTGGCCCCGGATCTTGTCATCGTGCCTGCCAAGCTCAAAGATTCCATCCCCCAGATGGAGGAAATGGGCCTGACCGTGCTGGCTGTTAAGCCGGAAAACCAGGCCGGCCTGTTCGGCGCGATCGAGCTGCTGGCACAGGCAACCAACACCACCGCCCGCGGCGAGGAGCTGGAAATGGCCATTGACAGCAACCTGGCCGCCCTGGCCGAAGCCGTTGCCGGCACCGATGCCCCCAGCGTTTACCTGGCAGGCAACAGCTCCGTGTTGGAAACCGCAGGCCCCGCCATGTATCAGAACACGATGATCGAAAACGCCAACGGCACAAACGCCGCCGCCAGCGTGGAAGATACCTACTGGGCCGAAGTTTCCTATGAGCAGATCCTGGATTGGAACCCCGATTACATCATTCTGGCATCCGATGCTGAATATGACGTTGATTCTGTTCTGAACGATGCCGCCCTGGCGGACTGCACCGCCGTCAAGGAGAACCATGTTTACCAGCTGCCCCACGCTGTTGAGGCTGTGGATTCCCCCGTGCCGGCCAGCTTCCTTGGCAGTGTTTATCTTGCCAGCGTGCTGCACCCGGAGCAGGTGACCGAGGAGTATTACCACGCCGCTGCCGATGAATTCTATGGTAGCTTCTATGGCTTTACCCCCGAGTCTTATGAATAATAACCGCAAACGCACGGCACTGTGCCTTCTGGGCGCAACGCTCTGCGTTTTTATGGCCTTTGGTGCGGCACTTTATTTCGGCCGTTATCCCATAACCCTGCAGGCACTGCTGGCGGGGGACGCTATGGCAGTGCGCACCTTTACGGTACTGCGCCTGCCCCGTGCCGTGATGGCGCTGGCGGGCGGGTTCGGTCTTGGCGTGGCGGGCTTTGTGTACCAGACTGTTTTCCGCAATCCACTGGCAAGCCCGGATATCATTGGGGTATCGTCGGGGGCCAGCGTTGGCGCGGCATTTGCCATCTTGTTTGTCTCTTCGGGCACGCTGGGCACCACGGTATGCGCCTTTGCGGGCGGGCTGGCAGCGGTGTTTCTCTCGCTTGGCTTGGCGGCCGCCGCGCCGGGGCGCAGCAAGATGAACCTGGTGCTGGCGGGCATTGCCGTACATGCGCTGGCGCAAACTCTTTTGATGCTGCTAAAGCTGACCGCTGACCCGGAAAAAGAGCTGGCCAGCATTGAATATTGGATCATGGGCAGCCTGGCGGGGGTAACGCAAAGCCGGGTGTGGTTCCCCGTTCCAATGGTTATTTCCTGCTGCGCCGTAATTTTTGCTTTGCACCGTCAGGCGATGCTTTTATCCGTGGAAGAAGATGAAGCGCGGCTGCTGGGGGTTCCGGTGGGGCGGATGCGTTTTCTGCTGCTGACATTGGCAACGCTGGTGGTGGCCGCGGTTGTCAGCGTGACTGGGCTGATCAGCTTTGTCGGGCTGCTGGCCCCCCACTGTGCGCGGCTGCTGGCGGGGCACAACCGCCGCTCCACCAGCCTGCTCAGCGGGCTGGTGGGCAGCACGCTGCTGTTGGCGGCGGATACCATTGCCAAAACGGTGGCGGTAACCGAACTGCCGGTCAGTATCTTCACCTCGCTGCTGGGTGTTCCGTTTTTGCTCTACCTTATTATAAAGCCGGGGAGGGAGACGCGGTAATGTTCACTGTGGAGAATCTGGCCGTCCGTCTTGGCGATAAGAACATCCTGCAAAATGTTCATTTTACGATAGATGCCCCCGGCCAGCTGGTGGGAATATTGGGGGCGAACGGCAGCGGAAAAACCACCCTGCTGCGCGCAGTGGCCGGGCTTTTGCCCCATACGGGGTGCTGCCTGATGGATGGTGTGCCGCTGGAAAGCCTTTCTACCAGGTGTCTGGCACAAACGGTCAGTTACATCCCGCAGCAAAGCGGAATTTCGGTGTCCATGTCTGCACGGGAAGTTGTGCTGATGGGCTGCAACCCCCGCCTTGGCGTGCTGCAAAGCCCCACCGCTGCCATGTGTGCGGCAGCGGAAGAAGCCCTGCGCACGGTAGGCCTGGCGGATAAAGCCGAGCAGGATTACCTGACGCTGAGCGGCGGCGAACGCCAGCTCTGTATTCTGGCACGTACCTTTGTGGAGGATGCGCCTTTGCTGCTACTGGATGAACCGGACAGCGCCCTGGACCTTGCCAACCGCAGCCATATGGCGGCGCTGCTGGCAGAATTTGTGCATGCAAGCGGCAAAACAGCGCTGATCTGCCTGCATGACCCCATGCTGATGCTGGACTGGTGCGATACGCTGATCGTGCTGCAAAACGGGCAGGTTGGAGCCATGCTGTACCCCAGAACCGACCCGGTTGAAGCGCTGCAATCCGCGCTGGCAGCAGTATACGGCCCGCTGGAACTGGTGCCCGTGACCGACCGCACGGGCCGGGTGCGGCTGGCGCTGCTGCCGTTGTGAGGAAAGAAAAATGAAACCGAAGATTCATGTGATGCTCTGCGATGATATCGGCGAGCGCTTTTTTGGCGAAGGCCCCTGCCGCCTGCTGCACCGGATTGAAGAGACCGGCTCACTGCGGGCGGCGGCACAGGCCATGGGGCTTTCTTACTCCAAAGCGCTGCGCATGGTCAAGCGGGCGGAAAAAGAATTGGGCTTTGCGCTGACCCGCAAAACCATTGGCGGGCGCGGCGGCGGGGGCAGCACCCTGACGGATGAAGCCCGCAATTTTATGGAAAGGTATGAGGCTTACCGTGATGCCTGTGTACAGACTGACCGCGAGCTCTATTATAAGTTCTTTCCGGGTGAGCGGTAAGCGCCACCTGCTGTTGACCGGCGGGCGCGGTACGGGAAAAACCACCCTGCTGCGTGCGCTGGTGCCATTGCTTTGCCCTGGGGCACAGGAAATTACCACAGCAGCGTACCCTGCGGATCGTGTGGAAATTCGAGAAAGTGTGGGCGGAAAAATAGCGGTGATCGGCCGCTTTGACCCGGCACTGCCCCCAGGCGAAAACCGGATGCGCCCCGTGGCAGACGGCTTTTTGCTGCTGGGAGTACCCGCCCTGCACCGCATGGCGGAAGGGGAGAGCGAATGGGCGGTGCTGGATGAACTCGGTTACCTGGAAAATAGCTGCCCCGAATTCCGGCAGGCAGTGGAAGCGCTGCTGGATGCAAAGCGCGTTCTCGCTATTGTGCGTAAGCAGGATACCCCATTTTTAACCGCACTGTGCGCCCGGCAGGATGCCTTTGTGGTGGATTTGGACGATCCCGCGCCCGTTCTCGGCTGCGTGGTCATGGCGTCCGGGCTGGGGCGGCGGTTCGGCGGAAACAAGCTGATGGCGGATTTTTGCGGTGCACCGCTGATCGCCAATGCGCTGGCTCTAGCCGCCCTGCCGCTGCTGGCCTGCCGCATTGTCGTGACCCGCTCGGAAGAGGTTGAGGTGCTCTGTAACGCGCAGGGCGTCCCCGTTCTGCGCCACGCGCAGCCCTACCGCAGCGATACGGTCCGGCTGGGGCTGGCGGCATTGCTGGGAAAAGAGCCCGCTTTGCGCGGCTGCCTGTTTCTGCCGGGGGACCAGCCGCTGCTCACGCAGCAAAGTGTGGAAGCACTGGCGCTGGCAGCGGCCCCCGATGCCATTGTGCGGCTGTGCGCTGCCGATGGCACCCCCGGCAGCCCAGTGCTGTTCGGCGCGGATTATTTTTCGGAGCTGCTTCACCTGCCGGATGGCCGCGGCGGCAATGCCGTTGCGCGGGCCCACCCCGGTTCCGTCTGCCTTGTGTCCGCCCGGAACGATGCCGAACTGAGGGATGTGGATACGCGGGAGGACCTGAACCAGCTGCGCCAGCTGACAAACAGATAAAAATACCGTGCAGTTCAAAAAAAGCTGCACGGTATTTTTTATTTCATCACCTATTATATGATTGTAAACTGGCAGGCCCGCATGGCATCCAGCGCGGTCTGGTGGCTCTGGGGCGTTACCCCGGCGCAGCAGTCCGACAAAACTTCGATCTCTGTTTCCGGGAAAGCTGCACGCAGTACCATGGCGTTGCTAATCACGCAGATATCGGTGCAGTAGCCATAAATAACAATTTTTTCAATATCTTCAACAGCCTTGTTGTGTGCCATCAGTTCATCCAGAATCTCACTGGGCAGCATATAACTGCCGAACGTGGGTTTGTCCACAATGTGGCACACTTCCGGCTCGGTGTCCGCCATGACGTTTTCCAGTTCGGGCGCAAAATTCCAGCCATCCTCACCCTCAATGCAGTGCTCGATCGGCAGGCTGCGGCCCTCCCGCGTGGTCAGGTAGTTGTCCTGGTGGGTATCACGGGTAAAGAACATCCAGTGCCCGGCCTGCGCGTGTGCCCGCGCGGTCTCTGCCAGGTGCGCCACATTGGCCTGCGCCTGTGTGTTGGCCAGTGCCCCGGTAATAAAATCTTTCTGCACATCAATCACAAGATCAAGGGTGATTTTTTCGTCATTCATAGCATTTGCTCCCTGTCCACAGTATTTTCTCCAAGGTGTCTTTACACCTTAGTATACAGCATTTCTTTGCCGCCGTAAAGATTTTCGTTCTTGTTAAAGCAGCAGAATGATACGGCAAAACGGGAACCGACAGGTGAGCGCTGCATGATCTCTGACACATCGTCTGCGTTGTCCAGCCGCCCACTGCATCCACTGCAGGGTCCATCAAAAGCATAATGCTGATGGTGACGAAGCCAGCGCAGCCTGTGCAGCGGCGCACGCCAGCTTTTCTGGCGGCATTCTGGCAGACGGCATTGACCTGTCTCTCCTCTATATTTCGCTAAACCGGGCTTTAGCGAAATTGCGCGTCTGGCTTAAACATTCTGCCCATCGCCCCATTCCTATCTCTAAGGCAACACCGCACAATTCCCGCCTGACGGCTTAAGCACCGCTCCGGCAGCTG
>OLQC01001295.1_pt1 | contig 20613 bp, 17 predicted proteins | sample 1672471 | NCBI WGS metagenome assembly OLQC01 (sample SAMEA3136689, study PRJEB25190) | human gut metagenome | biome: human gut; feature: human-associated habitat; material: faeces | place: Austria | collected 2013
AAAATAAACAAAAGTACAGAAATAAAATTGGCAAATTCGGTTATACATACAGGAAGGGAAAAGCCTCACTTTTAAGTCGGCAAAGGTAAAAGGCACATAGGGATATATTCTGTACAGATATGATGAAAATGCCTGGAAGTAAAGAAAAATCAAAACTATAAAAAATAGGAGTGTTACATCTTATATAGATGAAACCGGAAAATTAAATAAGAATGAAAATTATTATGTAAGAGCATACTATACAGCTAAAGATGGTACCAGATTATATGGATGGTACTGGGCGTAATATCTTAAGGCGGTGTATCTGAAAACACACTCGGATAATTTGAGCTGATGCAGAACAGGTTCAGACAAATGTTTCTGAATTTAATCCTGCAAGAGCGAACCTTATTCGTTCCGGGATTCAGGTGACAATCGAGTATTATGTAAAAGACGGAGTAAATATAGCCACAAAATTAACTTCAGATGGGGATGAAAAAGAACCTTACGGAAATTAGGTAAGAATAAAAATAAAGATTCGAGGTCAGATGATGCAGGTTTATTCCCTTTTTATATTTTTTGCATCAGTTTACTGTAAAATAATAACGGGTAAAGAAGATATAAGATGTTCTGGTACATACAATTAAGAAGAAAGGAAGCTTGTGCTGTGCATAGTCAAAATGATGAACCGCCTGAGATGATCAGGCGGTTTTGGAATATCTGGATTTTTTATGAATATTTTATTTTTAATTACAGGTATAATGTGTTACAATAAATATAACCATTAAGACTACCAGGCAGGTCAGAATTTGACCTGCCTGTAAATAAATACGGAAATAAATCGGGGTCAAAAGAATCGTTAATAATTGTAACAAAATAAAATTACCGGTGTAGCAAAAATAAAATTACAGGGGAAATGCGGATGAGTGAGATGACAGATGCATATGTAAAACTGGATAAGGTTTCCAAGATATATGGAACCAAAGAAGTAAAGATCGTTGCAGTGGATGAGATCAGCTTTGAGATTGCCAAGGGAGAGTTCGTAGTGATCGTTGGTCCCAGCGGTGCGGGCAAGACGACAGTGCTGAACATTCTTGGGGGTATGGATCAGGCTACCAGCGGAGAAGTTCTGGTGGATGGAAGGAATATTGCCAGATATAACAGCAGGCAGCTTACCGGTTATCGGAGAAATGATATTGGATTTGTATTCCAGTTCTATAATCTGGTGCCTAATCTTACAGCGCTGGAGAACGTAGAACTGGCATTGCAGATCTGTAAAAATCCGCTGGATGCCAGGGAGGTTCTGGAGGAAGTGGGACTGAAGGACAGACTGACCAATTTCCCGGCACAGCTTTCCGGTGGTGAGCAGCAGAGAGTTTCCATTGCCAGGGCACTGGCGAAGAATCCCAAGCTCTTACTGTGTGATGAGCCCACAGGTGCACTGGACTACCAGACTGGTAAGGCAATCCTGAAGCTGTTGCAGGATATGTGCAGGGAGCGTGGAATGACAGTGATCGTCATTACCCATAACTCGGCGCTGACACCTATGGCAGACCGTGTGATCAAGATCAAGAACGGCAAGGTTTCCAGGATGACGATGAATGACCATCCTACACCCATAGAGGAGATTGAATGGTAGGTGATGAATATGAAAGCAATGCATAAAGATTTCTGGATGGAGATACGCAAAAGTAAGGCTAGGTTTATTTCCATATTTATGATCGTTGCTCTGGGAGTTGCGTTTTTCTCCGGGATACAGGCCTCGTCACCGGATATGCGCTTCTCAGGTGATGCCTATTATGATGAAACCAATCTTATGGATATCAAAGTAATGGGAACTCTGGGACTGACGGAGGATGATGTAGCTGCCATTAAGCAGGTGGACGGAGTAGAGAATGCAGAGGGCGCCTATGGTACAGATGTAATGTGTGGAGAAGGCGAGAAGCAGAAGGTACTTCATGTGGAAGCTGTGGATCAAACCATGAACCGGATCTCAGTGACAGAGGGAAAAGCTCCGGAAAAAAGCGGAGAGATTTTCCTTGACTGTATTTTTGCTGAGAGCAATGGATATAAGGTGGGTGATCAGATTACCCTGAAAGAGGGCGGAGACAGCGAACTGCTGAAAAAGACAGATTACACAGTTGTAGGTTTAGGAGAGAGTCCTCTCTACATATCCTATAATCGCGGAAATTCCACTTTGGGTTCCGGTGAGGTTAATGGATTTGCCTATGTGCTCCCTGAGGATTTTGACCAGGAGGTTTATACACAGATCTATGTGCAGGCTCATGGGGCACAGGATCTGATCAGCTATACAGATGCTTATGATTCCCTGATAGAGCGAGTGCAGGAGCGAGTGGAGGGGATTGAGGCAGAACGGTGTCAGGTCAGATATGATGAGATTGTAGAGGAAGCCAATGACAAGCTTGCAGATGCCAGACAGGAACTTGAAGACGGAAAGAAGGAAGCTAATGAGAAGCTTGCGGATGCCAGACAGGAACTGGAGGACGGCAAAAAGAAGTTAAAAGACGGCAAGAAGGAATATAAGGATGGCAAGAAAAAGCTTGCAGACGCAAAAAAGGAACTGGAGGACGGAAAAGCCCGGCTTGCAGATGCAAAGAAGGAGTTAGAGGACGGCAGATCCCAGCTTGCCAGTGCGAAAGAGCAGCTTGCCAGTGGCAGAGCACAGATCGCATCTGCAAAGGAACAGCTGAATGCAGGATGGGCGGAGGTTTCAGAGAACCAGGCAAAGCTTGATGATGGAAAAGCACAGCTTGAGGATGGCAAGAATCAGTTAAGCGCTGGTGAGAAGCAGATTGCGGATGCAAAGACGCAGCTTACCCAGAGCCAGCAGGAACTTGACAATGGAAAGGCGCAGATCCAGTCAGGCAGAGAGCAGATTGCAGCAACCAGACAGGACTTAAATGCCAAAAAGGAAAGCTGCAATCAGGGACTTGCGCAGATTGAGCAGCAGGAGGCCGGACTTGCAGAAGGAGAGGCTCAGCTTGAGGGTGCCAGAAGTCAGCTTGCAGCATTGCAGGCACAGTATGAGCAGGCACAAGCTTCAGGCACATATTCCGAGGAAGACCTGGCGGCTCTGGCAGCACAGGTTTCCGCTTATCAGGAGCAGGTGGACAGTCAGGCAGCCCAGCTGGAAGCATCCAGAAACCAGATCGCAGCAGCAAGAAGTGAACTGGAGAGTGGTTTAAGCCAGGTGGAGAGCGGACTGGCCCAGCTTGATGCAAAGGAAGCAGAATTGAACCAGCAGGAAGCTGCACTTCCCGATGCCCAGGCAAAGATTGATGCAGGATGGAAAGAGGTGAAGGCTCAGGAGAAGAAGCTGGAACCAGCCAGAAAAGAGATTCAGGAAAAAGAAGCCCAGCTTGAGTCAGCACAGGAACAGATCGATGCTGCAAAAGCAAAACTAAATTCCAGCCAGGCTCAGTTAGAGGAGAAGGAGGCAGAACTTGCTTCAGGAGAAGCACAGATCCGGGAGAATGAAGGGAAGCTTGCTTCCGGCGAGAAAGAGATTGCCGACAATGAACAGAAGCTGAGGGATGGAGAGAAGGAAATCTCAGAGAACGAACAGAAGCTGAAGGATTCCAGAAAGGACATCAAAAAAGCTGAGAAGGATCTGGAAGAAGGTAAAAAAGAATACGAAGACGGCAAGAGGGATGCAGAGAAAGAAATTGCAGACGGTGAGAAGAAGATTCAGGATGCCCAGGATGAGATCGATGATATCAGTATGCCGGAATGGATGGTAACGGACCGCAATGATCTGCCGGAATATTCAGATTATGGGGATAATGCAGACAGAATGAGAAGTATCGGACAGGTTTTCCCTGTTATCTTTTTCCTGGTGGCTGCACTGGTAAGTCTGACTACCATGACACGAATGGTGGAGGAACAGAGAACCCAGATCGGTACAATGAAGGCTCTGGGATACGGCAAGTATGCAATTGCATCCAAATATCTGCTGTATGCCTTTCTTGCCACTGTGGGAGGCAGTATTCTGGGAATTCTGATCGGAGAGAAGATCCTGCCTTTGGTTATTATTAACGGGTATGGCATTATGTACAAGGGCATGATGAACAATATCCAGATCCGTTATGAATTTAAATTTGCAATGATAGCAGCAGGTGCGGCAACTGTGTGTACTGTCGGAGCCACCATTTTCTCCTGTTACAGGGCACTGGCGGAAACCCCGGCATCACTGATGCGTCCTCCTGCTCCCAAAGAGGGTAAGAGAATCCTGCTGGAACGGATCCCGCTTTTCTGGAAGCACTTGAATTTTACATGGAAATCTACTCTGAGAAACCTTTTCCGATATAAAAAACGTTTCTTTATGACGATTTTCGGTATTTCGGGAAGTATGGCGCTGATGCTGGTAGGTTTTGGACTCAGGGATTCCATTATGGATATTGCCAGACGGCAGTATCAGGAGCTTCAGCATTATACAGGAACGATCATTGATGATGAGGATGCAACGGATAAGGAGAGACAGGAGCTGGATGAATTTTTGAAGAATGACAGCCAGATCGAGAGATATACCCATGTGCAGTTTACCAAGATGAGTGTTCCAAGAAATAAATCCAATATCAGCGTATATGTGTATGTGCCTGAGAATCTTGAGACCTTTAATAAGGATGTAACTCTTCAGGACAGAAAGACAAAAGAGAAATATAAGCTGACGGATGCAGGTACAGTGATCAGTGAGAAGACGGCAACTCTGACAGGACTGAAAGCGGGGGATACCATGACCATCACAAAGGATGGAAAAAATTATGAGACAAAGATCGCAGCAGTGACAGAGAATTACATGGGACATTATATTTATATGACAGGAAATGTCTATGAACAGACCTTCGGGGAGAAGCCGAACTATTCTGCAACTGTTTTCACGGTAAAAGAGGAGTACAAAGAATCAGAATCTGAGGTGGGAAATGAGATCCTGAAGTATCCGGCTGCGTTAAGCATCAGCTATACCAGCAGTCTGGAGGCTCAGCTTCACAGAATGCTGGGAGCATTGGATACGGTAATCATAGTGCTGATCATTTCTGCGGGAATGCTTGCTTTCGTAGTCCTGTATAATCTGAACAATGTCAATATTACGGAACGCCAGAGAGAACTGGCAACCCTGAAGGTACTGGGATTCTATGATAATGAAGTTTCTGCCTATGTATACAGGGAGAACGTTATCCTTACCCTCATCGGCGTGCTGGCAGGGGCTGTATTCGGAATCTTTTTGCACAGATATATTATCCGTACTGTGGAAGTGGATGCGGTCATGTTCGGAAGAAATATTAATCCTGTCAGTTTCCTGTACTGCGGACTGCTGACAATTGGATTCTCCATGATCGTAAATCTGTTTATGCATCAGAAATTAAAGAAGATTGACATGGTAGAATCCCTGAAAAGTGTGGAATAAACGATTTGTCGCTTTATTGCGGAAAAGAAGAAATTGTTTTTCTGTGGTTTTTAAATATGTAGTCAAACGGATAGAATGGATAAGAGGAAGAAAGGGGAATATTATCATGGGAACAGCAAATCAGATAGAGCAGGAATTAATGAACTATATATCCGATCATAAAATCAGGAACACGCATTCACATCATCTGCCAGAACAGGCGATGGTGGATTTTGATCTGGATAAGCTGATAAATAATACGTATTTACAATGGCAGCAGGTAACTCCGGGGACAACAGCAGAAAGCAGGAATGCATATCTGGAAAAAACACGATATAAATCTTATTTTGTCTGGCTTCAAAAGGCAATCGGGGAGTTGTATGGAATATCGGAGCCGATCACAGCTCAGAACTGGGATCAGATTTCAGATCAGATCAGAAAAGCGCATCAAAATCCCGACTTTTACATGGATGTACTGAAAAATAAGTGTAAGTATCAAAAAGTAATCGTAGATACCTACTGGAATCCGGGCTCTGACAATGGAAGACCGGAACTGTTTACGCCTGCTTTTCGACTGGATTTGTTCTTTTTGGGCTATAAAAAAGGACTTCGCAATCATGACGGTGTATCACTGGAAGAGAACTTCGGTGAGCTGCCGGACAATTTACAGGATTATGTGGAGTGGGTCAGAAAGTGGATCATACAAAAAAAGAGTGAGGGCTGTGTGGCCTTAAAAATAGCGATGGCCTATGAGCGTAGTCTTCATTTTGAAAAAGTGACGCGGGAGCAGGCTGAAAGGGTATTCCGTTTAAAAGAGTCGGATATAACCCAGGAAGATATCAGATGTTTTCAGGACTATTTGTTCTGGAAAATATGTGAAATTGCGGCGGAAGTGTCACTTCCATTACAATGTCACACAGGAATGGGGCAAGTTATAGATACGAATATACTGCAGTTGAACAATGTGATAAAAAATAATCCGGAAACGAAATTTGTGCTACTGCATTGTGGCTTTCCATGGGTGGATGATCTTTTTTCCATAGTAGACGGATATCCGAATCTATATCCGGATCTGACATGGCTTCCAATCTTATCCTACACCGCATCAAAACGTGTAATGCATCAGTTGATCGAGATGTCCCAGATTGATAAAATCTGCTGGGGATGTGATACGTGGACAGTAGAGGAAAGTTATGGCTCCCTTCTTGCATTCCGTTTTTCACTGTGTAGTGTTCTGAGAGAAAAAATAGAGGACGGATATCTTTCCGTAAATAATGCAAAGGATATTATTGATAAAATTTTGTTCGACAATGCGGGAAAAATATACGTATGACACCAGATAAATTTGTGAAATCCGGAGAAACGTTCTTGACAAGAAAGCCTTTTTTCATTATAGTAGAATCCAGAAAAAGGCTGTGAAAAAGAGGAGTAGGCGGTAATGCCCCACAGAGAGGGAAGCTTATAAGCTGGAAGGTTTCCCGGGAACAGAAGTGCTGAAGGTAGCTTTGGAGCCGGGAGGCTGAAGTGAGTGTGTATGAATCATATCAGAGTTATATACGCGCATGGTAGGTTTTCACGTATCCCGCGTTAAGGGAATGAGAGACAAACTAAGGTGGTACCGCGATCTATGTCGCCCTTTGCACGTATAATGCGTGTGAGGGGCGTTTTTTATCGAATAAGTTTATGACACAGTTATCTGGCTGGATGCGGAAAGCGAAGTCAGTATGCTTATTTGTTTGGTTGTCAGGGTGACTGCTTTATAACGGAGTAATCCGTAGATACTTTAGTTTCAGATATATAATTAGGAGGACATTATGAGCAAAGAACTTGCAAAAACTTACGATCCTAAGGGAATCGAAGAGCGTCTTTACACAAAATGGATGGACAATGGATATTTCCATGCAAAAGTAAATCCGGACAAGAAACCGTTTACCATTGTTATGCCGCCGCCAAACGTAACCGGCCAGCTTCACATGGGACATGCGCTGGATGAAACCATGCAGGATATCCTGATCCGTTTCAAGAGAATGCAGGGCTATGAAGCATTATGGCAGCCGGGAACTGACCATGCAGCTATCGCTACAGAGGTTAAGGTTATCGACAAGCTGAAAAAAGAAGGTATCGACAAACACGATATCGGCCGTGAGGAATTCTTAAAACATGCGTGGGCATGGAAAGAGGAGTACGGCGGAAAGATCATCAATCAGTTAAAGAAACTGGGTGCTTCCGCAGACTGGGAGAGAGAACGTTTCACAATGGATGAGGGATGTTCCAAAGCAGTACAGGAAGTATTTATCAAATTATATGAAAAAGGCTATATCTACAAAGGTTCCAGAATCATCAACTGGTGTCCTGTATGCCAGACTTCCATCTCTGATGCAGAGGTTGAGCATGAGGATCAGGACGGATTTTTCTGGCACATTAATTACCCGATCGTAGGGGAAGAGGGACGTTTCGTAGAGATTGCAACTACACGTCCGGAAACCCTGCTGGGTGATACTGCTGTTGCCGTAAATCCGGAAGATGAGCGCTACAAGGATCTCATCGGCAAGATGCTGAAGCTTCCTCTCACAGACAGAGAGATTCCGGTGATCGCCGATGAATATGTAGACAAAGAATTCGGAACAGGATGTGTAAAGATCACACCTGCCCATGACCCTAACGACTTTGAGGTTGGACGCCGTCACAATCTGGAAGAGATCAACATTATGAATGACGATGCGACCATCAACGAGCTTGGTGGAAAATACGCTGGTATGGACCGTTACGAAGCACGTAAGGCAATGGTAGCAGATCTGGAAGAACTTGGACTTCTGGTAAAAGTAGTTCCTCACAACCACAGCGTTGGAACTCATGACCGCTGCGGCACAACGGTAGAGCCTATGATCAAGCCACAGTGGTTTGTAAAGATGGACGAGATGGCAAAGGCTGCGATCAAAGCTCTGGATGACGGAGATCTGAAATTCGTTCCGTCCCGTTTTGACAAGACGTATCTTCACTGGCTTGAGAATATCCGCGACTGGTGTATTTCCAGACAGTTATGGTGGGGACACAGAATTCCGGCTTATTACTGTGATGAGTGCGGTGAAGTAGTTGTTGCAAGAGAAATGCCTGAGAAATGCCCGAAATGCGGATGTACACATCTTCATCAGGATGAGGATACACTGGATACCTGGTTCAGTTCTGCATTATGGCCATTCTCCACACTTGGCTGGCCGGAGAAAACACCGGAACTGGAATATTTCTATCCGACAGATGTACTTGTTACAGGATATGACATTATCTTCTTCTGGGTTATCCGTATGGTATTCTCTGCTCTGGAGCAGACTGATCAGGTTCCGTTCCATCATGTACTGATCCATGGTCTGGTACGTGACTCCCAGGGACGTAAGATGAGTAAGTCTCTTGGAAACGGTATCGATCCTCTGGAAGTTATTGATAAATACGGCGCAGATGCTCTTCGTCTTACTCTGATGACAGGTAATGCACCTGGAAATGATATGCGTTTCTACTGGGAAAAGGTAGAAGCAAGCCGTAACTTCGCAAACAAGATCTGGAATGCTTCCCGTTTCATCATGATGAACCTGGAAGGCAAGACAGTGACAGAGCCGGAGAACTTAAATGATCTCTGTGCAGAGGATAAATGGATTCTGTCTCACTTAAATACAGTGATCCGCGAAGCTACAGAGAACATGGAAAAATATGAACTTGGTATTGCAGTACAGAAGGTTTATGACTTCCTGTGGGATGAACTCTGCGACTGGTATATTGAGATGGCTAAGGTTCGTCTGTGGAAGGCAGAGGAAGATCCGAAGGCAGCAAATGATGCACTCTGGACATTAAGAACAGCGCTGACAGAAGGCCTGAAGCTTCTTCATCCGTATATGCCGTTTATCACAGAGGAAATCTACTGCACACTTCTTCCTGAAGAAGAGTCTATTATGATCTCCGAATGGCCTGTATACAGAGAAGAGAGAAACTTCCCGGATGCTGAGAAAGCAATCGAGGGCTTCAAAGAGGTTGTAAGAGGTATCCGTAATACCAGAACAGAGATGAATGTTCCGAATAACCGCAAGACAAGCCTGCATATTGTGGCAAAGGATGCTGAAACAGCAGCAATGTATGAGAACAGCAAGAAATCCTTTGTAAATCTTGCATTTGCAAAAGAGATTCTGGTACAGACAGACAAGAACGGAATCAGTGAAGATGCAGTTTCAGTAGTTGTTTCCAATGCGGTTGTATATATGCCGTTGGAAGACCTGATTGACAAAGATAAAGAGATTGAACGTCTTACAAAAGAAACAGAACGTCTCACAAAAGAGATCGCAAGATGTGAAGGTATGCTGAATAATCCGAACTTCGTAAACAAGGCACCTGCTGCCAAGGTGGATGCGGAGAAAGACAAACTTGCGAAATATAAAGAAATGATGGATAAGGTTAAAGGACAGTTAGAGCAGCTTAAGAAATAAGGGAGTGTTTAGATGAAATTGTATAAGATTTGTAACAAAATCTCCCTTTTACTCCATGTACTTGCCAGCGCAGCGGGATATTTTGTTATGGAGGCAATCTGCCGTCACTCGTTTATAGAAGCCTGGAATTATATGACACAGAGACCTTTGGTTTTTGCATATAATGCGGCATTCATTTTTACCTCGTCACTAATTGTTTATCTGTTTCACAGGAGAGTGTTCTGGAGAATCCTTGTGACATTGTTTTGGCTGATACTGGCCATTATCAATGGTGTTCTCCTTCTCAACCGTGTTACACCGTTTACAGGACCGGATTTGCATCTGATCACAGATGCATTAAAGATTGCCAATAAATACCTGCCTGCTGCAGGTGTTGTGGCAGTCTGCATCCTGTTTGGGATTCTTGTTATCTTACTGTTGATCCTGCTTATTAAAGGACCGAAGTATCAGAACAAGATTAAATACCGCTATAATATTCCTCTGATTCTGCTGGCAGTTGCTCTTTTTGCAGGATGTACACAGCTGGCACTGGAGAAGAGGGTACTTTCCAATTACTTTGGAAATATTGCTTTTGCATATGAGGATTATGGATATCCTTACTGTCTGGCAACTACGATTTTTAATACGGGAATCAGCTGTCCGAGAGATTATTCTGAGAAAGAGATTAAACGGATTGAGAAAACAGAGAAGAACCTGCCGGAGTCAAAAGAGGAAAATCATCCGAATATTTTGTTTTTGCAGCTGGAATCATTCTTTGATCCCACATTGGTAAACTATCTGAATATTTCGGAAGATCCTATCCCGACGTTCAGGAAGCTGATGGAGGAATATTCCTCCGGATATTATAAGGTTCCCTCTGTAGGTGCAGGTACTGCAAATACGGAGTTTGAATCCATTACAGGAATGAGTATGCATTATTTCGGACCCGGGGAATATCCTTATAAGAGTATTCTGAGAGAGACTACCTGTGAGAGTGCACCTTATGTACTGAAGAATCTGGGCTATACCACCCATGCGGTTCATAATAATGAGGCAAACTTCTATGGAAGAAGATCTATTTTCCCGAATCTCGGATTTGATACTTTTACTTCCGAAGAGTACATGGCAAGAGAGAATGAGAAGAATCCAAATGGCTGGGTAAAGGATGAGGTTCTGACGGATGAAATCCTGAAATGTTTGGATTCTACTGAGGGGCCGGATTATGTATATACTATTTCCGTACAGGGACATGGTGCATATCCGGATGAGCAGATTCTGGAGGATCCAGAGATCACAGTTTCCGGTGCACCGACTGAGGAAGAGAACAATAAATGGGAATATTACGTAAATGAGATCCATGAGATGGATAATTTTGTAAAAGAGCTGACAGATAAGCTGGCAGATTATCCTGAGGATGTGGTCCTTGTTATGTACGGTGATCACCTTCCGACTATGGGACTGACTGTGGAGGACCTGAAGAACAAGTATCTGTTCCAGACAGAGTATGTGATGTGGGATAACTTCGGACTTAAGAAAAAGAATGAAAATCTTGCAGCATACCAGATGGCGGCAGAGGTTATGGATCGTGTGGGAATCCATGAGGGAACTGTTTTCCGCTATCATCAGGCAAGAAGAAATACCAGAAATTATCAGGTGGATCTGGAAACCCTGCAGTATGACCTCCTTTATGGAAAGAGATATTCCTACGGGGAAAGCGGCGAAAGTCCTTATCTGCGTACCAGAATGCGTATGGGAATCTATGATGTGACTCTGGATTCCATTCAATGTATCTCTGAGGCAGATCATACATATTACATTAAGGGAACGGAATTTACGCCGTCCAGTGAAATCAAGCTGAACGGAGAATGGTATGATACGGTCTATATCAATCCGACTACGTTGATGATCACAGGTACGGAGCTGAATGATTTCGACAGGCTTGCGGTGATCCAGCGAAGCAACAGTTCGACGCGAAAACCGCTGAGCAAGAGCTATGACCGGTCCTGCTATGCACTTTATTCAAATAATAAATGGAAATTAACAGAAAGTGCCGGTACGAATGAAAATTAATCCATAATTTTGTCGGATAAAATATTACGATTGGTACTGGACATCTTCCACCACTATTATATAATGTTAGAGTAACTAAATACATTATAGATAAGTGGTGGAATTTTTTTATGAATTACGAAGAAGCAGTTGCTTATATTGATGAAACTCCGAAATTTACAAAGAAGAACAGTCTGGATCACACAAAGGAATGTCTGAGAAGACTTGGTAATCCTCAGGATAAGTTTAAGGTGATCCATGTGGCAGGAACTAATGGAAAGGGAAGTACATGTGCGTTTCTGACCTCTGTTCTGAGAGAGGCGGGATATTCCTGCGGATTATTTACTTCTCCTCATCTGGTGGAGATCAATGAACGCTTCCAGATCAATGAGGTGAATATTGATAATGATACTTTCCTGAAGGCCTTTGAGAAAGTAAAGGTACTTGCGGATGAACTGGTTGCAGAAGGCAGCTATCATCCGACTTATTTTGAGATGCTTTTTCTGATGGGAATGGTGATCTTTGCAGAGGCAGGTGTTGATTATGTGACTCTGGAAACAGGACTGGGCGGAAGAATGGATGCGACTACTGCTGTGGAGAATCCTGTTGCCTGTGTGATCACATCGATCAGTCTGGATCATATGCAGTATCTGGGAGATACAGTTGCCAAAATCGCAGGAGAAAAGGCCGGGATCATTGTGCCGGGGGTACCGGTAATCTATGACGGAAACGACCCGGATGCAGCAGAAGTGATCCGTGCCAGAGCAGAAGAACTGGGAAGCCCTGCTTATGAAGTGAAGAGATCAGATACAGAAGTGCTCAGAAATACTTCGGCGGGAATTGATTTTGCATTTCGGAATGAGTATTATAAGGATATGGTTTTCTCCATTCCGTTTATTGCAAAGTATCAGGTGATGAACAGTGCACTTGCATTAAAGACGATTGAGGTTCTGCAGAATGTGATTTCTGTATCTATGGATCAGATCCATGTGGGAATTGCCGGAACACGCTGGCAGGGAAGAATGGAAACAGTGCTTCCGGGTGTGATCGTGGACGGTGCTCACAATGAGGACGGGGTAGAGAAATTTGTAGAGACAGCAGAACATTTTCAGAAAGAATGTCCGCTGACTTTGCTTTTTTCAGCAGTAGATGACAAAGATTATACAGATATGATACATACGATCTGTAGCAGGATCACGTTCCGCCAAGTGGTAGTAACCTCTGTTGGCGGATATCGCCAGGTTCCTGCTGAGAGATTTGCAAAGCTTTTTACAGAAGCAGGTGCTTCTTCTGTGGAAGTAGTGGAGGATGTTGAGAAAGCCTTTGGTAGAGCACTGGAAGTAAAGGGGGATGACGGAATGCTCTTCTGCGTGGGTTCCCTGTATCTTGTCGGTGAGATTAAAGATGTGATCAGGAGAAATAAGAAATGATAGATTATGAAGAGGAACTGAAGAAATTTGAACCTTGTCTGGATGTGGCAGATGCGGAGGGTGCGATTTATGAGAGAGAACTGACGGATATCCTGGATATTCTTCAGGAAGTTCTCCGCGAAGCCAAGAGTGGCAGACGGGTAAAATAAGGAGATACACATGAATTGTATGAATTGTGGCGCATTTCTGGTGGACAAAGATCTGGATTACTGCCCGAAATGTGGATGTAATGTGCTGATCCAGAAAAAGGTAGATTACCTTTCCAGACAGTATTACAACCGGGGGCTTGAGAAAGCCAGTGTCCGCGATCTTTCAGGGGCGATTGACTGTCTGAAGCAGAGTCTTATTTATAATAAGCATAACATTCAGGCGAGAAATCTTCTTGGACTGGTATATTTTGAGACAGGGGAGGTGGTTGCCGCACTCAGTGAATGGGTGATCAGTAAGAATCTTCAGCCATCCAGAAATCTGGCATCAGAATATATTAACAAGCTGCAGGCGAACTCCAATAAGCTTGAGGCGATCAATGAAACGATCAGAAAGTATAATGATGCCTTAAACCTGTGCAGGGAAGGTCATGAGGATATGGCTGCGATCAGGCTGAAGAAGATTCTCATACAGAATCCAAAACTGATCAAAGGTTACCATCTTCTGGCACTTGTGCAGATGAAAGAGGGGGAATATAACAAGGCAAGAAAGACGTTAAGGAAAGCCGCGCGGATTGATAAAACAAATACAACAACCCTTCGTTTTTTGAGAGAGATTGACGAACAGACAGGAGTATCCACACGTCTGGAACGTCAGAATAAAAGAAACAGGAAAGCTGTGGACAGCAGTGAGAATGATATGGCAATCCAGATTCCTCAGTATAAAGAAAAAGGAAGGATTCCGCTGTTTTTTACACTGGTTGCCGGATTTTGTGCAGGATTGCTGGCGTTTTATCTTCTGGCTGTTCCTGCCATACGTCAGGGAATCTACAGGGAAGCGAATCAGCAGATTATGAAATACAGTGATGCAGTGTCCAGTCAGGGAGCTGAGCTGACCAAGGCACAGAGTCAGGCTCAGGAATCTGGAGACACAGTTGAGGCGGCCTCTAAACAGATAGAGGAAGAGAAGAAAAAAAGCAGCAGTTATGAGGCTCTGATCGAGGCGTACTCAGCATTGCAGCAACAGAATACAGATGAAGCGGCATTGAAGATACAGAATGTTTATGCGGATTTGCTGCCTGCGGATCTGAAAGGAATTTACAATACGATCTGTAACACTACAGGGACAACCGGAATTGAAGGAACTACAGATGCGACAGCAGCAGACGGCACGGACAGTGGTGACAGCGCAGAGGGAGATGCTTCTTCAGATTCAGCGGAAGATGGAAGTTATGACGATGGTTCCTATGACAGTGGGGAATATGATGATGGTTCTTACGATAATTCTGATGGTGATTCGGCGGATGATGGAAGTTACGACACCGGTGATTATGACGATTCCGGATACTGATACCGGGTTTTCATTTTGATGTGGCAGAAGACATGAAGTATTATAAGAAGATGTAAAGATACAAAAGAGATGCATGGAAGTCATGTGTCTCTTTTTTTACCGAATCAAGTAGGAGGCTGCGAAAAGCAATAAACAGTTATTTGATGTAGAGCTACACTGCAAAGTGGATTGCGAACATTCGCCTGACAAAAAGTGAGGAGGGATATGATGGAGAACAGATTTGAAATACAGGGAAATTCCCTGATCATTCATTTACCGAAAGAGGTAGATCATATGGTGACAGACGAGATACGCAGAGATTCAGATGATATTATACGGAAAAAATATATACGAACGATCACATTTGATTTTTCAGGAACAGCGTTTATGGACAGTTCAGGGATAGGGCTGATCATGGGGAGATACCGGATGATGGGGATGCGCGGTGACTGTATACAGGCTACAGGAGTAAATTCCTATATTGAAAAGCTGCTGCATCTGTCAGGGGTATATAAATTTGTCGAAATCTGTGGGGAAGTCTAAAGAGAGGGGGAAGAAAACTATTATGGAAAATACCAATGAAATGAAAATTATTTTTGACAGCAGACCTGAGAATGAGGGACTGGCAAGAGTTGCGGCGGCAGCTTTCTGCACACAGCTGAATCCTACTCTGGAGGAAGTGGCAGATCTGAAAACTGCTGTGTCAGAGGCTGTGACAAACTGTATTATTCATGCTTATGAAGGCCAGGTGCAGAAGATAGAGATTTTCTGCAGAAGGGAAGGACAGAAATTATGGGTTGATGTGATCGATAAGGGAGTGGGGATCAGAGACGTTGCAAAAGCTATGGAGCCTCTTTTTACAACAAAGCCGGAGAAGGATCGTTCCGGGATGGGATTTACATTTATGGAAGCGTTTATGGATGAGGTAACAGTAGAATCACAGGTGGGATATGGAACAGTTGTCCATATGAAAAAGACGATCGGGAGGTAGGAATGGACCATACTCTTGCTCTGATCATGAAGTCACAACAGGGAGATAAAGAAGCAAGAGATACTGTATTTAAAGAAAACGCAGGACTTGTGTACAGCATGGCGAAAAGATTTGCCGGGCGCAGTGTGGAAATGGAAGATATCGTGCAGATAGGAAGCATTGGGCTGCTGAAAGCCATAGATCGTTTTGATATTTCGTACGATGTGAAGTTTTCAACTTATGCTGTTCCCATGATCATAGGTGAAATCAGACGCTATCTGAGGGATGACGGGATGCTTAAGGTGAGCAGAAACCTGAAAGAGAACTGTGCCAGAATTTATTCTGCGAGAGAAGCACTGGAAAAAGAACTGGGACGTGAACCGATACTGGAGGAAGTTGCGAAAGCGACAGAACTTTCAGTAGATGAAGTGGTGATGTCGATGGAATCAGGAGCTGAAGTGGAATCTTTGCACAAAATTATCTATCAGGGAGATGGAAATGATATTTCGCTTATGGACAGGCTCCAGGAAAAAGAAAATGGACAGGATGCAGCACTGAACAGGATTTTTCTGGATGAAATCCTGAAAAAACTGGATGCAAGAGAACGTCAGCTGATCGGTATGAGATATTTTAAGGATATGACGCAGACGGAGATTGCGGCAGAGATGGGAATTTCCCAGGTCCAAGTGTCCAGGATGGAAAAGCGGATTCTGAAGGAACTTAAAAAGCAGGTATAAGCAGATGGGAGTAATTAACTCACCGCTTGTAGAAGGTGGAGTATTCTCTGAAGAGGTAAATAAAAAAGAGGTTACTGTGAACGGAGTGAACAGTAACAAAAAGAGTGTGCGGATTACTATAATATTGCACACTCTTTTTGCTATAATATCTTTATTGTTATATATCGTAAGTTATACAGTTCTCTGTGATCTGAAGATCACATTTTTGTATTTCAGAAGGGCTGTCTGAAGAATCAGTCCTACTACACCACAGGAAACTACTTCTCCGATACCTACGGTAAGCATCATAAGCGGAATCGGAAGATTTACTCCGTATCCGAAGTGAAGTACGAAAGGCACGATGACTGCATTGGAAACAATCGGCGGGATCGGCGCAAGAAAACGGTTGCAGCTGCGGAGTCTGTAAGTAAATACTGCTCCGATCAGTGTTGCGATGCTTCCGAAAATAATGTCTACAGGAATGGCACCGCCAAAGAGATTGGCAATGATACATCCCACAAATAACCCCGGAATCGCAGCCGGTGTAAAGAATGGCAGGATGGTCAGTGCTTCCGAAAAGCGAATCTGAATTTCGCCATAGCTGAGTGGTGCGAATAAAAGAGTCAGAACCACATAAATGGCTCCGATCACTGCTGCTTCTGTCAGAAACTGAGTACCTTTGTTTTTCATATTTGATTATCTCCTTTAGTATTTGTTTTACGAGTGGAAGGTTTCGAACACTCGGCTATCGAAGTATATCACTTTTCGGAAGTACGGTCAATGTCTTTGATAAGAGTTTTATTAACATTTTCCTCGTACAGACGCATCTGTATCTGCATAGGTGTTGGATCATCTGTTATTTTCATATGACCGAAATGATTGAAGAAGAAAAGTACCCCAAGTCCGATTCCTATGGAATAAGTGATTTCAAGAACAGTAAAATGACCGGAAGTCTGTCCTGTGACCTGGGTATAGATCTGCGAGAAGAGACCACCGACATCTACATCGTTATTAAATGTCATGATAGAGAAACCTGCACCGAAAAAGGCGGCAAGACCGACGAAAATAATCTTGCACCACTGCCAGACAAGCCCGGAACCGGGTTTGTTTTTAAAAGTGATGATAAAGTCGGCTTCTCCAATATTATTGATTTCAAGGTCCGGTTCTTTTTTTTTGATTTCGGAGATCAGATCCATGACAGACATTACATAACGTCCTGGTTTATTCGGGTCAAGATTTATAACCGGCATCACCCGGAGCCGATTCAGGATTTTACTGTTGCTGCAGGAAAGTTTTGCAATGTCCTGAAGATAAATGTGTGGATGGTTTATCTGGATATTCTGATCTAACTGTAAATAGAGAGTATCACTCATGGTATGTTATCCTTTCATTTTGGGCTTGAAGATCAGGCTTGCAAGATAAGAGAAGATCAAAGCTGCGGAGACTCCCACCGCGCAGGCGGTAAAGCCTCCCATAAAGAGTCCGATCAGTCCGTTTTTGTCAATGGATTCTTTCATTCCTTTCCACAGGATATTGCCAAAACCAAGCAGAGGAACAGAAGCGCCTGCTCCGGCAAATTCTGCAAATGGCTGATAGATTCCGACAGCGCTTAAAACAGAGCCTGTACATACCAGAAGTACCATGATCCGTCCGGGCATAAGCTTTGTCCTGTCCAGAAGAATCTGTACCAGGGCACAGATCAGTCCGCCTGTCCAGAATGCATTAAAATATTCCATGTATTTTTCCTCCTGAAAAAATTTCTGTATCTACATCATATCCGGAACCCTGTACTGTTCTATTACAACAGCGTGTGCGATACCGGGAATTGGATCCCCCTCGTTGAAGCTTACCTTTGACAGAAGGGCACCTGTGGGAACAAAGAGAATCCTTTTCCATTTTTTCTGTATAATACCCGGAAGAATATAGCCTGCCAGAACAGAGGCGGCACACCCACATCCACTGCCGCCGGAATGTGTATCCTGAGTCTGAGGATCATAGATCAGCATACCGCAGTCCTGATGGACAGATGAGATATCAAATCCTTTTTCTGTGAGAAGGTCGAACAGGATTGTCTGTCCTACCATGCCCAGGTCACCGGTGAAGATGGCATCATAATCGGATGGTTTTCGGTGAAAATCCTGAAGATTTTGGGCTATGGTGTCGCAGGCAGCAGGAGCCATGCAAGCTCCCATATTGAGGGAATCCCTGAACCCAAAGTCAATCAGTCTTCCGGTGGTGATTCCTGTTATAACTGCACAGATATTGCGGTTACGGAGTGTGTTTAGTGTTTTGTTGTCCGGGCGTGGTGGCGGTTCATATCCAAGTATACAGGCTCCGGCACCGGTGACTGTCCAGGTAGCAGATAAGGGCCTTTGATTTCCATATCCCAGGGGAAAACGAAATTCTTTTTCTGCGCTGGCAAAGTGGCTGGAAGTTGCGCAGAGGATATATTTTCCGTACCCGCCGTCGATACACATTGAACCAAGGGAAAGAGATTCTCCCATAGTGGAGCATGCTCCGAAAAGACCGTAAAAAGGAATTTTCAGATCAGCGGTTCCGAAAGAAGAGGCTGATGTCTGAGCCAGCAGGTCGCCTGCAAAAAGAAGCTGTATATCAGAACAGGTGAGGCCGTTTTTTTTGATTGCCAGCAGAGCGGCCTGTTTTTGCAGAGTGCTTTCTGCAGCTTCCCAGGTATCTGTTCCAAACATGGGATCTTCACATATGGTATCAAAGTATGCGCCCAATGGCCCTTCCCCTTCTTTCCGGCTGACAACAGAAGCACAGCTCTGAACAAAGACAGGATTTTGAAATGAAATGCTGGATGTACCGCAGGTCATTTGTCTGTTCATAGGAAACCTCCTTGTATAATTGTATGATTCTTATGCAAAAACACCTCTCAGGATATGGATGCTGAATAGTTACGGGATCATTGTAAAAAGATAATAAATCACACCGAGAATCCATGAACTCAGGATTCCATAAAGAATTACGGGTCCTGCGATCGTAAATATTTTGCATCCGATGCCGAATACCTGTCCTTCTGCCTTATATTCGATCGCAGAGGAAGCTACGGAATTGGCAAAACCGGTGATCGGGACAAGGCTTCCGGCACCGCCGAATCTGCCGATTTTGGAATAAAGATTACATCCTGTGAGGATCACACTGAAAAGGATCAGGATAAGGGAACACCAGGAGCCGGCGGTATCTTTGTCCAGCCCAAGGTTATCTGCGTAATTTAAGATGACCTGTCCAACAACACAGATGACTCCGCCTGTGAAAAAGGCTTTGCACATATTCAGTGGCAGGCTGTGGACAGGAGTGACTGCTTTTACGTATTCTTCATATTGTTTCTGTTTTTTCTGACTGAGATTATTGTCTGACATAATATAAAACCTTTCTGATTGAAAATCCGGAATTTTGGCACACCAGGTTACTGAGAACGGAGTAAAGAGTAATCGATTGCTGCTTTTTTGGCACTGATGTTAAAGATTAGCTGGAAATTATGGCAGCCATCCGTTATAATAGTAAATCAGTGCCCCGACAGTTTTGCCGGCGGCTATGCACAGGATTGTAAAAGAAAGACCTCTCTGGAATCTGCTTCTTCTGGCAAAGATAGGGAAAATATCTGCCATCTCTGCCAGGGCCATGATCCATCCACCAAGGAAAATCCCTGAAAAGAGCCCGTACAGAATCAGAAACGGGGTGCCGAACCGGATATTCCAGTGAAAAAGAAAGAACAGGTTTCCAAGTTCTGTTCCCCAGAATGTGATGTCTTCGTACAGCAATATATGATCTGCTGTGTGGGTAATTCCTGCATATCTGGGAATAATAGAAAGGCCGATCATAAGACCGGTTAGTCCTCCGGCAATAATAAAACCGGAACATAGTCCTGTAAATCCGAGAAAAATCTGCTCTAACATAAGTGCCTCCGATCCTGCCGACAACAAAAGAAGTTTTCGGGTAACTGTCCGGCAGTCTGTTATTGTGAAGCACCGGACAGATATATCTGTGATATGTATTATGGCAGAAATATAAAAATATATACACAGTCATTCATTTGTTGCTGTGAACGGAGTGAACAGTAACCCTAGTACATCGTTTCGTAAATAACTATACCAATCGCGTAGGATGCGGATTCGAG
>OLQC01001303.1_pt1 | contig 20503 bp, 19 predicted proteins | sample 1672471 | NCBI WGS metagenome assembly OLQC01 (sample SAMEA3136689, study PRJEB25190) | human gut metagenome | biome: human gut; feature: human-associated habitat; material: faeces | place: Austria | collected 2013
CCGTTACCTGTCCGAGCGCGACAAGATCCTGCCCCGCCGTACAACCGGTACCTGCGCCGCTCATCAGCGTCAGCTCACGGTCGCCATCAAGCGCGCCCGTCAGATCGCCCTGCTGCCCTACGTAGCAGACTAAGTTTTTCATCCAGAAGCCTGTCCGCCGCGGACAGGCTTTTTGGATTTGCGGAGGTTTTTATGTTTTCCATCACGCTCATCTGTATGGGAAAGCTGAAGGAGCGCTTCTATACCGAGGCCGCGGCGGAATACGCCAAGCGCCTGCGGGCCTATTGCGATTTCCAGCTCATCGAGCTGCCGGAGTGCCGTCTGCCGGAGGACCCGAACGACACGCAGATCGCGCAGGGTCTGCAAAAAGAAGCGGAGCTTATCCGCGCGAAGCTCCCGAAGGGTTGCTTTTTCTGCGTTCTGACGCCGGAGGGGAAGCTTTTGTCCTCTGAGCAGCTGGCAGATACGCTGCGGCAGGCGAAAAGCGGCGGGCGGTCCAGCGCCTGCTTTCTGATCGGCTCGTCGTTCGGCATCGCGCCGGAACTGAAAAAGCTTGCCGATCTGCAGCTTTCCATGAGCAAAATGACCTTTCCGCACCATCTGGCCCGCGTTATGGCCCTTGAGCAGCTTTACCGCGCCGAGGCCATTCAGGCGGGCAGCAAATATCACAAGTAACAGGAGGAATTTGTCATGTTTCAGATGAAGGACGAAATGCAGACCGCGGTCAAGCACAACATCCGCGGCGGCGACGGCAGCCCCAGCTTCCGCTATCTGTTCTCTGCCGAGCAGCTTGGAAACCGCGCGGAGATGATGGCTGTCATCACGCTCCGGCCCGGCGAATCCGTCGGCGTCCATCCGCATGAGACGAACGGCGAGGCGTATTACATCCTTGAGGGCGCGGCGACCGTCACCGAGGATGGCGAGAGCCGCGAGCTGCACGTCGGCGACGCGGAGTTCTGTGCCGACGGCCACACCCATTCCATCCGCAACCACACCGGTTCCGTCACGCGCTTCCTGGCCGTGATCGTCCCGAACCGGTAGATCGATTGAGAACCAGGAAAAGAGGCCCCGCAGGCAGCGGGACCTCTTTTTCGTGAAGACCTGATTGATGCACCGGCGCGGGAGCGCCCAAGGCTTCCCCGCCGGGGACGGCGTTCGGTGCGTTTATTCAACGGTTACAGTGCCGTTCGGGCCGATGGTGACGGTCATGCCGTCCTTGACATAGGACAGGAATTCCTCGCCCAGCGAGTCGACGACCGGCATTTTGCCCGGCTGGAGCCACACGTCGGCGAGGATCGCGCCGGCGGCTGCCAGAGAATCGATGGGGTTGGCAAACAGCATACACGCCGGCTGCCGGTCCATGGCGCAGGCGCAGTAGAGCACCAGTCCGCCTGTGGTCGAGCCGATGGTCTGCGGCAGGCAGAGCGCCTTGCCCGCCATGGGCTTGCCGTAGAGGTCGGGGTTATTCTGGTCGCCGCATTTGGCGGTTTTGTCGCCGAATTGTAGCGATTTCTGGAACGAAGCGAGCGTATTCAGCCCGCCGTGCGTCACAAGCGCCTCAGCCTGCGCGCAGCCGGGCGTAACGACGCGGCCCTGGAAGGTCTTCATGCGCGTGCGCCTCCTTTCGTGATCTGGACAAGGATCTCATCATCGGTGTAATAGCGCGCGGTCGTATAGGTGCGCAGCTTGTTGGAGGACGTAATGACCGGCATCTTGCCGCAGAGCGGATTGTTCATGTACATGAGCGGACAGATATAGGATGTGATCACGCCTGTCTTTTTGAGACGGGCGGCATACGGCGTCTTCTCGAATTCCTTCAGAACGGCAGGCGCGGCGGTGAAGACTGTGGGGATGCAGACTTTGCTGCGGCCTGCCTCTGCAAGCGCCTGCTCCACGCGGTCGGTCCATGTCTTCAGCTGCTCAAGCGACATATGCGGGCAGCCCATGAAGCAGAGCTTCGGCTTCGCGTCCCTGTTCTTCCAGACGACGGGATAGCCGTCCTTGACGCGCTGAAGCTCCGCGTCGTCGATCACATAGACCCTCGCGCCCTCGGCAATCAGCGCTTCGCCCTGCGCCTTCGCCTCGGGCGTGAGGTTCGCAATGTGATAAAGGCCCACTGCGCCGTTGGATGCGGTGGCCGCGCCGAAGTCCTTGAGATACGTGCAGGCCGCGTCGTCCAGCTCCGTGCCGAGCCATTTGTCGAGGCCGACCACATACGGCACATCCTCCATGACCTTCATGCCGATGGCCGAGCCAAGCAGCTGTGCCTCGGGCTTTTTGCTTGTCTCGATCTTCACGATCCAGGTCGCTTTGCGGCCCTCGTCGGTCAGCAGTCCGAAATACGGTACATAGCCCACAATGGAGCCCATGATGTCCATGATGCCAGAGTTGCGGTTGCAGCGCGCGCCGAGCACGGAGTTCGCGTACACGACGGCGGAGGATTCCGACCATGAGAGCACCTCGCCCTGTTCAGGCTTGTTTCCGACCTCGGACATATAGCAGGTGCAGGTGAACGCGTCCTTGTTCAGAAGTCCCAGCTTTTCCAGCTGGCCCTCATAAAAGTCCTGCTTGTTGTACATGAACTTCTTGAACACGAGCTGCTGCAGGAGATTTGCCGGGACATTGGGGTCGAGCGGGCGGGGGTCTGCCGAGAATTTCTGGCCGGAGACGGCGCCCGCGTCGATCAGCTGCTGCATGAGATCGTACACCGGCTGCAGAACGCCGAGGCCGAAGGATGTGACAAGATGGTTGTACCGGCTCGTGACCGGAACCATTTTCTCCGCGTGGAATGCTTCGCCGAACATGACAAGCGTTTTCATGACCTTCGCCATGGCTTCACCCTTGGCGCCGTCCAGAATGGCCTGCTGTTCGTCCGTCAGGATCATTCCCATGATGGATCTGCCTCCTTTTTTTCTATTATATAGTAACAAAAAATCAAATGCGGTTGGTAGAGGCGGGGCCCTGCTCCGCCCGCTGGGCAGCTGCAAATCTGCACAGTGCCCTGTGGGGGCCGATGCCCACATCGGCCCACTGGGAAGTTACGAATTCGCCGAAGATTACTGAAAAAACAGTGCGTTCTGCCGGGCCGATGTGGGCATCGGCCCCTACAAATATAAAACCCCGCCCCTGTGACAGGGGCGAGGTCAGTCGCGGTACCACCCTGATTGTGCTTGCGCACATCTCGGCGCTCCTGTATCGGGAAGCACCCGCCGCGCTTTCGCGCGGCCGCTCCAAACTGGCTGCGGGCCGGGCCTGCTGAAGGGCTCCCACTGTCCCCTTCTCTCTGAAAGCGCTCCGGAACGCTCGGTTTTTCAACGCGGTTTTCCAATATCGCAGATATTTTACCACATTTCCTGCGATTGTCAACATGAAAATTCATCCGTAGACCCACGCGTTCGGCAGCGGGCGGCCGCCGGTGTAGCGCAGGAACGAGGACGACGACTGCGTGACGTATTCGCCGTCGTACCACAAGATCGCGCTTGAGCCGCCATCCATGTTTAACGCATTCCGGCAGCCGTAGGCCAGCAGGATATCCGAGCACGTGTTGACGCTCGTGCCCCGGATGCCCTCGTCGGGGTAGCGGCCCTCGATGATGAGCATATAAACGCCCTGATCGCCGGTGCCGAAGCACGCGCGCGGCTGTTCGCCCGTCCAGAAGGAATCCTCAATTTTTTCGCCGTCTTTGATCAGCGCGGGCGTGAATTCGGCGGCGTTGTACGTTCCCTCCCCGACCGGGTCGGACGCGGGCACGATGCGGCAGTCGAGGCCGTTTTCGCTCAGCTCGACGCGCTGGTAGACGTCGCCGCCGAAGTGATAGCCGTGTTCTTCACCCTGCGCCATGCACCAGCCTGCAAGCTGGCCGCCGTTGCCCTTGCCGTTGGGGTCCTGGAAGCCGTTAGCGTTCATGGCGAGGATGCCGCCGTGGTCGGACGCGATCTTGCCCGCCAATTCCCCTTCCGCGCCATAGGTCGAAGCCATTTCCAGCCGCAGAAGCTCCGGGTACCGGCAGATGGCCAGCACGCCGCGATAGCCGTCGCCGGTGATGCGCACGAGCACAATGCCGTATTCCGCATCGACGGCCAGCACCTGATCGCCCTGCTGCGTCTCGATGCTCGTGCCCGCGTCGTCGAAGCCCGCTTCGTTGATGCGGATATGCTCCCAGCCGCTGTCCAGCGTCTCGGGGTGCTCGTCCAGATAGCGCTGGAACGACGCGTAATTCAGCATCGGAAACGCCATCTGGAAGTCTGCCTCCGGGTCATCCTCGACGGGCTGGGGCGCTTCTGTATCAGCCGGCGGTTCCTCCGGCTGTACCGGCTCGAGTTCTGTCTGTACGGGTTCCGGTACAGGTTCCGGCTCCGGCTGCACCGGCGCACTTGTAAACGTGCAGGCCGTCAGAACAAGACTTAAGACCAGCACAAAAACGAGGGTATACGCCGCCATTTTCGGCTTTTTCGCGATAAGTGTGATGCGCTCTTTGAGGCTCTTTCGGCCCAGCTGCATCGTCGTCGCGCAGGACAGCAGCTGGCCCCGCGCCCGCTTCGGCGCGACAAGGCTGAGCAGCGCGCGGCCATAGCTTGCCCGGCTGCCGGGGTCGAGGTCTTTCAGCACCCGCTCGTCGCAGGCCAGCTCGCAGTCGCGCTGGGAAAGCGCCGCGGCAAGCCACACGAAGGGGTCGAACCAGTACAGGCACTGGCAGATGAGGCGCAGGAGGCTCCAGAGCTGATCCCGTGCGTGATAATGCGCCAGCTCGTGACGAAGGACGAATTGGCGTGTCTCCGGGTTCTGCGCCGCTTCGGACGTGAGATAAATTTCAGGCCTGAACAGCCCCGCGAGGCACGGCGACGGCAGCCCGGACGCCACCCAGACCGGAACCGGGCTTTCCGGGCAAGCAAACGGCCGCCGGATCCTTTTCAGTCTCCGGAGAAACAGCAGATTCTGCGCCAGAACGGCCAGCGCCATCGCTGCCGCGCCAGTCAGCCAGACGAGTTTCAAAATCGTGCTGCCCGTCAGCTGCATCTGCGCCTCTGTGGGCGCAGTCTCCGTCTCAGAGGCAGTCTGCACCGGGGATTGCGTATTGTCCGTCTGCGGGGCACGGCGATTTTCCGGAGCAGTCAGCCGCTGCACGGCGGCGGGCACGTCCGGGACGGCGTTCATCACGCTGACCGGGCTTCTGACCAGCGAGACCGGCAGCAAAAGCCGCAGCGCGGCGAGCAGCCAGAGCGTGTATTGCAGGCGCGGATTGAGTTTCCCGCGCAGGAAAAATCGAAGCGCGGTCAGCGCAAGGATCAGAACGGTCGATGAAATGAGAATTTCCAGCATGGTTCCCCTCCCCTATTCCTCGCGGCCCGCAGCCTTGTCCAAAATGGCATAGAGTTCTTCAAGTTCATCCTTTCCGATTTTTCCGTGGTCAGCGAAATTGCTGACCAGCAGACCGAGCTTCCCGCCGAACGCGCGGGAAAGCAGCTGCTCGGTTTCCTCGAGCCCGGCTTCCTCGCGGGTGACGTTCGGGTAATAGCGCCGGGGCTTGCCCTCGTAGCGCAGAAGGCCCTTTTCCGTCATGCGGGCGGCCATGGTCTTACTCGTGCTGGCCGACCATCCGGCGCGGAGCTTCAAATCCTCCACCAGCTGCATGAGCGTCTGCGGCTGCCGCTCCCACAGGCTTTGCAGCACGGTCCATTCGCTTTGGCATAATTGCACAGGATATCCCTCCTTGGTTTACTTTTGTAGACCCATCATAGCACGCAAGGCTACATTTGTCAACCTATTTTTTGAAAGTGCTTACCAATTTGGGCGTAGGGGCGGACGACTCTGTCCGCCCGCAGAACGCAGCGCTTTCACGAAAATTCACGGCAAATTTGCAACATTTATCGGGCCGACAGAGTCGTCGGCCCCTACAGCAGATCAAGCAGCTTTGCAGCTGACCATCAAGGAAGCCGCCGAAAATCCCGCTCTGGTTATCCATCCCTGGCCGACAGGAACTGGAACGGATACCGCGCTTCGCCGGTCAGGCGGACGGTCACGGTCAGTTCCGTCATGCCGGTTCCGAGGGGAATGACGCCGTCGGCGAACGCGCGGTACACGGCCCGACGGAATTCCTGCGGCTGAAGCTCCTCCGCGCCCGCGTGGTCGTAGACCGCGCGCACGTCCGCAGACGCGTCCGCGTACTCCGTGAGCTCCGGCACGTCGAGACAGCGGAACACCAGCTGGAAGCTTCCGTCTGCCATGCAGGAGATGCGTTTCAGATAACAGTACCGCGCGCCGTGGTTGTCGTTGATGGTGCGGGTATAGGTTCCATCCTGATAGGTCAGATAGTGCGAGCTGCGATCCTCCCAGCCGTACCGGCCCAGCGGGAAATAGCGGACGAGCGTATGGTCGAAATCCGTCTCGCTGATCGTCAGCGGCCAGTTGTTTTCGCGCGCCCAGCGCTCGTAGACGAACAGGGAAAGTCCATCCCACGCGTCTTCGGTCAGCGGCAGCGCTGTCCAATTACCGTCCGGCAAACTGCCCAGCAGATTCCTGTTCTGGCCGTCATACGTCCAGAACAGCTGCGCCAGATCGTCCGTCGTCTCGCCGGTGTGCAGTTTTAGAGCTGCACGCAGATCGTCCTCCGGCAGCGCCGCGAACTGCGCCGACTGGAACAGCGCGCCGCCGTAGTAGAAGTCCAGCGTGTAGACCTTGCGCGCGTAGCGGAGTTCGCCGCCGCTGTTGTCAAAGAACGGGTCAGCATTATAAAAATCCGCCGTGACCTGTACGGTGCTGCCCCCCAGCACCTGCACGTCTGCGATGCGCAGATCGCGGTCTCCGCCGAAGCCGGACACATTCTCAATGACTGCCGTGCCGTCCGATGCGTCGTAGTTTCCGCACTGCGTAATATCAAACGTGAAGCTGCCGTCGCCGAAATGATTCCGCAAAACACCGTTCACAAAGCTCTCCGTGAAGTGATACTTCCCGTCGGCCTGCTTGTAATTATCGCGCGTGTACGTGTAATCGGACGACCAGTGCAGAAACAGCATAAACAGCTGCTCGGATGACAGGTCTTCGGGCGAATCAAATGTAAAGCCGTCGTTGACAAGCGCGACCTCCGGGCCGATCAGAATGCTGTGGAGGTTCTCATCCGTCAGAAGGCTCGGGTCGATCGTCATACGCTGCTGCGCCTCCTGCTCCGTGATGGGCAGCCGTATGGCCTCTTCCGGCGCCATCCAGCTGACGGCGGCGATCACGCCATTTTCAATATAAAACGTCATGGGTGTCTCATTGCATACAACAAGCGTTGTGGGAACGCCGTCCATGTACTCGATGTAGCTGTATTTGCCCATGTAGGTGATCTCGCCGCCGAGCATCAGCCGCGTGGTATGTTCGTCAATTTGCTCCAGCACCGGCTCGGCATCGCGTGGGAAGAGGTTCGCCGCCGCAAAGTAATTCCAACTGTAGCGGATGCCGCACACCTCGGTTCCGCTTTCCAGGCGCAAATACGCGGCATTCAGGTGATGAAGCTCCCCATCCTCGCCGACCCAGCCCGCGGCCTGTGAGCCGTCCGGATGGTGAATTGTGCCGTCTTCATCTATCCAGCCCGCAATCTGTGAGGCGTCCGGGAACTGCACAACGTCATAGTATTCCGTCCCGATGTCCATCCAGTGATAAATACGCGTGGGCTTACCGAAGGCGGGCGTGAGTTCGTCCAGCGTCAGATCATAGATCGACGTGCCGTTCACGGTAAATTCGGGCCACTGCTCCACCGGCTCGCGCGCGGCGAACCATGCCGCGTCCGCGGCGGGGTCCGTTTCGGCCTCAATGCGCGGCAGAATGAATTCCTGATACCACGCCTCCCAGTCGACCGCGCCCTCCACCGGCGCAAGGCCGTTGCGGACAACAAAATCCTTTAAGATATCCAAGCCGTCGGCTGCGTGCTGGTAATACGAGCTGACCGCCGCTGTGTCCGAACTGTCATACTGCCGTACCGCCTTGTCCGACGGGCTCAGGCAGAAGAAATAATACGCCGTGCTGCCGCGTGTGCCGAGCAGATGCGTGTTCAGCGCCATAAGATTTTCCTCGACCCATCGGTCTGCGCCGTCCTTGACCAGCTCCGCCGGGTCTTCAAACTGGAACGCGCGGATCGCCCAGACGAGGCCGAGGCGGTCTTCTGCCGCCTGACTTTTGTCGTAGAAGGAGAACAGCACATCGTCCAGGTCATGCTCGCCGGTCTCCGGCGCTTCGATCATAAACGAATCGTCCGCAGTGATTTCGTTTTCGTATCGTGCCGGGACACTGAGCGTGACCGTGTCCTGTGTGGTGGTGAATTCCACTGCCGCTTCCGGTTCCTCGCGTGTATCTGCCGTTGCTTCCAGTTCCTCGGGCGTGGTCTCCGTTCTTTCCGGCGTCTGCTGCGCTGGCGCGGCATCCTTCGCGCCGGTCATGGTGCAGCCGAATGCCGCGGCGCAGAGCAGAAGCACGAGGATCAGAACGGGAATTGCGGTTTTCGGGTGCTTTGTGATGGAAATGATGCGCGTTTTGAGCTGCCCGCCGCGCCCAGACATTGTCGTCGCCGCGCTGAGGGGATCGACCCGTTCGCGGCACGTCATGCGGATGAGCGAGCGGCCATAGTCTGCACGTGCGTCCTCGCCGAGACGGCGGACGGTATCCTCGTCGCAGAAGAGCTCCGCGTCGGTGCGGGAAAGCGCCGCTGCCCACCACACCAGCGGGTTGAACCAGTGCAGCGCGAGGCACACGCCGCGCAGGACGGCCCAGATGTGGTCGCGGTGGAGATAATGCGTATATTCGTGCTCCGCGCAGTGGTGCAGCAGCTGCTCGTCCTGCGCGCAGTCCATTGTCACGTAAATCGCGGGCGGGAAAAGCCCGAACAGGCACGGCGACAGCGCGGTCTGCGTCAGCCGGACAGCCGGACGGCCCTCCTTCGGCGCGATCGCGCGCAAAACGCCCGCCCGCAGCTGCCGTCCGTACCGGAGGTTGCAGAACAGGAACCAAAGCCCCAACAAAGCCGCGCCGGAGGCCCATACAAGCATGAATATCTTCCGCACGGAAACGGCGGGCTTCTGCGCAGATTTTTCCGGCTCTGCGCTGCCCGTTTCCGCCTGCGCAGGCGTGGATGCCGGACGCTGCACCGGCTGTGCGGGCGTCTGTACAGGCGCTGCGGGCGCAGACGGTTCCGGTGTACTGGCCGCCTGCGCGGGCGGCACAGCGGCAGGTTCCGCCTGTATGACAGCGGCCGGCTCAGCCTCCGGCAGAAGATTTGCCACGCTGAGGGCGGTTTTCCCGATGGAAAGCGGCAGCAGCAGCCGCACGAGCAGCACCAGCCAGAGCGCGTACTGCAATCTTGCGCTGATTTTCCCGCGCAGCAGATAGTGTGCTCCGATGAGCAGCGCCGCCAACACGGCGGACGAAACAAACCATTCAGTCATGGTGCTTTTTCTCCTCCATCTCCTGCAGCAGTGCGTGCAGCTCGTCGATCTCGCGCTGTGGGAGCGCCTCGCGCTTCGTCATCTCGCTGACGAGCATACTCAGGCTCCCCTTATACACGCGGCCAAGCAGATCACGCGTCTGCTGCGCGGCTGCATCCTCGCGGCGGACGGCGGGATAAAAGACGTTTTTGCGTCCCTGCGCGTCACAGCGCACCGCCCCCTTCTCCATCAGCCGCCGCAGAAGCGTCAGCGTCGTCGAGCGGTTCCAGCCGGTCTGCGCCGCCATCGCCTCCGTCAGCTCACGCCCGGTCTGCGGCGCGTGGTCCCAGAGCTTCTCCATAAGCTGCCATTCCGCTTGTGTCAGATCGATTCTGTTCACCGTGTCGCCCTCCTGTTGTTTACGTCTGTAATCATAACATAGCACATTTGATTACGGTTGTCAACAGAAAGAACCGGGCGGCATATCCGCTGCCGCCCGGCTGTATCATCCTGCTTCCGCGATAAACAGCGCCGCACGCCTGTCCATGACCTGCGCCGCCTCCTGCGCGGTTTTCCGGCCCTTGAAAAAGGCGTCCGCCTCGTCAAGGATGATCTTCAGAATCTCCTGATTGCCGCAGGAACGGCAGTCGGCGTGCTCCAGCACGTTCATCAGATCATCCGCGGCAGCTTCATCAAACAGGAACGCAAGATCGCCCGCTTCTCCGACCTCAACGCGGCCCTCTTCGCGGATGGCCGTCTGCTGCTCAGTCTTCTGGGCTTCGATCTCCTTCTGCATCAGCTCGCGCAGTGCGGCGCGGTTGACGGGGAACGCGTCTGCAATGGTCAGCTGGAAGTCTTCCCGCAGCATGTTCCGCAGCGCCTCCTCCGCCGCTTCCTGCATGGTGGAGCCGACGCAGACGCCAAGCTGCAGAACCGGCTGATATGCCGTCCCGCCGTCCGAATCGAGGGCAAGCACACGGAACGCGCCGCCGGTCTGCTGGTACCAGGAAATCTGCATGGTGCGGTACATTGCGGCGGAGCGCATCGGCTGCTGCATGATGCTGTCCGGGGCAGGCACCGCGGAAGAAACAGCTGCGCAGGCAGTCAGGATATTCAAGAACTTCTCGCTCTCGAAGGAGGCGGTCTGTGTATCATAGTCCAGATACTGCTCCGCCGCGTGGCGGCAGTAGACGCTGAGCAGATCCTCGCCGCCCCAGAAAAAGCTGACGTCCGGGACCGCGCCGAGCAGCACGTCCTCGACCGACGTTTCCAGCGACGCGCCGAGCTTCTCCGCCGGGCCGAACAGTGGGTCGATCGCAAAGGCTCCGACGATGGAATAAAGCTTCCCGTCCACATAGCATGGCTTCAGAATGCCGGACAGGAGCTCCGCGTCCGGCATCCCGTCCAGCGGCAGCAGAATGCCGTTTTTTGCGTAGCCCGCGTACTGCGCGCCGCTCAGATCGCTGCAATCGAGCAGGTCTGGCACGTTTCCGGCCAGCAGCTCTGTCGTCATGCGCGTCACGGCGTCTGCGCGGCTTTCCGCGCCGTCTGCGTAGTTGAGGATTTCGATTCTGAACGGTGCGCCGGAGAAATTATAGCTCTGGATCATACTGCGGAGCACGCTCTTTTCCGAGTCAAAGTCGATCATACCGAGCGTCAGCGTCTGCTCCGGTGTCTGTGCAGCGGGTTCGGTGTTGGCTTGTGTGTCAATTGTCTCCGCAGCGGGCAGCTGCTCCGGCTGCGTCTGCTTCCGGCAGCCGGTCAGGAGCAGGCCGAGCAGCAGCATGAGAATCAGACAGCGTTTCATGATGCATTCCTCCTTATTTTTCTTCCAGTATACCACAGCTTTTCCCTGAAATCTCTTAATTTTTCCTAAATATTTACTGGATCCGGTATCCGCTCAGGACGAGTTCGAGGATTGCAGGCCAGAAGATGGGCTCCGGGGCGGTAAAATAACGGGCATCCGGAATGCTGTGAAAGGATATGACGCAGCGCTCGTCATCCAGCCATGCCTCAAAGCGTCTGTTGGTTTCGTGCTCCATGCGGGTTTGCTGCCTCCTTTAAAGGGGTAAGTAATGTCGTAGTAAATAATACGACATTTATGATTAAAATGCAACGATTTTTCAAAGTATAATAAGCGAAAAGTCGTAGGTGGTGAAGCATGTGACAGACGTTCTGGGGCTGATCCGAAAAAACCGGGAGGCCAGAGGCTGGACGGAGTATCAGCTTGCCGAGCGCTCCGGCCTGCCGCAGTCGACCATTTCCTCCTGGTACAAGAAGGGCATGACGCCATCGTTTTCCTCGCTGGAAAAGATCTGCGACGCATTCGGGCTGACGCTCTCGCAGTTTTTTGCCGGCGGCGAGACACTGCTTGCTCTGACGGCCGGACAGCGCGATATGCTGGATAAATGGCTGCGCCTGTCCCCCGCGCAGCAGCGTGCGCTCGTCCTGGTGATGGATTCGATGCTTGAGGGATCGTAACAGAAACGAGGCCGCTGCAGTGCGCAGCGGCCTCGTTCTAAAATTATTACAGTGTGAATTCAAAGCGCATGGCAAGCGCCTTGAACAGCTCGTGCATGACGCGCTCGGCGCGGATGTCCATGCCGCCGATGAAGTCCACGGCCTTTTTGATCTCGTCCTCCGGGACGTGGTACGACCGCAGGCTCATGGTGAGGAACGTACGAAGCTTCTTTTCCAGCGTCAGCGCCTCGTCGCACGGGTGCGCCATAAAGCCCCGCATGATCCCGGCGGAGCCGATCTCCATAAAATAGAAGTCCTGCTCGGTCAGCTCCGGCTGATAGGGGCTAAAGATCTGGTAAAGCTCCTTTGCTGTCTCGCGGAAGATATAGTCCGACGCTTCCTTCTGCGTGTACGCCTCAATATAGATCTCGCGCAGATTTTCGTTCAGCTCCGTCAGCGTCATCTGAATGGCCGTCTCCACGGCGTAGACATAGATCGGCGGCAGCTGTGTGCCCGCCGTGCTGCGGGCCATGGCGAACTGATTGGAGAGCATGAACTGCGCCAGCTCGGTCAGTACGCCGTCCTTGGCGCGGAAAATATTCTGAAAAATACTGTTGGAAACCGACGCCTGCTGCACGATCTGGGCGACGGTGGTTTTTTTATAGCCCTGCTCAAGAAACAGCTTGACGCAGACCGTCAGGATCCGTTTCTTGGACGGCCGGCTGGCATTTGTGCTTGCGATGAGGATCGCTTCCCTTCTGTCTGGCATTTGTCCGCACACATTGTAGCAAAGCCCCGCTGGAAACGCAAGAGGCGTGCGGTCTGACTATGCGCAAATTGCAGGATCCCGCAGCCTCAGACTACAGTATCGTACTCCCCCGCTCCGCCGCCGGCGAAGTAGCGGTGCAGATCGAATGGGGAGAACACGCCCCGGTCGGTGACGATGCCGGAGATGAGGTGCGGCGGGGTCATGTCGAAGGCGGGATAATAGCCCTTCACGCCCTGCGCCGCCGTGCGCACACCCATGGCCTGCAGGGTAAATTCCGGGTCGCGCATCTCGATTTTGACGGTGTCCTTTGTCTCGTGGCCGATATCCGGCGCGCCGGTAACGAAGGTTGGAATGCCGAAGTGATTGGCGCAGATGGCGATCTGGAGCGTCCCGACCTTGTTGACGACATAGCCGTCGAGGCAGATCGCGTCCGCCGCGCAGGTAAAGAGGTCCACGTGCTCGCGCTCCATGACGAATGCGGGCATATTGTCGGTGATGACGGTCACGTCGAAGCCCATATCATGGCAGACCGTGGCCGTGAGGCGCGCTCCCTGAAAATAAGGCCGCGTCTCCGGGCAGAACAGGCGGAAGGTCTTCCCGGCCTGCCTCGCCTCCTTCAGCATCATGCCGACGATCGTTTCACCGAAGCACTGCGTCATGACCGTGCCGCCGTCTGGGATGAGCGGCACGAGATACCTTGCGATCTCATTTACCTTGCTGTAGCGGCGGTTGTTGGCGTTTACGGCGTGCTCCCGGATGGCAAGATCGACGGGCCGCGCCTCGCGGAGCGCCAGCTTCGCCGCCTCCAGACAGCCGTCACAGACCAGCTTCATCCGCTTGTACGTGGTCGGACGCGCGTTCGAAATAGTTTCGTCCGCCGCCTGCAAAAAGCGCAGCTGCTCCTCCGCCGGTTTTTCCCGGCACTCATACGCGGCCAGCGCCATGCCCATGGCCGCCGCCGTATACGGCCCCGCGCTCTGCGTGACCATGTCGCGAATGGCCTGCATGACCTCCACGTGCGTTTTGCAGCGGACAAACTCGATTTTCGCCGGATAGATCCGGCGGTCGAGAATCCGCACCTCGCCCGCATCGTACCACGCAACGTTTTCATATTGCAGCATGAAGGCCAGCCCTTCATCGGCCCGGAACTGTGTCATACATCCATCTCCTCCAGAATTTTTTCAAGATAGCGGCTGAACCGCTCCGCGACCGCCGCGCCCGTCTCGTTGACCTCCTCGCCGGAGACGGCCTCGCCCGTGATGCCGGCGGCCATGTTGGTGATCACGGAAATGCCCAGCAGCGGCAGACCACAGTGCGCCGCCGTCAGCGCCTCCGTTACAGTCGACATCCCCACGGCGTCGCCGCCGAGCAGGCGGATGGCGCGAATTTCGGCAGGCGTTTCAAACTGCGGGCCGGGCATGAAGAAATACACGCCCTCGTGCACGGAAAAGCCGAGCTTTGCCGCGCAGGACTTCGCCAGCTCGCGCAGCTCCGGGGTGTACATGCGCGTGACGTCAAAAAAGCGCGGGCCGAATTCGTCCACGTTCCGGCCCCGCATGGGGCTGGAGCCGTTGAGCTTGATGTGGTCGGCGATCAGCATGAAATCGCCGCGATGATAGGCAAGATTCACGCCGCCCGCCGCGTTCGTCACGATCAGCGCACGGACGCCGAGCAGCTTCAAAAGCCGCACCGGCTGCGTCAGCTGCTCGAAATCGTAGCCCTCGTAGCTGTGAAAGCGTCCCGCGAGGCACACGAGCTTCTTTCCGGCCAGCTCGCCGAACATCAGCTTTCCGGCGTGGCCGGGGGCCGTGGAAACGGGGAAATTCGGGACCTCGTGATAGTCGATCTCGACGGTATTCTGAAGTCTTTCCGCAAACGGCCCAAGCGATGAGCCGAGGATCACCGCGATCTGCGGCGCAAACGGCATTCTTGTCCGGACATAGTCCGCGCCTGCTTCATAAAATTCATACGGTTCATTCATTGCACTGTCCGCCTTTCTTTTTTCTTTATCATACCGCGCGGAGGTGCGTTCCGTCAACCAAAACCGCAGCGGCGGCGCAATCGGCAGGGGTGGGTGCTGTCGAATGCGGTTGACTTTATGCGCGGCGTGTGATATAATTGTATCAATACAGTTCATACAGTTGGGGAGGAAAACTTCCGTGATCGCGATCAATTACCGGGATCCGAGGCCCATTTATGAGCAGATCCAGGCCGAGCTGCGCAGACTGATGCTGACGGGAGCGCTGCCGCCCGGCAGCAGGCTTCCGTCCGTGCGGGAGCTGGCCGGACAGCTGGCCATCAATCCCAACACCATCCAGCGCGCCTACCGGGAGCTGGAATCGGAAGGGTACATTCTTTCCGTCGCCGGGAAGGGCTCGTTTGTCGCGCAGGTCGACCGGCTTGCCGAGCAGCAGAAAAAGGAGGCCCTCAACGCATTCCGGGCAGCGGCGCAGCGGCTGCGCGCGCTCGGACTGAGCGCAGAGGCGCTCGCGTCACTTCTGACGCAGGAGGAACCGACAGATGATTGAACTTTCGCACGTGACAAAAACCTTCGGCGGCGCAACGCGCGCGCTGGACGATCTGACGCTCACCGTGCCGCAGGGCGCGGTCTACGGGCTTGTCGGCTCAAACGGCGCGGGAAAGACCACCGCCATTCGCCATATTACAGGCATTTTCCGTCAGGATTCCGGCAGCGTGACCATCGGCGGTCTGCCGGTCTATGAAAATCCGCCCGTCAAGAGCCGCATCGGCTATATCCCGGACGATCTCGGCGTATTCGGCGGCGGGACGCTCCGGGAGCTGGCGGCTTTTTACCGCACGATGTACCCGCGCTTTGACGCAAAGCGCTACGCTGCGCTGCGCGACGTGTTCCGGCTGGACGAGGCGACACCGCTGCGCCGGTTCTCCAAGGGGATGCAGAAGCACGCGGCCTTCTGGCTGACGCTGAGCCTGCGGCCGGACTATCTCGTGCTCGACGAGCCGGTCGACGGGCTTGACCCCGTCATGCGGCGGCAGATCTGGAGTCTGGCTCTCGAGGATGTGGCGGGCTACGGCACGACGGTGCTGGTATCGTCGCACAATCTGCGCGAGCTGGAGGACATCTGCGACCATGTCGGCATCATGCACATGGGCCATATGCTTCTGGAGCGGTCGCTGTCCGACCTGCAGGACAATTTCGTCAAGGTGCAGCTCGTGACGGAGAATCCGCTGCCGCCCTCGCTTCACATTCTGCACGAGAGCACGCTCGGCCGGGTGCAGACGCTGATCCTGCGCGGCGATCCGCAGACCGTCGCGGACGAACTGGCGGCCAGCGCGCCGATGCTCTGCGATCTGCTGCCGCTGAGTCTGGAGGAGATCTTCATCTACGAGTTGGGAGGGACCGGCTATGACGTCAAAAATCTCGTGCTTTGACCACGCAGTCTTCCGGCGGGCACTGAAAATGACCGCGCCGGTCTGGATTCTGTACGCGCTTTACGAGCTGCTTCTGCCGCTGCGGCTGTTTTCCTTCTGCCGGGGCCTTTCGTCCGGTGCGGATAATTATATCGTGCAGATTGAAAAAACGCTCCTGAGCTATGCGCGCTTCAACGCCTCCATCGTTCCGTTCCTGCTCGGCGGGCTTCTGGCATGGGTGCTGTTTTCCTGGCTGTTCCGGGCGGGCACGGCCTATTTCTACGCTGCGCTGCCCGTGCGGCGCGAGACGCTGTTTCTGACGAATTATCTGACGGGCGTGCTGCTGTGCGCTGCGCCCGCGCTCTTGTCGTCGCTGCTTTTATGGGCGGTGGGCGCAGGCTTCGGCGCGGCGGCGTTCGTGCCCGCGATGCAGGTCTTTGCCGCGGCGATGCTGGGCTTTTTGCTGTTTTTCTCGTTCGCGGTGCTGGTCTGCTGCGTTGTGGGGCAGATGGCTGCGATGCCCATCGTCTATGTGATCCTGAATTTTACGTTCTTTGTTCTGGAAGCCATCGTGCGGCACCTGCTTTTTACGTTCGTCTACGGTATGCCCTACAGCCAGAGCAGCACCATGCAGTCGTTTGCGCTGCACGCCACGCCGGTGCTGGGGCTGCTGCAGGGCGGCTTCCGCGTTGCGACGGACTGGGCCGAGCGCGACGGTATGTACTATATGGAATTGAACCCGCAGCTGGAGGGCTGGGGCTATCTCGGCGCGCTGGCCGCGCTGAGGCTGGTGTTCGCGCTGTGCGCGTTCCTGCTTTTAAAGCACCGTGAAATGGAACGCAGCGGCGACGTGATCGCGGTCGGCTGGCTGCGCCCGGTCGCACTGTATGTATTCACGATCGGCTGCGCGCTGGTGCTCGGCGCACTGATGGCAGAGCTGTTTTCCAGCCAAACAGCGGATAACTTCTGGTATGTGCTGCTGTTTCTGTTTGTGGGTGCGTTCGTGGGCTATTTCGTGGGAAAAATGCTTCTGCAGAAGACGATCCACGTGTTCCGGTCTGGCTGGCTGGGACTTGGCATCTGCTGTCTTGCGCTGCTGCTCGCCTTCGGCGCGGCGGAGTTTGACCTGTTCGGCTACTCGCGGTATTTGCCGGAGCGCGGCGCGGTGCAGGCTGCCGGGCTGACGCATTACCAGTCGAGCGGCCTGTATACCACGCAGGACGATGCGTTTGTGCAGGATGTTCTTGCCCTGCACACGGCGGCCATTGCGGAAAAAGGCGCGCAGGAGCACCGCAGACACGCATATCAGCTCGGCGCCGATTACACGGAGCAGTTTTATATCACCTACCGTATGGCAGACGGCACGCTCACCGAGCGCTATTACAGCATCGTCTACAACGACGCCGAGTTGAAAGACCCGGACAGCCTCATTTCGCGCTTTTCCGCGCTCTATAACAGTCCCGTCTGCGTCCGCACCCGCACGGGCTTCGACACGCCGCGCACGGAGAAAAGCGTGCTCTCGTGCTACGTCTCCTCCTACGACACCGGCGCAGACCTTGAGCTGACCGGCAGCGACGCGTGGCGGGTCTACGAGGCCTGTCTGGACGATATCAACGCGGGACTCCTCGGCGCGGCGGACGTGAGCGGCAGCACAAAGCAGAGCGATGGCAGCAATTATACGCCCCTGACCCTGATCTTCACCGTCAGCACGGACGTTCCCGGTCAGACGGACAGTTTGTATGTCGATTCCATCCCCCTGTCCGCCGCTGAGACGGTCAGCGCCTTGCAGGCGCTCGGCGCAGACCCATACTGGCGCGCCGCCGGATAATGCAGAAACGTAAAAACGCCAATGCCCGATGCGGCATTGGCGTTTTCTGTTATGGCTGATCCATGTCGGAAATGAGAATATTGTCCGTCCCGTGGGCCTCGAATTCCGCAATGTAGTCGTCCATGCGGGAGACAAGCTCCTCGTAATTGTCGTTGGATACCGGCTGATACTCCATATCGCGCCGCGCAAGCTCCTCGGCCAGAATTTCATAGAACACCGTGTCCTCATAGTCCATGATGGCCTCGTGGATGCCGCCGTCGGAAAAGGCGCGGGACGGCACATCCGTCCCCTCGTACCGTTCGACGAGCGTATCCATGCCCTGCTCCCGGCACAGCGCGAAGAGCTTGGATTCCAAATCGTCGTAATCCGCAAAGCGGTCGTCCCCGCGGGTCGAGTTGAGAATCCAGTTTCCGATGTAAACCATATCCAGAAGACGGCGGAACTCTTTTTTCGATAGATCGATCTGCATACCAAAAGCCTCCTCTGCGATGTTACTCTATTATATACACTTTGGTCTTCATTTTCCACTGTAAAAATATGTAGCAGCCGAAAATCATTGCAACTCAAGAACTTTTTATTTCAAATGTATGATATGCACGAAGTTCTGATAATCTGAAGCAAAACGCGGCTGCTGTCGTCCTTCATCTGTCTGCTTCGCTTCGCTCCGCAGCCAGTTTCCCGAGGGGAAGCCTTGGGCGCTCCCGCGCCGCAAAGCAGGAAGGACGCGCCCTGCGGCGCGTCCCTTGGCGGTTATAAGGTTCTTGTGCAGACCTCGCGGACTTTGGATTGGAGGGCCTTGAGATCTGAAAAGGTGTCCGGGCGCTTGGTTTCGTCGCGCAGGAGGGCGGAGGGGTGATAGAGCGCGGTGAAGAGGATGCCGCCCTTTTCGGTGAACTGTCCATGTTCGCAGGAGATCTTGAAATCCGGACGGATGAGGCGCATGGCCGCGATGCGGCCAAGGCAGACGATGATCTTCGGCTGGATGAGCTTCGTCTGCGCACGCAGAAAGCCGATGCACGCATCCTGCTCGGTCTGCATCGGGTCGCGGTTTCTGGGCGGACGGCACTTGACGATGTTCGTGATATAGCAGTTTTCCCGGCCCAGATCGATGATCGAGAGCATTTCGTCGAGAAATTTCCCCGCCGCGCCGACAAACGGCTCGCCCTGCAGGTCTTCGTTTTCGCCCGGCCCCTCGCCGACGAACATGACCTCCGCGTCCTGCGGGCCGACGCCGAAGACGACGTTGTGCCGCGTCTGCGACAGCGGGCAGCTGGTGCAGGACAGGCAGGCGGTCTGAAGCGATTCCCAGTTCAGCATATGAAGCTCCCTCCTTTACCGTTGTTCCAGCTCATCGACCGGCAGGTCGTAGCCCTCGCGGAAGCGGCGGCGCTGGTTCTCCAATGCGCGGCGGCGCTGCTCCATGCGCTTGCGGCGGTAGCGGCGCTTGCGCAGCTGGTACAGCACGATCAGCACCAGAATCACGCCGATGGCGGCAAAGATCGCGATCACGACCCACTTCCACCAGTTTTTCTGGATATATGCCTCCGTCCCGGCTGCGGCGGACGAAAATTCCGAGCGCGCCACATCGGTGATGGCAAGCAGCTTCGTCTGTCCAAGGATCTCCCCGGCATAGCTGACCGTGACCGAGCCGAGCACATCGCCCTCGCGGACAGGCGCGTCGACGCTTTCGCTGTTGAGCTGGATATCCGTGACCATCTTATCAGGGTCATAGTCGTTCGGAAGCAAAACCTTGATCTCGTCCTCCGGCGCAACGGCGACCGCCTCGGCGCCGGCGGAGTTGTTGATCTTCACCTGATCGACCGGGTACAGCGGCGACATCAGCGTCAGGTAGGAATAGTTGTCAAAGCCATAGTCAAACAGGCGTGCACACTCCGTGAAGTTCTCCATCAGAAGATCGCCGCTGTCGAGCACCGTCGTGGCCGCGCCGCAGACGATGCCGAGCAGATCCAGCCCGTCGCCCGTGGCCTCCGAGATGACGCAGCGCCCGGCCTGGCTCGTATAGCCGGTCTTGATGCCGTGCGCCCGGGGATAGTACAGCGAGTTCGACATCGACTGGTAGATCAGCATATTCGTGGTCTTGAGCTTCGGGATATTCTGGCGCATGTTATCGTCGGGCAGCTTATATTCATACGTGTCGACGATCTGGCGGAAATTCTCGCTCTTGAGCGCGGCCTGTGTGATGATGGCAAGATCCCGCGCGGTGGTGTAGTGGCTCTCGTCGTGCAGGCCGTGGGGATTGTTGAAATGCGTGTTGGTGCAGCCGAGCTCATAGGCCCGCTGGTTCATCATGCGCACAAAATCCGTCACCGAGCCCGCGACATGCTCCGCAATGACGTTGCACGCGTCGTTGCCCGAGACGACCATCATGCAGTACAGCAGATTCTCCAGCGTCATCTGCTCGCCCACCAGACCGGCCACGCTGGAATCCTCGTCCAGATCGGCCAGCGCGGATTCCGAGACCGTCACGACGTCGGACAGGTTCCCGTTCTCCAGCGCGATCAGGCAGGTCATGATCTTGGTGAGGCTCGCGGGATAGACCCGCTCGTCGGCGTCCTGCTCATAGACGACACGGTTCGTGTTGAGGTCGATGAGCAGCGCGGCCTTGGCCGCCACGGAAAACTGCTCCCGGGATGAGAGCAG
>OLQC01001306.1_pt1 | contig 20471 bp, 17 predicted proteins | sample 1672471 | NCBI WGS metagenome assembly OLQC01 (sample SAMEA3136689, study PRJEB25190) | human gut metagenome | biome: human gut; feature: human-associated habitat; material: faeces | place: Austria | collected 2013
TCCCTCTTTCCTTACTCACACCCCCACCCCGTCGGGGTGTTGGCAAAACTCGAATAACCACCTGAACATTGTATATCCTGTCAATGCAGGGACGCTTAACGCTACATGTCCGTAGGTTAGTACATATATCTTAGGTTAGTAGCGTTTTTTTGAAGGGTAAATGTTAGAGCAGTTGCACTGATACACTCACGAAATTATTAATTCCCTGTCGGTACTGAAAATGTTTTCGGCGGTGTTGGCGATACATTTCATTATACTGTTTTGATAATCGGTTTTCGACAGTCAGGAGCCTGCCGCAATTGCGGCAGGCTCAATGATTTTATTTGACTTACTTTGTTCCAAACAGTCTGTCGCCTGCGTCACCTACGCCGGGAGTAATATACAGATCTTCATTAAGACCGTCGTCAAGTGCACCGCAGTAAATCTCTACATCGGGGAATTCCTTGTGTATAGCGGCTATACCCTCGGGAGCGGCGATAATGCACATAAACTTTATAGAATGTGCGCCGGCTTCCTTAATCTTGCGTATAGCGTGTACAGCCGATGTGCCTGTAGCGAGCATAATATCGGTAACTATTACGTCACGCTCGTTTATATCAAACGGGAGCTTGCAGTAATACTCGTTTGCGACCGTTTTGTCCGATCCGCCCTTTCCTCTGAATATACCTATATGACCTATCTTTGCGGCAGGAACAAGTGCCATAACGCCCTCGGTCATACCAAGACCTGCACGGAGGATAGGTACAAATGCGAGCTTTCTGCCTGAGATAACATTTGACTCTGCGATAGCTATGGGAGTCTGAATCTGTACCTTCTTAAGAGGAAGATCTCTCGTTGCCTCATAGCACATAAGCATTGAAATTTCGCTTACAAGCTCTCTGAATTCCTTTGCGCCCGTGTTCTTATCTCTTAAAAGAGATACCTTGTGCTGTACAAGGGGGTGGTCACAGATGTGAAGTTTCTCGTTTGCCATAACATTCTCTTTTCTCCCTATGTATTGTTGGATTAGTTTTTTATAGCCCTGCCGTGATTTTCATAGGGAAAAATCCGCAGTTTTTAAATACTTACTTATTCTCAAGCGCCATCATCTTGTCAACTCTTGCGGCGTGTCTTCCGCCCTCAAACTCTGTTGACAGAAACACTCTTACTATCTCCTCAGCCGTACCCGGTCCTATTACTCTGCCGCCCATGCACAGAACATTAGCGTCATTGTGCAGACGTGTGTACTTAGCCGTATAATAATCCTGGCACAAAGCCGCACGGATACCCTTTATCTTGTTTGCGGATATGCTGATGCCTATACCCGTACCGCATATCAGAATGCCCTTGTCGCACTCTCCGCTTGTGATCTTCGCACAGGTCTTTTCTGCAATGTCGGGGTAATCCGCTCTCTCTCCGTTACAGCCGCAGTCGATATATTCGACTCCCAGTCCGTCAAGGAACTTCTTAACCTCGCACTTCAGTTCATATCCTGCGTGGTCGCTACCTATTGCCAGCATTTTTATTCTTTCCTTTCTTTATACGCCTCAGCATTCTTTGCCATAAGCTCACGCTGAGCCTGCGGTAGCTTAAGATACATCGGCATAAGCTGTTCGGGCGTTAACTGCGGTGCATTTACAGCCGCAAGGCATACACCGTAGCCCGTCTGATATCTTAACGGATCGGGGGCAATCTTCACATTTTCCATTCCCTCGTTATCCGTTGCTTTTTTCATTATAAATGCGCCGTCGCCGACAAGCATTATATCATCGTCATATTCCGACAGCATTCTTGCCGCTTCATCGGTCTTAAGGCACTCCTCTTCGGTCAGCCTTTCAACCTTGCCGTCCTCAATGCGGAACAGCGCAACATACACCTGATTGCACCTTGCGTCCATTGCGGCGCAGACAACGCAGTCATAAGCCGTAACATTATACGCCATAGCCTCAAGCGTTGAAACTGCAGCACAAGGCTTCGACAATGCAAAAGCAAGACCTTTTACCGCCGATATGCCTATACGAAGTCCCGTGAAAGAGCCCGGACCGTTCGCCACTGCGAAAAGCCCTATATCCTCCATAGAAAGCTCCGCATTTCTGACAAGATCCCTTACAACAGGCATAAGCGTCACGCTGTGCGTCAGCTTGTTGTTTATCACCGTACTGCCGAGTATCTGTCCCTTTTCCGTATCGTACACGGCGGCACAGCAAGGAGCGGCGGCAGTGTCGATACCGAGTATCAGCATAGTTCCTCCTGCGGAATATATTCAATTACTCTTGAATTATCCCCTGTTTTAGTGATATTCACACCGCACCTGCCGTCAAGATACGCGGCAAGCTCAGGTATGTTCTCGCTCCACTCTATACACATTATTCCGCCTCGGTCGAGGTAGTCGAAAAATCCGATAGCGTACAGATCGTCGAGCGTGTTTATTCTGAAAAGGTCAAAGTGGAAAATTGGCACATCGCCCTCATATTCGTTCACAAGAGCGAAGGTCGGGCTTGTAACATCGTCCGTACTGCCGAAATATTCCGCTATACCCTTTGTTAAATGCGTTTTTCCTGCGCCCATTTCACCGGTATAAAGCACACAGTCGCCGGCTTTCAGATAAGAGGCTATCTTTTTGCCGATTTCAACCGTTTCTTCGGGCGAATCTGAAATAAAACGTTCCATCAGAACAGACCGCTTATCTCGCCGTCTGCGCTTACATCTATCTTGTTCGCGGCAGGAACCTTGGGCAATCCGGGCATTGTCATAATGTCGCCCGTAAGTGCGACAACAAAGCCTGCACCTGCCGACAGCTTTACATCACGGACGGTTATCGTGAAGTCCTTCGGGCAACCAAGCTTTGTCGGGTCGTCCGATAAGGAATACTGCGTCTTTGCAACGCATACAGGCAGCTTGTCAAAGCCGACAGCTTCAATTTCCTTTATTGCCTTTTCCGCACCCGTTGTATAGTTTACACCATCCGCACGGTAGATTTCCTTGGCGATTATATTCAGCTTTTCCTTTATGGACAGCTTCTCGTCATATATAGGAGCAAAATTAGTCTTGCCCTCGTTTTCGTTTATTGTATCTATAACAGCGTTTGCAAGCTCGATACCGCCTTCTCCGCCCTTTAAGAATACATCGGAGAATGCGACCTTTGCGCCCATCTTCTCGCAGTATTCACGGACAATAGCTATTTCAGCCTCTGTATCGGTATAGAAGTGGTTTATTGCAACAACTGCAGGCACGCCGTATTTACGCATATTCTCTATATGTGCGCCGAGGTTTACGATGCCCTTTCTGAGAGCCTCTGTGTTCTCTGCTGTAAGCTCGGTTTTCGGAACACCGCCGTTGTATTTCAGCGCACGGATAGTAGCTACTATAACCGTACACGAGGGCTTAAGTCCTGCGTAACGGCACTTTATGTCAAAGAACTTCTCCGCACCGAGATCGCTGCCGAAGCCTGCCTCGGTTATGGCATAGTCGCCGAGCTTTAACGCAAGCTTGGTCGCTCTTACGCTGTTACAGCCGTGAGCAATATTTGCGAACGGACCGCCGTGAATGATAGCGGGAGTATTTTCGAGCGTCTGCACGAGGTTGGGGTTGATAGCGTCCTTTAAGAGTGCTGTCATTGCGCCTACTGCCTCAACGTCAGAAGCAAATACGGGCTTTCCGTCATAAGTATACGCAACAAGGATTCTGCCGAGCCTTGCCTTAAGATCAACAAGATCGTCCGCAAGACACAGTATCGCCATTATCTCGCTTGCAACGGTTATCTGGAAGTGATCCTCTCTCGGAACGCCGTTCACCTTGCCGCCAAGACCGATTATGCAGTTTCTCAGCGCTCTGTCGTTCATATCAAGACAACGCTTTATCTGTATGCGTCTGGGATCTATTCCGAGTACGTTTCCCTGCTGAATGTGGTTATCTATAAGTGCGCAAAGCAGATTGTTTGCGGAAGTGATTGCGTGCATATCCCCCGTGAAGTGAAGATTTATATCCTCCATAGGCACTACCTGCGCATATCCTCCGCCTGCCGCACCGCCCTTTATACCAAAGACGGGACCCAATGACGGCTCACGCAGTGCAAGTACAGCCTTTTTACCTATCTTGTACATACCCTCTGCAAGACCTACGGAAGTAGTCGTCTTGCCCTCTCCCGCAGGAGTGGGGTTTATAGCCGTAACAAGTATCAGCTTGCCGTCCTCTTCGCTTTCAAGACGGTCTATACATTCCTGTGAGATCTTCGCCTTGTAGTGACCGTAGGGTATAAGCTCCTCCTCGTCAATTCCGAGTTCCTTTGCTATATCCTTTATTTTTAGCATTTTTGCGTTCTGGGCAATTTCAATATCGCTGAGCATTTTTTCTACCTCTTTTTACTGTGGCTGACCGCCTGAATTATAACCTCTCACGTCATTATAAAGACGTAATTTAAGTATAGCACAGTACAGTGTGAATTTCAAGGTTTAAAGAATATTTTACGCCGACCGTCGCTTACGGATTTACACAAATTTCAGCTGGTCAACATCCTCGTCGTACAGCGTACCCGCAACAGGCACGGTCTTTGTCCTGAAGCTGTCTGCGTCCTTTATCATACCGTCCTTGTATTTAACCGCAGATCTGAGCTTTGCTCTGGTAAGCCTCATTACCTGCACGCCCTGCGTATCCCTTGCCGCTTTGGGCAGGATAAGCACGGTGTTGAATATCATGACCTTGCCTGCGTCCGAGCTTAGCATAAACTCGCAGTCGCTGTCAATAAGCGTCATAGATACGAGCGGCGAGCCGTCATTGTATGCGTTCGCCAGCTTTTTGCGCCTTGTCTTTGTTTCAAACGAAGCCATAGGCACCTTTGCGCATTTACCGTTTTCAAAGAACATTACAAGCGTTCCGCTGTAGTCCTCTGCGGCTATCATCTTTATTATCCTCTCGTCCGGGTCAAGCTCCAGCTTTACGGGCAGATAGTCGCCCATCACGCTCGCCTTTCCGTCCTCAAAGTCGCAGGCTCTCGCCTTATACACCTGGAATTTATCTGTGAAGAATAAAAGCTCCGCACGGTTGCTGCCGTCATAGGTTTCGATTATCTCATCGTTTTCCTTGAGCTTCTGCTCACCGCTCATTCTCAGCGACTGCGGAGTGATCTTCTTGAAATATCCCTCACGGGTGAAGAACAGATTAACGGGATAATCGGGTATCTCCTCCTCCGCCTCGTTCTCCTCGTCCTCAGTGCCGTAGATGAACATTGTCTTTCTGGACTTGCCGTATTTCTTCGCTATATCGCCAAGCTCCGATATGATTATCTGCTTTACTCTGCGCTCCGAAGAAAGAATATCCTCCATATCGGCTATTTCTTCCTTAAGGCTGTCTATTTCCTCAATACGCTTCAAGATATAGCCCTTGTTGATATTTCTCAGCTTTATATCCGCAACATATTCAGCCTGCGTTTCGTCTATGCCAAAGCCTATCATAAGGTTCGGTACGACCTCTGTGTCGTCCTCTGTTTCACGGATTATCTTTATAGCCTTATCTATATCAAGCAGTATCTTCTTAAGACCTGTCAGCAGATGGAGTTTTTCTTTCTTTCTTGCAAGCTCAAACTTTGTCTTTCTCTTTACGCAGGTAATTCTGAAATCCGTCCACTGCTCAAGAATCTCGGCAACGCCCATGACCTTCGGCATACCGCCTACAAGAATGTTGAAGTTGCAGGAGAAAACGTCCTGTAAAGGAGTTATCCTGAACAGCTTTTTCATTACCGCCTCGCTGTCCTGCCCACGCTTTAAATCAATAGTTATCTTAAGACCCGATAAGTCCGACTCGTCACGAACGTCCGAAATTTCTTTCAGCTTGCCCAGCTTCACCTGCTCAACTATCTTATCTATTACAGCCTCGATAGTTGTTGTAGGCGGAATCTCGGTCACTTCGATACAGTTTGCCGCTTTGTCATAGATATACTTACTGCGTACCTTGACGCTTCCACGTCCGGTGGCATATATACGGCGAAGCTCGTTCTCGTCCTGTAATATGAAGCCTCCGCCGGGGAAATCAGGTCCTTTAAGCGTGGATACAATATCGTGTTCGGGGTTTTTCATAAGTGCGGCGGCTGTTTCACATACCTCAGACAGATTGAAGGAGCAGATATTGCTCGCCATAGATACGGCGATACCGACGTTATTGTTTACCAGTACCGCAGGGAATCTTGTGGGGAGCAGTACAGGCTCCGTCATTGAGTTATCGTAGTTCGGCACAAAGTCAACTATATCACGGTCAATATCCGCAAATATTTCTGCGCAGATAGGGTCAAGCTTAGCCTCCGTATATCGTGACGCCGCAAACGACATATCTCTCGAATATGCCTTGCCGAAGTTACCCTTGCTGTCAACATACGGATGCAGAAGCGCCTCGTTGCCCCTTGCAAGTCTTACCATCGTTTCGTATATTGCCATATCACCGTGCGGATTTAATTTCATCGTCTGTCCGACAATGTTCGCCGACTTCGTTCTTGCCCCCGTAAGCAGACCCATCTTGTACATCGTGTACAGCAGTTTTCTGTGCGACGGCTTGAAACCGTCAATTTCGGGGAGCGCACGGGAAACTATAACGCTCATTGCATACGGCATATAGTTTTCGGTCAGCGTATCGGTTATCGGCTGATTTTCGACAATGCCTGCACCCTCTATATAAGCGTTTTTATTCGGAGCGATTTTCTTCTCGCCCTTTTCGTTCTTTCCTTTTCTCAAAATCTATACCTCTTTTTAGCTTTATACCCTGCTCAGAGCGAAAACTCTTTTTTCAGCTTTTCAAAGCGTTTCTCGTATTTATCTCTTATGGGGAGCGTTGTATTCTGTAAAACGTGTTGCAGAATATCTGCGTCTTTCAGCACCTCGTCAAGCGGAAGCCCGACATTTTCCTTATCGCTGTGGTTCGCTATCGCTCTTGTGATATTGCCTATCTCGCACACGCTGAAAAGCCCCGTCTTTGCCAGTATCGGCATTACAGCGTCAGCGCTTTCTTCTGCGTGCTTTTCGTCAACGCCCGTCAGATATTTACGGTAGTCGTGGAGCAGTCCGCTTATCTGTGCAAGCTCCGCGTTCACACCTCTGCGCAATGCGATAAGCCCTGCCGTCTGCGCCGTACCGAAAAGATGTACATACGCTTTCTGCTGTCTTTCCTCGGGCAGTGTCGCTATCATCTCCGACACTACGGCAGATATTACCTCTATCCTGTTAATTTCCATATATCCTCCGCTCAAGATACGTCTATATCGTCAAGGTACTTATAGCCGTAGTCACGGATATAGTCCTTTCTTCCGTCAAGGTTATCGCCGAGCAGCAGCTCGAATATCTCCTGAGTTTTCTGTGCGTCCTCCGGCATTACTCTTATAAGCCGTCTTGTTTCGGGGTTCATGGTGGTAAGCGACATCATTTCCGGTTCGTTCTCACCAAGACCCTTTGAACGCTGTATCTTATACTTCTGCTCGCCTATATCGGCAAGTATCCTCTGCTTTTCCGCTTCTGTATAGGCAAAGTAGGTCATATCCTTGCTGTTTATCTCATAAAGCGGCGACTCTGCAATATACACAAAGCCCTTTTCTATTACGGTCGGAACAAGTCTGTACAGCATAGTAAGAATAAGCGTTCTTATCTGATATCCGTCATAGTCCGCATCGGTACAGATTATTATCTTTTCCCACCTGAGATTATTTAGATCAAAGGTCGAAAGGTCTTTATTCGCCTTTGCCTTTACCTCGACACCACAGCCCAGTATCTTCATGAGATTTGTGATGATCTCGCTCTTGAATATCTTATCATAGCTTGCCTTAAGACAGTTGAGCGTCTTACCTCTTACAGGCATTACCGCCTGATAGTCTGCGTCCCTCGCCTGCTTTACAGCGCCTAAAGCCGAGTCGCCCTCCACTATATAAAGCTCACGTCTTGCCGTATCCTTACTGCGGCAATCAACGAACTTAGGTATCCTGTTCGCAAGGTCTATCTTGCCCGAAAGCTGTTTCTTTATTGTATCTCTTGCCTTTGCGGCATTTTCACGGGCGCGCTTGTTTATCAGCACCTGCTCGCATATCTTGACCGCTTCGTCCGGGTTTTCAAGGAAGTACACTTCAAGCTGATGCTTCAGCCAATCGGTCATAGCCTCCTGTATAAATTTATTGGTTATGCTCTTTTTCGTCTGGTTCTCATAGCTTGTCTGTGTTGAGAAGTTAGAAGATATGAATACAAGACAGTCGGCAATATCGGTAAATTTTATCTTGCCCTCGGTCTTGTTGTACTTGCTGTTAGCTTTCAGCCAGCCGTCTATCTGATTTGTGAATGCCGCCTGCATAGCCTTGTCGGGACTTCCGCCGTGCTCAAGCCAGCTTGAATTGTGATAGTGCTGTATAAGCTGTACCTTATTTGAGAATACAAAAGCGACCTTCATCTTTACCTTGTATTCCGGCTTGTCCTCTCTGTCCTTACCTGTACGCTGTGCGCTCCATACCTGCTCGGTCGTGAGTGCGGTATCGCCTACGATTTCTTTCAGATAGTCGCTGATGCCGTTCTCATAGCAGTAGATATGCTCTTCAAAGCGTGTTTCCCCTGTTTCCTCGTCACGCACTTCGTTTCTCAGCACAAAGGTCAGCCCGTCATTTACCACGGCCTGTCTGCGCAGAACATCGTCAAAATATTCAAACGGTACATCGATATCGGTGAATACGTCAAGGTCTGGTTTCCACTTGATTTTAGTGCCCGTTGTTCCGTCCGACTGGTGACGGCGGAAGCCTCTTTCTTCCTTTTCAACGTTATAGCCCTTTTCAAATCTCAGGTCGTATATCCACGTTCCGTTGTTACTCTCGACCTCCATATACTCAGCCGCAAACTGCGTCGAGCAAAGGCCCAGACCGTTAAGACCGAGCGAATATGAGTAGTTATCTCCGCTGTTATTGTCGTATTTACCGCCTGCGTACAGTGTGCAGAAAGCAAGCTCCCAGTTGTACTTTTCCTCGTTTTTATTGAAGTCTATCGGTATACCTCTGCCGTAGTCCTGCACTTCAATGCTTTTATCAAGGAAGCGTGTAACTATTATCTTGTTACCAAAGCCCTCTCTCGCCTCGTCTATCGAGTTTGAAAGTATCTCAAACACGGAGTGACAACAGCCGTCAAGCCCGTCCGAGCCGAATATAACACCCGGACGCAGTCGCACCTGATCGGGTCCTTTCAGCTGTTTAAGACTGTTGTCGTCATAATTTTTCTTTGCCATCAGCTTTATCCTTTCAACCGCCGTACTCCCCTGTACAGCGAAACTTTAGTCAATAAGTAGTTTTATTGTACCACAAATCCCCCGTTTTTGCAAGTGCGGCGGGTCGCCGCTGACAATTCGCCGTTCTGTCGGTTCGGACTTTGCTTTACCTCCGTTACCGGCGGGCGGCTGTGTGCCGCTTCAAATTCGCCTTTCTCAATGCCGGCAATATGCGTAAGTTGCGTTGACGGCGGATATTAATGATTGTGCTTAATTGTTTAATAATTTAATTTAACTGATTTATCGCAAAAATTAAGGACTGCCTTAAAACAGTCCTCAGATATTGCGATAAAAATGACACGAATTTGAGATTTTCCTTGACTTTAACCCGATCATTTGCTATAATCAATATATAGGAAGCCCTCATAGACGGTTTCCCTCGGTAATTAAAGTGTTTATACAACAGTAATCCGCCTACCGGAATTAGGCGGATTACTTCTTTTTACTGGTAATTATCTGTACTGCGATTGCGATTAACGAAATAACACAACCGATTATACCGATATAAGTATCAATAGTAATAATTTATCACTTCCTTTGTTTTATTCCGACAAAGGTGTGTAAACCCAACCTCCCCTCCACCGTTATCGGTATTGTGAGGTTGTCGCCTATTTTACGTCTGATAAAATGTATTAGTCAGAAGCGAGAACTTCCTACGAAAAAGATTATATCATATATAACTTGTAAAGTCAAATAATGCTGAAAAACAAAATCCCCGAGAGCCTCAACTCTCAGGGATTTTACTATACTATATCAACTTTCGTATTGCCATCCGATAAATCAATATTTAGCGTAAGGATTCTCACCGTCATACAGCATACCTGCGGGACGGTTGAATTCAAGGTCCTCAACGCCGAGGTACTTCAGTGTATCGAAGATAGCCTTGCCGTAGTGACCGAATGCTACTGCACCGTGGTGAGGATAGTTCTTCTTGATAAGAACGTTGCGGTAGAATCTGCCCATTTCGGGGATAGCGAATACGCCGATAGCACCGAATGAACGTGTAGCAACAGGGAGAACTTCACCCTGGGCAACATAAGCTCTCAGCTTAGCGTCAGCCGTGCTCTGTAAACGGAAGAATGTGATGTCGCCGGGAACGATGTCGCCCTCAAGCGTACCTCTTGTAATATCAGGCTCCTTATCAGGCTCAAGACCTCTGTGCATGATGAGCTGATACTTCATAGTCTTGCTTGTCAGCTTGCACGAAGCTGTGTTACCGCAGTGGAAGCCCATGAATGTATCCTTGAGCGTGTAGTTGTACTTGTCCTTGATGGATTCAACATACATATCCGCGGGAACAGAGTTGTTGATGTCAAGCAGTGTAACTGCGTCTTCCGAAATGCAAGCGCCGATATATTCGCTGATAGCACCGTATATATCAACCTCGCACGCTACGGGGATTCCTCTTGCTGTAAGTCTTGAGTTTACATAGCAGGGAACACAGCCGAACTGTGTCTGGAATGAGGGCCAGCACTTGTTAGCGAAAACAACGTACTTTCTGCTTCCCTTGTGTGCTTCCATCCAGTCAAGAAGCGTAATCTCGAGCTGTGCAAGTCTGGGCAGGATACCGGGCATCTTGTTGCCGTCACCAAGCTCCTTCTCCATATCTGCAACAACTTCGGGGATTCTTGCGTCATTCTTATGCTCGTTGAATGCGGCATAAAGGTCAAGCTCCGAGTTCTCTTCAATCTCAACGCCAAGGTTGTAAAGCTGCTTTATAGGAGCGTTACAAGCGAGGAAGTCCTGAGGACGAGGACCGAATGAGATAACCTTTAAGTTGTTAAGACCGATAACCGCTCTTGCAACAGGGATAAATTCCTTTATCATATCTGCAACCTCTGTAGCTGTTCCTACAGGGTATTCGGGTATGTATGCCTTGATATTTCTGAGTGCTAAGTTGTAGCTTGCATTCAGCACGCCGCAGTAAGCGTCGCCTCTGCCGCCTACTAAGTTATCCTGTGTTTCCTCTGCCGCAGCAACGAACATTACAGGACCGTCAAAGTACTTTGCAAGCAGTGTTTCAGCCGATTCGGGACCGAAGTTTCCGAGGTATACGACAAGTGCGTTGCAGCCTGCGCCCTTAAGCTCCTCAAGAGCCTGCATCATATGTGTTTCGCTTTCGATAGTGGTGGGACATTTGAATACGTCAACACCGATCTCCTTACATGCCTTTACAACAGCCTCGCATCTTGAAGCTGAAAGGCTCATGGGAAAACAGTCACGGCTTACAGCCGCAATTCCGAGCTTTACATCGGGTATGTTCTTCATAGCAAAAATTCCTTTCTGTGCAGTTTATTCTCTGCTTTATAAGTCTGTCAATATTCCGCCGCATTTTATGAACCGCGGTGTGTGCCAATGGTACAAGCCGAAATTCGGGTAATCGTTTACTTTATTTTGCAAACAAAAAACCTCTGTGGCGGGGATTATTATTATTGTATCACAAACTATCGTCATTGTCTACAGATTTCCGATAATTTTACGCCGTTTTCACACGAAATTATCAGCAAGGCGATGTAACAGGTTACACAGTAATTAAGTAAACCACATTTGTTTTACCGTTTATTGACATGCCACGGTCTTTATGGTATCATTTTACTATATTAAGTATTTAAACAGCGGAGGAAGACCGATGAAATACAGACGACAGCTCTTTGGGGTAAAAGACCCGTATTCCGATAGTTCCGACGAACTGTTCACCAAAGCCGTAAAAGAAAATTTCTCCTACTGCATTTCACATTGCGATGATTACCGCAGAATATGCGAAAATCTTGGTATATCCTCTCCCGCAGGCGCATCTGAACTCCCTGTTATTCCCACATTGCTGTTCAAGAAAAAGCTGATTTTCAATAAAGGCTGTATTCCGCTTATAAAAGCGACTTCCTCCGGCACAAGCGGCAGGAAAAGCACGATAGCCTTTGACGCGGGCGGCCTTCTCTGCGGACTTAAAATGGTTATGCGTGTATCAAAGCTGAGGAATCTGTTTTCTCCCGTTCCGTGCCACTATATCATTATGGGTTACAAGCACCACAGAGGAAACAAGACCGCCGTAACAAAGACGGCTTTCGGTGCGACACTCTTCGCTCCTGCACTGAGCCGCAATTATATCCTGACATATAAAAAGGGCGGCTATTCTCCCGACTTTGACAGGATTATAGATCTTATTGTCAGGCATTCACGTTCACGCTTTCCGACAAGGTTCATGGGATTCCCCGCTTATACTTATTTTCTGCTGAGAATAATGGACGAGCGTAAAATTTATCTTAAAATGCCGAAAGGCTCACGCATAATGCTCGGCGGCGGCTGGAAACAGTTCTATGCCGAGCAGACCGATAAAAATTCCTTTTACAGCCTTGTCAAAAAGGTACTCGGCATAAAGGAAAACGATATTATCGAATTTTTCGGAGCGGTAGAGCATCCGATTTTATACTGCGACTGCAAGGAACATCACTTCCACGTTCCCGCTTACAGCAGAGTTATAATCAGAGATGTCGATACGTTAAAGCCGCTTGAAAACGGCAAGACAGGACTTGTAAACCTGATAACTCCTATGGTTAAAGCGACCCCAGTGCTTTCCGTAATGACAGATGACCTCGGCATACTTCATAACGGAAGCGAATGTTCCTGCGGACTGAAAACGCCGTTTCTTGAAATTGTCGGCAGAGTTGCGCCGGAGGATATAAAAACCTGTGCGGCAGGCGCAGAAGAGATAATAAAGGGTGTGAACGTATGATTTTCTTTGATGGCGAAATATACGAAAACGATATGTGCGACAAGCTGTTAGCCCGTTTTGAAGACAGGATATGCGACACTCTCGGAAACTGTCGGCTCTCTGCTAAGCAGGTCATGCTTGCCGCCGAAAAAATCAGCGCAGATATAGAAAACGGCGCTTTTGACGATATGCTCTCAGCGCTTGACGTTGAAAATGTAAGTTACTATAAACAGCTTATACTTGCCTGTCTCAGCCGTGAAAATCTTGAATACAGGCTGAAAACCGAACTTGAAGATTCAAACGGCTTTATCGGTTCTCCGAACGGCATCACTCCGAAAATAAAAATTCAGACAAAACCTCTCGGTGTTCTGTTCCACATAGCCGCAGGAAATGCCGACGGCTTACCCGTGATGAGCGTTGCAGAAGGACTTCTTGCAGGCAATATCAATATACTGAAGCTTCCGTCCGCCGATAAGGGCTTGTCAATCCGGATAATAAAGCGGCTTTGCAAATATGAGCCTTTGCTGTCACGCTACATATATGTCTTTGATACCCCGTCAAGCGATGTGCGCACCATCCAGACGCTTGCAGGCTTTTCCGACGGCATAGTGGTATGGGGCGGTACTGAAGCCGTAAAAGCAGTGCGTTCACTTGCTCCGCCGGGAGTTAAGCTGATTGAATGGGGACACAAGCTCGGCTTCTGCTACATTTCCGATTACGCAAACCATACAGATGAATTTTCGGCTCTTGCCGAGCATATAGCCTCTACAAAGCAACTGCTCTGCAGTTCCTGCCAGACCGTGTTTATCGACACCGATGATAAAACCGAGCTTACCCGATTCTGCAAAATGTTCCTTCCGTATCTTGAAGCGGCAGTCGGAAAACACAGGAACACCTCAATAGGCACACGGGCGAGAGATACGCTCATAAGCTACTCCGCCCGTCTTGAACAGGCAATCGGGATAGGGCAAATTTCTCCCGACGTATTTTACGGTAAGAATTGCAGCCTTATCATAAAAGACGACTTTGAACTTGAACTGTCGCCTATGATGTGCAATGTGCTTGTAAAAAGACTTCCGAGAAAGGACATAATGCGTACACTGAGAAATGCAAAAGGCTTTTTGCAGACCGCAGGGCTTATCTGCGACAAGGCTGACAGAGCAGAGCTTACCGACCTGTTGCTCTGTGCAGGAGTTACAAGAGTTACGCAGGCGGGAAATATGTCCGCTTACTTTTTCGGAGAATCCCACGACGGAGAATATCCGCTATCCCGATACACAAGAAAAATCAATATCGAACTGAATGATCAGACTGAGGAGACAAATATATGAAAAAACTCGTTTTACCGCTCAACATTATTTTTCTCGGCTTATCGCTTGCTTGCGATACAGCTCTGATAATTACTCATCTCTACCCGATAAAAATAACCGCAAGCGTTTTCTTTATGCTTGCCGCCGCAGTAAACCTGATATACGCCCTGAAATACTTCCCCGATAAGAAACTGCCGTCAGTAATACTGACCGTCGGCGTATTCTTCGCAATGAGCGCAGATATAGCGATAAACTTAAATTTCATCGCAGGAGCGGCGATTTTCGCATTAGGTCACATCTGCTATTTCATAGCATATTCGCTGATGCAAAAGCCCCGACCCACCGACTTTATCCCCGCAATGATAATATTTATCCCCATAGCGCTGTTTATGATGTTCTCACCGCTTCTTGACTTCGGCTCGGTTATGATGAAAATCATCGGCATTTCATACGCTGTTATAATCTGCATTATGACAGGCAAAGCAATAATGAACTTTATTCGCATAAAGAACAGATTCAACCTTATACTTGCGCTCGGCAGTGTGCTGTTCCTTATTTCCGATATAATGCTCCTGATGGCGTACTTCTCAAAAATAGATTTCCCGTTCTCAAATTTCTGCCTTGCCCTCTATTACCCCGGACAGTGCCTTATTGCAAACGGTCTTGCACATATTAAAACAGCTATAACAGAAAAAATCCGTGTCGCCTGACACGGATTTTTATAATGGTTGTTTTAAATTCTGTTTCTGCATTTATAAGTCTGAGCGGAGTTTATTTTGTTAGTTTCTGTAGTTCTTTGCCTGTTCTTCGGTTATTACACCCTGCTTTATCAGTTCAGATAATAATTCTGATCTGCCCTCGGCTCTTCCTTCTGCTCTGCCTGCCAACATTACAGAACGTTCAAGGCTTGCCTGGTCGTTAATATACTTTTCTTAGGCGTCATTTTCAGTCTGTATAAACAATGGTAACCCAATCAACAATGCCTTTCTCGTTAAACGTAACAATAAGGCATTTACCGTGCCAATCATTCGAGGTTTTTCCCTCGAGAGAACCATATCTATATTCCTGCCAGCCTTCATATTTTTTACTGTTAAAATTTTTTATACTTGTTGCTTCACCATACCTTTCGACGATTTCTTCTCTAGTTGTTTTAAATGGAGTTATGCCGTCAACCGAACATTTGTCATTCTCAAAAGGAGCATCAAAAATCCTACTGTCACCCTTTTTGGACTCTTTGTAGTTTTCCGCTCCGCAGCTAAAAAGCAAATCGCCATTTTTGTCCTTGACTTCAACGTGACATCTATCCTCCGCAAATCGATTAGCAGAAGTTTCATATGTCCAATCCTTAGGCAGTTCTTTCAGCTTTATGGGTATCTCGATCGCTTGTCCGTCAACAATTACATTTTTTCGTATCCGTTCAATGTCAAAACCCGTTTCGCTGTACGATATCTCAGAACCATCAGGAATAGTACTTCTTTCGCACCCCGTAAACCCACAGAGCAGTATCGCCGTTGCCAACAGCGCAACCACCCTTTTGCTTTTCCTGTCAAGCCGATGTTTTAATTTGCTAAACATAGTACACAACCTTTCTTTCATTCATAGTGCTTAAGACTTTTGCGATATTTCCGCCTAAGCCTTATCAAAAAATGTCCAAAAGCTCCGATAGGTTATCCACCGTAAAATCAGCCTTTTCGCTCTCGTCAGAAATCGTCCAATATTTGCCTAAGCCTTGCCTCACCCATATCGTCATCATTCCCATTTCATTAGCGGGAATTATATCATTATCCACTCTGTCACCGATCATTACCGCTTCGGACGGACTGCAACCTGCTCGCTTTAGTGCTATATCGAATATTCTTTTATCAGGTTTGGCAACTCCTTCTTCGGCAGAAGCTACAACAAGCTGTATATATTTCATCAAGCCGCAGCTTTCAAGTCGTTTTTCAGTGCCTGCCGACTGGTTGGCAATTACACCTATACGGTATCCTTTTTCACATAGGATTTTGAGTACGTTTTCGGAATCTTTATAGAGCTTTTCATCTTCATGATGCCAAGGAGTTTTTGCAAGTCCGAAATATCTCAGTGCTTCAATATCGCCTTTCAGATTTTGCTTTGAAAAATACAAACGTTTTTCGTTAAACTCCTCAAAGGTAATATCTGTTCCCGCAATAGCATCTCGTATGCGATGATTATAACACTCGGTTTCGTCAACAAGTGTTGAACCGACATCGAAAAATAACCATTTAATATCGTTCAGCATATTATCTCCTTGTTTTCATTAACTCCCGACCGTCCCACAAAGCCCAGCCAACCGCAAACCTCTCAAAAGGTCGGAAGCCGAGTGCCTCGGCTCGCATTTCCGCCTTTAAATACGGTTGCTGTATATTCACGATTGTTCGACGGCGGGAGTAAACAAACAAGTATTTCGACAGCTTGTTTTCAATTACCGTCAAACCCCGACCGTCACACAAAGCCCAGCCAACCGCCTTCATTTCAAAAGGTCGGAATTTGCCGTGCCCCATGGGCACCGCCGCTTAGTGTTTCTTCAGCCAGTTGTGTATCCATTTGCCGTTTTCAGTGAGATCGCTCTCGCTCCAGTTTCCGTTTGCCGATGTTCCCGGCCGCAGTACCGAGCAGGTTTCATCCTTGTTGCAGATACTCCAGTTACAGTAGCTTATGCCTTGCTTGTCAAAATAGCTAAGCCACTTCTGCGTTTCGTTGAAGTCATTCGCACCTCCGCCCGATGCATCACAAGTACCGAATTCCGACACGAATACCGGCAGTCCCTGTGCCACGCAGTTTTCTACATTTGAACGAAGTCCTGCGTGAGTTGCCGCATAGAAGTGGAACGCATACATTACATTCTTGTAGTTCAGCGGATCTGAAAGCGGCTTGTCGATCTCCTGACTCCATGTGGGCGTACCTACTATAATTACCGAGTTCGGCGCATTCTTGCGGATAACGGGTATTATCTTTTCCGCATACGGCTTGATATTACCGCTCCACGATGCACCGCCGTTCGGCTCGTTGCATATCTCGTAAATTACATTCGGATATTTTGCATATCTCTTTGATACCGTTTCAAAGAAGGATTTTGCCTCGTTTGTATACTTGGACGGGTCGCCGGGATTAAGAACGTGCCAGTCAATGATAACATACATATCCAGCTTGATGCAGATGTCAACACCCTTTTCAAGCAGTTCAAGGCTTCCGCTCTTGTTGCCCATATAGCACTGACCGTTGCCCCACTCGTCAACATACATTGCAAGACGGACAACATTCGTGTTCCAGTCGTCACGGAGCGTTTTGAATGCACTCTCGTTCACAAATTCAGGGAACCATGTAAGCCCGTGCGTACTCATTCCCCTGAGCTGATAACCCTTGCCGCTCTTATCAACAAGCTGTCCGTTCTTTACCGAAAGCTGACCGTGCTGTGATACCGGCGTAGTGCCTTTAGGGTCGCTCGGTGCCGGAGGAACTGTTGCCGCCGGCTTTTTGGTCGTTGATGTATTGTTGTTATTATTGTTGCTGTTATTTCCGGCACTCGTTCCTGCGGTACTTCCGTTCACAGTCACTTTACCCTCATTGATATAAGCGTCAGCCGAATAATTGAATCCAAACGAAACGCTCTTTCCCTTTTCTATAGTTCCGTTGTAGCTCTCGTTCTTGACCGTCATTGTGTTTCCCGAAATGCTGAATATTCCGTTCCACTGCGACATCAGCTTTGTATTGCCGGGGACGGTTACCTTTGCCGTCCAGCTGTTCACCGTATCGCCATTATTTGTTATAACAATCTCATAACCTCCGCACTTCTTGCCGCCTTCTTCCCAGTCGCTCGACTTCTTCCACTGAACAGTGAAATTGCTTGCGGATGAAGCAGGCTTGCTCTGGCTGTTATTTTTCGTGTCGGCGGTTGCCCGTGTCTTTGTTGTATCGGCAGGCTTCTCGGTGTTCTCTGCCTTTGATGTATTTTCCTGCTTTGAAGTATTACTTTCTTCCTGTTCGGAGGTATCGGAAGATGTATTGCTCTCTGTTACGGATGTGTCGGAAGATGTGTCGCTCTCTGTTACTGAGCTGTCAACGGAAGTAACCTCGGAATTTTCATCAACACTGCTCGTATCCTCAACATACGATACATTGCTTTCGGTCGCCGAGCTGTTTCCGACAGACGATAATACACCGCTGTCCTGTGCCGCACAGCCTGCAAGCATAGCCGCCGCAATAAACGTAGCTATCGCACGTCTGATTATAGATTTTTTCATATTTCCTCTTTCGGTCGTGATATTAAAACAGCCCTCACGAATGAGGGCTGTCGTTATTCGTTAATCTTTTTAAGATTACTTTCTCTTCTTAGCAACTACTACTGCACCTGCTGCGAGGAGTGCAACACCTGCAACTGCTGCAACGCCTTCAACACCTGTGTTTGTGCTGGGCTTTGTAGAATCGCCTGTTGTTGCGGGAGCTTCTGTTGCGGGAGCATCTGTTGCGGGAGCATCTGTATCAGCGGGAGCTGTTGTGTCTTCTTCACCGCTGCCAAGACCTGAAACTGTAAATTCAATCTCTAAAGACTTTGTGGGGTATGCACCGTTATAACCATCTTTCTTAAGAGCATCGTTCCAGATGTTAGCGAACAGAACCTTTGTATGACCTGACTTCTTACCGTCTTCTGTATCAATGATAGGATCAGCAACTTCTGATGTTACTGTACCATCAACGATAACCTTGCAGTCAGAGAACTTAGCGATAGATTCGCCGTCTTCGCCTGCGTCCTTATCAAAAGGAATATCTGTTGAAACAAACAGAAGGTTGAAAGAAGAAGCACCGTCGAGTGCCCAGTCAAAGTCAGTAACACCAACCTTGTATGTGCCGTCCTTGTCGATCTTTACATCTGTGTATGTAGCAGGAATAACATAGCCGGCACTACCATCCGGCATATCATCATCGAATTTGTCTTCATACTGAGGGAATGTTTCAGGGTCGTTACCGCCCCATACGATTACGCCGTTGAAGTACTTGCCGTCTGCAACGTCCTTACCATATGTAGCGTCATCAAAAGAGTTTCTGAATGAGTATGGTGCTGTCTGGAAACCGATATAAGCATTATAAGTTTCTGCTGCTGCACCTACTGTAAGTGTGCCTGCTACTGCCATTGCAGCTGCTGCACCGATGAATCTTTTCATCTTCATTTTAATTACCTCCAAAAAATTGTATATGTTTCATTCTTATGAGTGTTGTTAAACGTTTACAACATTCTCATTTGAACTAATTATAACCTCTGCCCGCCAAAAAATCAATTTGCATTTTTCACACATTTACCACATAACTTTTAGTTATTTTGTACAATTAGGTTATTAAGTTAATCCGTAAGCCACTCTCGATTGTCACCCATTTGTGCAGTTTGGTTGACACGAGGAGCTGTCGGTGGTATTCTGTTAAAGTCGTTTGACAAAATGGAAAGGAAACAAAAAATATGAACAGACAGAAAATCACAACAATCGTACTTTGTGCGCTCTTTGCGGCAATCACGGCTATACTTTCGCAGATAGCGATCCCGATGCCCTCCGGCGTACCGGTTACATTACAGACCTTTGCAATAGCTCTCTGCGGCTTTTATCTCTGCACGGCAAGAGCAACCGTTTCAACGGTCGTTTATGTCCTGCTCGGTGCGGTAGGCGTTCCCGTATTCAGCGGCTTCAAGGGCGGAATTGCTTCAATAGTAGGTCCTACAGGCGGATTTATAATCGGCTTTATCGCTATGGCGGCCATCAGCGGAATCGCATTCAGAAATATGCCCGAAAAATTCCGTGTACCGCTTAGAATAGCAATGGGCATCTTAGGCGTTGCCGCTTGCCATATCTGCGGATTTGTACAGTACGCTCTCGTTGCAGGCAAGGATCTCTTAACGAGCTTCCTGCTCGTATCCGCTCCCTATCTTATAAAGGATATTGTCAGCGTAGTTCTCGCATACTTTGCCGCTCTCGCAATTTCAAAGGCTCTGAAAAGAACAGGCTTTGCCCCAAGCGAACAGGCATAATTACAATAATTTCAGAAACATTAAAGGCAGTGCCGGACGGCGCTGTCTTCAGCTTGTGGAAAAAGTCAGTTTTTATAAAACACGCAGTAAATTCTCTATCCCTATCCCCAAACCCCTTCCCCACGGGAAGGGGCTGAGTGTGGGGCTGCCGCCCTCACCCCGCTTGGGG
>OLQC01001308.1_pt1 | contig 20418 bp, 17 predicted proteins | sample 1672471 | NCBI WGS metagenome assembly OLQC01 (sample SAMEA3136689, study PRJEB25190) | human gut metagenome | biome: human gut; feature: human-associated habitat; material: faeces | place: Austria | collected 2013
TAAGGATTCTGTAGCTTCCCATAAGAGATTTGAAGAAAAATACGGACTGGCATTTACTTTATTGGCAGATCCGGAGCGTAAAGTGATTGAAGCATATGACGTCTGGAAAGAAAAGAAGAATTATGGAAAAGTTTCTATGGGAGTAGTCCGGACAACATATCTGATTGATGAGAATGAAATTATCATAAAGGCAAATGATAAAGTGAAAGCGGCAGATGATCCTGAAAATATGCTGAAGGAATTGACGTGATGAAGATTATATTATCACCAGCAAAAAAGATGGTTACAGATACGGACAGCATAGCACCAGTGGGAATGCCGAATTTTCTTGATAAGACAACTGAGATACTAAGTTGGATGAAGGGTCTGGAAAAAGATAAACTGAAGGCAATCTGGAAATGCAATGACAAGATTGCCAGGCAGAACTTTGAAAGATTAGAAAATATGGATCTTTATCACATGCTTACTCCTGCTATTTTGTCCTATGAGGGAATTGCATTCCAGTATATGGCACCAGCAGTGTTTGAATACGGACAATTTGAGTATATCCAAAAGCATCTTAGAATCTTATCCGCATTTTATGGAAGCCTAAAGCCACTGGACGGTGTGAGACCATATCGTCTGGAAATGCAGGCAAAGGTTACAATAGGAAATACCCGGAATTTGTATGACTATTGGGGAGACATGCTGTATAAGTCCATCATTGATGACAGCCAGATCATTATTAATCTGGCATCAAAGGAATATTCGAAATGCATAGAAAAATATCTGTCACCGAAAGATACGTATATAACGATTACATTTTGTGAATTATCCGGAGAAAAGCTAGTAACAAAAGGTACTTATGCAAAAATGGCCCGTGGTGAAATGGTCAGATTTATGGCAGAAAGAGGGATTGAAAATCCAGCTGATATACAAAAATTTAACAGACTGGGCTATAGGTTTAGAGAAGATTTGTCGTCAGAGAAGGAATATATTTTTGAACGGTTGTCTGCACTGTAGTGTGGTATTGCTAAATTGTAATTATTCTTGTTGAGAATGATATTCACTTACGTAAAATTCATTGACATCACCAGAAAGAAATGATATATTGCAGACAAGGTTAGTTTTGCCTAACTTGCATTAATCCCTGCATTCCAGGGAATGCTTATTACAAAAAAAGGAGGAATTTTAAAATGTCAATGATCAATAAAGAAGTAAGTGATTTTTCTGTTCAGGCTTATCAGAATGGGGAGTTTAAAACCGTGACCAAGGCCGATATTCTGGGAAAATGGAGCGTATTTTTCTTCTATCCGGCCGACTTTACCTTTGTATGCCCTACCGAGCTGGAGGATCTGCAGAATAAATATTCTGATTTCCAGGCTGCTGGCTGCGAAATCTACTCTGTTTCTACAGACTCCCATTTTGTCCACAAAGCATGGCATGATTCCTCTGAAAGAATCGGTAAGATCACTTATCCAATGCTGGCAGATCCTACCCACGCACTCTGCAAGGATTTTGAAGTGCTGATCGAATCTGACGGAATGGCAGAAAGAGGAAGCTTCATTGTAAACCCGGAAGGCAAGATCGTGGTTTATGAAGTAAATGCCGGCAATGTAGGACGCAATGCAGATGAACTTTTCCGCCGTCTCCAGGCAAGCCAGTTTGTAGCAGAACACGGAGACCAGGTGTGCCCGGCAAAATGGCAGCCAGGAGCCGAAACTCTGAAGCCAAGTCTTGATCTGGTAGGTATGCTTTAATGTCGAACGAAAATTTCTATGATGTAGTTGTGATCGGAGGAGGTCCTGCCGGTCTGACAGCTGCCTTATATCTGGCTCGCGCCTGCTACCGTGTTCTGGTAATTGAGAAGGAAAAATTCGGCGGCCAGATTACCATTACCGATGAAGTGGTAAACTATCCAGGCGTCATGAAAACCAGTGGGAAAGAACTGACCCAGGCCATGCAGAAACAGGCGGAACATTTCGGAGCAGAGTTTTTGCTTGGGGATGTTGTCAGCCTAAAAAAAGCAGAAGAAGCATCCGGCGCAGAAATCTGGGAAACAACCACCGATAAAGGTTCCTACAAAAGCTTTGGAATCCTGCTCGCAACAGGAGCCCATCCAAGAATGATCGGTTTTCCAGGTGAGGCCAAGTTTCGCGGTCACGGAGTAGCCTATTGTGCCACCTGTGACGGAGAATTTTTCCGTGGAAAAGAAATTTTCGTAGTTGGCGGCGGGTTTGCTGCAGCAGAAGAAAGCGTATTTTTGACAAAATATGCAAGCCATGTAACTATTTTAATCCGTGGAAATGATTTTTCCTGCGCAGAAGCGGTAGCGGAAGCCGCCAAAAATCACCCTAAGATCACAGTTTTAACCAATACAGAGGTTGTCTATGTGGAGGGTGACCACACGCTGCGAAAGATCTGCTACAAAAATAAAAACACTGGAGAAGAAACCATTTTCGATTCTGCAGATGACACCTTTGGCATATTTGTATTTGCAGGCTACGCGCCAAATACGGATCTGGTAAAAGACCTGATTGCTCTGGATTCCCATGGATATGTGGAAACGGACCGAACCCAGAAGACCAGCTGTCCGGGAATTTACGCAGCCGGAGATGTATGCCAGAAGAATCTCCGCCAGGTGGTAACTGCAGTGGGAGATGGTGCCACAGCTGCCACAGAGCTGGAAAAATATGCCGCAGCCATGCAGGGGAAAACCGGAATCCACCCGGAAAAGCCAATCAAAAAAGAGGCCGAAGTTCACAAGGAATCACCCGCAGGAAAAGAAACAGAAGGGAAATCCTCAGCCGGTATTTTTTCACAGGATATCATAAACCAGCTGAATGTTGTATTTTCCAGAATGGAGGGAAACCTGCAACTTGACCTGCATCTGGATTCCCGTCCCGTCAGCCAGGAATTGAAAGGCTATATGACAGAACTGGAGAAATATACAGACAAACTGACCGTACAGGAAGCGGACTCTGCTTCGGATTCTGCTGCCTTGCTGCCTTTTGTAGAAGTGCTGACTGCCTCCGGGGAAAAGACTGGATTAGCTTTCCACGGCGTGCCAGGGGGACACGAGTTTACCTCTTTTATCCTGGGATTATACAACGCCGCAGGACCAGGGCAGCCCCTTGACCCTGCCATCAGAGAACGTATCCTCGCTATCGACCATAAGGTGCACATGCAGATCCTGGTATCCCTTTCCTGTACCATGTGCCCGGATCTGGTAGTGGCAGCCCAGAGGATTGCCTCCTTAAATCTCCTTGTAACAGCAGAAGTATACGACATCGCCCATTTCCCGGATTTAAAGGAAAAATACAACGTTATGAGCGTCCCCTGCCTGATAATCAACCAGGATCAGGTAACATTTGGGAAAAAGAATATCCCGCAGCTGTTGGAATTGCTCTAATAAGATAATAAAAACTGTAATGATAAACTCCTATGGTTTATTGTTACAGTTTTTTAATTCAAGAAAATTTTTATTCCCCGACCACAATTGTGGTAAAATAGCGGTAAGTAATAACTAATACCGTATTTCCGCAAAAGAATCTGTCTAAGCAGAGTGGTTATCGTCCAAATGGAGTTGTGTGACCCTGTAAGAAATGGTATGGTTATTGTTAGAAGCAACTAACTATTATATAACTCAGGAGGCACACAATGAAAAAGAAGTTCGTTTCTGTTTTATTAGCACTTACCATGTCAACTACCTTATCTGCCGGATTAACCAGTACCGTATTTGCAGAAGAAGCAGTAAGCACCGCATCTGAATGCTCTTATGACGGCGGCAGTGGCACCCAGGAAGATCCGTACCAGATTTCCTCGACAGATTCTTTCCTGACATTTGCCGCTAATGTAAATGACGGCTCAAACGCAGGTTATGCGGATACTTATTTTCTTCTGACAAATGATCTTGATCTTACAGGCATTGACTGGGAACCCATCGGCAATATGAATGACATGGAAAACCATTCCACCTTGTTTCTGGGCTCCTTTGACGGCGGAGATCACACAATTTCAAATTTAAAATATGAATCTGACAAATACAACTGCGGGGCTGGTCTTTTCGGCGTAAACTGCGGCGAAGTCAAAAATCTGACAGTGGAAAATGCAGAAGTAACCGTAACAGATGGCACCTCTCTGGCTATTGGCGGCGTTGTAGGATACAACATGGGATCAGTGGATCACGTAACCTTAAAAGGAAACTCCGTAATTACAGGCAACAACTGCACTGGCGGAATTGTAGGAGGCAACAACAATTCCGTAACCAACTGCTCCGCAGAAAATGTAACCGTCATCGTAATTGGAGATAATGAATTTGAAGAAAACCATATTGTGCAGGCAGATGTAGCAGAATGTGGTGGCCTGGTCATCGGCGGCGGTTTTGGCGGAACCATTGACAACTGCAGCGCAAGCGGAACTGTAAAGGCAGAAGGAAACGAACCGGTTGGTCTTGGCGGAATCGGCGGCTGTCTGGAAATGATGGATTCCATTACCAACTGCACCGCTGATGTCACAATTGAAAGCGCAAATGGCGGCCATGCGATCGGCGGTCTTTGTGGTTACGCAGGCACTCACTCCAATCCAGACGTATGCCTGGAAACAGAAGGATTTTCCACGAAAAATTATCCGTCCGTAATTGATAACTGCAAGATAACTGTTTCCATAAAAGCGGATGGAGCAACCCATGTAGGAGGTCTTATTGGCACCGGACTTTACTATTATGGAGAAGAAACCGTATTTAAAGTTACCAACTGTTCTGTAACAGGATCCATTGACGGTGCTGTAACACCAGGTACCGTTGCCGGCAGGGCAGTGGGCAGTGTAATAGAAAGCTGCGACGCAGACATTTTAATTGATGGTGTGCATGCAGACAATCAGATTGGCACCACTTCCTGCATGTACGAGAGTGCGGACCAGTAAGAGAGGAAAAAATGGAACAGCATCCGTTAACGGATTTTTTTGACCAGAAAGTTCAAAAAACAACGGGCAAAAACAACCGTACTATTTATAAAATGAACAATGAAACCGGAGAAGGAATCATCACGCAATATATTATTTTGCCTGGCATCCAGTTCTTTTATAACGATTTTCACATGAGCAATGGACAGAACCAGAATAAACTGCCTCACGCAGATGTTCTGGAACTGAACCATTGCAGGGAAGGGCGTTTTGAATGCAGATTTGCCAACGGCACTTATCAGTATATTGGAAGCGGTGATCTTGCCATCAACCTTCTTTCCAACCAGACCGTTTCAACCAGCTTTCCGCTGTCTCATTATCACGGCATCTCCATCACCATAGATTTACAAAAAGCAGACTCTGTCATCCGAAAAATCGGCGAGATGACAGGCGGTCTGGACATTGATCTGTTTTCCATTGCCAACGGCTTTTGCAAAAATGGTACCTGTGCTGTAATTAGAAATCAAAATAAAATCAACCACATTTTTTCTGAACTGTACTGCACCAAGCCGTATATGCACGCTTCCTATCTGAAGGTCAAGGTCCTGGAACTGCTCCTTTATCTTGGAACTGAGAAAATACAGAATACCCAGGTAAAAGTTCCGTATTTCGCACATACTCAGGTAAAAAAAGTAAAAGAAATTCAAAAGTATATGGTTTCCAATTTGCGCCAGCATTACACTCTTGAACAATTGTCCGAGCAATTTGACATTCCTCTTACTTCCATGAAAGCATGTTTTAAGGGAGTTTTCGGCTGTTCCATTTATGCCTACATAAAATCCTACCGTATGCAGGCTGCAACCGTACTGCTTCAGAATTCTGACTGCAGCATTACAGAAATCGCCATGAAAATGGGCTACGACAACCCCAGCAAGTTTTCGGAAGTCTTCAAAAAAGAGTATGAGATGACTCCATCTGAATTTCGAAAGAAATACATAAAAGCATAATTGCACACTCCTTTACAAAAACATACCTTGACAAATCTCGTCTCAGCTTTACATTTTATAATAAAATACCTCAGGAAACGGAACGTTTATAGTCAAAGTCTCTCCCTGGATATCCGCGATCTGCTGGCAGAGGCCCAGCATCCGGTAAGGATTTGCATATCCGAAAAGTTTCATGATCTTATCAAACTGTTTTTCCCTTTTGATAAGATCTGCGAGATACATATATCTGAGGTCTCCAAGGGAGATGCGGGGCAGGCCATAGGACTGTGTGATCTTTTTCAGTCTGGTATTCAGTGTGGGAAGCGTCTTGACTTTTCCATATGGACCAAGGCACAGGGCGCCTTCTTCGGCCAGTCCGGGATATCTCAGAAGAATGCCCTCATTCAGATATCTCCGTTCCCTGATCTCATCAAATAAAAATTCCGGAACAGGCACAGTACGGTAATTACTGTCTGAACGGAGCTTTCTGCCACTGTATTTGAGACTCTGACTATTATCACCCCCATTCCTGTCAGCAGACACATAATTCCGTGCATGCAGCCCGCAGATCGTTACCGTGCCTGCCTCCAGATCGAAGCTGTCATATTTAAGTCCAAGGATTTCCCCGGGTTTCAGCCCGCAGTAAAGCGCCAGGGCATATTCCAGATAGTGGGAGGTGTTGTCTTTCTTTGCAGCTGATAATAAGCAGGTAAGCTGTTCCGGTGTATAAAGGACAGGATCTTTTTCCAAAACAGAATATTTTTTTATTTGAAAGAAAAGTTCATAATCACCGGTATCTGGTTCAAAACGATCCTTTATAAAGACACGCAGAAAGCGGTATGCCGAAGCAGCCGTATTTTCATTTTTTTGATTGATGCATGCCAAAAGAGCATTCAGGTATTCTGCATCGATATCGTCAACCGCCCGCTCCTTATCCGGAAGGCTGGGTTCAATGACATTGAAGATCATCCAGTAGTAGTAAGCAGCCGTACTGCTGCTGGTTGAATTCGAAAGACATTTGTTCTGGTACCAGCTCTCCAGGTAATTAACAAAAGTAGTTGCAGCAGGTTCGTTCCTTTTCTCTTTTTTCATTGTTGCGGCTGTAACAGCCATTTCTTTTGATTCTTTTCTCATTCTTTTTTCCTTTCTGCCATCATTGGCTGAGCGTTTAATTGTCTTTCAATTATATATTGTCCGATTTTCGCTCAGAATCTGATCTTTTATGAAAAATTTTTGACAAAATTCTAAAAAAATGACATATTAATCCTGTAAGGTGGATGTCCATACAAAGAAATATATTTATAGAATACTTACACATTTAGTATGTAATATTTTTAAGAATGGTTATTTAAGAAAGGGTTTTCCAGGAAAGCAGATAACCACAAAGAAACAAGTACCCCGACATTTTTTGACAGAAACAAAAAATATGACATATTAGTATTGAAAAAAAGAATCTTGTAAAAAAGGAGTGACAGCAGACAATTTTCACCATTTCCACAAAAGCACACGATTTCTCTTGAATTTCTGAAATGACCTGTATTATAATAGGATAATTAACGGCATATACCACAGCCGGTACCGCAGTGACCAAATGCCGTTTTCGGGGTAAAAATAGGTTCAAAAATGAGCATTATTTTTCCCACTTATTCAGAAAAAAAGGCACTATCCAAATCCAAACAGAATAAGTTTTGTATTTGGTGAATAGTGACAAATTGTGAAAGGAAAAGAATGAGAAAATTAGCACTTAGTGACGAAATATTACTCGGTGTTGACAAAGCAGCCCGCTACATCGGCGGGGAGGTCAACTCTGTGATGAAAAATTTAGACGGGATAGATGTCCGTGTGGCGTTTTGTTTTCCGGATGTCTGCGAAATGCTGTTTCCATCTAAACGCATTTACATCATATAGTGCTATGTAGTATCATCCAGTACATGATATTGTGTGTCATTTGATACCATTTAACACTAGATAACACTCAATAACACACGGAACCAACAATTTTTTTGAACACCAAATGTGACAGTTTCAAGGTTGATTTTTGTCCCCTTCATTGATCTTTTGGTACTACTTAGTGATATTTGGTGTCATATAATAGCTTTCTCTGTCAGGCGCTGCTATCTAATGCCATTTAGTTCCATTTGATATTATTTCATAAATCAGCTTTCAAACACCATCCCCTTCAAACCACAAAAAATCATCTTGTAAAGAACCCCTATTAATGTTAAGATAAAATCACATAAAAAGTCTATTATCGTTCTAAGTATAAGGACGAATGGAGGTGACTACACCCATGGCAACTGAAAACAGCATACAAGACAGTGAATTAGAAGCACGGTATGATAAATACAAAGGGATTATCAAGAATTTCACCCTTATGAGTGATATTTTTATGAGAAACGTATTCAAGCAAAGAGAATGCTTGGAATATGTTCTGCAGGTTATTATGGAAAAACAGGATCTGCGTGTAATTGATCAGATAATTCAGAAGGACTATAAAAATATGCAGGGCCGGTCAGCAGTAATGGACTGCGTTGCCAGAGACTCTGAAGGCAAACAGTTTGATGTAGAAATCCAGCAGGATAATGAAGGCGCGTCTCCAAAGAGAGCCCGTTATCATAGTGGCCTAATGGATATGAACACCTTAAATCCTGGTCAGGATTTCGATGAGTTGCCGGAAAGCTATGTAATTTTTATTACCAGAGATGATATCCTTGGATATGGACTTCCGATTTACCATATTGACAGACAGATCAAGGAGATTAACAAAGCATTCCAGGATGAAGCACATATCATATATGTAAATTCCAGGAAGCAGGACGATACAGAACTTGGAAGGCTTATGCATGATCTGCATTGTAAAAGAGCAGATGAAATGCACAGTCCGGTTCTTGCAAAAAGGGTACATGAATTGAAAGAGACACAGAAAGGGGTTGAGCTTATGTGCCATGAAATGGAGAAAATTTATAGCGAGGGAATGGAAAGCGGCGAGAAGCGCGGTATAGAAAAAGGTGAACTCAAAGCCAAGAGGGAAACAGCTCTTTCTATGGCCGAAGAAGGTATGGATGTTAAGCAAATTGCCCGCCTAATTAAAGTAAACGAAAAAGATGTCCAGAAATGGATTGATGAAACTTTGTGTGTAACAAAATAACTGAAAAATCATTATAAAAGGGCAGGTCTGATTAGGCTTGCCTTTTTACAATATTGTATATTTAGCATTTTCAAAAAGATGAAATATCAAATATGGGAAATAGATCTGTTCGAAAAAATACTTTCTTTGTCTATAATTTGTGATTTTTGGTGTTTTATTTCGTATTATTTTTAAGAGTTAAAGTTTGGTGTAGAAAACCAACAAGATAATGAGGGCGCATCCCCGAAACGAGCTCGTTATCATAGCGGCCTGATGAATAAATCCCGGTCAGGACTTCGATGAGCTGCCAGAAAGCTACGTGATTTTTATTACCAGAGATAATATCCTTGGATATGGACTTCCGATTTACCATATTGACAGACAAATCAAGGAGATTAATAAAGCATTCCAGGATGAAGTACATATCATTTATGTGAATTCCAGGAAACAGGACGATACAGAACTTGGAAGGCTTATGCACGATCTGCATTGTAAAAGAGCAGATAAAATGCACAGTCCTGCTCTTGCAAAAAGGGGTACATGAATTGAAAGAAACACAGAAAGGGATTGAGCTTATGTGCCATGAAATGGAGAAAATTTATAGCGCGGGAATGGAAAGTGGCGAGAAGCGTGGTGAATTAAAGACCCAAAAGGAAACAGTTCTTTTTATGGCAGAAGAGGGAATGGATGTTAAGCAAATTGTACGCCTAGTTAAGGTAACTGAAAAAGAAGTCCAGAAATGGATTGATGAAAGTTTATGTGTAATGAAATAACTGAAAATTATTATAGAGGGGCGGGTCTATTTAGACTTGCCCTTTTTCCCAAACTATGAGATTACTCCTACCGAAAATTTTTTGAAAATGCATATTATAATATACTATCAACAACATCGCATTATTTTAACAAAAGTAGAAGAGTATGGACTTAAAACAAGAATTACAAAAAATTGGGATTTTTTTGAATGATGCTGTAATTGATTATATCAATCAATATTGCGATAACGAAATTGTTCGTGCCAAAGAAAAGCAAAGAGAAAAAGATATTTCCAGTGCTGTTTGTGCCTTTGTGGAGCTGAAAAGGACTGATAGCGAAATCTATCAATTACTAAATAAACATTTTTGTGTCGAAAATATTTCTGAAGCACAAGATTATATAAAAAACGCTCGTATTCATATACAAATTATAAATCTAAGAATTTATTGCACAGAACATGGAATGACATTAGCAGAATTTCGCCAATATGCAAAAGATCATACGCTTGAAAAAAAGCTTGAATCAACTTCAAAATTACGAGAAATGTCACCAGAAAAGCTAAAAGCATACTTAGAAAAGATTTGAATCTTAATAGACAAGTATTCGATATTTATTTCAAAAATGGGAGGGGGACAATGGAAATAAACGGAGTTACCATACAACCGTAATTTCTGAGGACAATAACAGCTCAGAGGATTTGGTTGTATTACGATGCGAAGAGAGTATTGATGTTCAGCCTCTTTATTTGGTTAGTGCAGAACTAGATGTTTTTGACGAATTACAAATGGTTGGATATGGTAAAAGTTTTGGCTTTGAAAAAAGGTGGATACAATTAAAAAATACTAATCTTTTAAAAAAACCTAATAAAAATATGATCTTAGATACAATAGATTCTGCTGCCATGGATTATGAAGGTTTTTCGGGAAGTCTCATAGCTGATTATAATAATTGTATTGTGGGAATTGCAAACATGCAAAATGTTGAAAAAGGAAAAGCTAATTCGTTACTGGGAATTAGCGTAAAAAATCGAAAAAAGTTTTTTGAAAATAATAATATTCCAGTATATGATCGGGCAGCATTATTAAATGTACGTTGTGAGGAAACAAAAGCAAAAGCTTTTCAAAATGGTATTGATCAAAATGTATATTTAAAAAATAAACAACTAGAAAACGATACTAATTCAAGAAACATTGAAGAGAATACAAATCCTTTACTAAATATGAGTAATGTATATTCTGAAGATTATAATTGGAATATTAAATATACAAGGATAGAAGGGTTATTGGGAAATTCTAATAAACGTAGAAAAGAAAGAAAAGAGTTAACCAAGCAATGGGCCAAAGAATTTGAGCAGTATCCCGGATGGCTTATAGTTCCAGCAGATTTCAGGCAACAGGTAAAAAGTTATACCAATGGAAAAGAACTTTTACAATGTAGCGAAAAAGAATTAGAATCTAATCTTGACTACTGTAATGAATTACTGGATTTTGCTTATGAATATACAAGGAGATATAAAAAATCTTGTTTGCCTTTAGATAAAAATATTGAGAATAACTTATATAAAATATGGGATACTTTAAATTCTCACTCGGATTTGAAAGAGAAAAACAAGAATAAATGGTTTACAGTAGGGTTATATTTACTTGAAAACTATAGACAAAATATGGATGAAGAAAAGTGGAACAGCATTTGTGACCTGCTTAAACCTTGCACAAATTTTATAGTTGATGGCAAATATTATTTGAAACTTGAAGAAATTCTTATGAATTTATTCAAAATGGATCTGGAAAAAGTTCAGCTAGAACTGGTATCATGCTCTTTAGAAGAAATGCCTTATGAGGTACGCTTAAGATTCATTGGCGTAATGACTGAATGTGGTCTTAATGAGGAAGCACTGAAAGCAGTAGAAGAACTTACCAACGATATACAAAAGAATAATAATGAAATAGCAGAGAGCAGCCCCAAAAACGTATATTTGAAGTCTCTGCTGGTATGTGCATTGTATTTAAAAGAACATTTAATATTTTGTATAAATCCATATAAGGAAGAAACCAGAAAAAAATGCAATGAAATTAATAATGAGATTTCTAAATATAAAAAGTATTATAACTGGGATAAAGAAAAAATTCTGTTTACAGACGGTGCATTAACCTGGTTAAAAAAGGAATCTCCAGAACCGGAATTTGAGTTAAATCGGGAATCCATTACTTTGGTTAGATCTGAGAACAATTGTTGGGAGGCATATTCTGTTTTTAAAAGCATTGAATATAGTGGATTTCCATTATATCTTCGAAGTAAAAGTTTACTGAATAATCAGCAGGATATTTTAGTAAAAAGCTTGCTATCTTACTATCCTCAATATACATGGCAGCTTTTACTTCGTCTTGGAAAAACAGATGTGGTAAAAAAATGTATTACAAGAGAATATTTACGATCCGAGAATAGAGAAGAAATCGATGAACTTTTTGAATATGTATATAATGCGATAATGAATAATATAGGAAAAGTTCAGAAATATGATCCATGGTATGATCAAAATGTTTATACCTCTATTGTAGAATCCGGAATTCCTATATTAGAAAGAATGTGTGCTGTATTGGATTCTGTGCAGCAGGGAAAAATGATAGACTTGATGATCCAATTGATTGGAGAAAATGCGGTGAAAGATCAAAGATTATTAAATAAATTCATTTCCTCTGTTATGAATCAAACCGCAGATTATATTAAAAGAACTAAAATAAATGCATTATTAACCTGCTCAATGAAAGAGAGAGAAAATATACTTGGAGTAGTACAGCTAGATCCTTTTGATGTGTTTACAGAGTATGAATTATCAAATCCATTATATAGAAAAGCTCATCTTGAACCCCGAATTATTAAAGCAATATTTAATATAGGAAAACAACAGAAAATAAATCGAACCTCCGTATTGGCCAGAATGGGGCAGTTATATACATGGGGAAAATTAACCAGAGAACAAGAAGTTGCCTTTGGAGAATTATTATGGAGTAAACTTAATGAAGATACGCAGTTGCCAGATCTAGAGCAATATTATTTTTTTGTATTTATGAAATGGCCACATCCAGAAGAAATAGATCCCTTAGAAAGAATAAAAAAGAGTTTTATCAGTGAAAAAGTATCTTCAAAATGGAAAGAGGATATAAGAGGCAGGAATTTTACTGAAATATCATATTGGGAACAACTGGCGGTTTGGAATAGGTACTATGTAGATGAATGGTCTGCGAAAGAAAAAGAATGGTTTTTGGAACTGTTCATCGGCTGTTGTTCAGATATGGTAAAATATTGGAAAGAAAGCAAATACGATTTTCAATTTACTTTTTCAAAATGGCATATGAAAATGATGATTCGTGCGATTGCATCTTTTGGCAGAAATGGATGGAAGGGAACTAATCCGGTTCAGTCAAAAAAACTATGTACTCTGCTAAAAGAATTCTATGACGAAGGAATTTATTCATGGGAAGTGGAAGCAATGTTTCTTGCAGATGAAAAAGTTCCAGCCTTTATGAACGAAATGTTGGAACTAATGTATGAAACTGAATCAGATATGGTATTTTCAGCTACAATGGCAGTTGAAAAGTGTCTGGAAACAATTATGGATCAGCAATTAAAAGAAAATACCCTGCTGGAATTGTTTAATTTAATTAAAGCACGAAAAGAACCCGGATTGGAGTATTTCTTGATGATTATACATAATATTTTTTACCGAACAAATTCGCGTTTTCCCTCCAAAATCATGAAAGGAGTTTCACAAGTACTTAGGTTAGTAGAAAAATATACGCGAATCAATTTTCAAACTTCGACGCAAGAAGAGTTTAAAGAAAATATTAAAGTTAGAAAGCAATGTGCTACTCTTGCATTCTTGGTATATCGTTTTGAAAATACATTTTATGAAGGCCAGCATTGCCCCGAAGTAGAAGAGTGGAGAGATATATGCACTGGTGAGAAATCAGAAAATGAATTTGCAGAAGTAAAAAATTGTTGGTTACTTCCTGAACTGTAAGTATGTAAATGAATTGTTGGGAAATATCTATCATCCAACGCAGTCTGTACCAAATCTATCTGAGGGGGGATATGGTGAAATATTATGGAATAAAAGAAAAGTTAAAAAAGGAAGAAATCTTATATAGGTATTCGAAAACAAGAGCAAAAATATATAGTATTCTCCCTGGTACAAAACATGAATTTTGGAAGAGGAACTACGAATATATATATTGTAAACAAATGCACTTACGAAATCGTGATAATTCACTGCCTAATGGTCATAAACTTGACCTTCATTCAATTATTGTAGCTGATCTGATTCGGCGAGAAGATATAAAACAATTACAAAAAGGACTTAAAAAGTTATTGTTAAAACAAAGATCCGGGAAAATTATTAATGCCTTTACTACTGGATTAGACGAACTTTGTAATAAAATAGAACAAATGGATTCAACTTTGCCATCCTGGTGCCTTCAGGAAGAATGCGGCGCATTTGAATTTAAATGTTACCCATTAATGGAAGATGTTGACTTTTTTTCATTAAGTATTCGGTGCTGATAATGTCATATCGGCTGTTATGCACGCTGATGAAATCAATGTAGCGGCAACCGAGGAACTTGGAAAAGAGGTTTACCACTATCATCTTCACGCTATGGTTTTGCCTGTGGTGGAGAAAGAAATCCTATGGAGCAAGCGTTGCAAAGATGAAAAACTGCGAGGAACGGTTAAGGAAGTTGTTCATCAAGTCAGCCATTCAAAGAAATGGAAATCGGATATTCCGCTGACCGACGAAAAAGGCAATCCGCTTCTCAGAAAGAACGGAAAACCGATGTTCCGAGCTTCATACAGTATTCTGCAAGATGAATTGTTTAACCATATGACGGAGCAAGGCTTCAAAGGCTTTCAGCGTGGCGAATACGGAAGTACAGCAGAACACCTGACTTCCCTGCAATATCAAATCAAGCAGGACAAGGAACGCTTGGAGAAGTTGCAGAAGCGCATTCAGCGTGAGCAGATAAAATATGAGCCTGCCCGTAATGTTTCTAAAACCTATAACGAGATTGACCGTATGGGGCAGAAAACAATCACAGGTAAAATGGCAATCTCCAAAGAGGATTATTCTGAGCTTACTGCCCTTGCCAAAGAGGGCATTACAAGTCGTGCGGAAATTAGCGAATTAGAACAGAGTGCCAACTATTACCGACAGAAATATTTTGACTGTGCAAACGCACTCGAAAGAATGAAAACTAAATACAACGAACTGAAAGAAAAGTGCAGACCTTTTCTTCAAGCGTTGGAGCATTTCCCCGAAGTTGCTAAACTTTTTACCGAAAAAGTGAAGCAACTTTTTTCTTTTAAGGAAGCACAGGAACGAGCCGAAAAAGAAGCAAGGGAAAAAGAACGACAGGAGCGTATCAAGGCTCGAAGAAACAAGCGTGGTATGGAAAGATAACCATTTCCATTATACTCACGACTTAATGACTTCTTGATATATTGAAAATCTGCGGTTACTGGGTGCTCTAATGTGAATGCCCAGCAATCAAATTTTATGAAAGAGAGGAACTGACTATATGAAAGAACAGAAATATTCTTATTCACAGCGAATTGGAAAGACAACATTCATCGTAAATGTAAAGCAGTCCGAAAGTGCCAAAAAGCCTTTGAATACGGTGTTTCAGGACATCTGCAAGCACGAGGTTTTGGGCGGCTTTTTTACGGACAAATCGTTTAATTTAGAAAATCCACAAAAAGTATCTTGACAAACTCGACCCCGAAGGAACAGGATATCGTGCAAAGTCCAGATTTGCACGGTTTTATAATATCCCGGAACTGATGAATATGTTCAAGGAGATTGCAGATATCAAGACTTCCGATCAGTTAAAGCTTCCTGTGCCGGAAGCGGAATATGAAACAGTGGTGCTGAAACCAACGGAACAGCAGAAAGAAATCGTAGAAAGCCTTGGAGAACGTGCGGAAGTTGTCAGAAATGGCGGAGTAGATGCCGCGGTTGATAATATGCTGAAAATCACCAATGATGGAAGAAAGTTAGCATTGGATCAGCGTTTAGTGAACGAATTATTGCCAGACAATCCGGAAAGCAAGATATCAGTCTGTGCAGAGAAAAGCTATGAAATCTGGAAAGACACAGCAGCACAGAAATCAGCACAATTGATTTTCTGTGATTGTGTAGCGATACGTTGCTACAAATAAACTATAAATGGGGCTTATGCCCTGTGAGGAGGTAAAAGTAGCGGAGAAAACAGAGTTTTCTCTAACTGATATTCTGAAGAGTGGAATGAAGGAGTAACGCCCAGAAACGCTCACCTAATACTACGTTGGAGGCAAAGGAGTGCAATATCCTGAGCTGACACAGCACGTTGAAGTCGGCTGAGAACCGCCCAAACAAGCAATATGCTGTTGTGGAAAGCTGTCCAGAGGTGGATGGTGCGGTCTATAGGTCGGGGGTCTATAAAATTCTCATGGCAAGAATGTGGCTGACTACCACTGACAAAAACCCGAATGAAAGTGTCAAGAAGAAAGAACGGTAGAAATGCCGTTGCCACGAAAGTGGTGTGTGTGAGGTCGAGTAAGGCGGTCGCAATGAAAGACCTTGCGGTGTTACAGGCATCGCCAAGCACACTGGCAAAAAGGGCAGCCTAAAAGAATTATGCAAAGATAAGAATATCGGAACGTAGAAAGTCCTAGATGTGGAGCGATTGCACGCTGTGAAGCATGAAAAGGAAAACCATGTCACTATTCGAGGGGTGTGGTATAACTTTTCTTAATCTGGGAGGAAAGAGCAGCCATGGTACCGTGTCCGTTAGCGATAACAGGATTTAGAAACCGTGAAAAAAGTAAGCGGTGGAGGGACGGGCTGTAGTCAAGAATGTGATGAATAAAACGAAAGGAGCATTATTAACAGACATTATAGGTTCGAGTAGGACTAAGAAAGGCGAATCCGAAAGGAGTGAGCCGACTATGACAACAGAAAAACGGGCTTTGAAGAAAGCAAAGCTAAGACATGCAGAATACTATGATTTTCAGGATATTCAGGACAGGTTATACAGGGATAGCAAGGATGGAAAAGAATTTTGCAATCTCATAGAAGTAATCACCATGCCAGAAAATATCCGTATGGCGTATAGAAATTTGAAGAAAAACCATGGAAGTCATACACCAGGAACAGATAAAAAGACAATCAATGATATTGAAAAGTTGTCTGACGAGCAGTTAATAGGCAAGATACAGGAAAAATTCAGATGGTACAGACCGCAGAGTGTCCGTAGAGTGGAAATACCAAAAGGCAATGGAAAAGTTCGCCCGCTAGGTATTCCGACAATAATGGACAGGCTGGTGCAACAGTGCGTGTTACAGGTATTAGAGCCTATTTGTGAAGCGAAATTTCATGAACACAGTTATGGCTTTAGACCAAACCGAAGTACAGGAAATGCTATCGCACAAACTTATAAAAATATGCAGATGAGTCATTTGCATTATGTTGTAGATATAGACATCAAAGGATTCTTTGATAACGTGAATCACGGAAAGTTGTTAAAGCAACTCTGGACTCTAGGAATCAGGGATAAGAAATTAATCTCTATTATCTCAACGATGTTAAAAGCGGAAGTTGCGGGGATTGGCTTTCCAGAGAAAGGAACACCACAAGGAGGAATTATTTCCCCATTACTGTCAAACGTGGTATTGAATGAACTGGACTGGTGGCTTGCCAGTCAATGGGAGGAATTTCCTACACAATATCCATTCAATGACCGACGAAATCCCAACGGCAGTCCAGCAAGGGGAAATAAATTTGCTTCATTGCGAAGAAGCGGTTTAAAAGAGATAACTTGTGTCAGATATGCCGATGATTTTAAAATTTTCACGAACGATTATCAAAATGCAGTAAAACTGTTCCATGCAACAAAAGGTTGGTTGAAAGACCGACTTGGGCTAGATATTAGCCCAGAGAAATCAAAGATTGTTAATCTTAAAGAAAAATATTCGGAGTTCCTTGGTTTTAAAATGAAGGTGATTCCCCGTGGTAAACGCAAGAATAAAGCGAATATAGGAGAACCACGATATGTAGTACAAAGCCATGTCAGAGAAAAATCAATAGAAAAGATAAGAAAGGAATTGAAAAAACTGATTTATGCAATCGAGTATCCGCCCAATAAGGCGCATTGCATTTATACCGAAGTAAGTAGGTACAACTCGTTTGTGTTGGGAGTTCATGCTTATTATAGTATGGCTACCAAGGTCAGTGCAGATTTCAGACCAATCGCCTTTTCTGTCCAAAAGAGCCTTAAAGCAAGGTTAAGACAGCGAATAAAAACCGCTAAAGAAGTCAGGAAAAACAAAAAACCGATTCATATCACCAATGTTATCCGTGATAAATATGGGAAAAGTGACCAAATGAGATATGTAAATGACCTCGCACTTGCCCCGATAGGATATGTACGGCATTCTCACCCAATTCAAAAAGCGTATGGGGCAAACTCATACACGAAGAATGGCAGAGAATTAGTACACAAAAAGTTAGAAGGAATTGATATGGCAGTTTTGCACGATTTGATGAGAAATCCTATTGAAGGAGAATCCATTGAATTTAATGATAACAGACTGTCGCTGTACTCAGCACAAAAAGGAAAGTGTGCGGTCACAGGAAACCAGATGGATGCGGATGATGTGGTATGTATCAGAAAAACTCCAAAAGAGCAAGGAGGCACTGATAAATACAGCAATCTCCTACTTGTTTGTAGGAATATCCAGAAACTGTTGTATATCAAAAATCCAGATACTTTTATTGCAGAAATGGAGAAGTTAAATCTTGACTTGAAACGGACTGAAAAGCTGTTGAAACTCAGAAGCCTTACTTTTGTTGAGAGCTGTTAAACTGCTAATTTATCCATTCTTGATGGCAAGCCGTGTGAGCTGAAAGGTTCATGCACGGTTTAGAGTGGGGGAAAAGGGGGAGATAATATCAAACTCTTACCTATCACTATTGAGTACACCGAAAGGCGATGGCAGTTTTAATGTCTACGACGACCTGAAACGGAAACTGATGGAAAAAGGAGTGCCGGAAAAAGAGATTGCTTTTATTCATGATGCAAATACAGAAGCAAAGAAGACGGAGCTGTTTGGAAAAGTGAAATCCGGACAGGTTCGTTTTTTGATTGGTTCTACAGCAAAGATGGGTGCAGGAACCAATGTGCAGGATCGTCTGATTGCGTTGCATCATCTGGATATTGGCTGGAAACCATCTGACTTGGAACAGAGGGAAGGACGTATTATCCGTCAGGGAAACCATAATAAAAAGGTTCATATCTTCCGGTATGTAACTGAATCCACATTTGACAGCTACATGTGGCAGTTGATTGAGAACAAGCAGAAATTCATTTCTCAGATTATGACCAGCAAAGCACCTGTGCGAAGCTGTGAAGATGTAGACGAAGCGGCACTTTCCTATGCAGAGGTCAAAGCTCTTGCAACCGGAAATCCGGCAGTAAAAGAGAAGATGGCATTGGATGTTGATGTGGCAAAATTAAAACTTTTAAAAGCCAACCACATGAATAACCAGTATCGACTGGAAGATGATATTGCAAGGAATTTTCCACAACAGATTGCAAAACTGACAGAGATCATTGACAGCTACAAGGCAGACATCGCTCATTTTTCTGAGCATAAAATCACAGATCCAGAGCAGTTTTCTATGGAAATCAGTGGCAAAGTGTTCACAGAAAAGAAAGAGGCAGGAGCGGCTCTTCTGGCGGTCTGCAAAGAAATTAAGTCTGTGGATGCAGCTATGGATATTGGAAGCTATCAGGGATTTAACATGAGAATCCAATTCGACAGTTGGAGCAAAGAGTTTATCCTGTCTGTAAAGCATGAATCGGTAGCTAAAGTTCGATTGGGAGCCGATGCTCTAGGAAATATCACTCGTATCAATAATCTTTTAGAAAGTTATCCGGAGAAACTGGCAGAAGCAGAACAACGGCTGGAAACGGTACAGGAGCAGATGACAAACGCCAAAGAGGAAGTCGGGAAGCCATTTCCAAAAGAAGAGGAACTGAACCAAAAACTGGAGCGACTGTCAGAATTAAATGCACTTCTCAATATGGATGAACGGGAAGATACAGAAACAGAGCAGTCGGAATCAAAAGAGAAAGAAGAAAGACCGGCACGAGGTTCTATCCATGAGAAACTGCAGATTTATAAGGAAAAGAGTCAGCGGGAAAGTGAAACTGGCAAGGAAACCAGAAAACGGGACTTCGGTCTGGAATAAAGAGGAAAGATGGCATAATTTGGTAGAAGAAGGTTCTGTCGGTTATGCCATTTTTTAGAACACAGGAGGAATTTATATGGCAAGAAACAGGATAACGGGTAGAGAAACACAGAAAATGCAGGAATACACGCAGGGACAGATCAGTCAGGCAGAGCGTAGAGGCATAGAATTTCCAACAGATGTAAAAGAACAGCTTTTTGAATATGCGAATCTGATCGGTGAGGAAGAGAAAGTTAGGACTCTGGTAAGAAATCTAGCAGATGCAGTGATCCAGGCAGATGAAGAAGGGGTAGAGGATCTACTGGATGATGCAAGAATGGATATTCAGGATCTACCAGATCCAACCATAGGTAAGCTGGAATTACGTGATTATGGATATACAGCAG
>OLQC01001320.1_pt1 | contig 20189 bp, 10 predicted proteins | sample 1672471 | NCBI WGS metagenome assembly OLQC01 (sample SAMEA3136689, study PRJEB25190) | human gut metagenome | biome: human gut; feature: human-associated habitat; material: faeces | place: Austria | collected 2013
CCGCGCCGACCTGGACGGCACGCCCGAGGTCCGCCACTTCGCCGAGACGCTGGAGAAGGTCATCGTCGACACCGTCGAAGGCGGTCAGATGACCAAGGATCTGGCCATGCTCATCGGCCCGGACGAACCGTGGCTCGACACCGACGGCTTCATGAACGCGCTGGACGAGAACCTGGCCAAGGCTCTGGCCGAGTAAATCATCGAACACATCGTGCGGACCTACATGGGTCATGTCATGTCGCAAACTGTCATGATTGTCGTGCTTCATCTGGAATGTTCCTCAGCACGATAATCATGACAGTTGTTCGATGCACGCACGTAATACCTCTAATTGTTCCCGGATATGTGGCGATTTGTCCACTGGTCCGGGACTTTTTCGTATACGGCCTACTAGAATCGTGATTCAGCTTGTTTTCACGCCCGCTTGAGGAGGTTTCGCCGCTTATGGTGTTCGCACGCCGCTCAACCACCCTGCTCGCCGCCATTATCGCATCCTGCGCGATGGTGCTGTCACTGACCGCGTGCACCTCAGACAATAAGACCGTTGTAGATGGTCAAACCACGGTGACGTCCAATTCTGCCGGCGGCGTGGCCGTGTTCACACCTTCGGACGGCATTACGCTGAACCAGCAGACGCCACTGAACAAATGGGCGAAGCTGGTGCCTGACCTAGCCAAGGCTCTGGCCGACGCCGGTTTCAAGAAAGGCGATATCGATCATACGACGTCCGACTCGTTGGCCAAGCAAAGCCGCGCCATCCAAGACTTTGTGGTCGATCATCTTTCGAATAACACCACGGACGATTCCGGCATTGCCATCGCGCCCGACAACATGACATTGCTCGTGGCTCCAGTAGTCGAGGCCGACGCTTCCACTCGCCAATACGGCGATTACATCAGCCAGAACCTGAGCACCAACGATGCCACGGATGGGGAAGCTACTTCTGACGGTGAATCTTCCGAAGACGACTCGTCCAAAGACGATTCGTCCAACACTGAGAGCGACAGCACTGCATCGGACGAGCAGGCGCAGGCCGTGGACCGGCTGGTCTCATCGCTCAAGCTGGCCAAGGAATCCGGCATGCATGTGGTATTGCTCGGCAACAGTATCGAGGGATATAAGCCGGACGCCTTCGTCAAGTTCTCGGACGCCCAGACCATCGGCATTAAGGCTTTTAATGATCTTGTAGCCAAAGATGAACGGGTGGAGAAAGTAATATTACCCTTACGTGATGGGTTAACGATTATAAGAAAAAAGTAAAGGAGTAGATTTATGGAAACAACTAGACAGAATAAGATATCCCGCCTGTTACAGAAGGAGCTGAGCGAGATATTCCTGCTTCAGACAAAGGCAATGCCGGGTATATTAATATCGGTCAGCGCAGTTCGTATCAGTCCTGATATGAGTATTGCCCGTGTCTACCTTAGTGTTTTTCCTTCAGAGAAAGCAGAAGAGATGGTGAAGAATATCAATAACAATATGAAATCCATTCGTTATGAGCTTGGGACTCGTGTACGTCACCAGCTACGTATCATTCCTGAACTGAAATTCTTCGTGGATGATTCATTGGATTATATTGAGAAAATAGATTCATTGCTGAAGTGAAATAATTCATTGCAGAGGTGAACTTCCCTTTTTATATAGCCAGGCGTTATCTTTTTTCAAAGAAAAAGCATAATGCTATTAATATCATATCCGGCATTTCTGTGTGCGGAGTGGCCCTTGCTACATTGGCGTTGGTCTGTACACTCTCTGTTTTTAACGGCTTTCAGGATATGGTGGCCAGCTTTTTCACCGCTTTCGATCCGCAGTTGAAAATTGTGGTTCGTGAAGGGAAGGTTTTTGACGGGCAAGATGAACGGATTCGCGCTGTTTGTGCACTTCCTGAAGTGGAGGTGTTTACAGAGACGCTCGAAGAGAATGCAATGGTGCAATACAAGGACCGTCAGGCTATGGTTGTACTAAAAGGGGTGGAGGATAATTTTGACGAACTGACGGCCATAGACAGCATACTTTATGGCGCGGGAGAATTCGTTCTTCATGATTCGATCGTGAATTATGGCGTCATGGGAGTGGAATTGGTTGCGACTTTGGGAACTGGTTTGGAGTTTGTCGATCCTCTTCAGATATATCTTCCCAAACGAAATGCCAAAGTGAATATGGCAAATCCCGGCGCTTCTTTTAACCGCGATTATCTGTATTCTCCAGGTGTCGTATTTGTGGTGAATCAGCAAGAATATGATGGAAAATATATTTTGACTTCTCTTGATTTTCTTCGTCAGCTTCTGGATTATACAACAGAAGTCTCTGCGATGGAATTGAAATTGAAACCTAATGTAAATACTTCATCGGTACAATCTAAAATAGAAAACATACTAGGTGATGATTTTGTTGTTCAGAATCGTTATCAGCAACAGGCAGATATTTTCCGTATTATGGAGATAGAGAAACTAATCTCTTATTTGTTCCTCACTTTTATTTTAATGATAGCCTGTTTTAATGTGATAGGCTCTCTTTCTATGTTGATCTTGGATAAGAAGGATGATGTAGTAACTTTGCGGAGTCTTGGAGCTAGTGATAAACTCATCTCCCGAATATTCCTCTTTGAAGGACGTCTTATTTCTCTTTTTGGCGCTATTTCCGGTATTGTCCTGGGCTTAATCCTATGTTTTATACAACAGAAATTCGGTATAATTTCATTGGGAGGCGGTGGTGGTACTTTTGTTGTAGATGCCTATCCTGTCAGCGTTCACGCTTGGGATGTCGTATTAATCTTTATCACAGTTTTAGCCGTTGGTTTTCTCTCCGTATGGTATCCTGTACGTTATCTAAGTAAGAGACTTTTATAGCTAAATGGTAATGTTTTTATTATAGCCATTTTTCTATAATTGATAACTTTTAATTCCTTTTTATGGTGTTTTATTTTCGTAATTGATACGATACTGCTATATTTGGCTCAATTTTGTTAATTGGAAATAATCTATAAATACTTCTGTGAAACTTGAGAATAATGAAATATGTAGAATAGTAGACGGCGATGAAATTGCTTTCAATCGTTTTATGGAGCATTATTCTTCGCGTTTATATCACTATACATTTGCGCTACTTGGCCAGAAGGAGTCAGCTGAAGAGATTGTGAGTGATGTTTTTTTTGAAGTTTGGAAAAATAGAAAAAGTCTGGCTGAAATTGGCAATATGAATGCTTGGATCCAGACAATCACCTATCGAAAAGCGATTTCTTTTTTGCGGAAGGAAACTGGAAAGTATGAATTGTCATTTGATGATATCGAAGATTTTATTTTTGAGCCGGTTCAATCTCCAGCCGAGGAGATGATTAGTAAGGAAGAAATGGCTAAAATTAATGACGCCATTCAACAACTTCCTCCCAAGTGTAAACATGTCTTTTTCTTAGCAAAAATAGACGGGCTTCCTTATAAAGATATTGCAGATATGTTGAACATATCAGTGAAGACTATCAATAACCATATTGCTTTTGCGTTAGATGAAATTGCTAAAAGATTGAATATGAAATCTCGCAAGAGCTAAGTTTTTACTCTCCTGCTTATTAATGCCTTATTTTTTCACATAGCTAATCCTACTTTTATTTGTTTTCTAAGAAAAATGAAAAAAAATCATTTTTGACTGGGAGATTTTTTTTTTAGTTGCGTCTTTATCTATAGAACAACATTAAAATAGGATTATGAGCTTGAAAGAATACCATCGTCTCGCAGATTTATTTAGTAAATTGAATTCTCAAGAAAATATTGAGGATGATTTTACTTCTATGCCTGATGCTGAGAAGTTGAAATTCTTTTGGGAAAATTGTGTGCAGGAAAAGATTGATTCATCTTCTATCATAGAGAAGACTCAACGAAAGATGCGAAAAGATGCTATGAAGCGCAGAAAGAAATATTTCTTAGTTGCTTCAGCTTCTATTGCTGCTTCCTTTTTGATTTGCATTTCAACTATTTATTTTTTTAATCAGAATGGAAGTGTTAATTTAGACTTCCAGGCTATTGCTGAAGAAATGGATAGCCAATCTGTTGAGGAAGTGACTCTTATTACTTCCAAGGAACAGCTTAATTTGGATGAAGATGCTTTCATTAAGTATTCGAAAGAGGGGAAAGTTGCTGTCAATTCACAAGTGATAAAAGAGAAAGAAGAGAAAACCAAAGAGGAACAAGAATATAATCAGCTACTTGTTCCTGCGGGGAAAAGGGCTAGAGTAGAATTGTCTGATGGGACTCGGCTGGTCGTTAATTCCCAGTCAAAAGTGATTTATCCTCGTTGTTTTAAAGGAGACATTCGTAAAATCTATGCCCAAGGAGAAGTTTTCCTGGAAGTTGCGCATGATAAGAAACATCCTTTTATAGTGGAGTCTGATGATTTTAAACTGCAAGTGTTAGGAACGAAGTTCAATATCTCGAATTATAAAGGAGGAACAACTAATATTGTATTGGTGGAAGGTGCGGTAGAAGTTACTGATAAGAATGAAAAGAAAGCACGTTTGAATCCTAATGATCTGTTGAATATAGCAAATGGTACAATTGCTTATCAGAAGCAAGTTGATGTAGCAGAGTATATTAGTTGGGTAGAGGGGATCATGTTATTGAATGGTAATGATTTGTCGCAGATCATTCAAAGACTAAGCATCTACTATGGTATATCTATTCAATGTGAGCCAATTATTGGTAAAGAAAAAGTGTATGGGAAATTAGATTTGAAAGATGATATAGACGAGGTGATTGAATGTATTCAGCAAACCCTGCCATTCACGATCGAAAAAAGTGATACTAGTATATATTTAAATAAATAATTTTTTTAATTAATCTTTTAATATGTTTGCCTATGAAGAACAGACTGCTATTATGACAAAAAAAATCGGATAAATATTGCCGTATTTACCCGATAGTAATTCCCTAGTTAAATCAATAAATCCAAAATTGTTAACCTAAAAAGAAATTTTTATGGTAAAGAAAACTATTTTTTTACACTTAAAGAAAAGACTTAAGCTTTTTTGCATTATAAACGTCTTTTTTATGATTCCATTCTCTTCATTCGGTACTAATTCTATTAGTTGGAATTCCGAAGAAGATTTATTCTCAGTACAGTATGAGAATGTTACAGTTAAAGATATTTTAGATTATATCGAAAAACATAGTAAGTATATTTTTATTTACTCTGCTAATGTTCAGAAAAATCTGAATAACAAAGTCTCCATTTCAGTTTCCAATAAGAAAATAGATGCTGTATTAAAAGAGTTGTTCTCAGAGACAGGACTGAATTATAAGATGTCGGGAAGACAAATTACTATTTCGGTGCCAGAAGCTCCTAAAGTACAGCAAACTATACAACAAAAGGGTATTAAGGTAACAGGTAACGTTTCAGATGAAAAAGGTGAGCCTTTGATTGGTGTAACAATCATTTTGAAAAATGATTCCACAGTGCATGCATTGACAGACATGAATGGTAATTATAGTATTATTGTTCCTGAAAGAAAATCTGTGCTTTCTTTCCGTTATATTGGTTTTATTCCTAAAGAAGAGGTTGTTAATAACCGAAAGGTTGTTAATGTACAAATGGTAGAAGATGTTGGTCAATTAGATGAGGTTGTAGTGGTTGCCTATGGCGCACAAAAGAAAGAGTCTGTTGTTGGTTCTATCACAACGATTGAACCTGCAAAGTTAAAGGTTTCTACTACTCGTTCAATAAGTAATAATCTGGCTGGTACAGTTGCCGGTGTATTAGCTGTGCAACGTTCTGGTGAACCGGGATATGATAATTCTTCTTTCTGGATTCGTGGTATTAGTACATTCCAGGATGCCGGACAAAACCCATTGGTTTTGATTGATGGTATAGAACGCGATTTGAATAATATTGATCCTGAAGAGATAGAATCTTTTTCTGTGTTGAAAGATGCTGCTGCAAGTGCTGTTTATGGAGTGCGGGGAGCTAATGGTGTTATTTTAATTAATACAAAACGCGGACAAGTTGGTAAACCTCGTGTGACTGTAAAGGCTGAATTTGCAGCTACACAGCCAGTTAAACTTCCCGAGTATTTGGGTGCGGCAGATTATATGCAGGTTTTGGATGATATCTTGATGGATACAGGACAACAGCCTAAATATACAGATCGTATTGCAAAAACTCGTGCAGGTTATGATCCTGATTTATATCCGGACGTGAATTGGATGGATGCAATTGCAAATGATTATGCTTCGAATCAGCGTGTAACAGTAGATATTTCTGGTGGTACGGAGACATTACGTTATTCTTTTGTTGCTGCTGCGTATAATGAACGTGGTATTTTGAAACGTGATAAAAGCTATGATTGGGATCCTACTATTAAATTGCAACGTTATAACGTTCGTTCTAATGTGGATTTGAAATTAAGTCCTACTACGCAATTACGTTTTAATATTGGTGGATATTTGCAAGATAGAAATTCTACAACGAAAGATATATCTCAAATTTTCCAGAAAGCGTTCGTTGCTGTACCTCATGCTTTCCCTGCACAGTATTCCAGTGGACAGATACCGACAACAGAGGAGCCAAACGTTTGGGCATGGGCTACTCAAAGTGGATATAAACGAAGAAGTGACAGTAAGATTGAAACACTGTTTTCTGTAGAACAAGATTTGAAATTCTTACTTCCGGGATTGAAAGTAAAAGGTACATTCTCATTTGACAGGTTTTCTTCAGGTACTGTTTCTCGTGGAAAGACACCGGATTATTATGTACCTGCTACAGGACGTGATGATGAAGGTAATTTGATTATAGCATCAAAATCCAATGGTACTAATTTCCTGGATTACTCAAAAAGCGGTGACTATGGAAATAAGAGCGTATATATGGAAGCAACTTTGTCTTATGACCGTACATTCGCAGAGAAACATTCCGTTGCTGCAATGTTATTGTTTAATCGTCGTAATTATGATGATGGAAGCAAGTTGCCTTACCGTAATCAGGGATTGGCAGGACGTGCATCTTATACCTATTCGGGTAAATATGTAGGTGAATTTAATTTTGGCTATAATGGCTCTGAAAATTTTGCCAAAGGCAAGCGTTATGGCTTTTTCCCTTCAGGAGCAATTGGCTGGATTGTATCGGAAGAGGCATTTATGCAACCATTGCGTAAAGTCATATCTAAATTGAAATTGCGTGCATCCTATGGTCAGGTAGGTAATGCTAATTTAGGTGGACGCCGTTTTGCGTACCTTTCTACAATTACCGATGACTATGATACATTAAACATGTATAAATGGGGATTGGATAGTAGTTATGGTTTAACTGGTATGGCGGAAGGTGAGTTTGCTGTACAAGATTTGACGTGGGAGATTGTTAATAAGATGAATTTGGGGGTTGAGCTAGGTTTCCTGAATGGTATGATTGATTTGCAATTAGACTATTTCGATGAACGCCGTAAAGATATATTTATGCCACGTGAGTCTGTTCCAATGACGGCTGGATTTATGAAGCAGCCTTGGAAGAATTTTGGAAAAGTGACTAATCAGGGTGTAGAAGTTTCCTTAAATGTTAATAAACAGTTTGGCAAAGACTTATTTGTCAGCTTAATGGGAACATTTACCTATGCTCATAATGAAATAACAGAAAAGGATGAACCTAGTGCAGTAGTTGGTACTAACCGTGCTGAAACAGGACATCCGGTAGGGCAATTAACTGGCTATATAGCAGAAGGTTTGTTTACAGAAGACGATTTTGAAGACGTAAGTACAGGTAAACTGAAAGAAGGAATTCCGACTCAAAGTTTTGTAAGCAAACTCCGCCCGGGAGATATCAGATACAGGGATGTCAATGGTGATGGTAAAGTGGACGTATTTGATAAATCGCCAATCGGAGGAACAAAAGATCCGGAGATAGTATATGGCTTTGGACTGAATATGAAATATAAGGATCTAGATTTTGGAGCTCTCTTTCAAGGAATAGGTCGTAGTTGGAATATTTTAGGATCAAGCATTATTCCGGGTGCCAATAGAGGAGTGACAGGCAATATGTTTACTAATGCAAATGATCGTTGGACTGTAGACAACCCAAGTCAGAACGTATTTTATCCGCGATTGGATGACGGTATAAATAGTAATAATAACCAACCATCTACATGGTGGCTGCGGAATATGAGTTTTTTACGTTTAAAAAACATTGAACTTGGTTATTCCTTACCAAAGAATTTGTGGAGAAATACTACAGTTATATCAGGCATTCGTCTTTTCGTGAGAGGAACAAATCTTTTAACATTCTCAAAATTTGATTTGTGGGATCCGGAAGTCGAAAATACTACAGGGGCTGCGTACCCAATTATGAAATCGTTATCTGCAGGTTTTGAAATTAAATTCTAATAATAGCGCATATGAAAAATAGCATATTAAAATTTATAGTACTAAGTATTATTACGACATTTACTTTTTCTTCTTGTTCTGATTATCTGGATAAGCAACCGGATGACCAGTTGGATTTAGAATCAGTATTTGAGAATAAAAAGAATATGGAACGTTGGCTGGCATATATTTATCGCGGCCTGCCCGAATATTATACTTATGATGGTCCCGATGCCATAGCTGATGAACTGATTCCTTCAGTTGGTTGGGAAGCGCAAGGATTTAAAGCCATTCAATATCAAAAAGGTAACTGGACAGCAGACAATCCCGGGGTAATTGCTTATTGGAATACTTATCCCAAATATATTCGTTCTGCTTATTTGTTTATAAAACATGCTCACCCATTGGAGGCTGTACCGGCTGAAGAAGTAGACTTTATGAAAGCTGAATGCCGTTTCTTTATAGCTTATTATAATTCTATGATGGCTATAGCTTATGGTTCAGTTCCTATTATTCGCGAGGCTAGTGAAAGTACTTCGGCTGATGATCTGATGTTGAAACAAGAGCCGTTTTATAATGTAATTGATTGGGCAGATCAAGAAATGCTGGAAGCTTCAAAACAATTGCCTGCCACTCAAACTGAAGATAAGAAATATGGCCGTGTGACTTCTGTTGGATGTTTGGCAATGCGTGCTCGTATGTTATTATTTGCTGCTAGCGACTTGGTGAATGGTAATCCTGCATTGGCGAATATAAAAAACATTGATGGAACCCCTATCTTTAATTCTGCACATGATCCGGAACGATGGAAAAGAGCAGTAGATGCTTGTAAACTGGTTATCGATGAGGCGGAAGCCGCTGGCTATCATTTGCATTATGAATATTTGGATAACGGTGATATTGATCCTTTTCTTTCTTATCAGAATGCAGTGATGAAGAGATGGAACGAAGCTAACAGAGAATTACTGTTTGTTCGCACAATGGATTCCGGTGGATGGTATGATAAAAACTGTATCCCACGTGGTTTGGGTATTAATGGCGTGGGAGCGATCGGAATAACCCAATCTTTGGTTGATGCTTTTTTCATGAGAAACGGTCAAAGACCTATTATAGGTTATAATTCGGATGGTTCTCCTAAAGTTAACCCTGATGCTAATTATTCAGAGACAGGCTTTAGTACGCAAAAAGAGACTTATTCTACAAAGTGGCAGTATGGGTCTTCAGAAGGAGATCGTAATAAAGATGAAAATGTAGTTGTAGATGCCAATACTTATAAAATGTATTGTGACCGCGAACCTCGTTTTTATAATGCTGTTTCTTTCCATGGATCTTGGTGGTAAGAGAAATACAGATTTCTATATGGATGGTAAAGACGGTGGTCCTTCTCATGACGCTCCGTGGAGCGGCTATCTGGTACGTAAGAGAGTAGACCCATCTGCAAATCCCAAAGAAGGCAGTGGAGATTATAAAAATCGTCATGGTGCACTATGTCGTTTGGCAGAGATCTATTTAAGTTATGCTGAGGCGTTGAATGAATATAGCATTGAGAAGGGGACTTATACTGCTAATCAAAATGAGATTTTGAAATATGTCAATTTGATTCGTGAGCGTGCGGGTATTCCCGAATATAGTGTTTCAGCTGAAGAAGGCAAGATAACAGCCCCATCAGATCCTGTAGAAATGCGCGAGTTAATTCGTCAAGAAAGGCGTGTGGAATTGAATTGTGAATCTGGACTTCGTTTTAATGATCTGCGTCGCTGGAAATTAGCCGAGAAAGTATTGGATGGTGATTTTTATGGCATGAATGCTTATATTAAAGTATCCGATGCGGACTATAGAAATAAATATTATACTCGTACAGTATATCAGACACGTAAGTTTATAAGCTATTGGTGGCCTATTCCACAGGACGATATTGATAAGAATTGGAATTTGGTACAAACTCCTGACTGGACCGTCGGAAACCAATAAATAGTTATAATATTAATATATTGAATATAGATATGAAAAACGGATATATATTTAAGAAGAACCTTTTACGGTTCTTCTTCCTGACACTTGCTTCGTGTTTCATAGTAGCATGCAATGATGATGACGATGCTACTAATTCGCTCGATAATCGTACAAGTTTAGTTCTGACTCCTTCTGATTATGAAATAGAACTCAAGGAAGATACCCCGGATGAGGTTGCATTGACGTTAAACTGGACGGAAGCTGATCCAATAGGCTCTGACTATTATATCTCTTATCTTTATAAAATGGATCTGGAAAATAACAGTTTTGGAACAAACACAATGATAAGGGAGTATATTGATGATGATTTTTCTAAAAGTTATACTCATAAAGAATTGCAGAGTTTATTGGTGTCAAAGTGGAAGCAGCAGCCTGGTGATTTAGTAAAGTTACAAGCCCGTATTATCGGTTCTGTAGAAGGACCTAAGTTTGTAAAACCGGAAGTTTCTACAGTTACTATAAAAGTAAAGATGTATTCTGAAAAGACTTTTGTAGCAGACCATCTTTATATGTCAGGCACAGCTGTTGATGGTGAAGATCTTGAAATCTTGCCAATGGAAAGTCAGCCGAAGCGTTATGTTCCATTTGTGACTTGAAGGCAGGTAATCTTCACTTCCCGATTGTTTGGAAAGATGAAAATAAGATTAATGCCATCTCACCAGTTGCTGCAGAACAACAGATAACTGATGGAGCAATGGAAGCTAAAATTAAGGGGACAGATAATGCTGGATATTGGGTGATTCCTGAAGATGGGCAGTATCGTGTAGTGGTAGATTTTGAAACACGTACCGTTACTATAGGTTTGGCTAGTAATTTTATAGAAGCTGATAAAATCTATATTGCCGGAACTTGTGTTAGCGCAGATGTAGAGATGACTCGCACGATAGAAGATGAAAATCAATATGCGTTCCATGCAGAACTGCAACCAGGTACTATTTATTTCCCGATCTTGTTTAATGGACAGAAAGATATGGCTATTGCTCCGGAAGAATCAGGCGATTTTACAGATGGTACAGCAATGAATATCTCGACAATGAGTCCGGAAGTAGCTGCGCTTGGTTATCATTGGAATATTAAGATTGCGGGTGTCTATCGTATTGTGATTAACATAAATACTAAAAAAGTTACGATTTACTCCCCCGAAACAGATCCTAAACCAATGGTTGTTTCGTGGACATGGAACAATAATACGGTGACTACCACTATCGAAAGAGTCTTTATTTGGGGACCATACGATGGATGGGCTAAAGATGGCACTGGTGATACAGGATTCACTATGGCTCATTCTATGACACCTAGTTTGGCAAATCCTTATTTGTTTATATACAAAGGAGCGGAGTTACCCAGAAAGAATTCCATTAAAGACAAAGATGGAAATGCACATCCAGGTGGATTGAACTTTAAAGTCGGACCGCAAAGTGCAGGTTGCTATACCTTTGGCTCAACAGCAGATGCCATCAGAGGATCTTATGACGGTTGCCTTGATATTGCAGAGAGTGACTACAATCAGAAACAGACTGTAGTCGGAGGGCAATCTCACAACCGCTATGCCTTCTTTAGTGTACCTGTAGGAGTTAATTACATAGAATTAGATATTAAAGAACTGACAGTCTTCTTTGATAAGAGATAATCAAGCAGGATAAAATTAAGAGTGCTATATCAATCTCGTGATTTTTATATGAATAAAGAGAACAATGATATAGCACTCTTTAAAAAAAACAATTAGTAGTATGGTTATAAGAAAGATTAGTTATTATAGAGTAATTGTGTCTCTTTGTCTGTTTATGTTCCTTTTATCTCCTGTTTTCGGAGACGAGATTTCAGCCGTTTCATTTGATAAGGAACTACCGGAGAATAACATAGTTACGATTCAGCCTGATTCTTTGCGTATTCTTCATAACCCGCTTACAGGATGGGTGCTCTATGCAAGTATGGGAGTGGATGCTGCGGATTTTTGGGCACAGTATGACCATATGTATATTCCTGAACTGGGACACAATGTTAGTGTGACAGATTATGCTCATACGCTTTATATTCGCGCTAGTTGGACAGATTTTAATCCACAGGAAGATGTATATGGTTGGAAAATAGATTCTAATTTAAGAGAATATATTGAAGGAGCTTATCAGCGGAATATGCGTTTGGCATTTCGTGTTGTAGTTGACAGTCGTGATAAGAGAACAGAATTTACTCCTCAATTTGTAAAAGATGCCGGTGCAAAAGGATTTATGAATAAAGGTAAATGGTCACCTTATTCTGACGATTCAGTTTTTCAGAAGTACTATACTAAATTTGTGAAGGCCCTGGCTAAAGATTTCAACGATCCTTCGAAAGTTGAATTTATAGATGGATTCGGACTTGGGAAATGGGGAGAATATCATACAATGATTTATTCAACAGGTGATGATACTCCAAAGAAAGCAGTTTTCAATTGGGTGACAGATATATATTCTCAAGCTTTTGATAAAGTTCCGGTAGTAATTAACTACCATAGATGGATTGGTGCGGGAAAAGATTGGGTAGATGATGAACATTTTGCTGCTGACAGTGAAGAAATGTTGGAAGAAGCAATCAAGAAAGGATATTCATTGCGTCATGATGCATTTGGCATGACAACCTATTATGGCAGTTGGGAGCGTAGGTTCGCAAAAAAATATCGTAATATCTGCCCCATTATTATGGAAGGTGGCTGGATTGTCAAATCACATAGTTATTGGCAGGATCCTAGAGGATATCGCAAGGATTCACACGAGGACGTAAGACGCGGTGAGTTTGATGACAGCAAAGAGGCACATGTCAATATGATGGATTTCCGTTTTGGCGATACAGAGTTTTGGTTTAAAGATGCTTTTGATTTAGTACGCCGATTCCTTCGGGAAGGCGGGTATAGGCTCTACCCCAGTGAGATCTCTTTACCGTTAGAAGTCTCTAAAAAAACAACTCCGACTATTAAACATTGCTGGAACAATATGGGATGGGGGTACTGTCCTACTAATATTCCGCAATGGAATCAAAAATATAAAGTAGCTTTCGCTTTGCTCGATTCTGAAACGAATGAGGTGCGATATACATTTGTGGATACGAATACAGATTTATCCAAGTGGATAAAAGGAAGTCCCGCTGAATATGTATTTGAGCCGGATATGTCCAAAGTTGAAACGGGTACTTATGTTTGGGCTGTGGGCCTGGTTGACCGGAGTAATAAAGATCTCATAGGGCTGGACATTGCCGCCAAAGGGGATATATTGGATTCGGGCTGGTTAAAATTGTCGAAAGTAAGCATAAAAAAATAAGAGCTATAGGTATGAAGATTAATTTTCAAAATATGTGCAGTTTGAGAAAAATAAGTTGCGGGCTTATTTTTTCTATGGCTATATCATTAGTCGTTTGCGACAGTGATAATGATGAAGAAGGAGGTGATAATGGTGATGATGGTTTGGTAGAAGATACTTCTATTCCTGGAAACAGCATTGTCACGGTAAAGCAGAATCGAAATATCATTTTGCATAATCCTCTTTCCGGATGGGTATTATATGCGGGTATTGGTGATGGTTTATCTTCCACATTCTGGCAGGATTATGATAATTTCCCGTCATCGGAAGGCACTGTAAAGGTCTCTGATTATGCAAATACCTTATACCTTCGTGGTGCCTGGGCTGATTTTAATCCTGAAGAAGGAAAATATGCATGGAACTCCGATTGTGATACCCCTTCGGCTAAGCGACTGAAGATGTTGATAGAGGGAGCTAAGCAAAGAAATATGAAATTGGCCTTTACTTTTGTGGTGGATAGCCGTGATAAGCACTATAATTTTACTCCGAATTTTGTAAAAGAGGCTGGCGCGAAAGGATATGAAACACAAACAGGTTCAGTAAAAGTATGGTCTCCCTATCCGGATGATCCTATTTTCCAGAAATATTATGAGAAATTTATCAGGGCTTTGGCTAAGGATTTTAATGATCCCGACAAAGTACAGTTTGTAAGTGGTTCAGGATTTGGAAAATGGGGAGAGTATCATAGTGTATGGTACTATCAGGTGCGTGAGTTGGGAAAACCGGAGCTGCCGACTCGTGAGGCTGTTTTCGATTGGGTGACAGATTTATATTCTCAAGTATTTGATAAAGTTCCTGTGTTTGTAAATTATCATCGTTGGATAGGTACAAGTAAAGAATGGGATGGCAATAACTATGATAAAGATACTGAAAGATTAATAGGAAAAGCAGTAGCTAAAGGATATTCATTACGTCACGATGCGTTTGGTATGAAAACTTATTATTCTACTTGGGAACGCAATTTTATAGCCAAGTGGAAGTATCTCGTTCCTGTAGTAATGGAAGGTGGCTGGGTGAAAAATTCTCATGGAAACTCGATTCAGGGAGATGGATATGCCAATTATGCAGAAGTACGTCAGGGTGAGTTTGATGAGGCTAAAACAGCCTGCGTCAATATGATGGATTTACGCTATAATTCAGACTTTCGCAATGGAGAAACTTATTCATGGTTTAATGAAGCTTTCCAATTAGTTAAACAATTCTGTACAGAAGGAAGCTACCGTTTATTTCCGGACAGAATTTCTTTGCCTACAACTATCTCTAATGGTAAACAGATTGAAATAGCGCACCGTTGGAATAATTTTGGTTGGGGATATTGTCCGACGAATATTCCCCAGTGGAAGAATAAATATAAAGTGGCTTTTGCTTTATTGGACATCAAGAATGATAAACCGAAGTATGTATTTGTTGATGGAGAACCGGAAGCTTGTGATTGGGTGAAAGGTACGGCTAAATCATATACGTTTACAACCCGGGTTGAAGGCGTGGAGGCAGGTAAATACATGTGGGCTGTTGGTATTGTTGACACGGCAAAGCAGAATGAGATTGGAATTCACCTTGCTGTGAAGAACAATGTAACATCTGCCGGATGGTTGAAATTATTTGAAGTTACCGCTCGGTAAGTCATAGTCAATTGCTACGAGATACATTAATTGTTGGAAATGAATGTATTGGCAGGTCATAGTTCTCCGGTTCGTTGGGCATATATCTCCAATGAACTGATTGTAAGTATCTGGTACTTAGCTAAATGATAAGTGCATGGAATGGCTGGAATAAGTATCTGCTTACGTATTGCCTGATATACATCTGAAAACTAGAAATAATAATTAACTGACGAAAACATTGATGAGAAAAAAAGTTTTGATTTTGGGATTGTGCCTATTGGGAGTCACACATTCTCTTTCGTCAAAAGATAAAAAGAGTATTCCTTTGTATAAGGATGCCAAAGCTCCAATTGAAAAACGTATTGATGATTTAATATCGCGTATGACATTGGAGGAAAAGGTTTTGCAGCTAAACCAATATACATTGGGACGAAATAACAATGTGAATAATGTTGGCGAAGAAGTGAAAAAAGTACCGTCAGAGATTGGTTCTTTGATTTACTTTGATATAAATCCAGAGTTGCGTAATAGTATGCAGAAAAAAGCGATGGAAGAATCTCGTTTGGGCATTCCCATCATTTTTGGCTACGATGCTATTCATGGTTTTCGCACCATATATCCTATTTCGTTGGGGCAGGCCTGTTCATGGAATCCGGGATTGGTAGAACAGGCATGTGCGGTATCTGCACAAGAAGCCCGCATGTCTGGGGTTGATTGGACTTTTTCTCCCATGATCGACGTGGCACGTGATCCTCGATGGGGACGTGTAGCCGAAGGATATGGTGAAGATCCTTATACAAATGGAGTGTTTGCCGCTGCTTCGGTGCGTGGGTATCAGGGAGATGATATGTCAGCAGAGAACCGTATGGCTGCTTGTCTGAAACACTATGTAGGTTATGGTGCTTCGGAGGCTGGGCGAGATTATGTTTATACCGAAATTTCAGCTCAAACTCTTTGGGATACTTATCTACTGCCCTATGAGATGGGAGTGAAAGCTGGTGCGCCCACTTTGATGAGTTCTTTCAATGACATCAGTGGAGTACCCGGGTCAGCTAATCCTTATATCATGACCGAGATATTAAAGAAACGTTGGAAACATGACGGGTTCATTGTGTCTGACTGGGGGGCTGTGGAACAGTTAAAGAATCAGGGATTAGCCGCTACAAAGAAAGATGCTGCTCGGTATGCTTTTAATGCGGGGCTTGAAATGGATATGATGTCTCATGCCTACGATCGTCATCTGAAAGAGCTTGTAGAGGAAGGTAAGGTAACAATGGCACAAGTTGACGAATCAGTTCGTCGGGTATTGCGTGTAAAATTCCGTCTGGGTTTGTTCGAACGTCCTTATACTCCGGTTACTAATGAGAAGGATCGTTTTTTCCGTCCGCAAAGTATGGCTGTGGCCGCTCAACTGGCAGCAGAATCAATGGTGTTGTTGAAAAATGACAATCAGATATTACCACTTACAAACAAAAAAAAGATTGCCGTAGTAGGTCCAATGGCAAAAAATGGTTGGGACTTATTGGGTTCCTGGTGCGGACATGGAAAAGATACGGATGTGGAAATGCTCTATGATGGGTTGACTGCCGAGTTTGGAGGAGATGCCGAATTACGTTATGCAATGGGATGCAAACCGCAGGGCAATGACCGTTCAGGTTTTGCTGGCGCATTGGACGTTGCTCGTTGGTCTGATGTAGTCATTGTTTGTTTGGGCGAGATGCTTACCTGGAGTGGTGAGAATGCCTCCCGTTCTACGATTGCTTTGCCACAGATTCAGGAAGAATTGGTGAAAGAGCTAAAGGAGGCTGGTAAACCTGTTATATTGGTACTTTCTAATGGACGTCCCTTGGAGTTAAATCGCATGGAACCTCTTTGTGATGCTATATTGGAGATATGGCAACCGGGAATAAATGGTGCACGTTCAATGGCAGGTATTTTATCAGGACGTATCAACCCTTCCGGTAAACTAGCCATGACGTTCCCTTATTCCACAGGACAAATTCCTATTTATTATAATCGCCGCAAGAGCGGACGCGGACATCAGGGATTTTATAAAGATATAACAAGCGATCCGTTATATCCGTTCGGGCATGGATTAAGTTATACCGAATTTAAGTATGGCACTGTTACCCCTTCTGCTACTAAAGTGAAGCGCGGCGATAAACTGTCGGCAGAAGTGACTGTCACCAACCGGTGCCCGCGACGGAGCAGAGACTGTTCATTGGTTTATCTCCGATCCTTATTGCTCTATCACCCGTCCGGTGAAAGAACTGAAACACTTTGAGAAACAACTTATCAAAGCCGGCGAAACGAAGACTTTCCGTTTCGACATCGACCTGGAACGTGATTTCGGTTTTGTCAATGAGGATGGTAAACGCTTCCTTGAAGCCGGCGAATATCATATTCTGGTACAAGGACAGACCGTTAAAATAGAACTGATAGACTAAAAATGTAAAGAACAAAAGTGTGTGAAGAGCTGATAGCTAAGTTGGTTTTTTACACATATTATATTAACACAGAATCACCATGAAAAAGAAAATAGGAGGCATAGGTTTATGTATGCTATGGAGCATATTAACCTGTGCACAAACAATCACTCCCCAAGCCGAACAACGTGCGAAGGACATTGTATCAAAAATGACTTTGCAAGAGAAAATAGAGTATATCTCCGGATATACCAGTTTTTCTCTGCGTGCCATTCCCCGTTTGGGAATACCTGAAATCAAGTTGGCTGACGGGCCGCAGGGAATTCGTAATCATGCTCCCAAGAGCACTTTATATCCTTCCGGAATACTTTCCGCTTCTACTTGGAACCGGGAATTACTTTATAAGTTAGGGCAAGGCTTGGGACAGGATGCCAAGGCAAGAGGAGTTAATATCCTGTTGGGTCCGGGCGTGAATATCTATCGTGCTCCGTTGTGCGGCCGTAACTTTGAATACTTCGGTGAAGACCCTTACTTGACAGGTGAAACGGCGAAACAATATATCCTGGGAGTACAATCGGAAGGAGTCATTGCTACAATCAAACACTTTGCTGGCAACAACCAGGAATGGAGCCGCCACCATGCCAGCTCTGACATAGACGAGCGTACTTTGCAGGAAATCTATTTCCCGGCTTTCCGGAAAGCAGTACAGGAAGCCAATGTCGGCGCCGTAATGAACAGCTACAATCTGTTGAACGGTGTCCATGCCACCGAACATAAATGGCTGAATATTGATGTCTTGCGCAATCTTTGGGGCTTCAAAGGTATTCTGATGTCTGACTGGACTTCCGTATATTCCGCCGTAGGCGCTGCTAACGCCGGACTTGACCTCGAAATGCCGAAAGGACGTTTTATGAATTTGGAGAATCTGTTGCCTGCTATCAAAGCGGGCACAGTGACAGAAGAAACCATCAACCTGAAAGTACAACACATCCTGCAAACTCTGATTGCTTATGGTATGCTGGATAAGGAACAGAAAGACAGCAACATAGCAGAGGATAATCCTTTCTCCCGCCAGACAGCTTTAGAGCTGGCGCGCGAGGGTGTAGTCCTGTTGAAGAATGAAGGAAACTTGCTCCCGCTGAAAGGGAAGACAGCCGTGATGGGGCCTAATGCAAATTTGATTCCTACCGGTGGTGGCAGTGGGTTTGTCACTCCTTTTTCTACCGTCTCAGTAGCTCAAGGCTTGAAAGAATTGAAGAAAAATAATCTGTTACTATTGACGGATGATGTGATTTATGAAGATATTGTCCATGAGTTTTATACTGATGCTAATCGTCAGATGAAAGGCTTCAAGGCTGAATACTTTAAAAACAAGACCCTTTCGGGACAGCCTGAAGTAATACGCACGGAATCCTCTGTTGATTATGACTGGGGATATGGGGCACCTTTGGACGGCTTTCCGACAGATGGATTCTCTGTCCGTTGGACAGCCTGCTACATGCCACAAACTGACGGTCAGTTGAAACTTCATATCGGTGGTGATGACGGTTATCGTCTGTTTGTGAATGACAAGCATATTACGGGAGATTGGGGAAATCATTCCTACTCTAGCCGTGAAGTTGAACTGCCGGTTGAGGGTGGTAAGGAATACCGTTTCCGGATTGAATTCTTTGATAATATTTCTTCGGCCATCATTCGTTTTAATGCTTATAGCCTTAATGAGGCGAAACTTCGTCAAGGATTGGCAAAGGTGGATAATGTTGTGTTCTGCACAGGTTTCAATAGTAATACCGAAGGCGAAGGCTTTGACCGTCCGTTTGCCTTGCTTCGCTATCAGGAACTGTTTATCAAGAAGATTGCGTCCATGCATCCCAATGTTGTGGTTGTACTGAACGCCGGTGGCGGTGTGGATTTCACCAACTGGTATGATGCCGCAAAAGCGATTCTTATGGCCTGGTATCCGGGACAGGAAGGCGGCCAGGCAATTGCTGAAATCCTGACCGGTAAGATTTCTCCAAGTGGAAAGCTACCGATTTCTATCGAGCGGAAATGGGACGATAATCCGGTGCACGGTAGTTATTACGAGAACTTAAAGGCGGAGATTAAGCGTGTAGACTATTCCGAAGGTGTCTTTGTCGGTTATCGTGGATACGACCGTTCGGGAAAAGAACCTTTCTATCCGTTTGGCTACGGTTTGTCCTATACTACTTTCGCTTATAGTAATATGGCTGCAGAGAAAACGGGTGAGCATCAGGTTACCGTTAGCTTTGATATAGAGAATACAGGTAAGATGGATGCTTCGGAGGTGGCACAGGTGTATGTGCATGATATACAGTCTTCTGTTCCCCGTCCGTTGAAAGAACTGAAAGGATATGAAAAGGTATTCTTGAAGAAAGGGGAGAAGAAGCGGGTTTCTGTTGTGGCGCCCCGTACTTTGTCCAGCCCTCCGGCAGCCCCATCAGCCGTTCGCTTTCCGTT
>OLQC01001335.1_pt1 | contig 20011 bp, 18 predicted proteins | sample 1672471 | NCBI WGS metagenome assembly OLQC01 (sample SAMEA3136689, study PRJEB25190) | human gut metagenome | biome: human gut; feature: human-associated habitat; material: faeces | place: Austria | collected 2013
ACAGGCGGGAAAGCCTATAAAATGGGGAAAGTTAGAGAGATAATTATATAAATTCCAGTTTGTTCAGCCAACATTTCCCTAGACAGCTTTCTCTCCGCCCTGAATTTACGAATAGTTTCCCCTATCATTTCCCTCTGCATGTTTTTTCCTCCAGATTTTGTATTTATACTTATTAAGTTTTTTTATAAAGGAAGCAGGCATATAACAGCCTGCTTCCTTTTTCCTAGCTCCTTATTCAATATTGGCTGTGAGAATCTTATATATTCCTTTTGGTCATAGCCTTCAAATTCTTTTTAAACCCAATCACACATGTTGCATGATAGCCTTTCTATTGTTTCTCGACTCTGTCATTGTATTAGCAAAGTTTACTTTTACAATTATCTCAACTTAAACAAAAGGAAAAGCCCCCCGAATGAGTACCTTGTTTAGCAGAACATACTTTCAACCTACGATTATGAGTGTATAGTCTTTTTAAAATTCTACATAGCAATTCGTGCCCCTCCTGCACAAGTATTAGCGCTTGTCTATCTATTTTACTTATAAGAGAGCTCTGAAAATATCAAAAACAGGAATGAGGAAACATATATATTCTTGTCATTATATTTTCCTCATTTTGTATATCTATATACCGTCAAGAAATATATTTGACATCTATCACTCCTCGTAACGAATTCAGGAGAGATAACACATCCTCTCTATCTCTATGAGCACAATTCTGAATAGAAACTATGGCTCCCTTAAATTCGTGTTTTTTATCATAAACCTGAACCTCTCCAACTTTCATGCCCATATCTTTTATACCAGTATAAAAATCTGAAAGATTAGAAACATCTTCAAGACGAACATAAACGCTAAACCAACCATCGTTAAACGTAATTCTGTCTTCCAATTTTTTAAAATTTCTAATAATAACATAAACTGCAAGAGTGGCAACTATACCACATTCAAAAAAACCGATTCCTATTACAAGTCCTATACAAGCTGATGCCCACAGTCCTGCCGCAGTAGTCAAGCCTTTTATTTTTGATTTTCCAGATATTACAATACTTCCTGCACCTAAAAAACCAATTCCGCTGACAACTTGTGCACCTAATCTAGCCGGATCCCCTGCACCATATTTATAAAATAAAAATTCCCCAGTAATCATAACAACACATGATCCCAGACTTACCAACATATATGTTCTCATACCTGCAGGTTGATTCGCCTTTCCTCTTTCGAGACCAATAACGCCTCCACAAGCCATGGATAATATAATGCGGAAAATCATTGTAACAATACTTAAATCGCTTAAAGACTTACCTAATAATTCTACGCTCATTTCAACACCTCTCCATCCAATTAATTATCTGTTTCTATCCATTCATAAGTCACAAAATTAAAAAGGGCTGCCCGTACTAAATCTCTTTAGTACGGCGGCCCCGAAATTCTTTTGAGTTTCCTAATTAGCAGAAATATTTTTTACTTGAACATACTTAAATCCTTTTTCCTCGATTTTTTTCAAAAAATCATTTGAAAAATGCATACAGTAAATATCTTTTCTCTTCTCGATAGGAAATACATTCTCCAATGTGCTTAATGGACAATGTGACAAATGATCAGAAGAAAATTCTGTCGTATCCTGATATATTGTCTGAATTTTTCCTGCAAAAAAATCTTTCACAATCATACTTGGAATTTCATAAGAATCTCCACTGTAATAGATTCTTTCATCAGAAAAGTCCAATACATAACCATAGCATCTTATATCATCAGCATGTTTTACCGAAACCGCTTCTATTCTTACATCCCCTATAAGATTAATTTCATCTGTTAGCATTTCATATGCATCCGATGTAATTCCCATCATTTCTAATAATTTTATCAATGATTTCTCAGGATGAATAATTTTAACCTTCTTCCCCAACACAAAATAACTATATGAAATGATAGAAGAAAGACTTCCCACATGGTCAGCATGGGTATGTGTTATAATGATATAAATATCATTATATTGTTCTAACAATTTCATTTCATACAATTTTGTAAAAACAGTTTCTCCTGCATCAATAAGAAAAAATTTATTATTTCTCACAAAATAAGCACTCGTATTCCCTAAAAGAGGATTAAACGCAGATCCAGAACCTAAAAATGTAATAATTTTTACCACCGCCTTTTCTAATAACGATTACGTAAATAATTTACACAATGATGTGTCCAGTCCGTTTGAATAATATCAAATCCCTTTTTAGCCAACCATCCCCATCCATCTTCCGGGTCACCAGTAAGAGATATGTCATCGTTATGTCCTGCTGCTAATGGCACACGACTTGAATACACAATTGAATTCCCCCATAAAATTCTTCCTTTTTTATGCATCATGTCAATATAAGAATCCTGTGCAATAGAAGATGATTCACTTTTAAAAACAAGTTCTGCACCAATATAATTGATGTTCATATTCTCTATCTTTTCTGAAGCAACATCTTCCTCCATAAAAATTGGCATATAATCCACTTTTGGAGCAAAAGTCTCTACCATTTTCAAAGATGCATCCGAAGGATCACTTTTTAGAAGAACTTGATCTGCCATATTATGTTTATTTACAATTTTCATGACATCATCCAGTATTTTAATACTTCTATCAAGATTCAAAATACATTTATTTTTTAAGTGTTCCAATACCTCTTCAAAAGTATTTAAAGGCAAAAAGGTTTCTGTCAAATCAACATTGCACAATCTAAGTCTTCTTATTTCTTCAGATGTCATTGATTCAACTTTTATATGTCGATCCAATTGAGCCGGTTCCATCCCCGTATGAAATACAAATATCTCTCCATCTATGCTCTTAAACAAGTCCATCTCAAGGATGTCAGCCCCTTCCTTTAATGCGATATCGAAGGAAGCAATTGTATTTGGAGGAATGTTTCCTCCCGAGGTTCCTCTATGAGCCGCAACTAAGATACCTTTTTCTTTTCTTAATTCTAAAGTTGATTTCATCATGCCTTATTTTCCTTTTTCTTTCTCGAAAAAATTCCTTTGATTGTAGCAATTCCATCATATCTTCCCAACCAAAGAGCAATTGTCGAAATAATCATAAGAATTACTGTATAAACAAATGCCATTGCCTGGGCGTCCGTAGTAGCAGTTTCATCTGTCGCAAGCTTAATTACAATACCTAATGGCTGGAACAGAGGATGATACAAGAAAACAGATAAATCATATTCTGATAACAAACCATTAAAATTCAACACAACAACAGAAAGAACAACAGGCATGATAATAGGAAGTATTACTTTTCGCATTGTATAGAATGGCTTTGCTCCCATAACCTGCGCAGCCTCTTCCATATTTCCATCAAGCCCGATAAATGCAGCACGAATCATACGGTATGAAAATGGAAGTTTAATAATCATGTACGCTATCAACATAATCACAGGGGTAGCTACAAGAACTTTATTAGCAAGATTCCAACGTGCTTCGTCATATGTCATCATAAGACCCAGCGCAATCATTGTGGAAGGCAACAACCAAGGAATAAGAATCAACGGCTCATAAAGTTTATCCCATTTATGCTTCAGTTTCGTAACAATTCTTGCAACAGCTATACATATAACCGCAACAGTAAGCGCTGCCACAAAGGAATATAAAATACTAACCAGATATGGCTTATATGCTGTTGAGGAACGGAACAATTTTGCATAGTTCTCCAGGGTAAATGAATCCTTTCTGATTTGACCTGTTTTTATGGTCATTCCATCTGTAAATGAAAACACCAAAACGTTGATAATAGGAAGCATATAAATTACAAACATAACATATGCTACAATATGTGCAATCACATTTAAAACTGGATTTTCAATTTTCTGTTTTGTCATTTTAGCTTTAGTCTTAGAAATAGAAATATAATTTCCCTTTTTTTCTATTTTCTGCATAATAAACAGAAGAATTGAAGTAGCAATTCCTAATATGATTGCCAACAATGCTGCAATATCACGAGAACCAGTCATATTTGCAAATGTCTTTATCATCGGATTAATGGTCTGGAAATCAGGTCCACCGACAATCAACGGCCCAGACATCGTACTCAAAGCAGCAATAAACGTAAGAATAGTAATTGCAAAAATTGTAGGTTTCATTGTAGGAAGAACAATTTTAAAAAGAATTGTTCCCTGTGAAGCTCCCATATTTTTTGCAGCTTCAATTGTGTGGTAATCCAAATTTCGTACTGCATTTGTAAGAAACATCATATGATTCGATGTTCCGGAAAACGTTATAATGAACAATACGGCTCCAAACCCCACAAACCATTGCGGATCCATATTCGGAAAGAACTGCATTAAAACTTTTGTAACAATACCAGTTTCTCCATATACAAATTTATACCCGGTAACAAGAACAACGCCTCCATAAATTAAAGTTGTCATGAATCCCAGGCTTAAAATTTTAGAACCTTTTATATCGAAATATTCTGTGAATAAAACAATCAATATTCCTGAAACATTCACAGTAACAACGGATGCAACAGCCAGCAAAAAACTGTTTTTCAAACTGTTAATCGCTCTTGTTGATTTCATAATTTTATGGATAGCATCCAATGAAAAATGCCCGTCCTTAATAAAGACTTTTAAAAGCAAATTAACATTAGGAAACACCAGGAAAGAAAAAATAAACCATATTAAAAAGAGCTTCAAAATCAGCCCAGGGATATTAATTGTTCCATCCTGCAATTTCGATTTTAATTTTCCCATAGAGCTTTCCCCCTTTAAAATTGCATGATATCCTGATAGTCAATATATAAATCTACTTCGTCGCCTTCTTTATAGTATTTATATCCATCATTTTTCTCAAGATACTTAATGGTCTCACCCATGCAAGAAAGAGTATATTTTGTCAATATCCCATTAAACTCTAGTTCAGTAACAGTTCCCGTGATTTTTGCATGATTAGGCATATAATTATTCACACATTTCTCGATCCTGATAAAACCAGTCTTTTGAACATCTAATTTTGTTCCAAGCTGTTCATTAATTGAAGTCAATATTTTCGTTCCAAACCGATTAATATCACCTATGAAATCACAAACAAATTCACTTTTTGAAGAATTATAAATCTCATATGGTGTTCCCACCTGTTCAATATAACCGTTATTAAAAACAGCAATTCTATCAGAAAGTGTCAGCGCTTCTTCCTGATCATGTGTGACATACAATGTTGTGATTCCCAGTTCTTTTTGGAGACGTTTTAATTCCAATCTCATATCAATTCTAAGCTTGGCATCAAGATTTGAGAGCGGCTCATCTAAACATAATATTTTAGGTTCCAGTACAATAGCCCTGGCCAAAGCTACCCTTTGCTGCTGCCCACCTGATAACTCGGAAACATTTTTCTGTAATTGTTCATCCGTAATTTTAATTTTTTTAGCTACTTCTCGGATTTTCCTGTCAATCTCAGCTTTTGGCAGTTTCTTCACTTTCATACCAAATGCAATATTTTCATAAACTGTCATTGTCGGAAACAGCGCATAACTCTGAAATACCATACCGATATTTCTGTTTTCTACCGGCAGATTTGTTACATCCTTTCCAGCAACAATAACCTTTCCTTTAGAAGGAGTAATGAATCCTACAAGTGCTCTTAATGAAGTGGTTTTTCCACATCCACTTGGACCAAGGAAGGTGAAAAATTCACCTTCCTTGATTTCCAGATTCAGATCATCAATTGCTACAAAGTCACCATATCTAATTTCAACATTCTCAAACTTTACCATGGTATGCTCCTATCTGAACTTATAAAAAGTTACAATTACTGAATAAATTCCAGTTCCGCTTTTTCTACCCATGCATCAATATTTTCTGCTATGAATCCCCAGTCAAGATCCTGCGGAGTAAGCATTTCCATCAATTCTGCCAGATCATCGGATACATTTGCAAGTGCATCTTTCTGACATGGGATTGTACCAAAATTATTTGACCACTCAAGCTGTATATCAGAACTTCCAAGCCAATTAAGAAATTCCACGCAAAGATCATAGTTTTTAGTGCCTTTTGCAATTGCTACAGATTCAACTACATATGGTTCTCCAACTTCAGGGGTCATAACCTGGAATTTATAATCACGTTCTTTCTGTTCTGTTAATACACCTGATGCCCAGTGTTCATCCATCGGGTATGTACCATCAATAACTTCTCCAATAGAGTCTTCACCTTCAGCGATATTATGAGCGTTTCCTAAAAATGATGCTGCAATTTCCCAACCTTCATCAGATATACCAAGTTCACCTTCTGGATCCTGATAACGACTAATAATACTTGCATACACAGTTTTTCCAGTACCACCGTTTAAACCATGAAGCTGATACAAACCAGAATATTTTTCATCAGTAAGATCTGTCCAATCGGATGGCATATCCTCATAATCAACATTTCCAATCAGTAAAAGAGGTGTTGTTGTTACAGGATAATAATATCCATCCGAATCAATCAAACTTTCATCTACTCCATCTGTCCAATCAGGTTTCCATGTTTCCAGAAGATCATTTGCTTTCAGTTTTTCATATTCAATGTTATTCAAACCAAAAACGACGTCACACAATGGATTATTTTTTTCAGCAATCATACGCTCTGTCACTGCAGATGCCCCCAGATTTACAACTTGCACATTGAAGCCTTCTTCTGCCGCTCTGTTAATTAACCATTCATCACGACCTTCAGAGCCGTTGTTGGTGTAAATAACAATTGACTGACTCTTGTCTACCTCTTCTGCCTGTACCATGACAGAACCTGCTGAAACAATCATTGCTCCTGTTAATAATGTAGCTAACATTTTTTTCATAAGATTTTCCTCCTAATTTTATAACGTTTCACGTTTTTTTGCCACATGCAAATAATACCACTTTTATTATAACGTGTCAATATCTAAAATAGTCATTTTTGCATATTTCACAATGAATTAACATGTTTTTTTAGTATATTTTAACTTCACTTTCCTTTTTTATTTATTATAACGTTATATTTTTCACAAAATTCAATAATTAAAATTGAATTCTAACTTTCTTTATATCAAAGCCTAAAACAAACAGTATAATATATAGGCGTTTGCGAAACGTCAAAAGCCGCATAAACACGGAAATTTTTGTTGCCAAAATAAAATATCTCCTCAAAGTTTATGGTAAAACTCCAAATATCCCTTCCTTCCACAAATTTGTCTTTGAACTTACCCGCGAGCAAAAATTTGACAAAGAGAAAAGCAAAAGCACCTGACAGCTTTCATCTTCATCACTGTCAGGTGCTTTTTATTTTTCTTATATTGGGGTTCTACTTTTTAGTTTGTATCAATCTTCATATCCATTTGGATTATGGGACTGCCAGTTCCAAGAGTCTGCACACATCTCACGAATATCATTTTCTGCTACCCAGCCAAGCTCTTCTTTTGCCTTGGTTGCATCAGAATAGCAGGTAGCTATATCACCTGGACGGCGCGGTTTGATTACATACGGAATCTTCACACCGGTCGCTGCTTCAAAGTTTTTCACAATATCCAGGACACTGTAGCCTTTTCCGGTTCCCAGATTGTAAATGCTTAAGCCGGAGTTGTCTTCAATCTTCTTCAGAGCCTTCACATGACCTTTTGCAAGGTCAACCACATGAATATAGTCTCTCACACCAGTTCCGTCCAAAGTATCATAGTCATCACCGAATACACCCAGTTCTTTCAGCTTGCCTACAGCCACCTGTGTAATATATGGCATCAGATTATTTGGAATGCCGTTTGGATTCTCGCCGATAGTTCCGCTCTTATGTGCTCCGATTGGGTTAAAGTAGCGAAGAAGCACTACATTCCACTGCGGATCTGCTTTCTGAATGTCGGAGAGAATCTGCTCCAACATGGACTTGGTCCAACCGTACGGATTGGTGCACTGTCCCTTCGGACAGTTTTCTGTAATCGGAATCTCTGCAGGATCACCATAAATCGTTGCAGAAGAAGAGAAAATAATGTTCTTTACATTATGCTTTCTCATCACATCCACCAAAGTCAAAGTACCAGCAATATTATTTTCATAATATTCCCATGGTTTTGTAACAGATTCGCCAACGGCTTTTAATCCGGCAAAATGTATGCAGGAATCGATTTCTTCTTTATCAAAAACTTCATTCAAAGCATCACGATCAAGGATATCTGCCTTATAGAATTTCACCGGTTTTCCTGTGATCTTTTCTACTCTTTCCAGAGATTTTTCACTGGAGTTGCACAAATTATCCGCTACCACTACATCATAACCTGCGTTCTGCAGTTCTACAACTGTATGACTTCCAATGTATCCTGCGCCACCTGTCACTAAAATTGACATAACTATTTCCTCCTCATATCATGCTGTTGTTTTCAGTCATTAACTTCTTTTATATTTGCTATTTATATTTTTGCACAATGGCTTTCATTTCGGAAAGTTTTTCTTCCATTTCCTTCACCAGTTTAAACTGTGTCCGACATCTATCCAAATTATGACCTTCTCTATGAACCTTAAAATAATGGTCACCTTCCAGATAATCCGTCAGAAAACGAACACCGCATTCAAAAGTCATCAGAACAGCTCCCATAGGAAGCATCTCTAACTCCATATCCGTCAGAGCTTTGCCACAGCCTTCGATAAATCCTTTTACATATGTTTCATAAAGATGAAGGTCAAAAGAAACCTTATCCAGATTTCTCTCATCCTCTGCAGCTGTCGTTGCCCCAAAACGGATGGAATCCCCAAAATCATTCACAGAAAGACCCGGCATCACTGTATCCAGATCAATGACACAAATGCCTTTTCCAGTTTTGTCATCAATCATAATGTTATTCAACTTCGTGTCATTGTGGGTAACACGAAGAGGAAGCTGTCCATCTTCCTGCATATCCACAAGAGTATGGCAAAGTTCCTCACGATCCATAGCAAAGCGAATCTCTTCCTGCACACTCTTTGCACGGCCGCACACATCTTGTGAAAGAGCTTTTTGGAATTTTTGAAAACGATCTACCGTGTTGTGGAAATTCATGATGGTCTCATGAAGAGTTTCCGCCGGATAATCCGCCAAAAGGCGCTGGAAATTTCCAAAAGCAACTGCACTTTGATAAAAATCATCTTCATTTTTCACCTGATCATAGCAGGTGGCTCCCTCAATAAAAAGATAAACTCTCCAGTATTCTCCTTCCTTATCCACATAGTAAGAACTGCCCTCCTTATCGTTTACAAGGTTTAACGTCTCACGCTTCACATCCCCGCCATTTTCCAGGATTTTTTTCTTCAGCCAAGAAGTCACGCCACTGATATTTTCCATCAGTCCTACAGGATCAGTAAAAATGCTTTTGTTCATTCTTTGCAAAATATAACGATTTACCTTTTCCCCTACCCGAAAAGTAAGGCGATAGGTATCATTGATATGTCCGTTTCCATAAGGAATACACTCTGTCAGTTCGCCAGCAAAATCAAATTCTTCGATTACTTCCTCAATTTTTTTCGTTTCCAATTATTCTTCCTCCCATAATTTCTGCGGATAAAGACCTTCATCTTTTAACTTCTGAATAACTGCTACTACAACGGGCTTATCCTCTTTGTAAGTTACCCCATACCATTTGTCCATGGATTTCAAAACCTTTACCGTTGCTTTTTTCTCGCCCAAAAGCTCATCTACCACAAAAGGAAGGAAATATTCACATTTCAGCGGATTTTTCTCCAGATTCTCATCCAGGAATTTCGGGAAACGGTCTTTTAATTCCTGAAGAATACTTGCGGAAAATCCCCACATATTCATAGATACGGTACTACCCTCTGGAATTTCTACCCAGGTAGAGCCGTCATCTTCCGTATAAGCAGCTCCGCCCTCTCTCTTTTCGATATGGGTGCGCTCATTAATCGTGATCAAATGTCCTTCCTCATCTGTCACACAGACGCCTCGCGCCACATGACCGTTGTCTGTCAGTGTGTTTTCCAACTTATACCCAACCATCATATACTGATAAACACCGTTGTCCTCCTCCCCTTTGGAAAGGAAATCATACGCCATTTTAAACGCATGCGCTCCGTAATAATCATCCGCATTGATCACCGCAAAAGGTCCGTCAATTTCATCAAAACAACTTAAGATGGCATGCCCGGTTCCCCATGGTTTCACCCTGCCTTCCGGCACAGCATAACCTTCCGGAATATTATGAAGATCCTGAAAAATATAAGCGACCTCCAGTATTTTACTCAAACGGTCTCCAATGGCAGATTTAAAATCTGCTTCATTTTCTTTCTTGATAATGAAAACCACTTTTTTGAATCCGGCTCTTACTGCATCATGAATTGAAAAATCCATAATAATATGACCTTCCTTATCCACCGGGTCAATCTGTTTGAGACCGCCGTAACGGCTTCCCATACCTGCTGCCATAACTACTAAAACTGGTTTCTTCATAAAACACCCTTCCTTCCTTTCTGTTCTATCAGCCTCATTTTAACATGTCCGAAACAATAGTATTTACATTATTGCTTCTTTCTTTTACATAATGCGTTCAACCATCTTTTACATAATGCGTTCAACCATCTGGCTTTTTTTTCTCATATGCATTATACTATACATCAACAAAAATCTTTAGTAGATAGGAGGACAGAAAAGTGGCATATGAAGCTTTGCAGTTGAATCAGGAACTGCATATTTCCGCTGTTTATACTGTTCATTACTTTGAATATCGCAGTGATTTCCATTTTCCCGGCGAAGTTCATGATTTCTGGGAATTCCAATGTATAGATAAGGGCTCTGCCAAAGTATGTACAGACGAAGCTATCTACCATTTAAGCCGTGGTCAGGTCATCTTCCATAAGCCCAATGAATTTCACACCATGGAGGCCGAAGGAAAAACTCCGCCCAATATTGTGGTTGTCTCTTTTGCATGTGATTCTCCCTGTATGAAATTTTTCAAAAATCGCATCCTCACCATTTCCGAATGGGAACGCAGTCTTCTTGGCATGCTGATTGCAGAAGCAAGGCGCTGTATTGCCTCCCCTTTGGATGACCCGTACCTGCAGAAAATGAACATGCGTCCGGACTGTCTTTTTGGCTCTCAGCAATTGCTGGTTCTCTATCTGGAACAGTTGCTCATCTCGATGTTCCGCCGCCATACCATCCCACAGTTATCAGTTCCCGAAACAAAGCTTTTCCACATAAAAGGAGATTCTGCCCAATACAACAAAATCATTTTTTATCTGGAGGAACACATTCGGGAATTTGTCTCTGTCAAAGAAATCTGCCACGATAATCTGATCAGCCGCTCACAGCTGCAAAAACTTTTCAGGGAGCAGCATCAATGTGGTGTGATTGAGCTTTTTCTGCAGATGAAAATCGAATTTGCAAAACAACTTATCAGGGAGGACCAGATGAATTTTACCCAGATTTCTGATTTCCTAGGCTATTCGTCCATCCACTATTTTTCCCGGCAATTTAAAAAAATTACGGGCATGACTCCCTCGGAATATTCCAGTTCCATTAAAGCGCTCTCGGAACGAAGAAATGAAACCGATATATAATAAGAATTTGGTTATTGCAAAACAAGTTCGCAATCCTGATTGAAAACAAGGATAGAATCCTGTAATACAGGATTCTTAGGATGGAAAGTGTATGATTTTAAATTCAGGCATAACAAAAAGACTTATCGGACTAGCCACTAAGAAAAAGATGTTATGAAAAGTAAATGTCAGACAATTAAAGGCGTAAGACTTCGGATGTATTGATACTGATGAATTTTATCAGCAACCATCACTGTAACAAGTTATGTAATGCCTGCAAACGATAAGTCTGCGCGAAGAGTCTTTTCGTTTTAAGTTTTACGATGGGCAATGCAAAAGCTATCTTTGATTTGCTGGATAACCGGATTGGCAACAACATAGATATGCACGGAAACATAGGCTACTTTATAAGAATTATAATTCTCATCAAGATTATTTGCTTTAGCAAAAGCCTTCGAGTATTTAATAATGCGGTTTACATACTTGGGATTATTTTCGGTAACCCATGCTTCGATGCCCGATGTATCAAAGATAGTCATGGAACCAAGCGCAAGACCAAGCTATTGGCAGATTGGTTCGGTAAACACCTAAAGTATAATACATACAAAAAAAGAAGGAGTGGACTGGATTATAAACCACTCCCCCTCCTTTTTCTCAATATAGCATCAGAATTCAGAATCTATCATACTCTGTGCTCTTTCCAACGCCTCTTCTACACTAAGCAACCCTGACATTACATTTTTTACAGCAGAACCAACTATATTCAAAAACTTTTTTTCATCAAAAGGTCTATAGTCTGTATCTGGTAATCTCTTTGTTCGAGATAATGAAAAACATTTTTTTGAAAATTCCAACCATGGAAATGTATTTATTATATCATACTTATTATATGTTTTGATGCACGGAGAAACACTGCCAAGTGCTGCCATCGCCGATGCAACTGGTTCCATAGTAATCCATTTAATGAACGCCAGCGCATCTTCAGGATGTTTACTATTTTTAGAAACAGCAAGAGAGCCTCCTCCATAAATTGGGTTTCCTCCTGGTACCATTCCAAATCCTACATTTCCTACGATCTTAGAATTATATCCAAGAATTTCTGATGCGTAATTACTAAAATTAATCATCATTGCAACATTTCCATTTGCAAATTCTTTTGCAGCTGTAGTCCACCAACGAGCAGTTTTTCCTGGTGCATATTTTTGAGCTTCTACCAACTCTTCAAGTGCTTTTCTTCCAACATCATTATTGATAATTATTTTACCTTCATCACTATATAGATTATCTTTATGACTAAAAAAACGTGTTAAAAATTCTGTAGATGCAACACCTGTATTCCCTAATGTTAAGTTAGCTCCATACCGAACATCTGTACCAAACCCATTTCCTTCAGTAAAAAAAGCCGCAATCCTATTATATTCTTCAAACGTTTCCGGTATTTTTAATTCCTGTTTATACTTTTCACGATACATTCTCCTAATCGCAACATTCTCAAAAAGATCTTTTCTATAAAACAAAAGCTGCGAACTTGGAGATACTGGAAGCGCGTATATTTTATTCCTTACATAGCAATACTTATCTTCCAGAGAAGGCAAATATTCAGAAAACACCTTACTTATATCAGGTTCAATCTTATCCAATGGAAGCAGTAATCTTTCCGCAAACCACGAAAGCCATGTAACATCAATCCTGAATACATCATATAAATCTGATGTTTCTGAATTGACAAACTGATCATAAATTTCATCATATGCAAAAACAGCTATTTTTACTTTTGTACCTGTTTTTTCTGTATAAAATTGTGCCAGCCCTTGCATAATAATAGATTCTGGACTATCTAACGCTAATATATTCAGACATTCTGCTGTTTCGTGACTAACTTGAATGTTTTTCCAATTTCTCTCACCATCATTTTCAAAAATGTGAGTTTCTGGTATCAAATTTCCCTTGTTCTGAATAATTCTGGCTGCAACTTCTCGTCCAAGTAAACTATAATTTAACTCATATTTTTTAAAGTCTTTTTCTGGAAGATATACTACAGGAGACAGCGTATGAATATCTATTTTTTTTTCGGAAAAAAAAGAATTAATTATCTGTCTTATTTTTTCAGCAAATCCCATATTTGTTGTCACAATAACATCCATCTCTTCATTTGAAGCAAATAAATTTAAAATGCTATGGGATACTCTTCCTAAGTCAGTTGTAATTTTTTTAACATTGCAATAAGAACTTTCATCAATTTCGGAACAAAAACCTTTTAAATACTCAGCTTCATTAGTATATTTCTCAGATTCCGTAACAACTAATACATTTTTATATCCATTATTCAATATTTTTTTTGCCATCTGGATACCAGCAAGTTTATAATCAAATCCAAAATAATCGGCTTCGAAACCAGGATGTCTTTCAACAAAACAAACCTTTGCAAATCCAGCTTGCTTGTAAACATTCTCCTTTCGATATAGGCATGTAATAACAATCATGCCACATACCATAACAGATTTCGCTTTTTGAATCATCTCAAGTTCAACCTGAGGACTATTATTTGTCAAGAATAATTCTGTTGAATAGCCATTGCTTTCTACATAGTATTTTAAACTATAATAGAATTCACGATACTGCCGTGATTCAACTGTAGGAAGAATAACTCCTACAACGTTTCCCGTTCCTTTACGTAATATCCTTGCTCTTTCATTAATTGTATATCCTAACTGCTGAGCAGCTTCTTCAACAACACGAATTTTTTCACTGCTTACATTGCCTTTACCATTCAGCACATTAGATACTGTTCCCTGCGATACTCCTGCTAATCTTGCAACATCAAGAATGGTTGCCATATTTCCACCTTATTTCTCCATATTTTATAACGTTTTAATAATTATACAATATTTCCCGAATTTTTGCATTCTTTTTTTATATAAATTATACTATAATTAGATTGTCAAAAGTCCTTTTGACCGGATTCTTCTACAACATTACACGAAGTAAATATACTAAATATAATAATTCCGGTTAGCAAATTACCCTTTTGACGTCTAAATCATATTATATTTGCACTAGCTGATACTGTTCACGGCAATGTCATTAACATCAGAAAATCCCTGTACGATATTTTTTTATTCAAAAAGTTGTAAGGTGGCGTTTATTTTATCCTTGCTCTAACACATTCCAAATTACTTACCCTATATGGTGTACCAACAAAACACCACACCTGATTGATATTTATTTCCATCCGAGTAGTTGTCCATTCTCCATCAAGCATACCTCCAAGCATTCACCGCAATGAAATCCATTATGCCACCATAAATCTGATACCCAAAATCCATATCTGCCACTTTCAATATTATATACCTATCTTCCCTCTGTCATGTTTTTACATTTCTCCTTCATGCTCGCTATATTTTTTTACTTCTAAAAATAATCTAAAATACAACAATATGCTTTTTTAAACAATTTATTTCATTTATTGTAAATTGCCATCTCATAAATCTTAAATCATTTCATATTCAAAAATTAGTAACTCAGACTTTCCCTTAAGATAAATTAATTGGCTTTTATTTGAAAGGTAATTATTCTCTCTTTTAAAGCAAGATTCGCCAGAGTAACTCAAAACTCACTTTCGTGGTTTTGCTTACCTGGCAATCTTGATGGGGATTCTGCTTCCCCATACCCTCGGTTGCTGCACATTTTTTAAATGTGCAATCTGGCTCCTATAAAATAGTCGCAACGTGATGGCTCTGCCGTCACGGGAAAGGAGAAACACATGGCAAGGCCAAAGAAGGACGGACAGCTCCGTCATACACACCAGATTATGCTCCGTCTCACAGACACAGAATACGAAATCGTAGCAGAAAATGCCAAAAGTGCAAATCTTACACTGGCAGAATATGCACGGAACCAGATAATGAATAAAAAAGTCACTGTTAAATATGAGATTGTGGCAGATATACCAGAATTGAAAAAACTGATTGCTGAGTTTGGAAAGATTGGCAGTAATCTGAACCAGATTGCCCGGCACTTCAACAGCGGCGGTATCCATTCTCAGGAAATGAGAAAAGCGATAAATCAGAGTATCGCAAGAATCTACGAAATGAAATATGAAGTGTTAAAAATGGCAGGTGATTTTACTTCTATCTCCGGCCAGCCTAAAGTTAAGAATGAAGGAGATCTCCATGGCAATCCTGAAACACATAGCAAGTAAAAACGCAGATTACGGTGAAGCACAAAAATATCTCCTGTTTCAGCATGATGAATATACAGGGAAGCCGATCCTCGATGAAAACGAGGAGCTGATTCCACGCAGTGAATACTTTATAATCAGCCAAAAGCCCCGAAGGAGCTTTCCACGTTTTAAATGTACACTAATTCTCTTAACACAACCTCTTCTGCATCATTCCATATTTCCCATGAAGAATGTTGTAAATTAGTACTATCCACAACGATAACAGGTAATTTAATTATTCGTATTTTTTCCCGATAATGTAAATCGAAACTACCATACCACCTAATATCATAATTAAGAAAATTTTATTCAAAATATCCCATAAAGCTATATTGAAACAATTGATTATTATAATACCTGCAAGAGGATATAGAACAACCGTTGCAAGTGTCCATATTTTTAAAGTTGTGCAGATGTATATCCAATTTCCATTGTTAAAAGATAAACCAACTAGATGTATTCTAAAAATTCCTTGTGAAACATAATTTATCTTGTTGGCATCATAATATGTTGGTAATATGTCTTTTGCAAAGAAACAAAACCATGCACCAAATAAAAGCATTCCCCCTGTAACCAGCAATATATCCCCTTTCATCTCAGCTAACGAACTTTCAGATACAACTAACATAATAATTTCTGTAATAGATATAAAAAAACATAACAAATATGCTAATATCCAGTTTTTTCTATGCTGGTGAATAGAATCCCTAACAGCCATATCGAGAGAGCCTACCACCAATTCCTCGATTTCTTTTTTTTCAATATTTTTCTGTGTATCTATTTTTTCTCCACGTAACAATTCTGTAACGGTAACATCTAATATATCAGCTATTGGTATGAGTAATACGACATTGGGCATACTAAGACCACGTTCCCATTTGCTAACTGTTTTATCTGATACATATAATTTTTCAGCCAAATCCTTTTGAGTTAAATTCTTTTCCTTTCTTAATTCGGTTACAAATAAACCGAATTTTTCATTACTAATCTGATACATATATCCGTCGAGTAGACTTTGTCTCGACTTTTTCACATCCTTTCATCATATATTGTTTTGCGATGAGAGGTTCAAGTCTCAAAAGCCCCTCACAGAACCGCACGTGCCCTATTAAGGCATACGGCTCTTCAATAAGCCATTTACCTAATACGCACTTTTCAGATATATCCTTGGATACTCCAGTGGATGTATCTTTAGAATATTCATATATTTCTTCCACGTCAGCCAATACGTTTGGTCTCTGCGTCTCTTGCTTTTCCATAACTCCTGTCTCACATATTTGTAATATTTTTGCAAACCTATGTAGTTCCCATAGATTCCATAGTATCTGTAATGCCCCGTCAGTTTCACATTCAACGCTTCTATGGTATCGGCTATGCTTTCGTGCATATGCTCCCATAACCATTTCTTGACTGCTTCTCTTTTCATTTTCAGCTTCTTCCTGCTTGTTCTATGCAGTACACAGTACTTGCCCCAGTGACTTGTCGCATTGTAGTGTGTAAAGCCGAGAAAGTCAAAGGATTCCTTTGTTCCCTTGTATCTGCCAAAGGGTAGAATTCTGCTTTTATCCTCTGCAATTTCAAGACCGAATTTACGCAGTCTTTCTATCAGAAGCTGATAAAACCTTTGTGCTTCATTCTCGTATTGGAACAGACATACAAAATCATCTGCATAGCGTACCATGTACATTTCTCCCTTAAACTCATGCTTTTTCACATAATCAAACCATGTATCTAAGGTATAGTGCAGATACACATTTGCCAGCACTGGCGAAATCAGCCCGCCCTGTACTGTTCCAGCTTCTGTATCCAGTCGCTTACCATCCTCCATAACTCCCCCTATCAGAAATCTCTTGATATATCTGATGAAGTTCTTATCTGCTATGTCATGCTCAAGAAATTTTATCATCCACTCATGGTCTAGGTTATCAAAGAATCCCTTGATGTCTGCATCTAAAATGTAATTGACCTTGTCTGCCATGATGTGTTTGTTTACTCTTTGAATTGCATCGTGACAACTTCTGTTTGGACGAAACCCAAATGAAAACTCCTTGAACTTAGGCTCATAAATCGCTTCCAGTATCTCCTTAAAGACACCTTGAACAACTTTATCCTCAAATGACGGAATGCCGAGTCCTCGCATCTTGCCATTACCTTTTGGGATATAGGCTCTGCGCACGGGATATGGTTTATAGGAAAACTTCTTCATTCTGACAAGCAGACTCTCTATGTTTTCTTCTAAGTTCTCTCCGTATTGCTCCTTGGTTATTCCATCCACTCCTACTGCTTTCCCTTTGGGTTGTTTGTTGTAGGACTCTTTGAGTGTGTCACTGTTGACATATTTCATTAGCGACTGAACTCTGCCATATCTTTCTACGAGACTGGCTATTTCTGCTTTCTCTTTTTCCATAGATTTTATGCCTCCTGTGCTCTCTATGTTTTGATTGCAAAAGCAACTTATTGTCCGTCCCTTCCCTCCAGCGTCATTACTGCTTTCATCAGTACTATGGACGAATCCGACTCCTCGATGGTCTTCGTTCATACTCACCATTGCATTGGTCGATATTCCCTACTGTCTCATGTACAGAACCATCCAGGCCTCCCAGGTATGTCAAATATAACAATATCAGGTATGCCGTGCTCTAGGACTCCGGTGTGTTTTCATAGTCTCGCTTTAACGACTAATCCTTATTGGTGACCCAAGGAGGTAGCAGACCACCCCACACAATCGATATTTTAACGAAGCTCAATCACTTCACGCTTACGCATTACGGCGTTCCTGTTCCCTGTCCTACGCTTAAACACCATTGTTAGCCTTTGGCGCTCCAAGGACTCGGTACTGGCGACTTGCTAAGTCTTACCAGACTGGATTCCCACCAGTTATATATTTGGCACCGAACTGGCGCACACCTCCTGCACACATATTATAATGAGAGTGTGCATAAATCAATCGACCAGCAGTAGAATTGCAGAATATTAGCACATAATTCATCAAATAATCTCCCCATTATGATTATTTCTATAAAGTTATATTCGAATATTTTTTAAGCCATACTATGGAATAATTAAATCGGCAACTTATAACTATGACGGAAAAAACCAGCCTTCCGAAACTTAGAAAAGATCACTTTCTATAGAATTGTAATTTGCTTCTTTGGCCCCTTATAAACACAAAAGCTGAACAAACAGGATTTTTCGTCCTACTTGTTCAGCTCTTTGTTTACCTGTAAATCAGTTCTTTTAACACAATCTCTTCTGCTGCATTCCGGATATTATTTACAGCTCCAACCCACACCATCTGATCACGAGCTTTCAATTCTTCCGTAACGCCTTGCTTCTCCATCATCTGACGCACCAGAATATCCATTCTCTCCTGTGCTTCATCGTCCACAGTATTCAGATGTTCTGTCAGTCTGTCTTCCAACATATACAGTGAATACATTGCCGGACGATGCTCTTTCAGATATGTTTTCCGCATCATTCCATATTTCCCATAATGCGGTTCTTCATCTGTACTGACAAGATTCGGATAGTAAATTCCGTCTGCTCCCAGTGTGTAGGTTCCACCTATTTTTTCAAATGTGCTTTTCATGTGTTATTCCTCCTTGAAATCAGCGATATTCTTAGATCATCGCAAAATATTTCAGGACAGCCTTGATAGCATACAAAATGGAAGTTATCTATTTCTCCTCTTCGTTAAGACCTAGTTCATTACATATTACTTGCTATCCCTGATACCTTATTCTTTCTACCAGCGTTTCCTTTTTCAGATTACTGCTTAAAACAAGGGAAAGCACAATCTGCAAAAGACTGACCAGCAAAATCATAGCAAGAATTGGTGTAATTGGAACATGATAGACATTCATTCCAAATATTCCATTATGCTTTGCATAGGCAAAGAGCGCATAGCCAAGTGGCAGACCAACGATAAGTGCTACACATATGGTGCCAACCGTAAAAATCAGTCCCTGTAACTGCAGGCATAAATTTAATTGTTTATTTGTCATACCCACAGCCTGTAATACACCATATTCCTGCTTTTTTGTCGTAATATTCATGATCATGGTGTTTGCCATATTCATAAAACCGATGAGTCCTACAACCGCCATAAACAGATAACAGCCAAGCTTCATCATGCGAGCTGCGAATTCTGCAGATTGTAACTGTGCATGATAGGTATCCATTTTTATATGCGAAGTATTAGAAATCAAAGTATTCAGACTCTGTTCCACAGATGCCACATCTTTTTTATCACAGTCCACCCACAGATAGCCATAGGCTGTTCC
>OLQC01001337.1_pt1 | contig 19989 bp, 15 predicted proteins | sample 1672471 | NCBI WGS metagenome assembly OLQC01 (sample SAMEA3136689, study PRJEB25190) | human gut metagenome | biome: human gut; feature: human-associated habitat; material: faeces | place: Austria | collected 2013
ACCCAGCGGTCGATCGCGGCGTGCTCGAGAGCCACGTGGCGGCGGCGGACGTGGGGCTCGTCGTTTTGCAGAACGTGACCAAGAACCACTTTTTTACGCTACCCAACAAGTTTTTCGAGAACATCCAGGCCGAGGTGCCCGTCATCGCGGCGAACTTCCCCGAGCTCTCCCGCATCGTCGGGGAGTACGGCATAGGCTTGACCGTCGATCCGCACGATATCGACGCGATTGCCTCGAGCCTTGAGCGCATGCGCGACGATGCCGCGCTCAGGCAATCCTGCAAGGAGGGATTGAAGGAGGCAAAGGGCGACCTGTGCTGGGAGAGGGAGCAGGCGGTTCTGAGGGATGCATACGGGAAGGCGTTCGCGTAATTGGGTCTGAGCATTATGAATCTGTCATCGATTAACATGAAAGGTAGTGTTTCGCGGTTATCGACATATAGCTGGGGTCGTGCGGGTAAATCACCCGAGACTTTCATATCGTCTCAGACGCAGCGTTACGCAATCCAGCTCATATGTTTTGCCATTGCGTTTCCCCTCGTCAAAGAAATACTCGTTAATATTATTAAAGCAGTGATTCAGGCGCCCTTCTTCTTCAATCTTGACGTCTTGTACTATCCCCTTCTGGCGCTTGTTTACCTTCCGCTTGTGGTCGTTTTGCTGCGTTTCGTAATGAGCGTCATATTCGAGTTTCCCTGGCAAGAGATTGTCCCGTTCGTTTTTCTACTTGCCTTGATTGCCATTTCCGCATTGATTAACTCAACAGACCAGGTCATTCAAGATTACTATTGGGATTTACTCCAGGGCGTTGCATTGAGTGCGCTTCCGTTTTATATCTTGTTTAGAGCATGCAAACCTACCAAAGAACTGCTTGACGCTATGGGGATCGCCGCACTTGTTGCGCTCGCTGCTGGTTTTGTGGTGGTCACCCAGCTCATGACTCTTGATACAAAAAGCTATTCACAATGGCTATCATATTTGCTGCTGCCGCCCGCCATCATTCTTCAATATCACTGTTTCCATAGTACGAATCGCATACGGTTCCTTGTCTACATCATTGCGGCCATAGTTTCATTCGGCTTGCTTCTTTCGACAGGTGCGCGAGGTCCTTTGGCAATTGCGGTTGTGTATTTTATCGGTTCGTGTATTTTGCCCAAGCGCTTTTCTCCCGAGCTCAGATTTGCGCTCTTCCTTCTCATCGTGTTTGTTGCAGTTTTCGTTCTCGTTAATCTTGAGTCCGTTATGTCATTGCTCATGACGGTTATGGGTGAAAACGGGCTTAGCGTCAGACTTGCGCGTCTTTACGAATTGAATGTCCTCTTTGTCGACGACGGGAGAAGTTCATTTGCCGATATGACTCTTGGTGCGATTCTGAATGCGCCTTTGGGCGTTGGGGTTGGTCAAGATTGCGTCATCCTTGCCTCGGCGCAGGGAGCGGAGGCCATTGCGGGCAATTATCCGCATAACATTTTTCTAGAAATCCTTTTACAATTTGGAATTGTCGTTGGGACTGTCATTCTCGTAGGTCTTGCATGCCTTATCTGGAAAAGTTTTAGCAAGGGGACAGAACTCGAACGTAGCTATCTATGCATTATGCTTATGCTAGGTGTTATGCCGCTTCTAGTTTCTGGCACATATTTGGAATGGGACTACTTTTGGGCGACGCTAGGAGTCTGCATCGCGATAATTCGCCCAATGGGGAGTGAAAAACGCAAGGGTAATGCGCAAGCTTATTCAGAAGATACGTGCAAATAGGTTTGTCTCGGCCGTTCTCGTGCTCATGTCCGGAACGGCACTTGGCCAGGTAATAGGCCTTTTGACGACTCCTATAGTGAGCAGGATATATACGACGTCTGCATATGGCGAGTACGCCCTCTTCGTGTCTGTTGCTGCAATTTTGGCGACAGTCTCCCAGGCTGGTTTGGGGTCCGCAATCATGGTTCCCGATGAGGATCATGATGCAAAACTCGTATTCAACTCCGCCTTTCTATTCATGGGCGCCTTCCTTTGCCTGTCGATAATCGTTCTCGTCATATTGAGTCCCTGGGTACAGGTCTTCTCTTTCGGCGACCCCTATGTGCTCTCCTTGCTCGCCTTGGCCGCGCACCTGCTGTTTCTTAACGCGTCCAATCTGCTTCGCATCTTTGTCAACCGCATGCGCATGTACAAAGTACTGTTCTGGAACTCCATTATCTCCGCAAGCGCGACGCTGGTGATCACCATCCCACTTGGCTTGCTTGGCTGGGGGTCATGGGGGTTCATCATAGCCGGCATTGCCGGCAATGCGGTTTGCTGCGCTCAGATGCTTGCGCGAATCAATCCGTTTCTGCGAATCTGCTGGGCTGATTTTAAGCAAGTATTTGTTACGTACAAGAAGTTCACTTTTTTCCAGCTGCCGTCGAACATGGTCGAGACGCTGGCCCAGCAAACGCCCAACCAGATTCTCGAAGCAACATTTGGCAGCGCGTCACTCGGCAGCTATTCCATGTCGAACAAGATTCTCGGCATTCCCTCGCGCCTAATCGCCTCTCCTGTCAATCAAGTCTATTTTCGTACTGCTGTCGATCTTCATGACGACACGAAGCGCCTTGCAAAGTTCAGTCTGGGTCTTGTCCAGAAGATATACCTGGTCGCTGCTCCTCTGATTATTATTCTCATCGCCTTTGGCGAGCCGGTTTTTTCCTTTGTATTGGGAGGCCAATGGGCAGAAGCTGGAACGATTGCGGCAATGCTATCTTTTCAATACGTTTTCATCTTTTGCACAACATGCATGAGCTATTGCAGAGTCGCCTTAAATAGGCAGGGGACGAATCTAATCATGTCATGCGTTTCTCTTTCGGTGATTGTGCTGAGTTTTGTCATCGGAATATGCTTCTTCGATTCGTTGCTGTCTGTCTTGGCATGTTATGCCGTTGGCAGTTGTCTTGTCGCAATTGTAGATTTGACGCTAGATTTCATATGTATGAAAAGCTGCTATGCTAAATTTCTTATCACAACAGTTGTTTTCGTGCTAATTGTCGGCAGCTTGGGGCTTCTGTTGCGTTTTCTATGTGGGTGAACTGAAGGGACAGGGCTTTGAAGGAAATAAGGAGATGCACCCGCTGCGTCATGAGCGACGCGGTGGACGACACGATTACGTTCGACGAGCAGGGCGTGTGCAATTACTGCACGGATGCCCTCGCTATCATGCCTGCCATGTATTTTCCCAACGACGAGGGCAAACGCCGTCTTGAAGCCCTTGTCGAGGAGCTGAAGAAAAAGGGCGAAGGGCGCGACTTTGATTGTGTCATGGGCCTTTCTGGTGGTCTGGATAGTTCCTACCTCGCCTATCTCGGAGCGAGCCAATGGGGCCTCAGGATTGCGGCAGTGCATATTGACGATGGATACGATACCGAAATCTCATCCGAGAATATCCGGAAGCTCTGCGAGAAAACCGGGATCGAGCTCGTTAGGGTTTCTCCCGATGACGAGCAATTCAATGCTTTGACGTTGGCATACATGAGGGCGGGAGTGCCAAATCTCGCCATCCCGCAGGACAATCTGCTTTTTGCCGCCGTATACGATTTTGCGAAGGAACAGCAGCTTTCCGACTTCCTATCCGGAAGCAATTTCGCGCTCGAGTCCATCCTTCAGAAGGGTAATTCCTGGCCTGCCTACGACGTCGTGAACATCAAGGACATCCACAAGCGTTTTGGGGAGAAACCCATCGACAAACTCAAGTTCATCTCTGATATGCAGCGCGTCTCCGATCGATGGGTGCATAAGCTTAATACGCCCAAGCCGCTGAACTATGTTGATTACAATCGAGATAGGGCCTTTGCGGAGCTAGAGGAGTATTGCGGGTTCCAGTATTACGGACGAAAGCATCTCGAAAACTATCTGACGGCCTTTTTGCAGCTTTGCTGGTTGCCGGAGAAGTTTGGTGACGATAAGCGTTCATCGCATTTGTCGAGCATGATTGTTTCGGGTCAGATGACACGTGACGAGGCGATGGAAGAGTTGGCTCAGCCTCTCTACGAGGAAGCGTACATGGATAGAGTCAAGCAGATGATTTGCGACAAGATGGATATCTCTCGAGATGAGCTCGAATCACTCATTCATTCGGAAGGTCATCAACATTATGAGTACAAGACGGACAAACTTACTGGCAAGGTGATCAAAGCCGGAGTCAAGGCCGTTCACGTCGCGCGTGTGCTGAAGGGAAAAAGAGAGCCAGATCGCGCGTAGACAATCGTGACTCTGCTAGGCAAATAAGTACGACGCAAGCCCTCGTAGCACGAAGGCAAGCTCGCTTGTGCTGTATCCGTATATTGTCGGATCAACATAGCCGCCGATTTGCTTATCCCAGCATTGATATTTTTTGTCGATAAAGGAAATGACGCCTTGAGATAGCGAATCGTTGGTGTCTTCGAGAAGCAGCAAGATTTCGCCGCACGAAAACAGTCTGGCTTCGACTTGATACTCAAGATTCAGCTGGGGCGGATAGTCGAGAAGAACGCCTGCATTGCGGTCATAGCATCTTGTCAGTAGAGATAGTAACTCCTCGCTGTCCCACGGTATGGATACCTGATTAATATAACGGCGGTAGTTTTCCATACCCTCGATGATGAATCCGACATGTACGACATCGTTGATTTGCTTTGATTGGGTTGAATAGCCCCAGAATATGACATCGTCTTTCTGATGGGCGCCTGCTATGACTGCGTACATGGTTCTGTTTATCCGATCCAAGACGGTGACGTATTCGGATTCGGAAAAGCTACTGCCGCATTCGCTCAGCACCCGAGAGAAGATGCCCGCCATTATCGAAGAGATGTTCACGCATTCGATGGCGTCTGTCTCTGCCGTGCTGTACCAGTAAAACCCGCCTCCATCGGGATTTTGCGACCAATACTGGGTACTCCATTGTACTGCGAGCTCAACTGCCAGCTCTCTTATCTCGTCCTTCGTCTTCTGACTGAGTGCATTGGTATCTGCGGCATTCATGAGCGCTTCCAGAACTTGCACTATCTCGATTGCATATTCATGGAATGCCGGATTGGTGGCTTCACGTCCGAAAGTTCGGGTGGATCGGATGAGGCCCCATCCGTATATTCCATCGTTGTCATCGTCTTTGTGATCGAGAAGCCATTGGGCAAGGGTTTGAATTGTCCTTGCCCCATCCGCGTCTTGTTGGCCATGTCCTTTGTATCTTAGGACCTCGCTGCTTAGCAGCACTGCAATTTCCTGATGAGAGTTTTGAAAGAACCAGTCAATTGAATTACGCACGCTTTCCTCGTCGCTTGTGTCGAGAATCGAGTTCCGTAACAGCTCGTATCTGCTTTCGATTTCGGAATGATTCTGACTATTGTCCGAGAAGACGCCTACGACGTAATCATCTTCATGGGGAGGGGACTGGGTATCTTGGTAAATCAAAGCGAAGGTCATGGCTGTCATGAGGGTCACGACCATGGCTATGAGCTTACCGTGTTTGATTGGCGACGATTTCTTCAAGATCATCATTCCCAGAGCAAATAATGCGTTTTATGGAGGCCGGCTGGGCTTTCGCATAGGATAAACTATCAAGATGGCTCTGAACAAGAAAGTCGTTCCTGTTCGTTATCGAAGGGAAGTCATGCAGGCTATGCGCAACAAGATATTCAGCATTATCTGCATCCTGTTTCTCGCTGGGCCCATTCTCTACATTGCGTTTTGTGAACTCTATCCCCAGATACGTGACTTGCCTGCGAACGCTGGAGCAGAATACTTGACAGGCGAGAAGGCAATTAGACGGTTTGAGCCGCCCATATCCATGCAAAGCTTTGCCGCAAAGAAGACACAGCAGTATATGGAGGACTATATCGGAGGCAATATCCCGGCGAAATCCGTGGCAATTCTGAATGCCGCCGCCTTTCAGCGTGATGCCATATCGCTTTCGAACATTGCATTTGGATATGACTGTTACCCGAGTTTCTACGATAGCGAAATACTGTATATACCTAGTCATGATGCGTTCATGCACATGCCGATGACTCAAAACGAAAACCTGAAGAGTGATCTTGTCGCCTTTTGCGATGGACTCGAGGGATGGATGCAAAACCATTCCGATATGAATGTGCGTATCTGTCTGGCGGACATATCGGAGTATTCGGCGCTCAACCCGGCATCATCCTACATGCAGACGGATTTTTGTACCAATGACGCATATGGGTACCTCATGAGTCGATTCGGCTCCTCTGAGCAAATTCGTCTCGCCTATCTTCAGAATGATTCCCTTGATGACTACTTTGCGAATTACTACACGACTGATCATCACTGGAATGGTTACGGGGCGTCCGAAACATATAATGCTCTCGCCTTTGATTCGCGTGAGGGCTTTAAGGCATCGTCGGTAATTAACACGAGTGGTCTTGAAATCAATGGCTCGCTGGCACGCTCTGGTCTGGATCTTCTCGATGAGCCCGTATCCGAGCCCTTGCTAGACACGTCAGGCATGCTGGCTGATTACGTGGATGGCTCGATTCCGCTGTTGCAGCAGGGCGAGATTGGTCTAAAAGACGAGAGCTTGCCGGTAGAGTTCAACTTCTACCATGAATGGTACGGGCCTTCGGCAAATTGCGTAATCAGGAATTCCGGCAAGGACCTCTCGGGTCCGGTGGTGGTTGTTGGGGATTCGTACTCGTCCGCGTTCCAGTGGCTGGTGGCGCAAAACCACTCATCTACTGCAACGTACCTGGACATGCATGGCGCATATGAGGGTGAAGAGACGCTGAACGATCGCCTGCAGGAGACCGGTGCTGACACCGTATATTTTGTCGGATGTTTGAGTGCTTTTGGCTACCTGCGTCAATGCTATCCCAACTACTTTCATGATTGACGCGTGGTCGAACGTGTGTAGACCGTTCAAGAGCGGGATGCGTGCAAGCACACCCATGTGTTTTGCGATCCGCTTTTAGAACTGGAAGTAGATGAAAGGGTTGTAGCCACTCGAGACTACCGACATCGAGGAAAAAACCAGAATTGCCAAAAGTGCAAGATCAACTGCAAGATTAATCGCTGTCACGACATGAGCCCTTGATGGGCTGATATACGATACCGGCTCTGCCTGGCAAGGCGGGACGGCGCTATTGCCCTTTTGGGGAGCTGCCATTACATGACGACGTGAATTACCCTCTGCCCATGCTTCGAGCTTCTTGCGGAGCCAAGGGGCCCAGGGAAGCGATCCGATGATCATGACGGGAATGAGCGAAACATAACTCCAGGATTGCAATTCCCAGAGTGTCGACGTTCCCAGTAATCCGTAGGCGCCGAACATTCCCTTGGTCCATTCGACAACGTTCGAGAGGCCCGTTACGGAGAAAAGCAGCCAGCCAAAGAAGAAGAGCACGATGCACCAAATATGCGAGATGAAGGTTGGTAGGCGGTCGAGGGCACGCAGCATGAAGAACTTCTCGAGGAGTATTAGGGCACCCCAGTACAAACCCCAGAGAAGGAAGTTCCAAGCAGCACCGTGCCAGATGCCTGTGAGTCCCCATACAACCATCATGTTGAAAATGAAGCGTGGGGTTGAGACGCGGTTGCCGCCGAGCGGAATGTAGACGTAATCGCGAAAGAAGCTCCCAAGCGACATATGCCAGCGTCGCCAGAATTCGGTCGCACTCTTGGAGGTGTAGGGATAGTTGAAGTTCCGCGGGTAATCGAACCCCATCATCTTGCCCAGGCCGATGGCCATGTCCGAATAGCCCGAGAAGTCGAAGTAGATTTGGAAGGTGTAGGCAGCTACGCCCGAGAAGCAACCAATGAAGCCAATTTCGGAGGCACTACGCGGCAAAAGGGAGTCGGCGAGAATACCGGCTGTGTTAGCGAGGAGCACTTTCTTGCCCAGGCCGATGCAGAATAATCGCAAGCCTTGGGTGAAGCCAGCGAGTGTGACTTTGCGGTTGTCGATCTCGTGTTCGATGTCGGCATATCGGACGATGGGACCCGCGACGAGCTGTGGAAACATTGCGATATACATGCCGAGATACAGAGGGTTTTTCTGCGCATCTACCTTGCCTCGATAAACATCGACGACGTAGGTGATTGCCTGCAAGGTGAAAAACGAGATGCCGATGGGCAGTGCAAGATCGAGCTCGGCTATGAACTCCTCGCCGATAGCGCGGTTGATGTTATGTGCGAGAAAGCCCTCGTACTTGTAGAAGCCAAGGATGGCGATATTGAGAGCAAGGTCAAGGATGAGCAGAAGCTTTTTGCTTGTTGCCTTTCTGCATCTTGAAATGACGTAACCGAAAGCCCAGTTGAAGGCGATGGAGAGGATCATGAGCCAGACGTAGACTGGTTCGCCCCATGCATAGAACAGCAGCGAGAATGCCAAGAGCACAATGTTCTTGGCTGCGCGTTTGGGCATGAGGAAGTAAACCGCAAGGAACAGCGGTAAGAATGCGAAGAGGAATATGGAAGATGAAAAGACCATGAGGGGGATTATAGGGGATGGGGGAGGAACCATATAGGCGATACATGTGAGCGGTGAAATGAGTGGCGGGTGACGAGGCCAGAGAGTATCGCGCCATGTATTTGCAACTTGTATCTTTTGCAGAGGACGTTGTCGCATAGGTTAAGAAGACCCATTGGTAAGCAGATGCAATTGGGGCCCACGCTGGCTACTAGCATAGGTGGTTCATTCCGGTCTCCCATTCTGAACTTCGATAGAGCAAGGTCCTAGACGATGGGCGCTCTATCCAACGGCTGGCAACTTGGTGGTTATGCCAGCATTCGAGACGTTGTCCCTGCCGTGGGGCTGCCGCGCACGGCGAGAATCCGTAGGGCGATGCCGGCCGACGACGGCGTTGAGATGTTGAGGGTCGTCTGCGAGGTCGATTTGCCAAGGGGAGTGGAATCGGAGGGGCTCGGCGGCTGGGAAGAACCCCACCAGTGCGCTGACAATATTCGATTAGCTAGCTAAACGCACTTTTCGTTTTGTAACCCGGCGATGCCGCATAACAGCTCTGCGATTCGCGCTATGCTCTTTCTCGTCATCTGGCTAATCAGTACTGGTGCAAGTTCGACAGGTTCATTTTCCAATTTCATCGCGCGCGCTACGCTCAGATGCTTATCGGGTTCTGGGCAGAATCCATATATTAATGATGTAATTTGATTTACGATACATCAAAAGTTATAGGCAAATCCGAGGAAATGAAAGCATCATTAGATTTGTTCGTATGTGGGGCTACCTCATACTAAATATAGCTGATACAAGATATGCGCGTTAGGAATGAACATGGAAACTGAACCGATGACAATTCGGCCTGAAACTATTTCTGCCCTTAGCATTTTGTATGAGCATTGTGATAAAAGTTTAATACAAGTTTTAACCCCAATTGTTATAGACGTCCTGTACAAAGAAGAGCAAAAAGGCAAATCAATACCTATTTCGCAGAAAAACTACCCAGAAATAAAAGGGCTTTTGAACAAGATGCTTGGCTTAGCCCTTCCCTCTCATGTAATCACCTTAATCTGTGAAGAGGCCATGCGCCAGAATCTCTTGATTAACGTTGGGGCATTTAAACCACCAATCCTCAACAGGGAAAAAGCAAAGGAGAATAACTACAGTTTTTCTGCGATGGACGAGCAGAGCGCTTGTAAATGGAAAAAGCTTCGCGGCGACATAATCGAGCAATACTCCAGAAATCAATTTGGTTCGATTTCTGACAAGACAGTAGATAACACGTTACTTGAATTCATCAGAATCAATTCTTCTGACTTCTTATCAGAAAGAGGAAAGAGCGGAGATGATGGTTCCCACTTTTGTACTACGTCAAAATATCAAGAGCTTACGCGCATATCGATGTGTATTGCCAACATTGCGGAAGACCCTTCGAACGAAAGCTATCAATTTCTGGTTGACCTCTGCCTGGGTAATTCTTTAGCGAGCGCCATTTTTTGGTGGGATGATGAACAGGATAGAGCGCATTTGAGCAATCTAGACGTTTATTTAGATTCTCCTATTATCTTTCAGCTTTTGGGGTTTGGGGATGATGGACAGCAGGATGCCGCAGCTGATTTAGTTGAAACGCTAAAGGCCCGTGGTGCCCATCTTTGTGTCTTTGAGCATGTACTTTCTGAAGTTATGAATATTTTCGAAAGCTCAAAAATGTGGATAGGCAATCCAAACTATGACCCCGCAAAGGCATCTAGAACTACTCAGAAGGTAATAGAACACAGGCTATCGGCAGTAGAGTTGGAGAAAGTAATTGATGGTATTCCCAGTAAATTAGAGGAGATTGGTATTGGGAGAAGGGACGCTTTGTCCGCAAATACCATTAAAGACCATCAAATAGATGAGGCAAAGCTTCGCCAGATGATAGAGTCAGCCTATGAATTACGTGATCGCAATATGGACGCAACGATTAATGTGGATATTCAATCCATAGGATCCATACACAAATTAAGGAACGGAAAATCGATTCTCCATTTGAACAGGGCACAAGCTGTCTTATGCACCTCAAACAAAACTCTTTCCGAAGTCTCTATTCAGTTTGAACGTGACGAATACAATCGCCCGGACAGAGCAATTCCGCTTTGCATTACAGACAATTCACTCGCTACTATTGCATGGCTTGAATCACCCAATAAAGGCAAGAGAGTCGCCCAGAGAAGGGTGATTGCGCAGATTAATACCCTCATTGAACCAACAGCCAACATCAAAAGAAGGTTTTGCGACGAGTTGAACGAGCGAAAGGAAAAGGGACTCATAACAAACTCTGAATACTTAGCGATAATTCGAGAGTCAGAGGTAAATCGAATTCTTGCTCGAAAAACAGGCAATAACCCAAACATGTATACCGGCGAAACGCTCGATAGCGTTATTAATGAAATGCTCGAAGAGAAATCCATACAAAAGAATGAAGAGATAAGAAAGAAGAATAAAATATTAGAAGAAAAAAGCAGGGAGCTTGACGCTTTCCGCAATCGAGAAAACGTCAGAGCGAAAAGATGGGGTTACATCCTGCTTGTTGCATTTATTGCCCTTGTTAATGTTCCATCAATACTTGTTGCATTTTTCTTTTCTGAATATCGAATTGCCACAATAGTAACCACGATCATCGCAGATATACTAATTGCTGTGGTTTCCAAGAAAATACAGCAGCTTGGATTTGACCTCTATAAAAAAGCAACCAAAATTTAGCAGAGGCAATTCGCTGGATTAAACATTAGAACATCTAAAGATGATGATTGTGCGACGAAGACAATTCGATATTATACTGAAATGCGTATAATATTTAAACGATAGAATTGTATCTAAGCTTCGACCTTAAGATGCGAGGACATGCCGCCGGTCTACCGGGTGAACGGCGCGATCTACATCAACGACGCGGACGAGATCACCCTCGACACGAGCTTCAACGACAACGAGGTCGGGTTCGTCATGTCGGCCGAGCACTCCGTCGACGTCGACGACCTGGAGGGCCTCGCGCGCAGAGTGGGCGCTGGAGGCGGGGCAGGGAGTCTTTTCTTGATTGCTCCGACATCTTGGCCTTTCGTCCGCCGAGGAGCTACAAATCAGTGCTAAACTCGAACGCCAGTAGGAGCATGCAGCTAAGTTCATCTTTGATAACCTTCAAAGGCGCTCTCTGTAAGGAAGAGCTTGGGACGTAACTTGGAGATAATGGGTGCGATGCTGTTTGCAGTGCCTGCCCTGTAGACCCTGCATCGCAGTCGCACTTCGTTTGCTATGCGATGCAGAATCCACATTGCAGGTACTGCAAACAGCATCGCACGCAATCGCTTCGCGATGTGCATGCTCCTACGCCTTAAAGGAGCCCTATGGATAAAGATATATACACCGATGAGGTCTTTTCTGTCTTGCGAAAGCACCTGGCAATTAATCGTGACACTGCGAGCCGCCCTATTCTGATATTTGCTTGTGGTGGAAACCCTGATAAGTGTAAATCTAGATACTATTTTGAAGACTATATAAAGAATAGTGATAACCCCTTACTGGACAATGTCCTTTTCCTGAAGGCGGAGGATATCGCCAAGCAACCTTCTATGAAAGGGTTCGACCTGCTTACCCAAGAAGCACTGGTAGCTGATATAGCCGATTGGCTAGTGATATTCGCTGAAAGCGTTGGATCGTTTTGCGAACTTGGCGCTTTTTCGGCATTGCCGAGTTCTCTGTCTTTGACATCAGCTGTGATTCAGAAGGAGCATAGGGGAGATGATAGTTTTCTAATAAATGGTCCCGTGAGAATGATTGGAGAATGTGAAGCGCCGCTATCGAAAGTCTTTTACTCAAAAAAAGACTGCCCGATGGAAAATCCTGTTTTTGTGAACTATGTAATTAACATACGATCATTGGTTGCGAAGAATGAGAGTGTTTACAGAAATCGGGGGCGGAAGACAATCAATACTGGCTCTCCTGTCTTGGCTGGGTCGTTTGCACTGGAGCTGCTTGACCTCATCACTCTTTTTGGTCCCATTGATAAAGATGATTTAGTCAAAATTTATTCAAAAATAAAGGAAATCAAAATTCCATTAAAGATACGTTCAAGAACTCTAGAAAACGACATGAAAAAGGAAATAGTAATTCGCCCAATACAGATTCTCGAAGTGATGCATGCGACTGATTTAATAGGGGTAATAGAGAATTCGAAAACATCGAAACAGCTTTATTATTCAAAGATAAGGTTGGCAGACTATTTTATGTTTCGCAGAACCAAGGACAAAGATTTTGTAAACATGCAAGCTGAGGTTTGTTTACGGAAAAGAAGAAGAGGCTATTCATATGCAGAGAACTTCTATCGAAGATTTGATGCGGAATGACTTGGGGTTTGAAAAAGATCATGTTCCTCAGCTCGCAAATAATGCTTCAAAGCTATATAAACATTTCAAGATAAATGACCGAGATATCTATGTGCCCGAGCCTCAATTGAAATTGGCTCAAAGCTGGATTAGCGACTTTTTGAGAAGCGTTGATCCCGTTCGTCTAGAGTGTGTTACAGCCTATGAGAAGGGCTGCAGCATAATGAGTAATGCTCGGCTCCACAACAAGCATTCCCATATTCTCACTATGGACATAAAGTCATTTTTCCCTTCCTGCACAAAACGAAAGGTTGAGATCGCTTTTCGGCAGGTGGAGTTTTTTGATCCTGAATCAGGATGCGTTAGACGACTCCGAAAGGATGAGATTGGCATGCTAGCCAAGCTATGCTGTCGAAAGAATGCCATGTGTATAGGGGCGCCAAGTTCGCCTGCAGTTGCAAACAGAATAATGCTTTCGTTTGACCAAGATGTACTGAGGGAATTGGGCCAGGATTTCTCGTATTCGAGGTATTCGGATGACATAACCATCTCATCTAATGAGTGGATTGACGAAGATGCAATGGTTCATCTGATTCAAGGACTACTATCATTTTATGGGTTCGAACTAAATCCCGCGAAAACGCATTGTTGCGGCCGAGGCAATCGGAGGAGGATAACGGGTGTCTATATCCAGCCAGATGGCGAATTCAGTATCGGGCAAAAACGAAAAAAACAAATCAAACATGATCTGTATGAGTATCTGATGAGAGGTGAAGGATCTAGTGCGCATGTCTTGGGTCTGATTTATTTCGCATTGCAAGTAGAGCCGTTTTGGGTAAATCGGCTGTTATCTAAGTATGCAAAGTATGGTCGAGCAAAAGATTTGGGTGTCATTGGTGCACTGCGGCATGGGGACGGCATCTGCGTTCCGCGCTAAAACAAGAATGACAGGTGCGATAATAATTTTCATGCGGGATGATAATTCTGCTTAAGCTGAGGAAAAAGACTAAGAGTGCTCCCGCCATTTATGTAAAATTGCCTCTTCTTGGAAATAAGATGCAAATTGAATAACTAAGCGCAACGCTTCGCTGATTCGACTGTTCAAAAGCTGTTGTGCGATTTCTTGAATGGAAAAGAAGGGAGTCACGTTCGTGTGGATCTTCTGCCAGATTCCATTACTCTGGCAAAGCTGAAACACGTCGACCAATACAAGTTGCATAGGGAAGCTATATGCATGTTTATGAAGTGGTATGAGGGCCTTGGTGCCAATGAGGAATACCAGCTCCGCAGTTTCAAAAGACAGACATGCTTCTTTGGACGTACAATAAATATTGGGGTGATGTGCAATGGATAATCGCAGAAGCATCCGTCTAATTTCCCAAACAAACATTAGCCTTAATGCAGATAGTGTCCCGGGCGTTGACGTAATTGCTCAGAATTCGCTCTTGACCTGGCGCTCAACTCAGCTCACCCACCTCACTTTTCTGGAGATTCTCTCTAGAATTTGAAGCGTTTTCTGTTTATGCCGAAGCAGTGTTTATATCGAAATCGAAGGATATGATTAGAGCACACTGCATATCAAAGAGCCTATTTCTTGGGTGGCTTTGGTTGTGATGGTAAGGAGCCGGGGCTATTGCTGTACTTAGATGGTTTGGATGGCTGGGTTTTAGGCCTTGGGGCTGTTGGTGTTCGTGATGGTTTTGCTTGCCGTATTACTTTTTTCTCATTACTCATGCGTTTCTCCTGTCTATTTTGTTGAAAACATATATACAACAATTAAAAAAACGCCAATTATTGTAGATCCCAAAGCAAGAATATTAACAGCCATCAAAGCGCGCTCTTTGGAATCGCAATTACATATTTTCTTTTCGATTTGCTTAGGAGAATATGCACTCTCCCGCTTAGCTTTTTCTCCATACCATATTGCCAAGTTATTACTTGTTCTTGAGGACAAGAGGAGGCCTACTAGCATCAGAATAATGCTCATTAATAAAGCTGCATATCCTAGTATTAAAACGAGGTCCTTATGCAAGGTGTCCGTCGCCTGGAAATAACCAAGCGATAATGCTGCGACTCCTCCTGTGAACCAAAACAATCTATTATCGAATTTGTTAGCCTCTGACTTTGCAAATTTTTTATAGAACTCGGCTTGCCTGATATCACTTTTATTGTCTCCGGGCATTTTGTCTCTCCTTGCTTTTTCCTAACATAGGGGAGGGTGATTAGTGGTTATTATCGGTAAACACTGTAAGCAAAACAATGTTTGGCTTGGTTACGAGATCATCGGCAACGATGACTGCATAAGTTGCAAATAATAAATGTCTAGTCAGGGCTAATTCTGCAGATAATACGTTTCGTGAATTGTGCAATGCAAAATCGGCATTCCTCACATTTTCCTCATCCTACACTCAAGCCCATATAGAACCTATCCGGCTCCAGCGCGTACAGCTCGTCGAAGAACTCCTTGCGCGTCGTGTTCCCGCCCTCTAGGTTCGTAGTCCACGCATGGGGGAGGCTCGCGCAGGAGCGCGTGTCCGCATCGAGTTCATCCGGCATCACCAGATGCGCAATCTCCCGCAGGCTCCCGACTCTTAGCGGGTAGGCCGCCGTGTCTCTGACTCCCCGGCACAGCGCGATTCGCCATTCCATCTGCGGTGCGTACTTCTTATTCTTGTGGAACACGTCATGGGGGAAATCGGGCACGCCATCGGGGAACACCGCATCTGCGTCCAGCGGCTCGTGATTGACGAGGAGGATGCTATGCGCGTTCCTCTCGCGTCCGGGCACGGGCTCGATGTCCCAATACGAGACGGGCGCGCAGTAGTAGTGAAGACAATGAAGCCTGGCGGCAAGGTCGATCCTGTCCACGAGCGCCGGGAAATCGTCAGTCGCGACGTAATAACCGCCGAGATTGTCCGGTGCGTGAGGCGATTCCATGCAGGCCTCATCTTGCCCAAAACGCGCCGTCTGCATGAAGAAGCAGCAGATGTTCGCATAGCTCAGCCCTGCAGGCAGAATGGCGGATTTGTGCGTCTGGATATCCTGCAGATCATCGGGCAGCGTGGGGATGCTTCTCGGCAGGACAAAGGCGCTTGCCCCCTCGAGCGGGTCGCGTTGGTCGTCCGTCCCGTTCCAGCGAAAATGGGCCAGCGTGTTCATGTAGAGCATCCCGTCGAGGAACTGCTCGGCATACTCGCGTTTCGAGAACGCCTTGAGGATGCGAGTTGCGGTGGGGCGTCCTTCGTGTTTGGCCATGCTCGTTCCTTCATGATGCCGGTTTTGATTGTCATCATCTGGGTCACTCGTAATGATGTCATGATTGAGGCGCCTACGGACGTCTGATTGATGTATTGAAGACTCTAAATGTGACAACGCTTAGCTCAATAAGCAGAACTCTTCTGAAGCCGGGTTTTCTTTTCTGATCATTTTCGCTGCACCAGCCGCTGCTTCGTTTGGCTCGCAAGTCCGCTTGGCACGATGCCGTTACCCAAGTCGCAAGGCCGCAAATGCTATCATGCCCCTGTACTGCATGAAGACGCTCGCAGTCCGTTCGGGCGCAGCCAGAAGCGCCGGCGGATGTCATCGCGAAAACCAGAAGGTTGGTGGACCACGATGATGGGAACGGAAAAGCTCAACAGGCACTTCGTTGGCACGGCACTCGTATCCGTGCTGCTCAGCCTGCTCCTCGCGTTGACGCCAGTGCTCGCTGTTGCCGAGCCCGCGAATAGGGGAGATGCTTCTGCCGATGTGGCGGAGACGTCCATCGAATCCGAAGCGTCGGAAGTCGCCGAAGGCACCTCCGATGATGCGGAACCGGTCACGTCGCAGTCCGACCCGCCCGTCCCTGCCGATGCGGCAACCGCGCCAGCGGAATCTGGGTCGTCTGCCGCAATCGGGACCTCGGCGGAGGCAAGCGCGCAGGCGGTCACGGCAGGCGCCGACTGCGTCATGTCGAGCGACACATATGAAAACAGCGTGACGGCCGCGAACATGGTCCTCCTGGTCTCGTTCTCTGATACCTCCCAAGACATGCTGGATGCATTCAATGCGAGCTATTACATAGCCGACAACATTCTGGGAATAAAAACGAACTGGCAGAATTTTATGTGGTCGGTTGACGGTATAAAGCAGACATATGTCCAGCGCACCTGGAGAGGCTATCTCTACGAGATATCCCAAGGCCAATGTAACGTGAAGAGTTACTTTCCTCAAACTCAGGCCGATGGGAAGGTTGTTCACATAACGCTCGACCGGCCTGCAAGCGACTATAAGGAAAACGACGGTCTGCTCGTGGGAGATGTCGCGAGCAAGTTCAACGCGCAGTTTGGTTCGTATGACGTCTCGAAAACCGATAAGAGCGGCAAGAGCAGCAAGAGCAGCAAGAGCGGCGATGGCTTTATCGACAACCTCATGATCGTTCCCACCACAAGCGGAGTGTTCACGAGTCATAAGGGATCTCTGGGAGAAGTGGTCACGTTTGGCTCGGGCAGCAATGCGAGAAAGGTCAAAGAGTCGATTACGGTGGTTGAGGGATCGCTCGAGCTGTCGAATGGTATGCCGAACTCTGGGTTCAGCGAAAGCGTTGCCGTCCATGAGTATCTTCATACGCTTGGTGCGCGTGATTACTACCGTAATTACAACGGCATAAGCGGTAATCCCGTGAGCCATTGGGATGTGATGGCAAGTGGCGGCGTATATTCGTGGCCTTTGGCCTTCACGCGGGAGAGCGTCGGCTGGACAAGCATTCCCGAGGTGAACCTGAAAGACCTTAAGGACTCCTATACGCTCTACGCCCCTGCAGATTCCGATGCGAAAAAGGACGTGAGCAATCCTTCGAAACCGCAAGCACTCAAGATCAAGACCTCGCTTTCTTCTTCGGAATATTTCATCGTTGAATATCGCCAGAAGAGCACGAATTCGTTTGGGTACGATCGCTACGTCGGCGCATCGGGGCTCATCGTCTATCGCGTGAACGAGACGCACTCCATCATGGGAAACATCCGTGGAGATGATTATGTCTACGTCTTCAGGCCGGGAGAGACCGGGTTGAAGGATTCTGCAGGTGAAATTGACCGTGCGGCAATCGCGGCAGGCTCCTACGTTTCCCAGGACGATAAGACGCTCAACACGTCAATAGGCTCGACAGATCTTGACGCCAAGTTCACCGACAACACGATCTTCTTCGAGAACGGCTTGAACAGCGGTATCAAGATCGACGCGGTTTCCCAGACCGATGGGTCGATCACGTTCAAGATCTCCACGGCTGATTACGCGCAGGCAGACATGTGGGAACCGTTGACCAACATAGACGGGAGCACTCCCTTTGGGACTTGGGAATCCCCGAGCGTCGAAGCAGCGAGTGATGGCAGCTCTCCGTACATTCTCGTGGGAAATGGCTCTTACGCAAGCCCCCTGTGGGCGGTATGGAAACACGATGGGTCGAACTGGCAACAGGTTGGCCAGAAGCCAAGCGACATACGAAGCGCGCATCTTGTGGCCATGGATGGCAAACCCTATCTTCTCGGTGTCTCGATGGCCAACAGGAAGCAAATTGTGATCAAGACGCTTGCGTCGAACCAGTGGCAGACGGTTGCGAGCGCGACACTCAACGGAGAGGTGTGGTCTACTGATTTGCACGCCGTAGGCGGGAAGCTATATGCATTCGCAGGTGCCGATGGTGACTGCCGCATGTTCATGCTAGAAGGCTCGACGCTCAAGCAATATGGGCCGGCGCTGACAGTAGCCTCGTCTTACTCTGTTTCGATTGCCGATTGCGGCGGCCAGTCCCTGCTCGTTGCGAACAATCAAACCGGGACGGAGACGAACGCCTATCGTCTGAATGGCTCATCTTGGGTAGCCACCAAAATCAAAGACAGTGCGTCTTCCGTAATCGATAGTGTCACCAAAGATGGCAAGACGTATGTCTACGCCTTCACATATAACGGAGTAAGTAACGACGCACGGCTTTCGGTCCTGTCGAGCGATGCCGTTATCGAACGCTCGTATGTCCTTCCCGGCATGCAGGATGCCACGACGGATACAAGCTTGAGTGCCGGAAAGAGCAACCTGTATTTCGTGAAGAGCACGAGTGGTGGCGTGAAAGCGTATTCTCTACCCTATGGTGCTGCCAACGCGGAAGACGTTTCTCAGTTTGCACAGCTCGGGGGAACGGTGTTCTCGAGCGCGAGCTCGATGGATGTCGTGGCAATTGGCGATAGCGCCTACTGCATGCTTGGAGATTCGAATAGCAAATCGGTAGCCGTGAGGTACCACAAGTTGCAGACTGGTGATACTGCCGATCCGCTCGACCCGTCGCAAGGCGGCTCGACCGAGCCGGGCAAGACATCGGTTGGCGACGCGAGCGTCCAGGTGTTTAACCCGATCTACACCGGCACGGCGCTCACGCCCAAGCCGACGGTCAAAGTGGGAACGACTACGCTGAGCGAGGGCAGCGATTACACGCTCTCCTACAAGAACAACATCAATGCCGGCACGGCAAGTGTCACCGTCACCGGCATGGGCAACTACGCAGGCACCATCACGAGGACGTTCACCATCAGGCCGGCCTCCATCCCCGCCTCCGCAGTCGGCTCCGTTCCCGCTCAGACCTACACCGGCAAGGCGCTCACGCCCAAGCCGACGGTCAAGGTGGGCACGACCACCCTCAGGGAGGGCGCAGACTACACGCTCTCTCATAAGAACAACACCAATGCCGGCACGGCAAGCGTCACCGTCACCGGCAAGGGCAACTACACGGGTGACGTTACGAAGACGTTCACCATAGCCAAGCGCTCGATTTCCGGCGCGACGGCGAGTATCGCGACCCAGACCTACACCGGCAAGGCGCTCACGCCCAAGCCGACGGTTAAGGTTGGCGCCACCACCCTCAGGGAGGGGACCGACTACACGCTTTCCTACGCGAGCAACGTCAACGTCGGAAAGGCCACGGTCACCATAACGGGCAAGGGCAATTACACGGGCGAGAGAAAGGCGACCTTCGTAATCGAGCCGAAGCCGAACACCCCAGCCGGCGGCAACAACTCGGGCAGCTCGACCACGCAGCCGGCCGCACAGGCGCCGGCGGTGACGGGCTCGTGGGTGAACTCCGGGCGCTGGTGGTTCTCCTACGACGCCAAGACGAGGGCCGCCCAGAGGAAGGCCTACCCGGCAGGCGAGTGGGTGACCGTCGGCGGCAGGCGCTACCACTTCG